>ERZ802830.202-NODE-202-length-58336-cov-12.1882_pt1 | contig 58336 bp, 34 predicted proteins | sample MGYA00345654_ERZ802830 | MGnify/ENA primary metagenome ERZ802830 (study PRJEB30503, sample SAMEA104212375) | marine metagenome | biome: Westerlies Biome; feature: [SRF] surface water layer (ENVO:00010504) within the epipelagic zone...; material: water...
CTGTCGACATTCACAATAACGAACTGAGTGGATCATTCGACGTCACCATTACAGACGACGAGAATCCCACGATCTCTGGCCTTAGCGGAGACTTGGCTTCGACAAATGATGCCGGTGAATGTGGAGCTGTTATCACTTGGTCTCTTCCGACCGCAGCAGATAACTGTGAAATCCAGTCCTTCACAAGTACGCACAATAGCGGCGAGTACTTCGAAGTGGGATCAAGTACTGTGACCTACACAGCAGTTGATATTCATGGAAACAACTTGAGTGCTTCTTTTGAAGTTGTCGTAACAGATGACGAAAACCCAGTCATCAGTGGATTGACCGCTGATATTGCTCTTGGGTCAGATTCTGGTGATTGTGGCGCAGTTGTGACATGGAACGAGCCCACGTCGTCTGATAACTGTGATTTCACTAATCTTACAAATACACATACGAGTGGCGATTTCTTCCCAGTTGGTTCAACGCTTGTTTCTTACACTGCGACTGACATCTACGGAAACTCGATCACAGAGTCGTTCAATGTAACGATTGCTGATGACGAGAATCCCACGATCTCTGGACTCAGCGGAGACCTGGCTTCGACAAATGATGCCGGTGCCTGTGGCGCTGTCATAGCTTGGACGAACCCAACAGCAGCAGATAACTGTGAAATCCAGTCCTTCACGAGTACTCATGACAGTGGCGACTTCTTCGAAGTTGGAACCACAACTGTGACGTACACGGCTGTCGACATTCACAATAACGAACTGAGTGGATCATTCGACGTCACCATTACAGACGACGAGAATCCCACGATCTCTGGCCTTAGCGGAGACTTGGCTTCGACAAATGATGCCGGTGCCTGTGGCGCTGTCATGGCTTGGACGAACCCAACAGCAGCAGATAACTGTGAAATCCAGTCCTTCACGAGTACTCATGACAGTGGCGACTTCTTCGAAGTTGGAACCACAACTGTGACGTACACGGCTGTCGACATTCACAATAACGAACTGAGTGGATCATTCGACGTCACCATTACAGATGACGAGAATCCAACGATCTCCAACGTTCCTGCTTCAATGGTGATTTCTAATGACCTTGGCGAATGCTCTGCAGTGGCTTCTTGGACCCTTCCTTCGGCCAATGACAACTGTGAAGTTCAGTCAATCACTTCAAGTCATGAGAGTGGTACGGCCTTCCCCGTTGGATTGACTGTCGTCGAACTCGTCGCAACAGATATCCACGGTAATACTTCCAATGACAGCTTCCTCATTACCGTAACCGATAATGAAAACCCTGTTCTTTCTGGAGTTTCTGGAGACCTGGTAGTGGCAAATCAGCCGGGTCAGTGCGGAGCTTCTGTGAGCTGGGTTGATCCTTCTGAAAACGACAACTGTGGAGTTGTATCTAGTACCCAGTCACACAACTCGGGTCACTTCTTCCTCGTCGGTTCAACGACAGTGACCTACCAGATCACTGATCAGGCTGGTAACTCTGCTTCAGCTTCTTTCGAAGTGACAGTATTGGACCAGGAGAATCCCACGATTTCTGGCCTCTCCGGTGACCTCAGCGTCGAAACCGATTCTGGTCAGTGTTCAGCGATTGTTTCATGGACCGCACCTCAGGTTGGTGATAACTGCGGAATCGCAAGTTTCGAATTGAGCCATGACAGTGGGTCTGTATTCTCTGTGGGTACTACACAGGTCACAGCAACTGTCACGGACGAAGCGGGTAACCAGACTACGGATTCATTCACCGTGACCGTGACTGACAAAGAGACCCCAGAGATCCTTGGAATGCCAGCCAGCATGACCATTGAGAATGATCCTGGTGTCTGCGGCGCAGTCATCACTTGGAGTGAGCCTTCTGCGCAAGATAACTGCGGAACAGTAAGTCTTTCTTCCGACTACAACCCTGGTGATCTCTTCCCTGTGGGTTCCACGATTGTGACTTACACAGCCTTGGATCAGTATGGGAACTCTTCCAGCGACTCATTCACAGTCGTGGTTGAAGACCTTGAAAATCCGAATCTGCTTGGAACACGAGTAGACCTGTCTGTCGAAAATGACCCGGGTCTATGTAGTGCAGTCGTAACGTGGAGTGCCTTCGGTATCGTAGATAACTGCGCAGGATCCTCCCTAGAGATCTCGCACCCGTCTGGCACCAGCTTCGCCGTGGGTACAACAGAGGTCACTATTACGCTTACGGATGCCGCTGGTAATCAGGTGATAGAAAACTTCAATGTCACAGTCAGCGACACAGAGAATCCTCTGATCACTGACCCTGCCGACATTGTGGTGGACGCAACTCCTGAAACATGTGACGCGACCATGACGATTCCTGCTCTTGTTGCCAACGATAACTGTGACCTTGCAAGTGTTACCAATGACTACACCGGTACAGCAAACGCCAGCGGTACATACCCGCTTGGCGATACGCTGATCACTTGGACAGTGACAGATATTCACGGAAACAGTAGCTCTGCTGAGCAGATGGTGACGGTCAATGTTGACTTGACCGATTGCAATACCAATGGAGTCCCAGACGCATGTGAGATCGCAAGTGGTGCGGCTAATGACTGCAACGCCAATGGAATCCCTGACGATTGCGAGCAAGACTGCAACGGTAATGGCACTCCGGATGATTGCGACATTAACTCCGGTGCCAGTCAGGACTCGAACTCTAATGGACTTCCAGACGAGTGTGAGACGCAGTTCATGCGTGGTGACGTTAATGTCAATGGCAGCGTTGACGTAACCGATCCGATCTTTGTACTTCAGTACGTGATTGGAACCGGGCCTACACCGACATGTCTCGATAGCGCTGATATCAATAACGATAACCAGCTCGACATTACTGATCCGATCAGCCTTCTTCAGTACCTGTTCCTGGCTTCTACGCCTCCGGCTGCTCCATTCAATACGTGTGGAATCGATCCAGACGGAATCAGCATTGGCTGTGATAGCTACTCCAACTGCCCATAAGACACAAATTAAATTTAGCCGGGTAACCCAATAGGGTTACCCGGTCCATAACTGAAACTCATTCACGGTATTTTCCGTGACCAACAACAAAAATGGAGCGAGGCTCAGATCCCCCGTCTGAACCTCAAACCATCTGGAGGTACGATGTTCCCCCGTATCGCCCCTTTCGCAGGTGTGTTTTTCTGTGTGTTGGTACTGTTTTCAAGTTCGCTTGAAGCGCAGTGTCAGCCTAATGAGGATTGCAACCAGAATGGCGTCGCAGACCAATGTGATATTGATCTGGGCTCTAGTGATGATTGCAATGGAAACCTAATCCCCGATGAGTGTGATCTTGAGCTGTTGACCAGCGAAGATTGCAACTTAGATGGGATACCAGACGAATGTTCTCCAAGTATTAGCGAGCTCGTTGGTATCGGACTTTCGTTCGGTGATGGTTTTGGATCTTCCGTAGATTCCAGCCCTCAATATGCAGTTGTCGGAGCTCCCGATGATGATCTTCTTGGTACGAACACAGGTTCTGCCAACATCTTCAAGCGCACTGGTACGCAGTGGATTGAAGAAATGAAGATCTTCGGAATCTCTGCAAGTCTAGAAGATCACTTTGGAGCAGCTGTTGCTGTCGAAGGTGATCTTGTCGCAATTGGTGCGCCCGGAAAAATGCAGGGTCGTGGTGCAGTATTCCTCTACCGAAGAGTCGGTAATGGATGGTGGAACTACGAAGGAACGCTTACAGCGTTTGACGCACCCCTTGGCGCGGCTTTCGGAAGTGCATTAGCTATTGAAAATGAGATGATCGTTGTCGGAGCCCCGGGGACAGTTAACGGGCTTGGATCTGGCGCAGTTTATCTCTTTTCTCGCGAGAGCGGAATGTGGCTTCAAGAGCAAAAGCTTGAATCGGATACATTGACTGATGGCGATATGCTGGGTAGCGCACTTGCTATTCATGAGGGAACAATCGTCGCAGGTGCCCCCGGATACGATGCCGGCGGAATGACCAATTCAGGACTCGTTATCATTTTTGAAGAATCTGCAGGTACCTGGACAGAGAGTTTGTCTATATCTGCAAATAATCCTAGTCCTTTTGCTTCATTCGGTTTCTCAATAGATGTCGATCAAGATCGTCTTCTTGTCGGAGCACCGGGTGAAAATGTCGAAACAGGCGCTGCCTACCTTCATACCAGACTTGCAAACATGTGGATTGACCAAGTCAAGATGGAGCCTTTAGTACCAGAAGAAGGTGGTTTATTCGGAGCAGATGTCGGACTCGATGTGAAAACTCTTGTTATCAGTGCACCTGCTGCCGGATCTGATCAGGGCCAGGTTGTTATATACAGACAACAAGGTGCGGACTGGCTTCGCGAAGAACCCATGACTCAAATCGTAGATCGTCAACCTGGCGAGCAATTTGGAAGTTCCCTCAGTTGTCAGTTGCCATTCCTTATTGTGGGAAGCTCTGGGCAGAACAGTGGAGACAGCCTTTGGATTTCAGTTTACAACGATTGTAACTCAAACCTTGAAGACGATATCTGTGATGTAACGCAGGGATTAGAGCCGGATTGTAACTTCAACCTAGTTCCAGATTCCTGTGAGATTTCAGATGGAACTAAACAAGATTGCGATGGAAATGGCATTCCTGACGAGTGCCAGATCAGTACAGGAGAATTGCCAGATTGCAATATGAATGGCATTCCTGATGCCTGTGATATCTCCAGCGGATTCTCGCTGGATTGCAATTTGGACGGAAATCCTGACGAATGCCAGACCGGCGCTGATCCTAATCCTCCTTCAATTTCAAATATGCCCGGACCATTCTCTGTCAGTACAGACCAGGGAATTTGTGGAGCAGTCCTGACCTGGGACGAACCCGTAGCGACGGATGACTGTGGAGTCGATTCGCTGGAGTCGTCCCATGCATCGGGAAGTCTCTTTTCGACCGGACTCACGGTTGTTACCTACACCGCTACAGATGTTAGTGGGAACGTTCGCACTGCGATGTTCACTGTTGTCGTGACAGATAATGAACTTCCTACGTTATCTGATTTTCAGGCTGAAGTCATAGCGGAAGCCGGACAAGGTGTGTGTGAGCTTTCCGTAAGTTGGCCTAATCCTACACCGCAAGATAATTGCGCAGTTTTCTCAAGTTCCGTATCGCACCAACCAGGAACTCTGTTCCCCATCGGAACGACAGAAGTCGTCTATACTCTGATGGACAGCAACGGAAACATGTCGACGCTGAACATGAACGTGATAGTTCTTGATACTTCAGCCCCAGAGATAGTAGATCTCCCAGCTGATATACAGTCGGGCACTGATCTCGGATCGTGCAATAAGATCGTGGAATGGATTGATCCTACGAGTACCGATGACTGTACCGTTGAATCATTCACTTCAACCCATCAAAGCGGAGATACCTTTGATCTTGGTACTACAGTTGTGACATACACTGTGGTTGATGCCGGTGGGAATTCAGTTCATCAGAGTTTCAATGTCACTATTACAGATCAAGAGCTTCCGACATTTACAGCGGCTCCTGCAAGCATTAGCACAGGAAACGATCCTGGTGATTGTGGTGCTGTGATCACTTGGGCTCCTGCAGTTGTAAATGATAACTGTGGCATCGCTTCAATGACGAGTAGCCATCAACCCGGTGACCACTTTGACTTGGGTGATACAGAGGTATCAATAACGACCACAGATGTGAACGGTAATGTCAGTACACATCTCTTCACGATCACGATTCTTGATACTGAAGCACCCGTGCTCTCTAACATTCCTCAAAATATTGTCCTCAATAATGACCCTGCAGAATGCACTGCGGTCTATAACTGGGGTCTTCCACAGATTTCAGATAACTGTGGGATTTCAACTTTTGAAGGATCTTCAAATTCAGGAGAATCTTTCCCACTCGGCACCACAACCGTGGAATACCTTTTGGTAGATACCTCTGGAAATCAGTCAACAGGCAGTTTCGATATCACTGTGAACGACACAGAGATGCCAATACTTCTAGGTATGCCTCAGGATATCGCCGTCTTCAATGATCCCGGACAGTGTGGCGCCAACGTCAGTTGGATTGTTCCTACGCCATGGGATAACTGCAACTTGGTAGATTTCGATGGGTCACATGAACCAGGCGCTTTCTTCCCCAAAGGAGTGACAGAAGTCTCTTACTTGGTGATGGACGGAATGGGCCAAGTTACGAGTGGAACATTTGCCATTTCAGTAGATGACGATGAAGCTCCTACCATCACAGGAATGCCCGCGGACAGAACCATTGTTGCCGATGCAGGACTATGCTCAGCAATTCATGAGTGGGTGTTACCGATTGGCCAGGATAACTGCGAGGTCGTTTCTTTCACCGCAAGTCATGATCCTGGAGATACTTTCCCAGTAGGCGTAACTGAGATTGGATACTCGGTTACTGACAGTATGGGAATGACTACGACGGATCAGTTTAGTCTTACGGTTCTTGATCAAGAAGACCCTGTCATCATTCGTATTCCTGGAGATATATCAGTGGTGGCGGACGAGGGCGAATGTTCAATGCCCGTCAGTTGGATTGCACCAGATTCTCAGGATAACTGTGCGATTGACACGTTCTCCATCAGTCATGTCTCTGGAAGCGTTTTCGAGACTGGAGTGACTACAGTATCCATCGATACTCAGGACATTCATGGAAATACAGCAGCAGCAAGTTTCCAAGTAACAGTCCTTGACCAAGAAACGCCACAGATTCTGTCTTTACCTGCAGCTATCCAATTGGAATCAGATACGGATCAGTGCGGAACACTTGTCACTTGGGTTGAGCCTCTCGGTTCTGATAACTGCCAAGTCGCACTCCTGTCTACGGCTTCTGAAAACGGTGGTTTCTACCCCGTTGGAAGTAGCACGGTCACTTACATGATTGAAGACGCTTCAGGTAACTCAGATGAGGCAAGTTTTAATATCACTATTACGGACACCACAAATCCACAGTTCATGCAGATTCCAAATGGAATCTCAGTGTCTAGCGACCAGGGAGATTGCGGTGCAATAGTGACATGGTTAGAAGTTACGGCTTCTGATAACTGTGACATTGCTAGTATTACAGGAACGCATTCCTCTGGAGACTTCTTTAACAAGGGTCTGACTGTCGTCGAACATACTGCGACGGATATTCACGGAAATCAGATTACACAAAGTTTCAATATCAATGTTGACGATAATGAACTTCCAGTGATCTCGGGTATAGATCAAAACCTGGTCATTGAAAACGATCTTGGTCAATGTGGCGCTAATGTCACTTGGCAAGAACCCACGGCTTCCGACAATTGCGAAATCACATCTTTGACTGTAAACATTCCTTCAGGAGCATTCTTCTCTGAAGGTACAACTGTTGTGACATATTCCACATCTGACGATAGTGGTAATGAAACAACAAAGAGTTTTAATGTCACAGTTCAAGATCTTGAGCTTCCTAGCTTTACTTCGATTCCTGTAAGTGTTGTCGCAGAAACAACAACAAACTCATGTTCAGGTATTGCGACATGGGACACAGTAATGGGAACCGATAACTGTCTTGTCAGTTCGATCGTCTCTTCACACGAATCAGGCGATAACTTCCCATTGGGGAATACCCAAGTTTCAGTGTCGATTACAGATATTCATGGCAACACCCGAGAACAAGAATTCTCGGTATTGATCGAAGACACGGAATTGCCGTCATTCGTCGATATGCCTGAAGACATTTTCCAAACGACTGAAGCGGGTTTATGCGGAGCGGTCATCGACTGGACAGAGCCGTCTGCGGCTGATAACTGCTTAGTGAATGAACTCTCTGGTACACACTCCCCGAATACGTTCTTTGATCGTGGCATCACAGTGGTGACTTACACAGTCACAGATGCTTCTGGAAATGAGTATCAGGAAAGTTTCCAAATCAACATTGTAGATCTGGAAGTACCGCAGCTGACAGCGCCTCCTGCTGATATTCAGGCAATAGCGGATACGGGTTCATGTGGTACGAATATCTCTTGGATAGAGCCTACGGCGACTGATAACTGTTCAGTGCAATCCGTCATCTCAAGTCATGATCCAGAAGACTTCTTTTTAACAGGAACAACAATCGTTTCCTACACTGCACAAGATCCGACAGGAAACATTTCTACAGTTCAGTTCTTAGTAACAATCCTTGATGAAGAAATGCCTACGATTGAAAACATGCCCATATCTGTGGTGGTAGATAACGACCAGGGAGATTGCGGTGCGATTGTTTCATGGGACGAACCCACCATTCTTGATAACTGTGGTATCGCAGCGAGTGGACCTGATCATCAATCAGGATCCTTCTTCGCTGTAGGATCAACATTGGTTACTTATGTAGCCGAAGATGTTTCAGGTAATCAAATCAACGCAGCATTTACAGTTACGGTCGAAGATAATCAGGCGCCTCAGTTCCAGGGCAGTATCAGTAATGCCATTCTCGATACTGACGCAGGAGAATGTGGTGCCGTGCATAGTTGGGTTGCTCCTGAAGTAAGCGAAAATTGCGCTGGCCTTCAAGTTACAACGACTCATGAACCCGGATCATTCTTTACTCCGGGTCTTAATATCGTGACATACACCGCGAGTGACGCAGCCGGAAACGCTACTAGTTTGATGTTTACGGTTGTTGTTCAGGATAATGAAGATCCTGTTATCACAGGTACCCCTGCAAGTATGGATCTTGGAACCGATCTGGATTCATGTGGAAGAGTTGTGAGTTGGCAACAGCCGGTTGCGAGTGATAACTGTGCATTACTTTCTTACAGTTCCACGCATAACTCCGGTGAGTTTTTCCCGGTAGGCGCAACGACAGTGATTTTCACTGCCACCGATACTGTAGGGCATTCCACTTCGACTCAGTTCGAAATCGTAGTGAGTGATAATCAAGCTCCTAGTATCACGCAGATGCCTCAAGACGTTGTTATCAACAGTCAACTTGGTATTTGCGGATCAGGTCATGCTTGGGATCTTCCTCTATCGTCAGATAACTGCCCAGATCATGTCTTCTCGGGGTCACACCTTCCAGGGGATGAGTTCCCAGTAGGAACCTCAACAGTTTCATACACGGCCATCGATCAAGCTGGAAATGTTACTTCTGAAGCATTCTCGATTACCGTTGTCGATATTGAGAATCCAGAAATCATCGGCTTACCTCAGAATATTGATGTCAGTACCGATCCAGATCAGTGCAACGCATTGATTTCATGGATCGAGCCCACTTCTACAGATAATTGCACAATGGTTTCATTCACCTCGACGCACTCAAGTGAGTCGGTTTTTGAAACAGGGACAACCATTGTTACATACACCGCAGAAGACTCTGCCGGACATGTGACGACGGGCTCCTTTGAAGTTGCAGTGACAGACACTCAGTCTCCTGCTTATTCTAGCTCTCCAGGAAACGTACTTCTTGAGAACGCTCTTGGATCATGCGGCGTAACTCATACTTGGGAAGAGCCGACAATACTCGAAAACTGTCCTGATATGGTCGTGACGAGTAGTCATGCCTCAGGAGATTTCTTTGAAGTAGGTACAACAACAGTTGAATACACTGCAACAGATTCCAGTGGAAATGTCACCTTAACGGCATTCGAGGTTGTTGTTGAAGATAATGAGTTGCCACTCATTACGCAAATGCCAGATAGCATCACAAGTGTTAATGATCTCGATTCATGTGGAGCGGTCATCAACTGGATAGATCCTCTGTCTTCTGATAACTGTAGTCTTCTTGAGTTGGTCAGTAGTCATGTCAATGGTGATATATTCCCCATTGGTCTTACAACTGTGACTTACACTGCGACAGATACTGCAGGAAACGTATCCACTTCAAGTTTCGATATCACCGTCGCAGATACTCAGGCACCTCAAATCAGCCAGACGCCTTCAGACGTCGTCATTGATTCTCAGGCTGGTATTTGCGGTTCAGTGTTCGAGTGGACTTCTCCAAGTATCACAGATAACTGCCTCGGGACTAATGTCCACGAGAGTCATTCTTCAGGAACCGAATTCCCGGTGGGTACCACAGAGATCAGTTACACCGCGATTGACGCAACAGGCAATGTCACTCAGAGCTTCTTTAGCGTCACAGTCGTTGACATTGAAAATCCAATGATCAGTGATTTGCCTGAAAACATCTCTGTTGGAACAGATCCTGATCAGTGCAGCGCGATTGTGGAATGGGCCGAGCCTACATTCACTGATAATTGTCAAGTTTCGAATGTTTCGGTTGATATCCCCAGTGGATCAATCTTCGACCTCGGAACAACTACTGTGACATACATGATTACTGATTCAGCAGGTCTTCAGATGACCGCGAGTTTCGATGTCACAGTTGAAGATATACAAGTTCCGATTTTAGAAAACATGCCTTCCAATGTGGTTCTGATCAATGAGCCCGGTAGTTGTGAAAAAATATACACTTGGAATGAACCCACTGCAGTTGATAACTGCCCAAATGTCGAAATGACTTCCAGTCACCAATCAGGGGACTCATTCCCTGTTGGATTGACGATCGTTGAATATCAAGCGTCTGATGCAAATGGATTGAGCAGACAGGTCTTCTTTACTGTTGTGGTAATGGACATGGAAGATCCTGTCATTAGTGGGATTCCAGAAAGCGTGATCATTGAAAATGATCAAGATGCTTGCGGAGCGATTCATTCATGGATCGACCCTGCTGCTAGTGATAACTGCGCAACAATCGGGTTCTCAACCAATCATGCGAATGGATCATTCTTCGATCTCGGTACTACTACTGTGACTTACACCGTCTCGGATCCTTCCGGAAACACGGTGTCTTCTAGCTTTGACGTTACGGTTGTGGATCTGCAAGTTCCAGCATTTGTCACTATGCCAGCGAATGCTTCGATCAACACCGATCCTGGTGTTTGCGGAGCAACCCATACTTGGGACACACCTCAGATCAATGACAACTGTGATTCTGTCAACCTTGCTTCTAGTCATCAATCCGGTGACATGTTCCCAATCGGTGACACGGTTGTGAACTACACAGCACAAGATCTAACAGGAAATGTAATCAGTGACAGCTTTACAGTAACTGTGACAGATTTTGAAGATCCAGACTTCGAAGGAATCCCTGCTACTATTGTGGCCTCGACGGATTCTGGGCAATGCGATGCTGTGATCAGTTGGGTACCGCCAGTACCGGTGGATAACTGTGAGGTTGCAAGTCATTCGATGAGTCATCAGCCTGGAGATACTTTCGCACTAGGAGAAACTACAGTCTTGCTCAGTGCCTTTGATATCTACGGCAATGAGTTTAATACTTCTTTCAAAGTGGTTGTTGAAGATCTCGAGTTACCAGTGATTTCTGGAACGCCGGAATCTGTAACACTTCAGAATATTCCTGGTTTCTGTGGTTCTACCCATGATTGGGTTAGCCCCACGGCGACAGATAACTGCGATACGCTCACAGTGATTTCAAGTCATTCGTCAGGATCAATGTTCCCAACTGGAACAACGACGGTCGACTTTGAGGTTATTGATTTGAGTGGTAATAGCTCAGTGTCTTCATTCGAGATAATTGTCGAAGATATCGAAGCACCTGAGTTCACGACTGTCCCAACAGATTTCACCGCTTCTGCAGATGTTGATCAATGTGGAACAGCAGTGACATGGGCCGAGGCTACGGGTACTGATAACTGTGAAGTCAGTTCGATTGAATACGATAGAGCAAATGGAGCCTTCCTTGAATTAGGTGAATACCCAGTAAATGCAACAATCACCGACATTCACGGCAATAGTGCAACTCAGCAGTTTGTGATCACGGTTGTGGACGATACCCCGCCAGTTATCACCAATATGCCGACTGATATTCTTCTTATTGCTGATAACGGCCAATGTGGTTCTGTTGCGACATGGTCTGAGCCTGCTTCCACTGATAACTGTTCTGGTGAGTTACTCGCCAACAACATCATCTCTGGAAGCTTCTTCATAGTGGGTGATACTCAGGTTTCTTATGTGGCTACGGATGTCTCGGGTAATACAACTACTGAGATTTTCACAGTGACAGTTGTGGATAACCAAGCGCCGACCTTTGAGAATATTCCCGCTGATTTTACAGTTTCGAATGATCTTGGAACCTGCGGTGCTCATGTTTCATGGGCTGTCGAAAGTGCTTTAGACAACTGTGGAATACAGAGCCATGTTTCAAGCATGAACCCCGGTGACCTATTCCCGAATGGCACAACAACGGTACAAATCAACGCAACTGATAATAGTGGAAACAGTGTTTCTGGTTCATTCCAGATCACTGTTGAAGACACCGAAGCTCCAGAAATAGTAAATCTACCCAACGACCTAATCGTGAACTCTGATCAAGGGCTTTGCGGAGCTATCGTCTCATGGGTAGAGCCATTCGCAGTTGATAATTGTGAAATGGCGACTCTGACTAGTTCTGTTCAGTCAGGTACATATCTGACAACGGGCGTTCACTCTGTGACCTATTCGGCAAGTGACGTCTACGGAAATGTCAGAGAAGAAACATTCAGTATCGAAGTTTTGGATTCTGAAGCTCCAGTGATTAGTAGCGGACCGGGGTCAGTTGAGCTTACGACAGAACCCGGACAGTGTGGTGCTTCATTCAGTTGGAGTGAACTCCAAGTTACAGATAACTGTAGCGTTGTTGAGATTACGAGATCGCACGAAAATGGTGCATTCTTCCAGAAAGGCACAACCCTCGTTACCTTGACTGCGACTGACACAGCAGGAGGAAGTATCCAGCACGTGTTCGAAGTGAGTGTCTCAGACAATGAGTCTCCTCAGTTCGGATCAACTCTCGGAGGGGTGTCTTTGACAACCAGCCCTGGTGAATGCGGTTCTCTTGCCTTCTGGGCGGAACCAGAGTTCAGTGATAACTGTGAGATTTCAACTGTTGTCAAATCACACGAGCCGGGAGATTTCTTCCAACTCGGTGAAACTTTAGTGACCTACACACTGACAGATGGTAGTGGAAACAGTTCCAGTATCGACTTCATGGTTCAGATTTCGGATACAGAGTTACCAGTGATTTCTGGTCTTCAATCAGGAATCTCTGTTGTGAATGATATCGGTTCATGTGGAGCAGCAGTCTTCTGGGACAGTCCAGTTGTCACTGATAACTGTTCTATCGCTAGTATCGAATCAACACATCAGTCAGGTGACTACTTCCCCGTTGGAAGTACAGTCGTCACATACAGTGTTGCAGATGCTTCAGATTTGACTTCATCGTTTGAGTTTGTGGTTGTTGTCGAAGACGCAGAAGCCCCAGTGCTTTTGGGAGTACCTTCACAGCAAACCCTTCAGACGGATCAAGGCATGTGTGGCGCGATTGTGTCATGGAGTTCTCCAATGGCCTCCGACAATTGTCAGATCGCAAGTTTGACCTCTGATGTCGAAAATGGAACATTCTTAAACACGGGTAACCATACGATCAACTTTGAGGCTATTGATATACATGGAAATGTCTCTCAAGCTTCCTTCGGCGTTATTATTCTCGACGAAGAAGCCCCTCAAATACTAGACCTTCCGACCACGGTCGAAGGTGTCAATGATGCTGGATCTTGCCAAGGTTCAGTCACATGGGCCGAACCCACGATTTCAGATAACTGTAGTGATTATGTTGTTGTGACCAGTCACCAAAGTGGTGCATCGTTCCCAATCGGGACTACGACAGTGACTTACACTGTGGATGATCTGAGTGGGAACCAAACTTCGGTTGCATTTGAAGTCATCATCTCCGACATACATGGACCTGAAATCGCAGGATTGCCACTCGGGATTTCAACGGACACTGATCCTGGATTATGTATTGCGGTTGTGACCTGGCCAGAAGCCGTCATTGCAGATCTTTGTGATACGCATGTAGTCTCACAGAGCCATCTCTCGGGAGCAGAGTACCCGGTCGGCCTCACTATGGTGAGTTACGTAGCTACGGATGCTGTAGGCAATGTCACTGAGGTCACCTTCCCGATTACTGTCACTGATAACGAAGCGCCACAGATCACATTCATTCCTGAGAATCAGGTGCTCATTGCTAATGAAGATGAATGTTCAATGATCGCGAACTGGGCTGTGCCGACCGCAGTTGATAATTGTGGTATCGCTTCGATCACAACGAGTGCTCTTTCTGGAGATCAATACTCGATTGGTGTCAATACAGTTGAGGTTCTCGTGATCGACGTCAACGGCAATGAGAGCAATGCTGCATTCCAAATCACAGTGGTGGATAATGAAAGTCCTATCATTACAGGTACTCCTGCTGATATCTCTGTTGTTTCAGATCCCACGATCTGCGGCGCAGAAATCACTTGGGTAGAGCCTTCAGTGATTGAGAACTGTGAGTTGTTGGCATTCGAATCTGACCATGTACCCGGCGAAGTGTTCCCGGTAGGTCTCACAATCGTTACCTATGTTGCAACAGATGCCAGTGGTAACAGTTTCTCCGCTTCGTTCACGGTTACGGTGATCGACGAAGAATCTCCGACAATCGAAATACCTGTTCCTGTGATCGTCGAAGCTCCAGAAGGTACATGCGAAGCGTTTGTTGAAGTTCCTCAACTCGATGTCTTTGACCGTTGTGGAGTCGCTCAGATTAGCAATAGCTTTAACGGCACGTCGGACGCTTCTGGTATTTACCCCAAAGGTGAAACTCTGATTCTCTGGTCTGTCTCTGACGCTAGTGGAAACACGTCAACCATAACAGGTGTCGTTAGTGTTCTTGTGGCTGGACCAGACTGTAATAACAACGGAATACCAGATGTTTGCGACCTCAATGATGGAACAAGTGTTGATTGTAATCTAGATGGCATTCCAGACGATTGCCAGGCTGACTGTGACAACGATGGCATTCTTGACGTCTGTGAAATCGAACAGGGTCTCTCCTTAGACTGTAACGGAGATGCTGTACCAGATAGTTGCCAAATCGAATCCGGAATAGAAGCCGATTGTGATAATGACGGACTCATTGATTCCTGTGAAATCATCACAGGTTCTGGAATCGACTGTGACAGCAGTGGCGTCCTTGATTCCTGTGAGATTCTTGCAGGAACCGCTGCGGACTGTAATGGAAACGGACAACCTGATGCATGTGATATTGCGATCGGAGTTGAATCGGACTGTAACCTCGACGGAATAGCTGACGCATGCCAGATTGCTTCTGGATCAGAAACAGACTGTAACGCTAACGGTGTTATCGATTCTTGTGAGTTAGTCAGCGGAACTTCTTCAGACTGTAATGCAAATGGCACTCTTGACGAGTGTGATCTTGCTACTGGAACTGCAAATGACTGCAATGAAAATGATATTCCAGACTCATGCGATATCAGTTCTGGTGTTGCGTTTGACTGTAACTCAAATGGTCAACTAGATAGTTGCGATATTGTTCAGGGTCTTGTCGAAGATTGTGATACCAATAATGTTCCTGACTCCTGCGACGTTTCCACAGGATCTGTTCCTGACTGTAATAGCAATGGAATCCCAGACTCATGTGACCTCGCAAGTGGAGCCAGTGAAGACTGCGATAGTTCCGGAATACCTGATAGCTGTGAGGTCGCCAGTGGGGCTGTCACGGATTGTAATAGCAACGGTGTCCCAGATGCCTGTGATCTTGCAGCAGGTGCCGCAGATTGTAACTCAGACGAAGTTCTCGATAGTTGCCAGGTCGTATCTGGAGAAGTTCCAGATTGTAACAGTAACGGAATCCCGGATGGTTGCGACATAGCATCTGGAACGGCCAATGACTGTGACGATAACGGTGTTCTGGACTCCTGCGAAGTTGGAAATGGTCAGGCTGCAGATTGTAACCAGAATGGAATCCCAGACAGTTGTGATATTACTTCGGGCCTTGAGTCTGACTGTAATGAATCCGGAGTACCTGATAGTTGCGAAGTCCTCGCAGGCACAACGCTGGATTGCAACGATAATGGAATCCCGGATTCATGTGACATTGCGTCCGGTGATTGGCAAGACTGTGACGAAGACGGAAACTTGGATAGTTGTGAGATTCTTGTCGGAACTGAAGAGGATTGTAATGGAACGGGAGTTCCGGATTCTTGTGAAGTTCTTTCAGGAGTTGCCCAAGATTGTAATGGGAACATGGTTCCGGATAGTTGCGATTTGAATAATGGAACCTTGTTTGACTGTGATCTCAACGGTACGCCTGATTCTTGTGACGTCGCTGCAGGTGGAGTCGAAGATTGTAATGGAAACACGATTCCAGATAGTTGTGATCTCGAGAGTGGAGCGTTGTCTGATTGTAATCAGAACGATATTCCGGACTTCTGTGAGATTACTAATGGATCGACTGAAGACTGTAATACCAACATGATCCCAGATTCATGTGAGATTGCCGCTGGAACCCTAGAAGACGTCGACCTTGATGGTGTCCCGGATTCATGTCAGCTCAACTTCCTTCGTGGAGATGGAAATGGTGACGGAATCGTGAATATTGCTGACGGAATATTCCTGTTGCAAAGTTTGTTTGCCAACGGTGGAAATTCGAACTGCATGGACGCTGCAGACGCAAACGACGACGGTTCCGTCGACGTTTCAGACGTGATCAGCATTCTTGGTTACCAGTTTAATGGTACGAACCCACCTCCTGCTCCTTACCCGAACTGTGGCGTGGATCCTGCAGGAGGAACTTCGATGGGATGTATCTCATACACGAGTTGTCCATGATAAATGAGTGAGAAAAGATAGAGCTTTGAGTGGGGATAGGCGACGGTGTTGTGTCATTCGTGACCGCACCGTCGCCATTTTTTGTATGGAGATCTGTCGATAGTTGTTAATCTGCAGTCAGGTTAGTCATATCTTGGATTTCAATCCGGTTCTGTTGCCGATATTTCTGTAAGTTGTTATTTTACAATGTGATAAAAAGTTCCAACTGCGTTCGAATTTGAGGGGAAAGTAGTTCAGGGAGACTAACAAAGTCGGTATAAAATACTGTTAGTAAAGTCCTCGGGATGCCGTTGGGCTCAGACGTTTCGTTAAGAGCCTCCAGGCTCAATGACAGATTTCTGGGTGTTATTCGTATTTGGGGTAGTCCTTGGCTTTGTTTCGTGTCTCAGAGCAGCTTTCGGGAAGTTCCCGAAAAGTGCTGTGAAGACTATAGGGGTGTGTGTTTATAGACCGCTTTATTCAGAGAGTGGGAGGATTTCCCATGCGTATTTTTCTTGGAATGGTCATTGCGTTCTTAATCTTAGGGATGCCGACAACAGTTCTTGCACAACCGTGCGAGCCGACGATTGATTGCAATGCAAACGGGGTAGCTGACTCATGCGATATTACGCAAAATGTCAGCGATGATTGTAATCTAAATGGTGTTCCTGATGAGTGTGATTTGTTGGCACTTACGTCATCAGATTGCGACTCAAATGGAATTCCCGATGAGTGTGAGCCGGTGACGACTTCACTGATTATCGGTGGAACTTCCACAGGAGATTCTGTCATGTCATCCGAATGGATGTTGGTGACGGATCCTGCAGAGCCTCCCCCGGCTGATGAGCCACCGCCTCCTCCTGGAGAGATTGAGCCCGCAATCTTACGTTTGGTGGAAGCCTACAAACGAGTGGGTACCCGTTGGGTTCTTGATGGATACCTAATACCCAATGATCCAACAGATCAGGATAATCTTGATGGTTTCGGAATGAGCATGGCCATATCAGGGGATACCGCAGTCGTGGGTGCCCCTATGAAAAATGGTGATAAAGGTGCTGTATACATATTCCAAAGAACCGAATTTGGTTGGAATAATGTGCAAGTCCTTGAATCTCAACTACCTGTGTTTGGTGATCAGTACGGAGCTTCTGTCGACATGATGGGCACCGATATTGTGATCGGAGCACCTCACGCTCCTCTTGGCGCAGATGGAGATGATCCTCCTGATAACGTAGCAACACCGGGTGGATACATTGAATTATGGTCGCAGACCGGAACAGGTTGGGAGCGCACTGAACGCTTGACGACTTCCAATCCCGTATTGGGTGGTGGAGAAGAAATCGGAACCTCAGTGGCTTTCGCCTCTGGCGGTTGGGTTTTCGCTGGCGCACCCGGCTCAGCACTCTCTGGTACAGTCATCGGGTGGAGAACATTTGGAAACGGATACGTTCCACTTGAATTACTCAGTCCATTCGATGCCACTCAAGGCCATTCTTTCGGTACCCAACTGTCATGGAGTGGAGACACTCTGGTCGTCGGAGCAGATAGAGCGCCAGGCCTGAATGGCCCTGTTGGAGCGGTTTACACCTATTCAAGATCTGAAACTGGGAATGAGTGGAATGCTGGAACAAGGACATCGAGTCCTTCACCGGCAAGTAATGGATATGCCTCAAGTTTGGATATGAATGGGGACCTGATGATCGTGGGTGAACCAAGAGTCGATGCCGCTCGAGGGTTTGCGCACCTTTACCACAGATCCGCAACAGGGGGTTGGGATTTGATGGAATCCCTTCGCCCACTTGCGACAGCAAATGGAAATGCAGTGGGATCTGCAGTTGCCACGAATGGCGAGTGGGTTTTCTATAATGCTCCTGAAATCTTTGCTAATGCCGAATTCCGTGAGATTGAACCTGATTGTAATGCAAATGGACAAGACGATCGTTGTGAGATCGACAGCGGACTTTTCGGGGATTGTAATGGAAACAATATAATTGACTCATGTGATATTTCTTCAGGGTTCTCAACCGATTGCGATGGCAATGGAGTACCGGACGCATGTGAGCTTGCCACTGGAGCGACTGATTGTAACAACAACGGAGTCATTGACTCTTGTGATCTGAATTCACAGCAAAGTACAGACTGCAACAGTAACGGAATTCCAGACGAATGTGATTCTGATTGTGACCAAAATGGCATACCAGATGGATGCGATTTATTAGCTGGAGCAGCCGATTGTAATGCAAATGGACAGATCGATAGTTGTGATATTGCCTCCGGAAGTAGTTCCGATTGTGATGGCAATGGAGCCCCTGACTCATGTGATCTTTTGAGTGGTGCAGGTGACTGTAACGCCAATGGAATCATTGATAGTTGTGAAATTGCAACGACGAGCGGAGACTGTGATAACGACGGTTTACTCGATGCATGTCAACTCGTAAATCAGCCTCACTTGGACTGTAACGGAAACTTCGAGCTTGACGTTTGTGACCTCAGTGCAGGTTTGTCAAATGATTGCGAGTCGGATGGAATTCCAGACGAGTGTCAGCTATCTACGGGTTCCTCTGCGGACTGTAACGGAAACGGTATTCCAGATCATTGTGAACCTGAAGGAGAAGTTGATACGATACCTCCTATCTTTGTTACAACCGTTTCGAATATTACTAAAAGTACTGATCCAAATTCATGTTCAGCACTTGTGGGTTGGTTAACTCCGATTGCTGAGGATGCATGCGACTCCGCTCCGTTAGTGAGCGCAGATCATTTGAACGGGAGCGCGTTTAATCTAGGAACCACGACGGTAACGGTCACCGCAGAAGATAACTACGGTAACTCGACTACGAGTACCTTTACGGTAACAGTCGTCGATGATCAGGCTCCCACGATGACTGGACTTCCAGACAGTTTTGTAATGTCTAACGATGCAGGCGATTGCGGTGCATTGGTAACCTGGGCAGAGCCAGCTTTCGAAGATAATTGCTTAACAGTCCTTAGCAGTTCTGATATTCAGAATACGTCATTCCTTGCAACTGGTACGCACACCGTGACCTACACTGGTACCGATGCTGCTGGATTGTCAGTGAGTGGTTCTTTCGACATCGTCATCAATGATGATGAAAAACCTGAAATCGTCAATCCGCCCCAAGATGTTACTTTGAATACCAGCACTGATGAGTGCGGTGCAATAGTAAGTTGGGACGCTGTTCAGACGACTGACAATTGCGATATATTGTCAGTGACGAGTACGAGAAACTCTGGTGAATTCTTCGACAAAGGAACCACCTCAGTCACGATCCTTGTTGCAGATACAAGCAACAATCAAGTGTCACATACATTCACGGTAACAGTTATAGATGCTCAGGCTCCAACCATGAGTGGGCTGAGTGGCCCGATCGTTGTTCAAAATGATTCTGGACTTTGTGGAGCTACTGTTTCGTGGGATGCACCGCTGACCTTTGATAACTGCCCGGGTGAAATGCTCAGTAGTAATCATGATCCAGATAGTTATTTCGAAGTAGGCGACCACACTGTGACTTACACTGTGATGGATACCAGCGGTCTTTCTGTGACAGGTTCTTTCGATATCACAGTTAACGATAACGAATCTCCAGTCTTCAATACTGCTCCAGCTTCCCAAACATTAGAAGCCTTAGACGGGCAATGCTCCACGCCAGCAATGTGGGATTTGCCAACGATTTCTGATAACTGTGAAGTTCTGACATTGGAATCGACGTACTTATCAGGTCATGAGTTTGAAGTCGGTACTACGACTGTATTGATGACTTTGACAGATAATCACATGAATGCTTCTACGCATGAGTTTGATATTACGGTTACAGATACACAGTCCCCAGTGATCAACAACATCTCCGGCAACCTAAGCGTTGAGAATGATTTGGATAGTTGCGGTGCATTTGTCTTTTGGGATGAACCCACTGCTACTGACAATTGCCCTGGTGTGACGATCTCAGGCGATGAGCCCTCTGGTCAGTTCTTTGCTATAGGTACGACGCATACTGTGACCTACACAGCAGTTGATGCATACGGTGCAACGGTCTCTGATTCGTTCGATATCGTTGTTTCGGATACACAAAACCCCGAGTTCATTAGTGCACCAACAGGAATCGCGATGACTAGCGATCTGGGTGTCTGCGGAGCTCAGGTGTTCTGGGAAGCGCCGATCTATTCCGATAACTGCGCTATAATGTCGCAGGCTTCGACGCATCAATCTGGTGAAGTTTTCCCGATTGGTACAACCGAGGTCACGATGACGTTGTTGGATGTGAGTTTGAATTCAAGCGCACATTCATTCGAAGTCACGGTTCTAGATAACGAAGCTCCAACACTTTCAGGAATGCCAACAGAAATCTCGGTTTCAAGTCAACCTGGACAATGCAGCGCTTTTGTAAGTTGGGATGAGCCTAGACCGCTAGACAATTGTGCTGAGGTGACAATGACGAGCAGTATCGCGAATGGTAGTGAATTTGAATTAGGTTCAGCCCTCGTCACATACACAGCAACAGATGCTTCGAACAACTCTTACCAAGAAAGTTTCTTGGTTACGGTCACTGACGAGGAAAACCCTGAGTTTGTGGATGCACCAGCAAGCGTGACTATCGATTCACTTCCTGGTCAATGTTCAGCATTGGCGGCATGGGCCGACCCAGTTGTCGGTGACAATTGTGGTGACACGACTCTTAGCGTGAGTCATGCATCTGGAAGTAACTTCAATGTTGGATCTACATTTGTCACTATGTTCCTATCGGACTCCAGTGGTAACACAGTTCAGCATGCATTTACTGTGACCGTTGTTGATACAGAGTCTCCGGTTCTTTCTGGGATTCCCATGGATATGAACCTTAATTCTGATACAGGTGAATGTGGTGCTACCGCAAACTGGGCACTTCCACAGGGAAGTGATAACTGTGGCTTAGGTGACCTTTTGGGAAGCCACCAACCTGGTCAATTCTTCCCCACCGGTTCAACAACTGTCAGTTACTCACAAGCGGACTCTAACGGAAATCTCGCAACTGGTTCGTTTGTTGTGACTGTTCAGGATACGGAAGCACCGGTAATCACAACTTCAGGGAATATCGATATCAATGCGCCTGAAGCGATCTGTGCAGCAGAATTGACAGTACCTGTGCCAGCAGTTTCTGATAACTGCGATGTTGCTGAGATCACTAACGACATCAATGGAGGAGGTCCTGTTTCAGGAGTCTTCGAATTCGGTGTCACCGTCATTAACTGGACAGCGACTGACAGCGCTGGCAATAACAGCACAGTGCAGCAAACAGTCACCGTCTCTGTACCTCTTGACGATTGTGATAACAGTGGAACACCAGATGTTTGTGATATCGCGAGTGGCATTGCCAGCGATTGTAATGGGAATGGTATTCCGGATAGCTGCGACTTGCTGACAGGTGTTTCTGAAGACTGTAACAGTTCTGGAGTACCGGATAGTTGCGAGGTCGCTGCTGGATCTGCTCAAGATTGTGATGGTAACGGTACGCCTGACGAGTGTGATTCAGACTGTAATGGCAATGGTAGTCCTGACGCTTGCGATGTGAACTCCGGAAGCAGTCTTGACTGTAACGGAAATGGAACACCCGACGAATGTGATCTATCTTCTGGATCTAGCCAGGATAGTAATGGAAACGATACACCAGACGATTGCGAAGCCAAGTTTAGAAGAGGTGACGCAAATGAAGATGAAACCGTAGACATTGCTGACGCCATCTTCATGCTCTACACATTAATGTTGGGCGGTCCAGAGTCTGGGTGTGCTGACGCTACAGATGCAAATGATAGTGGTAGTCATGACATCGCAGATATCATCTTCGTATTGAACTACCAGTTCACAAATGGAGCTCCACCCGCTTCGCCGGGTGTTGAATCATGTGGAGTTGACGGTACCCCAGACGATGGCTTGGGCTGCGATCAGTATGGAGGATGTCCATAATCGTAATGTCGATACCTCGACTTATTACATATTGTTAAATAGGTATTCTTTGTTTACAGTTATGCACAAAAGTGGTATAACAAACTTAGATGACTTTAGGGGGTTGTTATCTCAACACTATCGTTGGGGTAACAACCTTTTCTTTTGGTGAGAAACGTAAGTCGAATCTGTTATTAGATATATGGGTAAGTATCCATAGGACTGAATGAGATTTTAGAAAACTTTATTGTTTGTAAGAGGATTGAGATCCTTAAGTATTGGATGGTGTGTGTTATGCGTATGTATATTGCTCTGATGTTGACATGCTTTTCTCTGTTGTCACTAGATCAGCTTGCTGCACAGGATTGTTCTCCCGTCATCGATTGCAATGGAAATGGCCAGGAAGACTCCTGTGACATTGCTCAGGGTTTAAATGGAGATTGCGATCTCAATGGAATTCCTGATCAATGCGATATCGATGCCTCGTTGCTCGCTGATTGCAATATGAATGGCCTTCTCGATGTGTGTGAGCCTGTCGCACCTGCTGCGACGGGAGGTACTGCTACTGGCAGTATCCTCATGTCAGGAGACTACCTTTTGGTTTGTGATCCTGCCGGTCCGCCAGCAGATGATGATGGTGCACCAGCACCCGCAATCCGATCTATTGAAGTTTATAAAAGACTCGGGACGTCCTGGCGCCCAGATGGAACCCTTGTTCCATTAGATGAAGATACCTTCGATGGTTTTGGTGCTTCGATGGCCATGTCGGGAGATGTTGCTGTTATTAGTGCGCCCAACAAAAATGTAAATATGGGAGCCGTATACATCTTTGAGAGACAAGAATTAGGTTGGACTCAAACCCAGGTTCTTGAGGGCAGTATACCTGCTGAAAATGATCACTTTGGAACATCTGTAGTCATCAATGGCGGAACGATAGCCGTTGGTGCTCCTCAGACGATTCCAGATAATGACGACCCCGTAGATGCTGATATAAATAATCCCAGTGGCTTTGTTGAAGTCTGGGATCATAACGGCATCGACTTTGAGAGAACCAGCATTCTGTCGAATACCGATTTGTTAAATGGAGGTGGCGAGGAAATGGGTGGAACCATGACTCTCACTGACAACAATTGGCTCATGATTGGTTCTCCATCTGATGGTCCTCCAAGCGGATCAGGTAGAGTGCTCGGATACCGAGATTTGGGAACGGGCTGGGAACTAGTCGAAGAACTATTCACTGTAGATAGTCCTGTTGGCGCAGGATTTGGTCGTGGATTATCCTGGAATAATGGAACTCTTGCGATTTATGCAGAGGCGGCTTTGGGAGATCCTATTGATGGTCCTAGAGTGGGTGCTGTTTATACTTTCGAAAACTCCGAAGATGGTAATTCATGGAATCTTTCTGATCGTTTGATCAGTGCAGATGCTGCCAGCCTTGACTTCGGACTGAGTATGCAAGTCAGTGGCGACCACCTGATTATTGGTGATCCTTCTGCTCAAAACTCTACTGGTATTGTTCATCTCTATCATCGTATGGCGGATGACACATGGGCTCTTTCTTCTTTAATTCAACCAGGGGGAACTGCTGTCGGAGATAATTTGGGCGGGGCCGTGGGTTCAAACGGAGATTGGATTGCTTTCTCTTCTGATGGAGTGAACACCGTTATTGAACACCGTGAAGTTGTTCCAGATTGTAATGAAAATGGTGAAGATGATCGTTGCGAAGTCAGATCTGAATTAGTTCCGGATTGCAATGGAAACATCATTCCAGATTCCTGTGACATCGTGAGTGGTTTAGAGTTGGACTGTGATGGCGATGGTGTACCAGACGCGTGTTTCCTCGCCTCTGGAGGACCCGATTGCAACAATAACGGTATCCCGGATTCTTGTGATATCGACAGCGTGCAAAGCCTTGATTGCAACCTCAATGGAATCCCAGACGAATGCGAAGGCGATTGCGATCAAAACGGAGTCCCCGATGATTGCGACCTTGCAAATGGAACTCCTGACTGTAACTCAAACTTGATACCAGATAGTTGTGATATTGCAGCTCAGTTTGATACTGATTGCGATCTGAATACTGTTCCTGATGGCTGCGACCTTGCAGGTGGTGCGGCAGATTGCGATGGAAATATCATTCTTGATAGCTGCCAAATCGCTACAGATCCTTCATTGGATTGTGATTCCAGCCAAGCCATCGATTCTTGTGAGTTGTTGGCAAATCCTGGTCTAGATTGCAATACGAATAATACGATTGATAGCTGCGATATAGCGGGTGGTACTTCGCAAGATTGTGATACCAACGGAACGCCAGATGAGTGTCAAATAGCTTCCGGATTCTCGATCGATTGTAATTCCAATGCGATTCCGGATGAGTGTGAAGATCCTTTCTTGGAATCTACTCCTCCAGTATTCACAAGTAGTGTTGCTAATATTTCACTCAATACGGAGCCGAATTCATGTACCGCAGCGGCCTCATGGATTAATCCGAGCGTCACTGATAATTGCACTGAAACGCCGAATATTACATCCAGTCATGTGAATGGCGGACAGTTTAATCTTGGTCTCAATCTTGTGACTTTGACCGCCACTGATGAGCATGGGAACAATTCAACAACGACCTTCTCTGTAACTGTGACGGATATCGAAGTTCCAACCATTAGTAATCTTCCGGGTCCGATCTCGGTAAATAATGACCAGGATGCCTGTAGTGCGGTCGTCAATTGGACTGAGCCTACCTTTGCAGACAACTGCTCTGTATCAACTAGCGGATCAGACCTACCGAGTGGTTCTACATTTAATGTTGGAACTCACACCGTGACCTACTCTGGATCCGATGGTTCTGGAAACCCTGTTTCCGCCTCTTTCCAGATCACGGTTCTAGATAATCAGGCACCGACATTTACCAGTGCACCTAGCAATATGGATATGTCGAACGATTTAGATAGCTGCGGAGCGATTGTGAACTGGGAGAATGCAATTCCAGATGATAATTGTGGAATCCTTTCGACGAACAGCAGTCATCAGTCTGGGTCATTCTTTGCTACCGGTTCGACTGAAGTCACAGTTACAACTACCGACACAGCAGGGATTTCAACAGAGCACTTGTTCACAGTCACGATTAATGACACGCAACAGCCAGCATTGTTGAATATGCCTGCGGCTATGAGCGTGAATAATGATCTAGATGAGTGTGCTGCAGTCGTGAATTGGGTTGCTCCTGGAACCTCAGATAACTGCGCGGGTGAAACTCTTCAAGGTAGTCATGAATCTGGAATGTCATTCGCTGTTGGAAGCCACACAGTGGAGTACACAGTGACAGATACTTCAGGCCTGACTGCGGCGGCCAGCTTCACTATTACGGTGACAGATAATCAGTTGCCGGTATTTGACCAAGCACCCATGGATATGAATTTGACAACTGGGCTGGGTACATGCGAAGCAGTGGCCAACTGGGATTCTCCTGTAACGTCAGATAACTGCCTTGTTCAGTCAGTGTCTTCAACTTTTCAATCCGGAGATAGTTTCGGTGTGGGATCACATTTGGTCGAGATGACTCTTGAAGATAATCATGGGAACTCCCAGCAGCATCAGTTCAATATTGTTGTTCAAGACTTGGAGCAACCAGAGTTCTCTGGAATGCCGACGAATATTGAACAAGGAAACGATCCGGACTCATGTGGAGCCACGATTACGTGGACTGCTCCGACCTCATCAGATAACTGTGCTATCAACACTCTCGGCAGCGACGTTGCCAATGGAGCCTTCTTCCAGTTGGGAACAACGACTGTTACCTACACAACGGAAGATGTGAATGGAAATGTGAATAGCGCTTCGTTCGATGTCATCATTTCAGATGTGCAAGCACCAGAGATTTCAAGTCTGAGTGGAGACATTACTTCATTCAACGATTTGGGAGAATGTGGCGCAGCAGTGTCATGGTCTGAGCCTAGAGCCACAGATAACTGCGATATCGCTTCCTTCACGAGTACGCATGCTAGTGGTGATTTCTTTGACCTGGGTTCGACATTAGTTACTTACACCGCGACTGATAACAGTGGAAATGACCTGAGTGGGTCGTTCACGATTACGGTGAGTGACAATGAGAACCCCTCTATTGTTGGCGATCTCCCGGATATGAATGTTCTTACTGATCCAGATCAGTGTAATGCTGTTGTTTCTTGGACAGATCCTTCAGCTTCGGATAACTGTGCGGGCGCTTCCATTGCAGGTGACACTTTGAATGACAGTGTATTTGAACTAGGTACAACCGAAGTTTCATATACAGCAACCGATGCTTCTGGAAACTCAGTTTCGACCAGTTTCTCTATCACAGTTGAGGACGGCCAATCACCGCAGTTTATCAGCGCACCAGGAGACGTAACACTTGTAACAGAACCTGGTATTTGTTCAGCGTCACACCAATGGGCTGATCCTGAAACTTCTGACAACTGCTTAGGAATGACAATGAATACGTCTCATGCTTCTGGCGCCGATTTTGGTGTTGGAAACACGGATGTAACAATGTTCCTGACGGATGGTAGTGGAAACACTGTGCAGCACACATTCACGGTTACTGTCAACGATGAAGAAGATCCTCAGTTGAATGGGGTTCCGACTGACATCATTGTTTCGAATGACGGGGGTGTATGTGGCGCGAATGTATCTTGGGCAGCACCTCAGGGCTCAGATAACTGTGCTATGGGTGATCTTGCTACTACAGCCTTGCCCGGAGACTTCTTCGAGCTGGGCACGACGACTGTGACGTACTTAGGAGCAGATGCCAGTGGCAATGTTACCTCTGTTGATTTCACAGTAACGGTGAATGATGATGAAGGACCTGTGATTGCAACATCGGGTGATGTCACGATTGCTTCTCCAGAATCGAATTGTGGTGCAACCGTATCGATTCCCGCTGCTACTGCTTCAGATAACTGTCAAGTAACGAGTCTGACCAATGATATTAATGGCGGCTTAGATGCCAGTGGTGAATATCCATATGGCACGACAGTTGTGACATGGACAGCAACTGATAGCGCTGGAAATACGAGTAGCGTTGAACAAAGCATCACAGTGACTGTTGATATGACAGATTGTAATAACAACGGTTCTCCTGATGTTTGTGAAATCGCAGATGGGACCACAGTGGATTGCGACGGAAACGGTATTCCGGATAGTTGCGATCTTTCTAGTGGAGCCGCTCAGGATTGTAACTCTTCAGGTATTCCGGATAGTTGTGAGATAGCCACCGGTGCTGCTCAGGACTGCGATGGAAATGGCACGCCAGACGAGTGCGATACAGATTGTAATGGAAACGGTGCTCCTGATGCCTGTGATCTGAGTAGTGGTGCAAGCCAAGACTGCAATGAAAACGGACAGCCGGATGAGTGCGATCTTTCCGCTGGCAGCAGTCAGGATACAAATGGAAATGATACACCGGATGAGTGTGAGCCTCAGTTCAGAAGAGGCGATGCCAATGAAGACGGTGCCGTTGATATTGCTGACGCCATATTCATGCTCTACACACTAATGTTAGATGGTCCAGAGTCTGGGTGTAAAGATGCGACCGACGCAAATGATAGTGGTACGCATGATATTGCTGACGTGGTCTTTGTTCTCAGTTATCAGTTCAGTAATGGAGCTACTCCTCCAGCGCCTGGCGTAGATAACTGCGGAGTTGATGCCACCCCAGATGACGGAATGAGTTGTGAGAACTACGGAGGTTGTCCGTGATCACAATACACTAGTGATAGTGTTGACTCATATATCAGGGCCCGAGTATCTATTACTCGGGCCCTGATTTTTTTTGAATGGACAGGCGCAAAATATTCCTAGGCTCAGATGCATCCTAGGTTCTGTGTACTCTTAGGTATTGTTTACTCTTCGACTTCGGTCTCTTCTTCAACCTTCGGTGCGATGATGTCGAGGGTGTCGAGAAGAATATGTGAGACCGCTTCGATGTCGACAAGCTCGACATGATTTTGTTCTTCCAGATTATGGAAAACGCTGATCATGGCTTCTCGGAAGTCTGCGTCGAGAGCTTCTCTCTTATCTTCCGGAACATTTTCAAAATCAGACTCATCTTCCATCTCTTTACCGAAGTGCTTTTGTTCGAGATGACTTTGCAGTCCCTCAAAAGCTTCAACGAGTTGAACGACGCTGTTTTGTATATTTTCGTTTTCCGACATTTGATCACTCCTCTTTCATTCTCTAGTTCGAGGTAATTTGCAATTCCCTGAGGGATCCGTCCACATAAAAAGCTCCGGAAGTCCCAAGTCGGGGCCTCCGGAGCCGTTATTTTCAAATTATCTCGTATCTCGATCCCAAGGGAGCGCTCAGAAGGAGCTCACTTGGTCTTTTTGGCGGCCTTGATCTTGGCGATTGCCGCAGAAGGATTCTTGGTAACTTTGCCCACGCAACCCTTACAGCATACAAAAACGAGAGTGTTTCCGACGATCACATGCTTGGGCTTGCCCATGCTATCGAGTTTTTCGTCACTGATGACACAGGTCGTTAGAGGGTAGTCTTTTTTCTGAGCGTTTAGGATTTCTGTATCCAACTTCATGAAAGTCGGAGCAGGATTTTTTACGAGCTTGCGAGCACAGCCACCACAGCAGACTCGTACAAGTCTATTATTTACGACCACGTCTTTTGTTTTTTCACCGAGTGGTTCTCCGGAAAAAACACATGTATTGATGGGGTACGAAGACTTCTGTTGCTTGATTATCTTCTCGTCAACTTTTGCGAGGTATTTTTCTGGAGTCTTCTTGAATGAAGGCACGCATCCTTTGCAGCAGAATTTGACTTGGCGTCCTTCATGGACATAAACGATGGGCTCGCCCATTGAGCCCAATTTTTTGCCTGCGACTGCGCAGGTATCGAGCGGGTAACTCTCGGAAGCAGGAACCGCTTTATCTAAAGGGGCGGTACCTGTCATGACGATGGCAAGAAGTAGTGTCAACATTTGGAATCCTTTTCATTGATTGAGGGAACGCAGTTCGTTCCTGAGTCCAACTAACATGTGTCAAAGTGTACTTGAGGATCTGATACAAACAAAAAAAAGATAAGCCAGAATCGTTTTGAGTGCTCGAATTTGAGTTATTCGCCCTCTTGTGGCTCAAGGGTGTCTTTATTCAAAACGGTGATCTTGCATTTGACGGCGAAATGATCACTGAAACCTTCTTCCCACTTTCCCCGGAATTTCCGGAATCGGGCAGGCTTAGAGGCATTCTGCGGGGTATCGATCATGAATGCTGGAGCATGAACCGAAACGCTATCAGCGACGAGAGCTACTCCTGATTTGTCCAATAACCCAGGCGAGACAATGATTTGGTCGAAACAATTCCAGGTCCAACCCGTCCAGTAATAGGAAGTTCCACTATCGGAAGACCGTGCAAACTTCCATGAAGGATTCCAAAGATATGGAGAAAAGGTAGAAGTGTTTCCTTTTTTGATGGAGATATTGGAAGGGTGAACAACGGGGCGTAATTCTCGCACCGCTTTCAGAACTTCTCTCACCGATGGATCCCAGGGGTCGTCGTTCAGGTCACCTAGAACGATGATTTCTTTAGTTGGGTTTTTCTGTAATAGGTCGTCGACGATTTTCCTGACAGTGGATGCTGCTAAAATTCTGCGAGGAGTACTTTTCTCTCTGCCGCCATATCGGGAGGGCCAATGGTTGACGAGAAATGTGATAGGAACTCCAGAGATGGACAGTTCCGCTTCGAAGACTCCTCTTGTCGTTCCATTCCCTTCACCCAGATCGATGGTGTGAAGAGTCGGCCCTGATTCAATCTTGAATGGGGCCTTATAGAGGAGTCCAAGGTCGATCCCGCGACGATCCGGGGAATCGGTGTGAAGGATCGACCAGTTATCTTCTATTAAGAGAGGATGCTGTATGAGGTCTTCAAGAACACGCCTGTTTTCTACTTCACAGACGGCCAGAACATCGGTCTCCATCGATTTCACAGCTTTGGCGAGATTATCCAATTTTCGACGGTATCGTGCTTCGTCCCATTCTTTCTCGGGCAGGAACTCATCGTCGCCTGGGTTGTTGGGATCGTCCTCGAAATCGAATAGATTTTCCAGATTCCAAAATGTAACGGTATGACTAGCAGGGGGGGGCTCCGACAGATGGGGGTCTGCCTCGTAGAAGTGACTGGAGCAGGATATAGTGAGCAGGAGTGTTGAGATCAGTAGATTCATGTGAATTCTCGTTTCCAAGGATCAATTCCTTAGTCGGTATCGTCGCTTCAATCAGCGATGGAGGCAACACAGAGTCTTGAGGAGTTCTTCCCCGATTTGAAGAAATTTGATTGAATAAGCACAACAGACAACCCGATTCGAACAGGAGCCGAGATGAAATTCGAGATCAGTAAGCCAGTATTCGCTTTATTTATGGGAGTGATGTTTGGTATCGCCGTCGGAAGCCTTCTGGGAGGAACTGTCGTGGCAAGCCAGAATGGGCAAGATGGTTTTTCGCGATTGTTCGGTGTATGGCAGGCTGGTGTGGTAGAGGAAACCCACGATATGTCAGTTGGTTATGATGTTTCAGGCAAGGAAAGATCTCGAAAGACACTTGAAGAGCGACGCGAACTTTTGGCAGTACCAAGTCACTACGGTTCTCTCGTCGGAGTCACCGGAGGAGTTGAGCAGTCGGTTCTCTGGTATCAGGATAACGCGGGTGTCATCAGAAACGTATTGATCGAAGGAGCTGGATTATCTCCGTTGAGAATCGACCCAAAAGAGACCTTTAAACGTAAAGCGAAAATGATTCAGCGATAGAGTCAGGATTTGTGAACAGTCTTGGGTTCATCTTGAAGAAACGGGATCAGTTCGTCTGCTCTTTCTCGGGCATCTTTTTCGCCCATGGATATAAGGGCCTGAACATACTCTGGTTGGAACATGAGTAGCGACAACAGATCGCTGCCCTGTGAATCTTGTGTTCCTAATCCTCGCTCCATGAATCGGAATGGACCCGGCAGATCAGGTTCGAATTGACCTGCGAGTAATCCAGGATCTTCTGAGGGGCGTGCCGTCAGCATGTCCACGGGACGAAAGCCCATACGGTCTTCTTCAGGTAACTTTTCTAACAGTTTATTAAATCGTTGAACATTCGTGGCGTCGTAGTCGAGGGAGTCTAGGAAGATGGCGTTCATCAATACACCTGCGACCTGAGCTGGGGGAGGGTAGGAACCTTCCGTCTCGATGGGAGGAAGTGTTCCGTTTGGGAGATATCGAGTAGAGATCGCGAGTATTTTTTCTGCACCCAAGTGCATCGCAGGAGACAATGGCGTGGTTAATCGAACCCCGCCGTCACCGTGCCAACAACCTTCGACTTTGACCGCCGGGAATACCAGCGGGATAGCACACGAAGCGAGGATGTGGTCTAGGCGAATCTTTGTTTCAATACCAGATCGATTTGTTCGTTGCCAAGGATGGGCGTCGTTGCCGTGAATCCAAGTTACAGAACGACCACTATCATAGTCAGTTGTAGTGATGGCTAAGGCGTCGAGTTTTCCTCGCAATATGTTTTCCTCGATGCCAGGAATCTTACCATTCGCAAGGCATTGGGTTTCATTGGTCAAATATTTGCGCAGAGGATTCGTATCTACGAGGCCGCGAATAGTAGGCGCAAGGGAACTTCCTCCACTGAGAAGTTTGAGCCCCCATCGAGTCACCATGCTGGCGAGTGAGAAAGTACTCGCTTCGAAAACCTGATCTACGGTTAACTTTGACCACAGTTTTTTTAGGTCTGAGGAGGATTCTGCCAAGGATCCTTGATGCCTCGCCAAGTGGACAGCATTGATGGCTCCCGCCGAAGTGCCGCAAAGGATGGAAAATCGAAAGTCAGGAATTCGTTTGCCAATGTACCTCAGGAAGCCGGCCTGGTAGGCAGATCGGGCTCCTCCACCACCAAGAACTAGTGCTATCTTCCTTTTACCCGACATCTCTAAGCCACTTCCCGGTGTCACTTCATCAACGAAATACCTCATCAAAGGATTCCATCTTTATGAATTCTTGGCACATCGGGGGTCTGCTGGTTGCGGGCGCGGGGTGATCATGGCTTCATTATAGGAATTCAACGGTAGGGTAGCGGAGTTCAAAAGGCTGAATTTCGGTGTGATCTGTATCAATGATCAATGAGTCTGATGGGTTGGGAACTGATTTGCTTTCGATTGTGATTCCGGTCTGGGATGGAGCAAAATTTCTGGGGTCAGCCGTCGAGGCCACTCTGGAATATGTGGACTCTCTAGACGAGGACGCAGAGGTCATCGTCGTTTCGGATGGATGCACCGATAATCCTCAGGAGGTGATGGCGCATTTATCTCATCGGGATAAAAGAGCCAAATTCATCATCCTCGACAAGCATCGCGGCAAAGGAGCTGCAGTCAGAGCCGGAGTCCTCGCAGCAAAGGGAGACTTTGTTGCCATGTTGGATGTCGATCTTTCAGCCCGCCCGGAAATGATATCAGTGCTGCAAAAAAATATGGAACCAGAAGTTTCCATCGTTTGCGGATCCAGATCTATTCCGGGTGCGGATCTCCCTGTTCCTCAAAAGTGGCACCGTAGATGTGCAGGATATGTATTCAGCAGCTTGGTCCATTTCTTCTCTGGCATACAGGTTCAGGATTCTCAGTGTGGCTGTAAACTCTTTAGGTCTGAGCACCTCAAGCCTATTTTCGTGGGTTTGAAGACAGAGGGATTCGCGTTCGATGTGGAAGTACTGCTGAAAGCAGAGCAGTCAGGCCTCGTGGTCAGAGAAGTCCCCATTACGTGGTCAGATTCCGGAGAGAGTAAGGTTCGATTCATTCGTGATGGAATGAAGATGCTTTGGACAGTCCTGACCCTCAGACGAAGATAGATCTGTGCACTTGGCGTCGAGTTGGTGGATAGGAAATCGATCAGAAGATAAAATCGAGTGATTCGATCCGACTGCTCAGGTGATTTCGATGAGTTTCATTCTTCGAATCTCAAATCCAAGCCTGCGGTAGAGACGTCCTTGAGAGGTTTTAATGAACGGTTCAGCGATCTACATATGGATCATCATAGTGGTCATGCCATTGGGCTTGATTTCCTGCGGACCCACCTCTCCTGGCCCAGATCCCGAGCCTGCTCGCCAAAACTCCTCCATCGAAAAAACAACCACCCTAGAAGGCGGCTCCGTCAAGCCAGAAGAGGTCGGGGCTCACTCGCAGGGAATGACGCCGGAACAGATCGAGGGCCTTTCAGGAGCTCCTGAGGAAGCCTCTTCATATCCTCTTCCTGACCTGTCATTAATGTCAGAGGCCAGTTTTCAGCGAAATGCGAAGATGGGCCGATTGGTTGCAAGGCAGAGGTGCATTCTTTGCCACAAGATCGAAGGTCGCGGGGCGATATTGCAGCCTCCACTGATCCAGGTCTCTATGCGCAGGCTAGACCGTATGAAGACGTATGATTCACATCTGGACCAGCTCAGGACCAGCGACCCCGATCGTTACTCTTCAAAGAAAGATCTCTTTGAAAAGATCACCGCAGAAGCAGATGTCCTGCGAAAAATGCAACTTTGGCTGGGTGGATACCTGAGGCGGCCGACCTTTGACAATTCACAGGCAAAAATGCCCTTGCAAGTTCTCAAACCTGTAGAAGTGGATCAACTTGCCTGTTATGTCATCCAACTCGCTATTGAGGGCTATCAACAGGGTGAAGCGCCACTCGAAGACTGACATTACTGTCCTATATATCATCGGACTCAACTGTCAACTCCGACAGTCATACGATGAATGGCGATTGCGGATCTCAGATAAATAGGTGAAACAGTATACCTCTGATCTCTCAAGTACCTGAGGACTCGGCAGGGGTAGTCGATTTATTGGCGATAGATAACCTAGGCATATTGAGTTTCTCTTACGCGTGTTTCTGCTCTTCGGTCTGACTTCGGGGGACGTCAACCGACTCGCTGTAACCAGCAGACAGAAGCAATCACTGCGGTTCCTCACCGCAGCACTTCGCGGGAGAAGCGGGGGACACCAGTGACGATTAAATATCGTCACCTACCTTCTGGTCCACTTCTCGGGCCGGAAGGTTTTTTTATGCCTTAAGTTTTGCCTTTTGGGAACCGTCGAAATTAAACTCCGGCGAGGCCTAGATCGCTTTCATCGAGAAGGTTAAATCCGTCATCGAGAAGCAAGTTACGGGAAGTTTCATTTTCATCGACATGGATAACGAGCACGCCGAATCCATGGGGGCGAGTCAGCATAGGGTATGCATAGTGGATGTTGATTTCAGCCTGAATAAGACTGCGGCAGATCATCCGGATTCCAGCTCTCTCATTGGGAACCTCTACGGCCAGAATAGGGCTGACAGATGTTGGAACATCATTTTCTTCCAGAGCTCTATATGCGGTACCTACCCGGTCGACGATGAGTCGCACGATGGCGTGATCTGCACTGTCGACGACAGACAGAGCATGAACCAGAATATCCTCTGCAGTGAGGTATCTGAGGACTTCCCTGAGCTTGCCTACCCGATTATCGAGGAAGAGACTCAACTGTCGGACATATGGATCCGTGTAGTCTTTTTCTGTCTTAAGCATTCAGGAATCCCACATTTTCCAATGATAGAACCGGCACGATGGCCGGGGTTCTAATGATCCACTCGAAAGAGATTAGAATCTTCCGGCGGGACCGCCACCCTGATTGTTGCCACCCGAGTTGTTGCCACCCGAGTTGTTGCCGCCCGAGTTATTGCCGCCAGAGTTATTGCCGCCGCCGCCACCGCCACCGCCACCGCCTCTGCCACCTCTCCAACTGTCCTGGGGAATCTCAAGGTACTGCTCATATTGTGCGCTGGTCAGAATCCCTGCGATTTCTTCATTTTGCTCTTCGCGAACACTATTGATGAGGTTTCTGGATTCTCCTCTGTCGAGGTTCATTTCTCTGGATTCCATCATCAACTGCATTCTCTCCGAAGAGTGATCGATCATGAGGGTTGAGAAATCTTCAGCAGTTCTCCCTTGAAGGCCGAGCTGATCTGCGATTCGATCGGCGCGCTCTTGGGTTCGCTCAGCCATGCGGTCTTGCCACCGTTGCATTTGCTCTTCCCGTTTTTCTTGTTCAATCGACTCTAAAGTATCTCTCACCTTTGAATCGAATTGATTCAGGTCAAGAGCAGCGACGCCTTCGCCGGAAGCGGCATTTGCATTTCTTGGAACTTCTCTTGCGATGGCCTGCATGCTCGCGCTGTCTTGGGCAAGTTTGTAGGCAATCGCTTCGACCAATGCGTCAGGGATATCCGACGGAATCGCTTCGCTATCACTCATATCGGAAACGAGAAAGTTCGAAGTGGGCTCAGGTCTCTCTTCAACAGAAGTGAGTCTGGCTTCAAGAACTTGAATCTTGTTTTGGAGCATCTTGATGGAGTTTGCAGATTCTGAAGCCTCGTTCAGAGTGTTTACAAGAACTGCAGTACCAGCAAGGGTGATCACAGTTAAAATGGTGAGAAAGATTTTCATGTTTTCCTTTCAGGAACAAAACTGTGAGTTGCCTCACCACAGTTCGTAAGTGGGCCACTCATCCTGAGAACCCCAGATTCAATCTGGAGTTACTGTTCCGCTTTGAGGATCTTATCTATTTGGTCGTTGCAATCCTTCAACAATTTGTCCGCTTGTGCTGAAATTTGTGTAGTTTCCTGCTGAATTTGCTCTTTCCATGAAGAACTCTCGATTTCTACGAGATTTACCCGAACGTTGTAGAGAGCACTTTCTACTCCGGCACGAGCCATCCAGCCCGCTGTTCCAGCGTCAGTGATACCTGCAGGGAGACCTCGATATGTCGCGTCCCGTGCGAGAGACAAGACTTCGAGACAGAGCTGAGCAGTGTTCAGGGGGACCTCGGTAGCATGACGATAACCGTCCTGAATCGCCTGATGTCTCTCCGCTGATTGGGTTTCTGTTCCCTGGGGTAATCGCATCGCCGCAATCACATCTTCAAAAGCGGCGGTGTCGGCATCTACGGCCCGGAGAAGATCGTCTTTCAGTTGTTGAGCTTCTGTCGCGATCTCTTCCATCTCCGGCTGTCGCTTTCGGTATTTCCGTTTTCCAAAAGTCAGATTAGCGACCATCGATGAAAGAGCAGCAGCCAAAGCTCCGGCCAGTGCCGCGATGGATCCTCCCCCAGGCGCTGGCGAGTCTCTTGAAACTTCATCCGTAAATGCATGGACCTCCATGCCCGTAAGAGTTCCACGAGTGGTTGGAAGTCCTAAAACAGAAGCATCGACGTCGAATGGCGAGATGTCGGATAGTCCTAATGACTGGACGGCGGTAGCGATGATATCCCCCACGGGAATGCCACAACTTGAAGCCTGAGTTCGCAGATAATGTTCTCCGCTTTCTCTAAGGGCTTTGTAAGGAACAACCCCTACGAGTTCTGAACCGGTAACCACGAGGCCTCGGGAGTCTGCTAGTTCACGACAAGCATCGACGACGTGATGCATATTGGTGATGTTGAAGTCGGTGAGATTGATAGAGATTTGTGCACGACCATATTCTGGAATCACCCAACCCACAGCACGACAATGCTGGAAAGTGCCGCGCTTCATTACCATTTCCCCGTCGAGGGATTTCATGTCCTGCTGGAAAAAAGCGGTTTCTTTATCAAGGGTAGTTCCATTTTCCTGCAAGTGTTGATCAAGTGCCTCGCGAGATGGGAACACCTCTCCGGTCAAATTGGATGGCCAGTGCTGTTTCTCTTCAGAGTAGCGGAGCAGTTGGCCACTGGAGTAATAAGGTGTTTTCTGCGCGACTCTCACCGCTCTACCCTTTTCTCGAATCTCCATCGCGAGATCGTCTGCCTTAGGTTTGTCACGGGTATTGAGATTGACGTTGTAAGCGATGAGGAATTCCCGAGCACCTACTGTGACGACTCCCGGACCGGACTTGAATTCAGCGGGGCCAAAATCGGGAGCCCATTCAGAAGCTGACATCTTTTCGGAGAGAGCTTCATATTCACCTCTTCGTACGTCGGCGAGAGAAGTTCGATCTGCTCTGAGGGCCGCTCGGTCGTACATGTAAACCGGGATTTCTAATTCCTCACCGATTCGTTTTCCTACCGAACGTGCGACTTCGATGCAGTCTTCCATGGTGACACCGCTGACTGGAATGAATGGGCAGACGTCGGTCGCACCATGACGAGCATGGGCTCCATGATGCTGACTCATATCGATTAATTCGGCAGCTTTTTTCACCAGTAGAAATGCGGCTTGCGAAATAGGATCGGGAGCGCCGACGAGTGTGATGACGGTACGGTTTGTATCCGAGCCGGGATCAACGTCTAAGCAGCGGACTCCTGGCACAGCAGTCGCTGCCGCAACGATCTTGTCGATCTTTTGCTGATCGCGCCCTTCGGAAATATTGGGTACACATTCAATGAGCGCTTCAGCCGAATTTTGACTAGACATGATGACCTCCAAGCTAGACATCATGCGTCAGAAGCGGGCTTGCATCGAGCGATCCTTAGTTCTTGTCGTGGACCATTTGAATCACGCAGGACAGATCAGTCTGAAGGATTTTTTAATGATTCTTGTAAATCACGGAGCATTTCGGGGCTGTCCAGATCTTCTCCTGGGGACCTACGAACGATGTGAACATGCCCGGGAGATCCGGTAACTCGAACCAACTCGACAATAGTTGTGGGTCCTTGCAGGCGATAACCATGTCGACTTTTCATGACCAAAGGGCCCCACCACGTGAAAGATATGGAATCTAGCCCGGCTGTCACAGCGGCGTCCCATTCAGAGCGGTAAATGGAGGGATTCAGGAATTCGAGATGGATTCTGAGAAGGGCGTCGAGAAGCATTTGCTGCGATCGGTCGAGTTGGCTTCTTAGAATACCGGATGCTTCGGGTCGTTGGGGATGACCCGGACCCAGGGTGACATCCGAAGGGACAGGCTTTTCTGGGCAAGCCAATTTCAACTGAGATGGTTTTAGGGATTTCACTAGCATGAGAGCGATGCGCTCTTCTTCGCCTAATAAAGTCATTCCATTCATGGGGCCAGAGCGTGGAACAGTCGGAGCAGCCCCCAGAAATGAAGGCGTTGTTGAAATCAGTTTCCAGCCTCGGAAAAGAAACCTGATGGAAATATGATGACCCTCCAGCCGCCAACCCCAAAGATCCTCGACGCCGGGTTTTCCGAAGAGGGCTAAGGCGTATTGTCCCGTATCTCGCGAAGCATCGAACTCTCCAGAATCGGGATTACGACTAAGATCTTTCAGGACATCTTCGAGTCCAACGATGGCATTCCATTTGAGCTGGCCTACTTCAGAGACAAACAATCGTACCCATTCCTGAGTTAGATATCGTTGAAGCGAAGTCATTTCGTCGAATCGAAGCCCCGCTCTTTTTCCTGGAAAGAAACTCCATTTTGAAAGCGGGTGATGAAGGTTACCTATTGGGGAAGAAAGAAAGATTTTATTTCTTTGATGCTCTCCGGAATCGAATGACCCCTGAAATTCTTGATAGATATTGCTGGCTTCGGTTTGAGCTTTCTCCGGTAAAAAAAATTCCTGAGCGATCTTCGCTTGTCCGGAAGCAACAGTTTGAAAGTACAGGGCGCAAAAGAGGAGTAAAACGTAGCTGAGAAGAGGTGAAAGATATCTAAGAGCCAAGAGAGAACTCATTTCTGTGGATTTTGATTCACTGCTGGTCTCACTACTGAGTGTACGGGCCGTGAAAGCGATAAAGTCCTCAGGCTTTCCCCAGAAGTGTCACATATCAGGTCATCCGTCGTCATCAGCGTATCAGGGATTTGTTGAGAGGGGGAGGGAGGGAATCGAGCAATAAACATAGAAGAGCGGGATCTCATGTATGCCCAGCGACGTTTCATTAGATGTGTTTCTGTGCAGTTATCGACTCGATGCATGAGTTTGCCGAGTGACATAGAACAAGCCGCTGAATATTGGAGTGCCGAATATGTTAGAAAAAGAAATCCAACAAGAAGCTTTGAGATATTCAGAGAAGACATGTTTAGTGATCGAAGACGAACCTGATCTTCGGGAGATTCTGAAGGATATCCTCGAAGGTTCGGGGCTGAAGTGCACTATTTTATCTGAAGCCTGGAATATGGATTTGAACATTGTGGGGAATTTCGATTTGCTCATTAGTGATATTCGATTGGGTGCAAATCAACCCTCGGGGCTGCAGTTCCTTCAACAGCTCAGGGATAACAACATCGATATCCCTGTCATCATGATATCTGGATTTTCTGCAGAAGGTGTCGAAGAGTGTTTAGAGACAAAGGCACCTGTTTTGTTCTTGAAAAAGCCATTCCAGACGGCTCAGATTTTGAACAAGGTAGATGAGATCTTTAGCTTGGTGTGAGTGCTGAAAAAGGTTGAAGATTTGAGGAACAAAAGCTCTTATTGGGGGACCTGAATTTATAGGTCTTCTTTTTTAACCTTACGAATCGTGATCTCAGGCTCGTCTATTGTTCCGACTACTCTGAATCTCAATAGCCTGTTTGCTATATCAGAGATGAGAGGCGTTCCACCCAGAGTTTGTGGTTCAAAGATGAGATCAATCGATTTGTCGAATCCAAAATTCCCTTTTCCAAAGATCTCTCCTGATGGGCTTTCGAGAACTAATGATCCCATCCCTTTGAATTCGAAGATCGAGTCATGAATAGTGAAAGCACCTCTGGCAGATGAAATTTTATTGTTACTTCGATTCAGACCTTCCAAAGGATTGATCAAAGCTCCGGCGATCAGCGGTATTCGAGCCAGATTTCCGGATTTAATCGCGAAAAATCCGTCTCCAACAGTTGATCCTCGCTTTCCGACCTGCCCCGTAAATCGCGTCGAAATCTGTGTCTCGCCTGCGATGTCGGGTTTGGAAAAAAGTCTCATAGAGCCTTCTGATAGTTGCAGATCTTTAACGAGGACTTCGCCGGCATAGTTTCCTCCGACTTCGTTGAGATCTACGAAAAAGAAACCATCCAGAGTGCCGCCGTAAATACCCGCAGGTCCAATTTCTGCCTGGAATAATCGAGACGTGTCATTCGGTAATCGATCGAGAACCCAATCACTGGGAATATCAAATTTAGAGGACCCAGATGGAGTCAATCGTGGGTGTACTTTTCCATAAGAAAAGTCGAGGGTTCGTTCTTCAGGGACGGTTGCCAAAAATTTATTGAAGTTGAGGGAACACTTTCGTAACTGTCCTGAAAATGTATGTCCACTGCCCGGTTTGATCCCGCCATGGACCTCGAAGAGTGCCTGTAGATCGTCAGATTTAATTCCGAAGTCTATGCCTCCCTGGTCGATTCTTCCCCGAGCATCATAGCGAACAGTCTCTTCGATTTCTTCGAGATCGTTTTTCTTGAATCGGTGAAGGATGTCGAGAGTTCCCTGAACGAGACCTGCAAGATTCATCTGTTGAAAAAAGTCACGGGGGTCATCCGGCAGGCTATTCACAAACACAGGTTCGGAAAGCGACATACCGCGTCCGTCGGGTCCAGGGTCAACAGTGAGTTTCATGGCTAACAATGTAGCGTTGAGATCCTCTTCACCCAGAGTGTCGTCGGGACCTATCTCTCCGGAGACGATGATGATAGGAGACGCCTCAGGATTCGTGGAGAGTTCATCGAGACGAACTCGTTTCTCTGAACTGGAGAACACGACCTGTCCACTATGGAAAACTAATGGATAGGGCAAGCTTTCATATTTGAGCTGCAGTGGATCTGCGATTCTTGCCCGAACGTAGATCTCTAACTTTTGATTTGGTTCCTTATGGAGTTCCACAACAGTGTCGAGCGAGCCGCCACTATTCAGGATATCGAGAGAGCGTAGTCGATTTCCAACATCGGTAGGAAGGGCTTCCAGCAATTCCTTCTCAGGGATTAAGCGAGCACTCTCGATGGGAACCTCGACTGCACCGGTATCGAAATCGACATAGCCAGATGGAAGGCTGACGAGACTTTCCCCATTTCGACCCTTGAGGTCCCTGAGGAGCATTTTTTTCCCAGAGATGTCGAAGGTGATCTCTCCTATGACGTCATTAATTCGATAGGGGAAGGCTTTATGTTCGAGGCTGGCCTTATTGGGTTCGACCATGACTTTTAAATCGAGAGGTTCGCCGAGTTTTGATCTTTCCATAACGATGGAGAGGTCAGCAAATCCTTGAGGTGAATAGACATCGTATGAGCGAGAAAATCTATCTCCAAGTGCGGTTCTTACCCGGTCGTCGATCGGAATATTCTGACCTTCGATCAGAAGATGGCACTCTCCGAATCGGACCATTTCGAAAGAGCCCCTCGCTCTGACAGGTGTCTCAGAGAGTCCGCCCGCAAGATCTAATTCTATGAGTCCCGGCGTGTAACGAACCTCTCCGTTGATATCTCTAAGTGGGTAAGGATATGGAGCATAGTTTCCATCAACGTTCTTGAGAGAGAGTTGTACTTCGCTGACTTGGGGAGGGAATTCATCACCCGTTAAAGACATCTCGAAATCAAAGGTGCCGGAAGGGTTATAGGTGTCCCAAATCTTTTGCCCCTCTGGTATCAAGATTTCATAGATACGAGGTTCAAATGTGAGCCCACTCAATTTGGCGCGAAGTTCGCTGGATCCGGGCTTTAAAGTATCAAGTTGGATGGCCCCTTCAAGCTGGGCCTCCGCTCCCAATATTTTTCCAGTCAGCGGATTTCTAAATGATATAGAACTGGGGGTGATAATCAGTTCGCCGGCCAATTCGGTGAGATTGATCCGAGGATCTTTAAGTTCCAACTCACCTTGAGAGAGATTGACGGTCATCGCATTTTTAACTTCGCGTGAATCTCGGAAGAAGAGTTCATGCTTTAGGCTTGCGATTCCACTGGGATTGTATCGATCCCAAACCAAGCGGAGTGCCGGCGGAATTCTCTGCCGAAGTTCTTCGTCGAGCGAGAGTTGGTCTACTTCGAGAACAAGTTCGAAATCACCGAGAGACAGTCTTCCACCGCCATCTAGGCGAATGCTTTTTACGGAACTGTCAAATGCGAGACCGTCCATTTCCCACAGATCGGGATCTTCAGAAGATATTTCTAGGCGAAGTTGGGAAACGTCGAGTCCCCCCGGGCTGTGGGCTACAGTTTCCGGGCATGTTTGAACTTCTAGATTTCGAATTACAAATTCGGGAGGTTCGATCGCCTTTTTTTCAGAGGTGAGGATGGATTCCTCTTCGGTGAGAGGTCCCTGGACAGGCGAGGTGGATTCACGCACCACATTTAGGAGGGTGAGATCGCCACGGTTATTTCTCTCAAGAACGACGGTTGATTTATTCACCTCGACTCGAGAGATGACAAAATTTCCAGTGAGAAGTCCCAGTATTGAAAGATCAACATCGAGCAGTCCGATTCTTAACAGTTCTGCAAATCGGCTACCTTCCGGAGAGTGGATGACTAAATCTTCCACGAGAACACTAGAGGGCCATTCCCATTGGACTTTGGCGACACTGAATCCCGTGGAGATGCGCTCTTCTAGAAGGGATGTTGTTCTGAGGTAGAGTTGCTCCGGGCTTAAGACCCGTTCAGCGACCCAAAAGAACACTCCAACGAGCATGACGGGAAGAACAACAAATAAAATAATTCGTCGTGTTCGGATCGCCCTCTGTAGAGTCTGTGTGGATTTCTTGTGTACCCGAGGTAACGGAGTCGGATCTGCGGATGGCATCTCCGGAGAATCATTCACCGTGTTTACCCTCTTTCGACTTCCAAATGGTCCTGATCGGTGACTTTATCTTCCAACTGACTAACCGGCACGCGTGTGATTCGTCTTCCTAGAAGACAAGTCACTTCATATGGGACGAGGTTGCACCAATGAGCCAATTCTTCGGCCCGTATGCTTTCCCCGTTATCTTCACCCAACAGTGTGACGAAGTCTCCGACTTCAACACCTGGGACATCGGTGACATCGATAGTCGTGTAGTCCATGGTGACCCGACCGACCACCGGAACTTTTGTTCCCCGAACGATGACATATCCCTTATTGGAAAGCGAAGTGGGGAGACCGTCATGGTAACCGATAGAGATCGTCGCCAGCCGGGAATCCCGCTTTGTCACGAACGTTCCACCATAACCGATGGAACGGCCCTCGGTATGGTCTCTCAGGTAAACGATTTGGCTGTGAAGTGAGAGGGCGGGGCTCAATTGAAGATTCGTGTCGTCCTTGGGTAAAATCCCATAGATCCAGCCTCCCAACCGAACCATGTTAAATTCGGGGTCAGTACTGCGAAGAGCGGATTTACTCGCATCGACGTGGATGAGGGGAGGATGAATACCCATTTTCTGAAGTGTACTCAAAACAGATTTAAACACTGACTTTTGGAGATCGACGACTTCATCAGAGCGTGGAGTGGAGAGATGAGTTCCTAGTCCCTCTAAATTGAGCCATCGGCTCTCTTCAATAATGTGCGCGTATTTTGCTGCATGTTCGGAGCTCACACCTAATCGGGACATGCCGGTATCTACCAAAAGGTGGACGGGAATCGGTATACCTCGATTTTGTGCAAGTTTTTCCAACTCGGCGATGCGGCCCGGTGAGTGGATTGTGACAGTGATATCTTGTTCCATCACTGAATCCAATTCCGATTCAATCAATGCACCGAGAACAAGAATCGGAGCAGTGATTCCATGAGCTCTCAAGTCGAGTGCTTCTCGAGATGTTCCAACACCCAAGTAGTCAATGCCGTCTTCTTGGAGCCTTTTGCAAACGGAAATCGCTCCGTGACCGTAAGCATCGGCCTTGACGACAGCGAGAATACGTCGTGAGGGTAACATTTCTCGGGCACAACTCAGATTGGAAGAAATGCGATCAAGATCGATGCAAGCCCAGGCTCTATCGCCTTTCATGATCGCTCCTGTTCCGCCAGTTTTTTTCGTCTCACTTCTTCAGCGCGGCTGACTCTGAGATATCGCGGCTGTAATTGATGAGGATTTTGCCAACCGGCAGGGGGCTCTGAATTTTCTTTTATGGCGCGGATCGCTTGGACAGAAAGTTCCCAACCTGATCGAGCAGGGGGTTGGTCGTATTCGATTTCAGAGACAGGAATCCCTTCGGCCCATTCTAGATTTCGACAGCCACTTCCAACCACTCCTGTTCCTTCAGCGATCAGTGCTGGCAGTTCTTCGACTTGAACCGCCATTTCTTCACTGGCAGGTGTGATCTTTCCAGAAGAAGAATCGAAAATTCCCATGTCTCTGTCGCCTCCGCTGGCATCCAGAATGGCAGCCCAGCGTCCATCACTTCCTAGCCCGTGAACCATGCATTCGAGGGAAGAGAGACCTAGAGCGGGAATATTGAGACCCCAACTGAGGGCTTTGGCTGCGGCCACTCCAATTCGGATACCGGTAAATGAACCGGGGCCGCGGCTGACAGCGATGACACCGAGATCTGATCTGCTGGCATGTTCTTCGATCAGCGTATCAATCCTTGGCATGAGTTCCTTGCTATGAACTAACCCAGGACTGAAAGAAACTTCTGCAATGAACTCTCCACCGATACTTCCTAATGCGATCGACCCTTGCCGTTGGCTTGTTTCGATCATGAGGATCAATCGATCCTCTTCTGGAATATTGCGGGGTTCGAGGTTCATCGTGCAGCCCCGTAACTGCGATGGAAGTGACGAGCATTTTTTGCGTATTTGGCTGCGGAACTTACAAAACTGCTTCGCTCTTCTTCAGACACTTCGCGAACAATTTTTCCGGGGACTCCGACAACCAGTGATCCGTCTGGAATATTTGTTCCTGGCGGGACGACGGCGCCAGCTGCAATAAGGCAATGATCACCGACGATGACATCTTCGAGAAGAACAGCCCCCATACCGATGAGTGTATTGGATCCCACTTTTAAACAGTGGACGATGGCTCCGTGACCGATGGTGACATCGTTCCCGATTTCGAGTGGTTTTCCCGGATCAGCATGAATCATGCATAAATCTTGAACATTGACTCGTTGGCCCAGTGTTATTTTTGCGTCATCTCCACGAAGAACAGCTCCGTACCAAATACCTGAATCTTTTCCGATATGGACATCGCCGACAATTGTGGCGCTGCCGGCATGAAACCAGCCATCTCGATGTTTGAATTCACCGCCGATGTTGAGATCAACGGTCGCATCAGCATCTGCTGTGTTTCGATCAGGAGAGGTCATTCCACAACTTTCTGAGTTCCAAAAGGCGGCATGGGAAACGAACTGATTCTTCACCCGAGTATGACCGAGGAAGACGAAAACCGGGCAGGGCCAGAGTAACTTGTTGGATCACCCCTTGCTCCCCCTGTATTGGGATCACGATAATCAAGGTATGGGGAGCCGGCAACAACTGCGGTTGAAGGAGTTTTTAAATGCCACACGTGATTCTCAGGGGTCGGATATCGCTCAAAGAGATCTGGAGTGAATTTTCTCCTCGTCAGGATGTGACGGGGGCCCGTGTTCAGAACTACATGGGGGTCTTTATGCGGAGCGATGAGGAGCAACTGCTTTACCGTTGCCTCACTGTGGATTTGGGTGTGACGCAGAACTTCTTTCTCATGGTCGACGACAAGGGCGGCTCATACACCGTTAAGTGCGTGAATGACCCTCATCTCGAAAAGGGACCTGTCCTTCAAGAAATGATTGTATCGATCAGCAAAGAGTTGATGGCGAAGGGGCTCGTCTTGGAAAAGACCAATATTTCAGAATTTGAGACCGTCTCCAGAGAGGAGTCAGAATGAGCCTATCTTTGTTATTGGCGATCATTTGTTTGCTTCCTCAAGAGAGTCTTCAACATATCGATCTCCAGACGGTTTCAGGATCTTCGCAGACCGAGCCTAGCGAGGTATGGAAGATCCCCGATTTGAAACCAGGACCTGTCCCCGCCTCACTGGTCGGTCTGGATAAAATTTTCAAAAAATGCATCACTGTTTTCGGTATCCATGTCTTGGCCACTGAGGATTTCGATGACGTCAAGTTTCGCCACGTGGCGTCAATATTGGCGGAGTATCTGGATAACGACGAAGATGGTCAGCCAGATAACCCACGGGTGGTGGAAGCGATGTCCTCCCGAATGATGGCGATGGCGTTGTTTCGAACTGAGAGACAGATGTCTCGGCTCGATAGATCTGCAGCAGAAGATTATGGGTATCGATATCTGCAAGGACAGTTTGAGGAAGAGACCGACCCTGAAGACCGATTCGATGCCACTCTGGAAGAAGTCCTGCACCTGGTCACGGCAGGGTATGCCGAAGCCTATCCCCGAATCTTTGGAGCATTACCCGGAACGGAACTCTCCGATTGTTTGGACCGGGCAAGGGGGGGGCGATACGCCCGCGTTCCCCGTTCATATCCTGAAGAGGCTTGGTTTCACTATGACGACCGCACCTGCGAATACTCTTGTATGGGTGTGGAGTATCTGTATTGGGCTCTCACGTCACTATTAGGGGCGCAGTCGGACTCGGATCGGCGGAGGGAAATCATTCACGAATGGGAACTGGTCACGCCAGAAAGTGTTCGTCAGCGTGATCCGTGGATCACTTCATTACTGACGGATGAGACGTATCGCTGGGCGAGCCAACTTCCAGATGGGAAGTATTCTCCTCAGGAAAAAAAGAAGCCTGATCCCCCAAAAAAGGTCGGCTCTCTCCGCTAGCTCTGAGCTTTATTGACCAATGCGCGAACTCTATTCACATCGACGGGTGCATTCACTTGGCCATCGATCTTCAGTGAAGTTCCGACGATGGCGCCGTCTGCCACAGACAAAAGTGACGAAATATTTTCTTCATTCGCACCGCTTCCGATGAGAAGCGGAACTTCTGGAACCGCTGCGCGAACAGCCTTCAGTTCTCCTTGATCGACTGAAGAACCTGTTGCGGAACCTGTGACGATGACTGCACCTGCGTGACCTCTTTTGACGACATCTTGAGCGGCCTGCTCGACATCGAATCCGGAGGGACGTACGGCGTGTTTTACGCCGACATCTGCCGCGATGGACACATGTTGAGCATTCCAAGATTGTTGTTGGCGAAGAGTGTGATGGGCTTGCCCTTGAATCCAACCCTGATCGGTTAGCATGGCAGAAGTGTGAACATTGACGCGAATGAATGAACCACCTGAGGCAGCGGCGATGGCCAGTGCGGCACTGGCATCATTTCGAAGGACGTTGACCCCGACGGGAAGGTCGCCAGCGAGATCGTTGATCGCTCGAATGATGACGCTCATCTCTGCGATGGTGTTCGCTTCAACCTGATCAGGATAGAACGGGGCATCTCCAAAGTTTTCAACGATGCATCCTGCCACGCCACCGGTGATCAGCGCTTGAGTGTCCGCCAGGGCGAAATCGAGAATCTCTTTTCTGGAGAGTCGCTGGGAAGGACTTCCAGGGAGTGCAGGAAGGTGAATGACACCGATGATGGATCGGGATCCCTGAGTAATGGGGAAATTCATGCGACTCCTCTCGTTGGTCTCGCATGGTAACCTCCCGAGGGGACCGGGTCAGGGCGATGCCGATGTTTCCTTGCAGATGAGAACGATGTGTCAGAGATCGATGGGAAGGGATGGTGACATCGATGGTTGATCAACCCCAAAAACGCGTGATTGTGACCGGAGCGAGTCAGGGATTGGGACGGGTTCTTGCCGAAATCTTGGCAAAATCAGGATGGCGAGTGGGAGCGGTGGCAAGGAACAGCGCTGCCCTTGAAAACCTAGCCTCGACTCCCGGAGTGGTCGCAGTCCGAGCGGCGGATTTGACCGACGCAGAAGCGGCTCGTGTCGCCATCGAAGAGCTCGTAGAAGAGTTGCAAGGCCTCGATGCTTTGGTGAATAATGCCGGTAAAGTGCATTTTCAGCCCTTTGAAGAGACGCGTGCAGAGGACTTTTTACGCGTATTAGAGCAAAACTTCCTGTCCGCTGTTTACTCGACTCAGGCCGCATTGCCCCACCTGAAGTCTTCAAAAGTGGCCTCATTGATCCAGATATCGTCAATTTCCGGAACGCACCCTCTTCCAGGAGGGTCGGCATATTCAGCGGCTAAGCATGCTCTGGTGGGGTGGAGTCGTTCAATTTTTGGTGAACTCCGGGAACAAGGAATTCGCGTCAGCCTGCTTCATCCGGGCTCTATTACGCCAAATGAGCAAGAGGTCGCCTCCGAAAACCTCTCGATGCCCCCGGAGGAGGTGGCTCGCATGGTGCTCCACCAATTGGAGGCTCCTCCAGGAACGGTGGTCAGCGAGGTCGAAATTCGACCCTTGTATCCCCCTCGTCGCTGACGGAAATCCAGTAGTAGCAACAGGTTGACTCTAATTCGCCACCGGGATACTCTGGTCTGCTTGTGCCTACATCGACTTTGATTCCCCTTTCGGTAAGAGGAAGTTACGATGTGAGTGCCACTGGAGACCCTTTTCACCAGCGCGGCCTTCGAGGTCATCGTTGTAGGGGTCGTGTCCGACCGAATCGCTGACCGACGTCACACTGTTACAGACGGAGTCTCCGATGAGGAGAGTGACGAGGAGAGTTTTGAGCAGACCGACCATCATTGCGGGGAACTGGAAGCACAACCCGGAACGTTCCTCAGGTGAATCGCTTTGGCGTGAAGTTGTCGACGGAGTCGAGAAGAGAAAATCTCAACTCGAAAAGGTTCGCGTGTTGGTGATTCCTCCTCTTCCGTGGTTAGGCCTCTTGGGGTCGACTTCGGCTTCGCAGGTGGAACTGGGTGTTCAACACATCTCCGATTGTCCCGAAGGGGCATTCACTGGAGAAGTGGGGCCGGCTCTCGCGCATCAATTTGGTGCACGCTGGTGTTTGGTCGGACATTCGGAAAGACGGACTCTTTTCGGAGAGTCGGATGCTCATGTCGCGAAGCGCATGCGGGCAGCCTTGGATCATGATTTGAAACCGGTGCTCTGCATCGGAGAAACATTAGAGGAACGAGAGGCGGGGCTCACCCAAGAAGTGGTGGCTCGTCAACTCGAAGAAGGGGCTTCTCTCTGTCAAGAGACGGAGTCTATTGTCGTCGCGTACGAACCGGTCTGGGCGATCGGGACGGGTGTGACGGCAGCAGTAGAACAGGTCGAAGAGGTTCATGGATTTCTCCGCGAAACTCTTCGTGAGAAGTGGAGAGAAGGTGCGGATGAAATCCCTCTTCTCTACGGTGGAAGTGTCAAGGCTGACAACGCCGGAGACCTGTTAGGTCTCGACGATGTCGATGGAGCTCTTGTCGGAGGAGCGAGCCTGAATGCGGCGAGTTTCCTGGGGATAGTGGATGCAGGGATTTTCGCACTTTAAGCGGGTCCCAAGACTTCATGAATGAGGTGAAGAAGTGTTGCTGACGTTACTATACATTTTTCTCGGTGTCGTTTCTGTGCTGATGGGCTTGGCGATCCTGATTCAGGAACCTAAGCAGGCAGGCCTTTCTGGCGCGTTTGGTTTGGGTGGTGATTCCCAGATGTTGGGAACCAGTCCGACCAGTGGAGTCGCGAAGTTCACGATCACTCTTGCAGTGGTGTTTTTCCTTCTCTGTGTGGGTGTTGGAATTCTCGCCCAGCAACAGAAAGGCTCATCAATGTTGCAGGACGATCCGCTGAATCCGGCGGTCAATGCAGTGACGGAATCTACTGGCGGCGATGTGATCGGTGGAGACGACTCCGTGCTGGATGACGGCGGTGTAGTGGTCGAAGACGGCGCTGCCATCGACGGCGGTGTAGTGGTCGAAGACGGCGCTGCCATCGAAGGTGGTGCAGTGGTCGAAGACACCCCTGCCGAAACTCCCGCTGACGACAGTAATGAAAACACAACTCCGGGGAGTGACTCCGGAACTACTGGGCAGAGGTAAGACCCTTGAGTTCTTCACTACGAAGCATGACCGGATTTGGTTCTGGTGAAATCGAGAGTGAAGACCTCAGGATCAAGGTCGAGTTGAGATCGGTGAACCATCGCTATCTCAAAACGTCCTATCACCTCTCCGATCGCTTTTCCTCCTTGCAGGGGAAAGTGGATATGCGATTGCGGGAACAGATTGGAAGAGGTGCGATTCACCTCTCTGTATTTGTCGAAGATCTCATCGAGGACTCTGAGGGGCTCGATGTCGACTTGATCAAATCGAGGTACGCCCAGATTTGCAAGTTGCGGGATGAGCTCGCACCGAGTCAAGAGGTACGACTCACCGATGTGGTCGCTATGAATCAGGACAACGCAGATCAGGCGGGGTCCTCAAATGAGAAAGCGGATGATCAACTGCTTGAGGTCATAGATCTCGCCGTTGCAGATCTTCGCGAAATGCAAAAGAACGAAGGTGATCGGTTGCAGGAAGAATTCCTGCGATTGTTACTCCAAATGGAAAAAGCTCTGGGAGAAATCGAGGCGGCTCTTCCCGAAGCGATGGAATGGCTCCGTGATCGTTATCACAATCGAATCCAGCAGTTGGTGGGTTCGGCGGGTGGTGAGTTAGACGATCAGGACCTTGTGAGAGAGATCGGTGTATTGGCTGAAAAGTCAGATATCACAGAAGAGTTGTCTCGCTTGCGGGGGCATGTCGACGAATACAGGAAAGTGGTCGGTGAAGGAGGACGAGTCGGAAGACGTCTCGATTTCCTCACTCAAGAGATGTTTAGAGAGGCCAACACCATGACCTCGAAACTACCTCGCCATGATCTTGCCCACACTGTCGTTGGAATAAAGGTAGATGTGGATCGTCTTCGTGAGCAGACCCAGAACGTCGAGTAGTCCCATATCAGAAGGGGCAGTGGAGTGACCGAAGAAAATTCGGTGAACGGAATACTGGTTGTTCTCTCCGGCCCTTCGGGGGTTGGCAAGACCGCTTTGAGTGACAGAGTGATCGCCATGGGAGATTACGTCCGTGCGATCACTGCGACGACTCGCTCCCCGAGGGACGGCGAAAAAAATGGAGTGGATTACCACTTCTTAGATCGATCGGCCTTTGAGGTGCGAATCGGAGAGAAAGGGTTTCTGGAGTACGCCGAAGTACACGGAAATCTTTACGGAAGCCCGCGCCAGGATATCGAAAAGCAACAAGAGGCCGCCCGTGCGGTGTTGTTGCTCATTGATGTGCAGGGAGCGGAAAACCTGCGGAGACACGATGTCGATGCACTGCATGTCTTTCTAGAGCCTCCGAGCCTGGAAGAATTGCAGCGTCGCCTGGCGAATCGCGGGGATGAAACTGAACAGGAAATAAAACTTCGTCTGGAGAATGCTCTGGCCGAATTGAAACACAAGGACAGATACGACCACTGCGTGGTCAATTCAGATCTCGGACGTGCCACTGATCAGTTGATTGGCATTATTGAAGCCGAGTGGCAACGCAGGAACGGTTGAGACTCAAAACTATGAAGCGGATAAGCCCCCGATTGGGGAGCCATCCGAGGATGGAGGACATGATGCTGGACGTCGACGTCGAGGATCAGTTGGTCGAAAAAACGGGTGGTAAGTTGCAACTTACCTCTCTCATGCAAAAGCGATTGGTCGAACTGAAGCGTGGTGCACGCCCGTTGGTCGAGACCACATCGACGAATTTGCAGGACATCGTTATTCAGGAGATTCTTCAGGACAAGGTTGTTCTGGCAGAGCTTGAGGAGAAGGAAAAGAATTTCCTCTCCGATGCGAAAAAGATTTCGGGAGATGCAGATGGCAAAGAAGACCGCGAGGTTTTCGGTTCCGATCTCAAGAAAGTCAAGGAAGAGCGGATCAAGGAACTTTCCGAGTTCCTCAATCCCGCAAGCGAGTAGGATTATGGGCGAGGTGCGTCGGGGATGCGCCTCGCCTTTCCAATTATGACAGATATGAATCGCTGGCACGAAAACACTATTCTCCTCGGGGTTACTGGAGGAGTCGCTGCTTATAAGGCTGCAGATCTTGCGTCTCGCTGGACTCAGCGTGGGGCAGTGGTTCGCGTTAGAATGACTCCCTCGGCGTGCCGTTTTGTTCAACCCCTCACCTTTGAAGCCGTCACTCGGCAACCGGTGACGACTGAAGTCTGGCAACCGCTGGGTACCCATGATCGTCCAGAGCACATCGGTTCAGGTGATGATGCGGATGTTTTTGTCATCGCTCCTGCCAGTGCTGATCATCTCGCACGACTCGCACACGGTTTCGGAGATGACGCGGTCTGCCTGACCGTTCTCGCTTGGGACGGTCCGTTGGTCATTTGCCCTGCGATGAATGATCGTATGTGGAAGAATCCAGCAGTGCAGGCCAATGTTCAATTGCTTCGAGAACGCGGTGCCCATGTGGTGGAACCGGGAGTCGGCCATCTCGCTTGTGGCTCCACGGGCCCAGGCCGGCTTGCAGATCTCGATGTGATCGATGAGCAGGTGAACCGTATTTTATGTGCCGGGGAGCTCTCTTGAAGAAGCCGGTCTTGCTGATTACGGCGGGACCGACACGTGAACCCATCGATGACGTGAGATTTCTCAGCAATGGTGCTAGTGGCCGTTTGGGCTTGGAACTCGCCCGAGTTGCTCAGGCCGGGGGCTGGGAAGTGCACTTGGCTCTGGGACCTGTGAAGGCAGATATTCCTTCAGATGTTCACCACCATCCCTTTGAGACCGCCCGTGATCTGGATCGTATTTGTGCTGATCTTTGGCCCCGAGTGGATGCCATGGTGGCCACTGCCGCCGTTTGCGATTATCGCCCTGAGAGCCGCATTTCTGGAAAAATGAAAAAATCAGAGGGGGATTGGAATCTGACTCTCATTCGTAATCCAGATGTGCTGGAACGCCGCTCCAGAGAGAAGAGAGACGCTTCTGGCGATCGTATTCTCGTCGGTTTCGCATTGGAATCAGGGGCTGGCGAAGAAGAAGCTCGACGAAAGGCCGTGAAGAAAAGTCTAGATCTGGTACTTTGCAACTCGCCAGACAATCTAGGTGTGGCCACGGGGGATTACACTTGGATAGAGCCTGGCGAGGCATCCATCGATTTACCTAACATCTCCAAGGAGTTGTTGGCGGGTAGATTAATGGAGTTTATCGGCACTCATGTGACTTCTCGCCGTAGTCACAGTGCCAGTATGGGGAATGATGAGCCGGAGTCGCAAAAAGCGAAATAGTAGTCAGAAGTTAGCAGAGGGGAATCTTTCACAAGATGCCTTCATGCTCGTGGTTCTGGCATGTACAGCCTACTTTTTCATCGCGCTTTACAGCCAATATTCTGTGGCTGCTGGTCAGAGTGAAAAGAATGTTTGCGGGGCCTTTGGTGGGTTTCTCGCAAGTTCTCATTTTGCCATCTTTGGAGCGATCACGGGTTATGTCTCGGCGATAGGTCTCTTCGCCCTGACTTGCATGATGCTTTTTCAGGTGAAGGTCGAGAAGTGGTGGCCCCGCGTGTTGGGGGTCAGTCTCTTTCTTCTCTCCCTCTGTATTCTAGAGTTCCGTTTTACCGAGGTATCGCTGATCCCCAATTCCGACTATCGGGGTGGCATCATCGGCACCTATACCGGTCTCTGGGCCGTCGACGCCTTGGGTGTGACGGGGACGACCATCTTTTCATTCTTGACTCTCTTTCTCGGATTCATGTTCGCCACCGGAATGCCAGTGGCTCAATTTCTTCGAGTCTCTCTCGCCTTTTTTGGGGGCATCGTTGCCCGTTTTGGAGGGAAAACTCCAGACTTGGCCCGCAAGGTTGCAGGAAGTCTTGGTAGTGCGAGTGAAGCGACCAAATCCACTCTTTCACGACTCGCAAGCGCTCGGCCTCAGTCAGAGGTGACTCAAGAAGAACGCGATCTTCTGGTGGGTCAGGCGGATGCTGAAGAAGAGGAAGAAGAAGAATACGAAGAAGAATACGAAGAAGAAGAAGAATACGAAGAAGAAGATCCCATTCACGGTGAAGAAGAAGAGTACGAAGAAGAGGAAGAGGAAGAGGAAGAGGAAGAGGAAGAGGAAGAAGAAGACGACGAAGACGATCTCCTCGCCGAAGATGAGGAGTACGAAGAAGAAGAAGAGGAAGAGGAAGAGGAAGAAACCTCTTTCCCCAAGCGTGTCATTCGTCTTGGGCCCGAACAGTCGGAGCCCGCTGTTGGAGTATACGAAGAGCAACTGACTTTTGACGGAGTCTACGCACCTCCGGCCATCTCATACTTACAGGATCCTAAAGAAGTCAATCACGAAGAGGGTCGAGAAGAACTCGACAAGGTAGCGACCAAGATCGAAGAGACGCTCAGGTCTTTCAAGATCGAGTCTAAAGTCGGCAATGTCCAAAGAGGCCCCGTGATCACTCAGTACGAACTGAGCCTCGAGCCGGGCGTCAAAGTGAATAAGATCGTGGGTCTTTCAGATGACCTCGCGATGGCACTCTCTGCGCAGAGTGTCAGAGTTGTCGCTCCTATTCCTGGAAAACCGACAGTTGGAATTGAAGTTCCTAACAAGCAGCGTGAATCCGTAGTTCTCAAAGAGTTGTTACAATCGAGATCTTTTGCTGAATCAGACTTGGGATTACCTCTGCTGCTGGGAAAAGATGCTGCGGGTGAACCCATTGTTGCGGATCTCACCAAAATGCCTCACCTATTGATCGCTGGATCCACAGGGTCAGGTAAGTCCGTCTGTATCAATGCCATCATCGTTTCGATGTTGATGACGCGATCCCCGGATGAGTTGAAGTTGATTCTTGTCGATCCAAAGATGGTGGAACTGTCTTCGTTTGAAGACATTCCTCATCTGCTGACTCCTGTCATCACAGATATGAAGAAAGCACCCGCAGCTCTTGAGTGGCTCGTTCGGAAAATGGAGCAGCGTTACGAATTGCTGTCCAAAGTAGGAGTGAGAGACATCAAGGGTTACAACGATCTCGAGCATGAGGAACGCTATTCGAGGCTGACCGAAAAGGTGAGTCATGAAGAGGCAGATGAAGCTCCCAAAAAGTTGCCCTATCTCACTATTATCATCGACGAACTCGCAGATTTGATGATGACCAGTTCGAAAGAGGTCGAGTCTTCCATCATTCGATTGGCTCAGAAGTCTAGAGCCGTGGGTATTCATGTGATCTTGGCGACACAAAGACCTTCTGTAGATGTCGTGACAGGATTGATCAAGGCGAATCTCCCTTCCCGAATTTGTTTCAAGGTCTCGAGTCGTATCGATTCGCGAACAGTGCTTGATCGTATTGGTGGAGACAAGTTACTCGGTATGGGTGATATGCTTTACCTGCCACCGAATACGGCCTTGTTGGAACGTGCTCAGTGCACTTATGTCGACGACAAAGAGATTCGAAAAATCGTGAAACATTTGCGTCAGGATGCCAAGCCTCAATTCTCCAAGGAGATCGACAACTTCCTCGAAGGTCGACAAGACGGAGCGAGTGGCGGAGTTCCTGGTGCTGACGATGAGCTCTTTGATCAAGCGGTGAGAATCGTTCTGGAAACGGGACGTGGGTCCACAACATTACTCCAACGTCGCCTCGGTATAGGATACACCCGTGCTTCTCGGATCATGGACGTGATGAGTGAATTTGGAATAGTGAGTAACTTCAAGGGCTCTAAGGCTCGTGAGGTTCGTATTTCGCTAGAGGAATGGGAAGAGATGTCTTCCCAGTCTTGAAGCCGTACTGAGGCGTTCTCCTGCGAGTGAGTCATCCCTCACTGACTTCAGTTGCCATATTTTAGGGCACGTCATGTGCATATGTTATACCTTGTGTAATAACGAAATTTTCGAGTATATATATTCCATAATCATGCAGCCTTCTCATGAGGTGTTCGCGAACCCATGGCCTGTATGTAATCTCCTAAAGGTGAAAAAGGTGACACGATGCCTGCAGATTTACTGATCCGAGTCATGTGCATTTTTTTTCTTAGTATTTCTTTTTCGGGATGTGCCAATTCTACCCGCGTGATTCAGAATGTTGGATTGGGTAATGATTCCCTGTCTCTGGGTTGGGCTGGATATCCGAAAGATGGAATTGGGATGATTATCGATGTGAAATCCTATCGTTTTGATGACCCGATCACCGGTGAAAGCGAAGGCGCGGGCGGCATACATCTGGGGGTGACACGAAAGTTGAATGACAAAGTCGGAGCTCACCTGGGTATGGGAATTGGCGGAGGTTCCAGTCCCCTGGTTCCGGATGGGGGATTTGTCTTTGGAGTACAGTATCTCCCAGAGAGCAAGTTTTCATTGGGCCTGCAATTTGATGGAGTCAAAGATGAAGCCATGGTCCTCTTTGGAGTCGAGGATCCGTTATGGTTCTTGACCATCTTCGATGGCCTGGTCGACGGGGTTTTTGATGACGAAGACGATGATGATGTCTTTGGCAGTCACAAATAGAAGACCTCAGAAACTGCCCTCGAAACATACGGAATTTCAAATGCAGAAAGCACTGATCAGCGATATTCGGGACGACTCCACACTCACGAGATGAGACGACATTAAAAAAGCTGCTCTGGAATACAAAATTCCAGGGCAGCGGGCTCATCGAGACGTGTGGGAACATCCCGAATATTGGGAGGTCTATCGAAGGTTCAGGGATAGTCCGATCCGAGGCACTCTGGCAAAGAATCGTGAGTGGCATCGACTTTACAGGTGTCATCGATGGGGAAACTTCCACCAAACAGAGCACTGAGTAAGTTCACGGCATCTGCCAGATTGATATTTCCAGAATCATCGACGTCACAGGAGTCGGCACAGGGGGCATCGAAGTCACCGATGTACAGATAATCGAGCAGATGGATGGCATCCGCCCGCTTGCAGGAGTAGTCCATGTTGACGTCTCCCCGCATCAAGCCCGGTGCTTCAGGAGCGGAGGGGTCGTTGATGGTGACGGTGATTTCTCCATTGCTCGAACCGAAATCTCCAAAGGCAAAGAACGGAAGGGTCACTTCCATGGGAGTCATTCCGGCAACACAGGTCAGTCTGTAGATTTCATTTCCATAAATCGAACTACTGAAAGGAGGGGTGTTCCAAAAAGCCATGAGGGCTATGACAACGCCAGGATTGACGACGATGTCACATTGGCCCGTGGGGAGCTAGCCATTGGCCGCCACGAAGGCGTCGATGGCTGCACCCGTGTTCATCGAAAGGAACTGGCAGTTGCTGGGGGAGTTGGTATTCAGAGTGAGCGACCATTGAAACACGGGATAAACTTCCCATGAATCCCCATGAAGTTTTCCTCTCTAAATGAGCAGGCGGGCGATCTCCCTGTTCCCTCTACGAAGGGATCAGGTTTGAATATTAAAGTAATCGACAGGTACAAGGTCTGAAAGGTAAGGTTGAAAGATGACAGCACTGATTCATTTGGCGTCCTTTAACTATTACCCCAACATTCCCATCACCATCGGAGGCGTCGGTACGAGTCTCATTCTGGTCTATTTTCTGCGACATCTTCACTGGGGTTTGGCTCTTGCTTTGGGTGTTGTTTCCGGGGGGCTTCTCGGTGTTGGAGTCGGTTGGGCCGGAGAAGGAGACATGGAAGATCTGGTTCAAATCACCTTTGGTTTGATCGGAGCCATTTCAACCGGAATCCTTTCCCTGATCGCAGCTCTGTTGACCAGGTCCAAATTTGGTCGCGATGATATCTGACAAGAAAGGGCTCTCTGAAAAATGAAAACCTTATCAACACACTACATGCTTGTAATCATGTTGTTGTTTTCAGGCTGCAACAGCACCGGTCAGAACTATCAGGATCTGAGCATTGGCAAACAATCCATATCCACCAACTGGCTCACTTCCCCCCGGCACGTGTGATCTCTTCACAAACCCGGCAGATGTCTTCGGTTTCATGATCTTTATGTATGGCCCTTACCAGAGTTCCATCTACGGAACCGAGATCTTCCGGAT
>ERZ802830.205-NODE-205-length-57776-cov-9.59051_pt1 | contig 57776 bp, 53 predicted proteins | sample MGYA00345654_ERZ802830 | MGnify/ENA primary metagenome ERZ802830 (study PRJEB30503, sample SAMEA104212375) | marine metagenome | biome: Westerlies Biome; feature: [SRF] surface water layer (ENVO:00010504) within the epipelagic zone...; material: water...
CTTTGAGTGACATAAATGAGAATTATAGATAATCTACTTTTTCTATCTCGTATTCTACTGATCCACTAGGAGTCTCGACCTGTAGAATATCCCCTTCGAATTTTCCTATCATTTTTTTAGCAAGAGGGGCGGCAAATGAAATCTTGCCTATGCTTGCATCAGCTTCATCTTCCCCAACGATTTTGTATTGAATAGATTTTTCTAAATCAGAGTTATAGACAGTCACAGTAGTGCCAAATATAACTTTATCTGAAGGTTCAATAGATTTGATATCTATTACTTGTGAAGAAGAAAGTTTGGATTCTATGTCTCTAATTCTAGCTTCAGTTAAACTTTGTTGTTCTTTTGCTGCATGGTATTCGGCATTTTCTTTTAAATCTCCAAATTCTCTAGCTGTTGCAATAGCGTCTATTATTTTTGGCCTGTCTTCAGACTTAAGTTTCTTCAATTCTTCTCTTAAAAGAATTTCTCCTTCTTTAGTAATTGGGTTCATATTCAAGAGATTTTAGCATGAAGATCTTGAAGTCTCTCAACCGACCATAGCTCTTTATTTCTTAAAACGGAACAAACTGCCCTTCCACCCTCAAGTGTTGTTGTACAGTAGATTCTTTCTTCTAAAGCTGTTCTTCTTATCGAGGCAGAATCTAGAATAGATTGCCTACCTTCAGTTGTATTAACAATTAAGTTTACTTCTCCATTTTTCATGGCATCGACAACATGGGGTCTCCCTTCAGCAACTTTCTTTATAATCTCAACCGGAATATCGGCTTCATTAATATGTCTTGCTGTACCTTTAGTGGCAACAATTTTAAATCCTAAGTCTAAAAATTCTTTGGCAAGATCAGCAACAAAAGGTCTATCTGAATCTCTTACACTTAAGAACACAGACCCAGCTTGAGGGATTATTTCTCCTGCTCCTAATTGAGCTTTGGCATATGCTTCAGAAAAACTAGAACCAACTCCCATAACTTCTCCCGTTGATTTCATCTCTGGTCCAAGAATAGGGTCAACTCCTAAAAATTTATTAAAAGGAAATACCGCTTCTTTAACAGAAAAATATTTAGGAACTATTTCTTCTGTAAAGTCTTGATCTTTAAGACTGATACCGGCCATACATAAAGCTCCAACTTTTGCTAATGATCTGCCTATGCACTTAGATACAAAAGGAATTGTTCGCGATGCTCTTGGATTCACTTCAAGAAGATATAGTTCTTTGTTGTAGTAAGCCAGCTGAACATTTATGAGTCCAATGGCCCCTATTTCTAAGGCTATCTTTTTGACCATCTCAGTTATTTCGTCAATTAATTCTTGTGAAAGGCTATAAGGAGGTAAGGAGCATGCAGAATCACCTGAATGAATTCCAGCTTGTTCTATATGTTGAAGAATCCCGCCAATTATTACATCAGTCCCATCACAAACAGCTTCAATATCCATTTCTGTAGCTTGATTTAAGAAGCCATCCAGAAGTACAGGGCTTCTGGAGCTTGCTTGAACAGCTTCAACTAAGTAGTTTTCAAGATCTGTTTTTTTATAGACAACTTCCATTGCTCTACCTCCAAGTACATAAGATGGTCTGACTACAAGAGGAAAACCCACGTCTTCTGAGATCTTCATAGCATCTTCTACACTTGAAGCTATACCGTTTGGAGGTTGTTTGAGTTGATGTTTATTTACAAATTCTTGAAATCTTCCTCTATCTTCGGCCAGATCAATTGAATCAGGCGAAGTACCTAATATTGGAACTCCATTTCTTTCAAGTTCTTCAGCTATTTTTAAAGGAGTTTGTCCGCCATACTGAACAATCACTCCTTCTGGTCTTTCTATATCTGTAATAGACAATACATCTTCTACTGTAATTGGTTCAAAATATAACCTATCAGATGTATCAAAATCAGTGGATACAGTTTCCGGATTACAATTGACCATTATGGTTTCGTAACCTTCTTCTCTCAATCCTAAAGATGCATGCACACAACAATAATCAAACTCTATACCTTGACCTATACGATTAGGGCCTCCTCCCAAAACCATAATTTTTTTATTTTGACTCACGTTTGCTTCACATTCATCTTCATATGTTGAGTACATATAGGCCGTGGATGACTCAAATTCAGCTGCACATGTATCAACTCTTTTGAATACTGGTCTTACATTTAAAGATTTCCTAAGTTCTCTTATTTCTTCTTCAGAACATTCAAGTAAATCTGCAATTCGTGAATCTGAAAAACCTTTTCTTTTTAAGTCATATATTTCTTGAAACCCTAACTCTGATAAAGAAAGTTTTTTTAGATTTTTTTCTTCGTCAATCAGATCTTTAATTTGCACTAAAAACCATGGGTCAATTTTAGAAAACTCGAATACTTCTTCTACGGTTAAGCCTTCCCTAAAACCATCTGCAACAAACCACAATCTATCTGGGCTAGGAATACTGATTCTTTGCTTAAGAGTCTCAAACTCGTCTTCTTCATTAAAAATTGGATCCAGACCATCTCTGCCAGTCTCTAGACCTCTTATGGCCTTTTGAAGAGATTCTTGAAATGTTCTTCCAATAGCCATTACCTCTCCCACTGATTTCATTTGAGTAGACAAGACGGGATCCGTCTGAATAAATTTCTCAAAATTAAATCTAGGTATTTTAGTAACAACATAATCAATTGATGGTTCAAAAGATGCCGGGATAACACCTCCAGTTATATCATTACTCAATTCATCAAGTGTATATCCAACTGCCAGTTTTGCAGCCACCTTTGCTATCGGAAATCCTGTAGCTTTTGAGGCTAATGCTGAAGATCTAGAAACTCTAGGATTCATTTCTATAATTAACATCTCACCATCTTCTGGATTTATGGTGAACTGAACATTTGACCCGCCTGTTTCAACTCCTATTTCTCGTAGAATATCAATGGAGGCATTCCTCATAATTTGATATTCCTTATCGGTGAGAGTTTGTGAAGGCGCTACTGTTATTGAGTCTCCAGTATGGACTCCCATAGGATCAAGGTTTTCAATACTGCATACAATTATACAATTGTCATTTTTATCTCTGACAACTTCCATTTCATACTCTTTCCATCCTCCCAAAAATTTATCTATAAAAATTTCAGAAGTTGGAGAGAGCTCAAAACCCCTTTTACAAATCTGATCAAACTCCTCAACATTATAAGCAATACCTCCGCCCGAACCGCCCATTGTAAAGTTGGGTCGCAAAACACATGGAAAGCCAATTTTCTTCAATAAAGCGTGAGCCTCTTCAGAGTTATGAGCTAATCCTGACTCTGGTACTTTTAAACCTATTTTTTCCATAGAGGCTGCAAATAACTCCCTATCTTCAGCTTTGTCTATAGCTTCTTTTGTGGCACCAATCATCTCTACATTGTGCTTTTCTAAGATACCTCTACTATCCAGATCAAGTGCTGCATTTAGAGCTGTTTGACCTCCCATAGTAGGCAATAAGGCATCCGGTTTTTCTTTTTCTATTATTTTTTCAATAGTCTCCCAGTGTATGGGCTCGATATATGTAGCATCTGACATACTGGGATCAGTCATTATTGTTGCCGGATTAGAATTAATTAAAATAACTCTATAACCATCTTCCTTTAACGCCTTACAGGCTTGCGCCCCGGAGTAATCAAATTCACATGCTTGACCAATAACTATTGGCCCTGCCCCAATTATTAATATTGAATTTATATCTTTTCTTCTAGGCATTTTTATTCATGTTTTCTTCAAATCTATTGAAGAGACTTTTTAAATCATGGGGACCCGGACTGGCTTCAGGGTGGCCTTGAAAGCTAAAAAACGGTTTAGATTCATGCTCTATTCCCTGAATAGTGCCATCAAATAAAGACTTATGTGTCACTTTGACATTATCTGGCAAAGAATCTTCTTCTACAGTGAAGCCGTGATTCTGGGAGCTTACTGCTACCTTCATTGTTTTTAAATCTTGTACTGGATGATTGGCTCCATGATGGCCAAACTTCATTTTTGAAGTTTTTCCACCTAGAGATAAAGCCAATAACTGATGACCCAAACATATGCCAAACAAGGGCATATTTTTTTTGGATAATTGAGTAATTGTTTCTATCGCATAGGTACAAGGTTCCGGGTCTCCCGGACCGTTAGAAAGAAATACACCATCTGGACTATATTCCATAATTTCTTGATAAGAGGTTTCTGCAGGAAAAACTCTCAACTGATAACCACGGTCGGCAAGAATTCTCAGGATATTTTTTTTAATACCGAAATCAAAAACAGCTACTTTGAGACCGGAGTTACCTTTATTCCCTCTCCAGGTTCCTTCATTCCATTCGTAGCTTGAAGAAGTTGTAACTTCCTTAGCAAGATCCATTCCTGATAAACCTTCAAATTGATTTGCTATTTTTATAGCTTTTTCTGGGTTGGCTGAATGACCAGCTATTATTGATGCAGATTGAGCACCTTTATTCCTAATTATTCTAGTTAATTTTCTAGTATCGATATTTGAAATTCCTAGAATCTTATTTTTAATTAGGTATTCGGAAAGTGTTTCTTCTTTTCTCCAATTACTCTCTATTTGAGATATAGATCTTACAACTAATCCTGAAGACCAAATATTATCTGACTCCTTGTCTTCTGTGTTTGTCCCTGTATTTCCTATATGAGGATAAGTTAGTGTAACTATCTGCTTAGCGTAAGAAGGGTCAGTAAGAATTTCTTGGTAACCTGTCATTGAAGTATTGAAAACAATTTCTCCATTTACTTCACCGGATGCACCAATACTAATACCTTCAAAAATAGTTCCGTCAGCTAAGGCAAGTATGGCTCTTTCTTCTGTCATGATATTTCTTTATAAATCTTTTCTAGAGCATCTTTCGGATTCTCTGAGCCTGTAATGGGTCTTCCTATAACAAGATAATCAGAGCCATTTTTAATAGCCTCCAAAGGAGTTGAAACTCTGTTTTGATCATTTAAATTAGACTGTACTGGTCTAATACCAGGTGTAACTGTTAAAAAATCTTCTCCAAACTTACTCTTTATGGAGGAAATATCTGAAGCAGCACATACAACTCCATCGAGGCCATTATCTTTTGCTAATCCAGCAAGTTTTAGAACCTGCTCCTGTAAATTACTTAAACCAACCTCTTTTAGAGATTCTTCAGATATACTTGTGAGAACTGTAACTCCAATTAGTAATGGAGGATTTGGATATCCACTTAATGCTTTATATGAAGCTTCTAACATCTTTGATCCACCTGAAGCATGGACATTAACCATCCAAACTCCTTGATCTGCTGCTGACTTTATTGCTTGATATACAGTATTAGGGATGTCATGGAATTTTAAATCTAAGAATATATCGAAACCGAGATTATGAAGTTCTTTAATTATTTTAGGTCCTGATGAAGTAAATAACTGACTTCCCACCTTTAACCTACAGATCTCTGGGTCGAGTATTTTGGCGATATGAATTGCATCAGCATACTCAAGATCTAAAGGAATAATGATCTTATTTTCCATAATTTTGAGTTAAAATTTTGTCGAATTCAGATGAAAAAAAAGCGAACCAGAAATAAGACTGAAGTTCGCAATTTTGTTTTTTAAGGCCTATGGGCATTAAAAGCACACTATAATAAACGAATGATATTGTGTCCATCAAAACCTTAATAATTCAGAAAAAAAGTGTTAAAAAATTTAGAAGAACTTAATGGCATGAGAGAGGCAGGGAAACTTGCTGCGGAAGTCTTAGAGATGATCGGAAATCATGTAAAACCCGGAATATCAACTGGCGAGCTAGATAGAATTTGCCATGACTTTATAGTTAACGAACAAGATGCTATACCAGCAAATGTTGGCTATAGAGGTTTTGAAAAAACATTATGCACAAGTATCAATCAAGTCATATGTCACGGTATACCCAATAATGAGCGCATCCTTAAAAGCGGAGATATCATGAATATTGATGTTACTGTAATTAAAGACGGTTGGCATGGTGATACATCTAAAATGTTCCTTGTAGGAAAAACCCAAACTCACAATGAAAGACTTGTTCAGATAACTCAAGAGTGTCTCTATAGAGGTATCGAAGTTGTCAAACCTGGTGCAAGACTTGGGGATATAGGGCATGCCATTCAATCTCATGCAGAAAAAAATCATTATTCAGTTGTTGAAGAATATTGCGGACATGGAATAGGTAAGATTTACCATGACGAACCGCAAATACTCCATTACGGAATAGCCAATACTGGACAAGAAATAGTTGAGGGCATGTGCTTCACTATCGAGCCTATGATCAATATAGGATCAAAATCTACCAAGTTGCTATCAGATGGGTGGACTGTCGAAACAAGAGATGGAAGAAATTCAGCTCAATGGGAACATACTATTTACGTTAACAAAGATGGAGCGGAAATTCTTACTTTAAGAAAAGAAGAAAGTACAACAGCATAGATGCTAGAAGATTTTATAAAACAAAAAGAATCTGATAACAAAGACTTATCTAAGCAGTTTGAAAACTGGCTTTATAAAGATAGAGGCAGACAAATTAGAGGGATAGAATATTTTCTTAATAAAAGATCTGAGAATATAGATAATTTGATCCAATCTATAGCCTATGAAGCTAAACTTAACTTAATCAATGACTTTGGTATATTTTCTGTAGGAGGTTACGGTCGAGGTGAACTGCATCCCTACTCTGATATAGACTTACTCCTTCTATCTAAGAACAACTTATCTACAAAAGATCAAAACAAAGTAGAAAGTTTTGTAAGCCTCTTATGGGATTTAGGTCTTGAGATTGGACATAGTGTAAGAACATTGGAACAGGCCAGAAATCAAGCAAGAGAGGATGTCTACACAATGACAAATATGCTTGAATTCCGGCAATTACTTGGTACAGAGGCTTTACATATAGACTATTTAAAGATCATAGACACTAAAAATTTATGGAGAAATAGAGCATTTATACAGGCAAAAATTCAAGAACAAATTGAACGTCATAATAGCTTTAATAACACTTCTTATAACCTTGAACCGGACATTAAATCGTCGCCTGGGGGCTTGAGAGATATACACACTATAGACTGGTTAATAAAAAATTCTCAAAGAGATTTATCTGAAAAAAATAACTTGTCAGGTGTGCTTACTCCCGAAGAAAGAAAAGAATTAAATAAATCAAAGTATTGGTTGTGGGTTATTAGGTATCTTACCCACCTTGAGGCTAACCGAGAAGAAGATAGATTATTATTTGAGCACCAAATTCCAGTAGCACTTAAACTTTTTCCTACTGCCAAAAATCCAAATCAAGCTGCAGAAAAACTTATGCACAGATTCTATAGATCCACTTTAAGTATTTCTGAGATCAATTCCACATTCATTCAAAATTTGAAAGAGAATTATGAATTAACGAAATTTTCGAGAAAAAAGACCTTAGATGACAATTTTTATTTAAAGAATAACCTTATTCATCTTTATGATTTAAATGGCTTTAAAAAAAATCCCAGTCTACTTTTAGATTTATTTATTAAGCTAAGTGAAAATTCACATATAAATGCAATTGGTGCGGAGACACTTAGAGCACTTAAAAGAGATAGGAACCTAATCAATTCTGATTTTCGTTCTGAAAAAAAGAATATAGACCTCTTTCTAAAACTTCTAAAATCTAAGCGACTGCTTGTAACTCAATTGGAAAATATGAAGGAATTGGGAATCTTAGGGAGATACTTACCCGAATTTGGCAGAATAACAGGGCAAATGCAATATGACTTATTTCATATATATACAGTCGATGCCCATACTTTAGAAGTTTTAAGAAACATGAGATGGATGACCCTTGGAAAATCTAAAGAGAAATTTCCTCTTGCCTCTAAACTTATTAATTATTTACCAAAATTAGAAATACTTTACATATCTGGGTTGTATCATGATATCGGAAAAGGAAGAGGGTCTGATCACTCTGGATTAGGTAGATCAATTGTAAGGAAATTCTGTAAAAAACACTTCTTCTCAGAAGAAGATACAATTCAAATTGAATGGCTAGTAGAGAATCATCTTCTTATGTCAGTTACATCACAAAAAAAAGACCTAACTGACAATAATGTCATAAAGGATTTTGCAGATAAGGTTAATAACCTTGTGACCCTTAATTATTTATATTGCCTGACTGTTGCAGATGTCAGTGCAACTAACCCTAATTTATGGAATTCTTGGAATGCATCACTCTTAAGACAGTTATATGATAGAACCAAGTTATATTTTGAGGATGAGATCCTGCTCAATAACTCTATAGATGAACAAAAAAATAGAGCTTTAAAATTCATAAATAACTTTACAAAATCTGATGTGGAAACTCTATGGTCTAAGTTCTATCCTGACTATTTTGAAGCATCAGATTATTTTGATCTGAGCACACATGCCAAGATCATTTTATCTTCTGATAAAAAAACAATAATTAAACTAATTGAAAAAGAAAAGGATACTCTTACATCCATTTTTATATACACAAAAGATCGTACAAACTTGTTCGCTACAATAATAGGGATACTGGACTCGGAAAATATTAATTTTGTTGATGCAAAACTTTACGGTATGCGGGATGGATTTTGTACAGACCTCATAACGATAAGTGACAGAGAACAAAAAGTAAATTTAGGTTCGGAGAAAGCAGAAATTTTGATTCAAAAATTAGTTGAATCATTAAGTCAAAAAACGCTCCGACCTAAAATTATTAAAAGAAGACTGCCTAGACATTTAAAGCACTTCCAAACAAATACTCATATAAATTTTAAACATGATATGTCTAATAGATGGACAGATATTGAGATAAAAACTTCTGACAGACCAGGATTGTTAGCTTCTATTTGTCATGTGTTTCTAAAACATGGCGCTGTTATAAAAAAGGCAAGAATCGCTACTTATGGAGAAAAAGCAGAAGATAGATTTAGTATCACTTCAAAACAAAATACTCCCTTCATAAAGAAACAAGATTTGGATAATCTTTTAAATGATCTTAAGACTTCTTTAATTGGAGAAATAAAATGAATAAACATTTAAATTCTTTAACAGACTATCCATTCCAGTACCTATCTGAATTATTGCAAGGAGTAGAGAGCGAATCAAATGACTTAATAGGTCTGCATATTGGAGAGCCTAAAGGGAATCCTCCTGAAGAAGCGCTTGATATCATTAAAAATGGTGCTAAATCCTATTCCAAGTATCCGACTTCTAATGGAGAAGACTCACTAAGAGAGTCTTATTGTAACTGGTTAGTTAAAAGATTCTCCATTAAGGATGTCGACCCTAAAAAAAATGTATTGCCTGTCTCTGGTACCAGAGAAGGCATATTTTCTTTTATTCAATCTGTCATAGACACTTCACAAAAAAACCCAAAGGTTATTTTGCCTAACCCCTTCTATAAGATATATGAAGGAGCTGCAATTATGGCAGGCGCGGAACCTTATTATGTTAATTCTCTAGAAAGAGAAGGATTTAAACCAGATTTTGAAAGTATTCCGGAGAGAGTATGGAAAGATTGCCAACTACTAATCTTATGTTCTCCGTCTAACCCCACTGGCTATTGTTTAACAAAAGAAGAATACGAACTATTACTCAATAAGGCAGAAAAATACGATTTTCTATTGTGTTCTGATGAATGTTACATAGATATTTATAAGAGCTCCTCCAAAGCTCCAATAGGACTTCTAGAGTGTGATGATATAACTAGAAGAGATTCAAGATCAGTAGTTTTTCATAGCCTCTCAAAGAGATCTAATCTGGCTGGACTTAGATCAGGCTTTATATGTGCTAGTGAAGAAATAATAAAGAAACTTAGTCTTTACAGAACCTACCATGGCGTGACACTGTCATTGCCCACTCAAATGGCTAGTACCTGGGCATGGAATGATAATAAGCATGTAGAGGAGAATAGAATTGAATATGATAAAAGATATGAAGCTGCTATCTCTTGCTTAGATTCTTCAGAAAATATTATAAGACCTGAAGGAGGTTTTTATATCTGGTTAAAACTTCCATGCGATGATAGAGATTTTGCAGTTTCTCTTTATGCTAAACAAGGTGTTTTGGCTCTTCCAGGTTCATACTTAGGAAAAGAGATAGAGAAACATAATCCAGGAGAGGGTTTCTTAAGGTTAGCAGTAGTTCATGATATTGAAACAGTTATCAAAGCTTTCTCAGCAGTCAATAAAACTTTATTGGATTTCAAATAAACTTTTTGACCTATCACTTCGTCTAAGCTGAACTTATAATACGTAAATGAATATTTTTCCATTAACTGCTATAGGTGTATCAACACTGAATTCTGCAGGAGATATGCTGGACGTAAGGTATCACTTCATAGCAAACAAAGATAAAGAATTTCTCAACACAATTAATGTAGAAAATCTTGGATATGAAAGTCTGAAAAGTATGGCGGAAGGATCTGTTGATTCTAGAGAATATGTAAATAGTATTTCTAAGAAATTAACCTTAAATGACAAACAAAAATTAATTATACATTCTATGGAGGAAGATAATGCGATATCAAATATCTGTGATGCCTATCTTAAACTATATCTTCTTTCTTTAAGGGTCTCAAAACCAAATACAATTAATCTGGACGGTATTTTTGCTTCCTTACCAAATAATGTCTGGACTAACTTTGGTCCTGTTGATGTCCAAGATATAGATATATTTAGATCTACTAAAGGAGAAGTCTCTGTTAAATCTGTTGATAAATTTCCCTGCATGACTGATTACATAATCCCTTCAGGAGTAAGAATTGCCGACAGTTCACGTGTGAGATTAGGAGCCTATCTATCGGAAGGAACTACTATTATGCATGAAGGTTTTGTTAACTTTAATGCAGGTACACTAGGTACAGCTATGATAGAAGGAAGAATATCTGCAGGAGTTGTAATAGGAAATAATTCTGACTTAGGAGGTGGCTGCTCAACTATGGGAACATTATCTGGCGGAAATGAAGTAAAAATATCTGTGGGTGAAGATTGTTTATTGGGCGCCAATTCAGGATTAGGCATACCTCTAGGGGACAGATGCATAGTTGAAGCTGGATTGTACCTAACTGGAGGATCAAAAGTTGAACTAATAGATGCTAATGGTGATCTTACAAAAACCGTTAAAGCCTCATCTCTGTCAGGACAAAATGACCTCTTATTCATTAGAAATTCTCTATCTGGATCAATTCAGTGCAAACCAAATAAAAAAAGCGTGACTTTAAATGAGGTCCTGCATAAAAACGATTAATTTGTAAGATGAGCAATACTATTGATCTAGCCAAAGAACTTATATCAAGGAAATCTATAACTCCTGATGATGCAGGTTGTCAGAAACTTATAGCAGATAGACTGAGTAAAATCGGCTTTTCAATCGAACATCTTAAATATGGAGATGTAGATAACCTTTGGGCTACTTTTGGCGATTCAGGTCCTCTTTTTGTATTTCTTGGTCATACTGATGTAGTTCCAACAGGTCCAATTGAGGAATGGGAGAGTGACCCTTTTACTGCTACAGAAAAAGGCCCCTTAATGGTTGGAAGAGGAACAGCAGATATGAAAAGTAGTGTTGCAGCCTTTGTAACTTCGATAGAAGAATTTCTGGGAGACAAACCTTCCTTAACTGGAAGAATTGGTCTTCTACTTACCAGCGATGAAGAAGGTCCTGCAGTTGATGGAGTCTGTAAAGTGGTTGAGTATCTCGAACAGAAAGATGAAAAAATAACTTGGTGTCTAGTTGGAGAACCGACTTCTGATAACCAAGTTGGGGATGTAATCAAAATCGGAAGAAGAGGCTCAATCTCAGCCAAGATTAACGTCATTGGAGTACAGGGTCATGTTGCCTATCCTGATAAAGCAAGTAATCCTATTCATAATTTTTCTGAAGCCCTTGCAGAACTATCAAAACTAAATTGGAAAGACGAAACAGGTAAATTTCAAGACAGTGTTTTACAAATTTCCAATTTAAATTCTGGGACTGGTGCCACAAATGTTATCCCAGGTAACCTTGTACTTGATTTAAATGTACGTCACTCTCCTTCAACAACTTCAGATCAAATAAGACAAGATGTTGAGTCGATCATCGATAAATATCCTATAGAGTATGAAATCAATTGGGTTATCGGCGGAAAGCCTTTCCTTACCAATGAACTAGACCTTATTAAAGCAGTAAAAAACTCAATAAAAGAAGTAACAGGTCTAGACCCTAAATGTACTACAGATGGAGGTACTTCTGATGGAAGATTTATTGCCCCTACTGGATCTCAGGTTGTTGAACTTGGGCCAGGAAACGCTTCCATACATAAAGTTAACGAAAGTGTTAGAAAAGATGATCTTGATGAGTTGAATAAAATATATAAAACAATATTAATAAAAATCGTTTCAAATATTTAACTCTATCCTTAAAGAACTCCTTTATCTTCGTCTGGTAACTCTGTTGCCTTACTAAATCTATTTGACACAAGTAACAATAGTCCAACTGCACATAAAGCGATTATTATTTGAGTAAACAGATCTGGCATAGTGGAGATTCCTGATTCAAAAGATTTACTTGCTAAAAGCCCTGCCAAACCAGCAGCTAAGGAAGAAGATAAGAACCATATTCCCATCATTTGTCCTTTGTATCGTTTTGGAGAATATTTAGCAGTAGCAGATAACCCTACGGGACTTAAGCATAGCTCACCTAATGTATGGAAAAGATAAGTCAATAATAACCACTTAACACCTGCTTTCTCATTTTCTAGAGCGGCTTCTACCCCAAAAATCATTACAAAAAAACCTATTGCCATTAAAAAGCACCCAAGTGCAAATTTCTGAGGCGTATCTAAATCTAAATTTCGTTTTCCTAAATTTATCCAAAAAGCCGCAAAAAATGGTGCAAAAATGACTACCATCAGTGGATTTGCAACTTGAAGAAACGTTGCGGGCATTTCCCAACCAAATATAAACAAATCAGTATAATCCTTTGCAAAAAGATTTAATGAAGAACCGCCCTGGTCAAACCCTGCCCAAAATAGAACCGAACCTATAAACAGTAATAACAACATAGAAATATTACCTTTTTCTGCTTTATTTAAACCGGCAAATAAATACAAATATACAAAGTAAAAGACAGCTACTAATAATATTAAATATACTATTAATTGATTCAAAACCTGCGGATCAATAGTCCATAAACCTAAAAAAGCAGAGATAATTAAAAGAGATAAAAGAACAGAACCAATTAAAAAATTTGAGAAATATCTTGATTGGTTTTCTTCTTCCTCAAGGCTAGGAATTAATCCGGCATCTCCCAATGAATCTTTTGAAAAAATATATTGAATTACTCCAAAAGTCATCCCTACTCCAGCGGCGCCAAAGCCCCAATGCCATCCGACCTTCTCTCCTAAATATCCACAAACTAGAAAGCCAAGCATACTGCCAATATTTATGGACATATAAAAAATGGTATACCCAGAATCGATTCTTAGATCACCAGGTTTATAAAGTTGTCCTACTATAGTAGATATGTTTGGTTTCAATAAACCTGTTCCAATTGATACGAGTACCAAGCCAAGAAAAAATGTTTTCTCATAAGGAATTGCCAACACATAATGACCTAATGTAATTATTACCGCTCCGTAAAGAACTGTTCTTTGTGCTCCAAATATCTTATCAGCCACCCAGCCTCCTGGAACACATAAAAAATAAACTGAAGCCCCATAAATGCCATAAATTGCCATGGCTGTTACTGGATCTAAATTTAGTCCTCCATCTATAACTTCTCTTGTCATAAAAAGAACAAGCAACCCTCTCATTCCATAGAAAGACATTCTTTCCCACATCTCGGTCAAAAAGAGAGTAACTAGACCCTTTGGATGACCAAAAAAATAATTATCACTAGACTTTGTAATTTCATTCATAATAGTTCCTTCCTATTTGTATAGAATAATCAAAATAATTACCTTATCCAAATAATTATGGAAAATGCTGGCTTCTTTAAAAGAATATTTTCTCTTGTGTATGACTCTCTTGCCATTCTAGGTATTATTTTTTCTCTAACCTTACTTCTGGTTATCTTTAATGGAGGTACGCCTGTAGCTGGCGAGGTTGCCGACTTTATACAGCTCTTGATCACTGTTCTGTCTGGACCCATTTTTTACTCTTATTTTTGGCTTGTAAATGATGGCCAGACTCTAGGAATGCAGGCATGGAAAATTAAGCTAATATCAGAGGAGAGACTTTCTCTAAGGATTTGTCTTCTTAGATGTGCCTTCTCGACATTCTCATTTCTATTTTTTGGTTTAGGGTACTTATACATTTTGCTAAACAAAGAAAAGAAATCCTTATCTGATGTGGCAACAAATACAAGAATATGCAAAGTTAACTAGGCTTCCATCTCCAAACAAAAAAAGTTAAGAGAATAATAAAGGCCAATGGCAGGGTTACTGCCGTAAGAGGCGCCAAAAAAGAAACAACAGCCATACTCTCAAAAAGGTTTTGAATAATGTTTAGAGAGAAAGCAAATATAATGCCAATTAAGAGCCTTTGGCCCAAATTATGATCTCTTATCTGGCCGAATATAAAAGAAGTTGCTAGCAGAATAAGAAAAATAGAGATGATAGGATGAAATATCTTTCTCCAATACTCTAACAAGAGTGAATTTTTTCTATACGCGGAAACTTCTTCTTCAATTGCTTCGCTTAATTCTACTATTGAAAAATATTCCGGTGATAGTATCCGCCGCATGTCTTTTTGATTGGGTGCATTATTCCATAATCTATTTTTTTCCATCACTATAGAACCATCAGTAACATCCTCTACCTGCAAATTAAATAAAGTCCATGTCTCACCTTCTTTGATTGCAGTCTTTGAATAAATGATCTGTTTAATGCTTTCATACTCATCTAAGTCATAAATTGTTATCTCATTGATAATTTTTCTACTAGGTGAAGACTTGAAATTAGCTATAGATGAGCCAGAAGCAAACCAGTAACCTTCGTCTGATGAGAGTTTATTTTGTTTTATTAACCTGGTTTCTTCATTAGATTGGGAGATAGAAGGTAAGGCTATTTCCTGAAAAATAAACCCAATTAATACAATTATTAAAGCCGGCCTCATAGAAGCAATTGCCATTTTAAAATTAGACTTACCTAATACTCTAGACCCTATCATTTCTCCTTCTTCTTTTAAACTACCAAGTCCTATTAATGCTCCCAGTAAGCAGATATATGATAGATATTCATATAAGGATCCAGGTATTAAAAATAGACAATAAAGAAATGCATCATAAAGAAGGTAAGAGTTAGTTAAATCTGACAACTCAGAAATTAAATTAAATAGAAAGTCTAATAAAATTATTGAAATTCCAACTACACATATACTCACCAATACTTTTCTAGATATATTCCTTTCAATTAAGTCACCTAAAAATAAATTCATTTCGCTCTAACAAAGATTAAATAGTTAAGAAATATACTCAGAACAAAGAAAATCATATGAATTAGAATTAAAGAGCTTATATTATCCGCCTCACTTCCCTTAAGGCTCATTAAAAATCCTGAATAAAGTGAAAATATCAATAGCCCAGGGAGAACCCTTACATATCTTCCTTTTCTTGGAGAAGTTTTGCTTATGGGAACGGCAATAAAAATACTTAATGCAGTCATAACGCATAAAGATATAGACCACAAAATAATACTTTCCATTTTTTTTGGAGGATCTTCTGAAACAAAAGGTTTATTTATTAGGAGAACATTGTTTAATTTAAACCTCTCAAATTCAATTAAAGATAAATCCTTGTTTTCATTCCTAAAATAAACACTTCCTTCTTCAAACAATAAAGAGTCTTGTGTCAGCTCGTTTAAATTAAACCTATTGGCGACTAATATTTGTTCGTTTTCTTCATCCTTAATTCTGAAGAATATCTGGGTTAAACCCTTCTTATCTTTACTTTTTGCAAATAAAAGAGCTTCTTCGTTTAATTTATGGAATTTACCAGGCGTTAATGATTTATAGGTATCTTCTAAGGATTTTACACTTAGTAAATTATTAGCTTTTGTATTTAAGTCTGGATTAAGAGTTGAAGAAAAATAGAATAACAGAATTATGATAAGGGACAGGGGAAGACACAACAATGAGTAAACTTTTGTTATATTAAATCCAGACTGCTCCATAATCACAAATTCACTTTCAGCCCTAAATTTCCCTATTGTGAGAATTATTGATAAGAAAAAACCTAAAGGGAGTATAAGTTCTAAAAATTCGGGAATTCTAAATAAGATAATGCTAAAAACAATCTCAGGGTTAATTTCCCCTCTTGCTGCTTGCTCTAGGTATTGAATAGATCTTGACGAAACAATAATCAAAATAAAAATTAAGCTTATAGTCAAAGTATATGAGAAAATACTCTTTAAGAAATAACGATTTAAAATCATAAAACTGATATTTGATACTCTCAATAGTTAATCCTACTCTTTATTAGATTAATATTCTCTATAGAAGTTTACTTTTATTAATTATTGGTAAAATACCGTTGTATACAAAAACTTTATTAAGGACAAAAAATGAAAAAAAGACTTACTTTAACCATTAATCAAGAGCTATCTAAAAACATCTTAAAAGTAAAAACGGATGTTCTGGTTGTTGGAGTAAATGAAGATAAAGCTCTAAATCCTCTGTCACAAAAAATCGATAATGCAACCAATGGCATCATCAAAAAACTCATCAAAAGGAAGGAATTCGAAGGAAAAATTGGACAGACTGCTTATATATCAACTAGCGAAGGAACTTCAGCTGACAGAATATTCTTGGTAGGTTTTGGTAAAGCCTCAAATAACTTAAACAGTGATAATATTGACAAAATATCTTCTGCTATTACAGGATGTTTAACTTCAAAGCAGTCAGTTAACGGAAGTGTCTGTATACCCCCTGTAAAATTTGAATCAAAAGAACTGAAGGATTCTGATTTACTCCAAAAACTCGGTACTTCTATCGAAAGTAAGACTTATACCTATGATGCAAAATTAAATAAGAAAAATAAAAAAGTTAATCATCTTAAGAAAGTTTCAATATTCGTAGACTCTAAACAAAGTAACACTCAATTAAGGAAAGGTTTAAAAACAGGTCAGGCTATAGGTCAAGGAATGAATGTAGCAAAAGATCTAGCCAATCTGCCTGGGAATATTTGCACTCCCTCCTACTTAGCTTCAAGCTCCAGAGCTGCGGCTAAGAAGTACCCTAATCTCAGTTGCAGAGTTTTTGGTGAAAAAGAAATGAAAAAAATGGGTATGGATTGTCTGCTGTCAGTAGGAAATGGAAGTGCCCAGGAATCAAAATTAATCTCTATGAATTATCAAGGTGGGAAAAAAGATGAAAGGCCTTATGCAATTGTAGGAAAAGGAATTACTTTTGATACAGGAGGTATAAGCTTAAAGCCGCCCGCAACAATGGATGAAATGAAATTTGACATGTGTGGAGCGGCAAGTGTAATTGCTACTATGCAGGTAGTTTCCGAATTGAAGTTACCTATAAATCTTATTGGTGTTGTTGCAAGTGCAGAGAATATGCCTGGCAGTAAAGCAACAAAACCTGGAGATGTTGTAAGAACTATGTCAGGTCAAACGGTAGAAATATTAAATACGGATGCTGAAGGAAGATTAGTTCTTGCAGATGCACTTACTTATGTCGAAAGATTCAAACCAGTATCTGTTGTTGATATAGCGACACTCACAGGAGCTGTAATCATGGCTCTCGGATACTCTACTTCTGGCTTAATGAGTAATAATGAAAAACTAGCCAGCGATTTACTAAGAGCGGGTGAGAAATCTTCAGACAGAGCTTGGCAATTACCAATTTGGGATGTATATCAAAAAGATTTAGATAGTAATTTTGCTGATATAGCCAATATAGGTGGGCGTGCAGGAACAATAACTGCCGCTTGTTTCTTATCGCGATTTGCAGATAAGTATCCTTGGGCTCATTTAGATGTTGCCGGTACTGCAAGCTATAAAGGAGCAGCAAAAGGAGGCTCAGGGAGACCTGTCCCATTGCTTAGTCAATACTTAATAGATAAAGCATAATAATGTTAGAAGCTACTTTTATAGCTTCAGGCAATAATATGAAGGAGGCACTAGGCTTCGCTTCGATACTTGCACATAAGATTCTTTTAGGGGAAGAAAATTATATAAAATCAAATAAATTAGATATCTTCTCTAATAATATTGAGGAGGCTACACAGCTTGATAAAATTTTATGGGAAAAACAAAAGTACTCTATGATTTCTCATAACTTAGTAAATAATTGTTCAGACGAAATTATTCGTATTGGTTACCCTGGAACAAAGTTCAATCTAGATGCAGACTCAATAATCAATATATCTCCTGAATTTCCTAAAGATTTAGATACCTACAGTAACTATTATCAGTTAGTAATTATGGATGGTGGTGAAATGCGGGAAAAGGCTGCAAGCACTTGGACTCAGTGTAAAGAAATGGGCCTAAATATTAGATTTATAGACAAATGAAAAAGAGTTACGAACCTAATTCTTCTGAAGAAGAAATATATAAAAAATGGGAAAATTCGGAATTTTTTAAAGCTAGGCCTGACGAATCTAAAGAGCCTTTCTGTATCATGATCCCTCCTCCCAATGTTACGGGTACTCTTCACATGGGGCATGGATTTCAAAATACCTTAATGGACGCCATCATCCGTCATAAAAGAATGTCAGGATTTGATGTGCTATGGCAAGTAGGTGTTGATCATGCAGGAATAGCCACTCAGATGGTAGTTGAAAGGCAGCTTGAAGCAGAAGGAGTATCTAAAGAAGATATAGGCAGAGAGCAATTTGAAAAAAAGGTATGGGAGTGGAAAGAAAAATCTGGCAATACTATTACCCAACAACTTAGAAGGCTCGGGGCTTCAGTAGATTGGTCAAGAGAAGCTTTTACGATGAGTGATGACTTAAGTCTTGCCGTTAAAGAAGTGTTCATAAAATTATATGATGAAGGTCTAATCTATAGGGGAGAAAGATTAGTAAATTGGGATACAGTCCTTGGAACAGCTCTTTCTGATCTTGAAGTATCTTCGGAAGAAGAAAATGGCCATTTGTGGTACATCGACTATTTCACCAAAGAAAATGAAAAACTAACTGTAGCAACAACTAGACCTGAAACATTACTAGGTGATACTGCTTTAGCGGTAAATCCACGAGATATTAAATATAAAGACTTAGTTGGCAAAACTGTGAATCTACCAATAGTAAATAGAGAAATTCCTATTATTGCAGATGATTATGTTGATTCTGAATTTGGAACTGGATGTGTAAAAATAACTCCTGCTCATGACTTTAATGACTTTGAAGTAGGAAAAAGGCACAGTCTTCCAATAATTAATATATTAAATTTTGATGGCACACTAAACGAGAATGTGCCGGAAAAATTTATAGGGCTCACCACTGAAGAAGCTAGAAAAAATATCCTAAAGGATTTAGAGGAATTAGGGCAATTAAATAAGACCGAACCCTATAAGGTTCAGATTCCCAGAAGTGAAAGAAGTAACTCTGTACTTCAACCATTAGTCACCAATCAATGGTTTGTGAATGTTGAAAAAATTTCCGAAGAAGCTATACGGGTAGTTCAAGAAAATGAAACTCAGTTTATTCCTAAAAATTGGGAAAATACTTACTTTAATTGGATGAATGAAATACAAGATTGGTGCATCAGCAGACAGCTATGGTGGGGGCACAGAATACCTGCATGGTTTGATGACGATGGAAATATTTTTGTGGGTAAATCTGAAGAGGAAGTTCGTAAAAAATATAATTTAGACAACCTAGAGTTAAGACAAGAGGAAGATGTTCTAGATACTTGGTTCTCTTCTGCTTTGTGGACTTTTTCAACTTTGGGTTGGCCGCAAAAAGAAAATCTACTCTCTAGGTACCATCCTACGAACGTTCTAGTGACGGGGTTTGATATTATCTTCTTTTGGGTTGCAAGAATGATAATGATGACAACTCACTTTATAAAAGAAGTTCCATTTAAAAAAATACTTATTCATGGATTAATTAAAGATTCTGAAGGACAAAAAATGTCAAAATCTAAAGGCAATACACTAGACCCTTTAGATATTATTGACGGCATCAGCCTAGATGCTCTTCTTGAAAAACGAACTGCAGGTCTTATGCAGCCAAAAATGAAAGAGAGAATCATTAAGCAAACGAAAAAAGAGTTTCCTGATGGAATTAAATCATATGGAACCGATGCTTTGAGGTTAACTTTCTGCTCTCTTGCATCTGGGGGGAGAGATATTAACTTTGATATAAAAAGAGTCGAAGGATACAGAAATTTTTGTAACAAATTATGGAATGCTGCAAGATTTATCAACCTTAATATTGAAAAATTTGGTATCTCAGAAAAGAGAAGTGAAACAATTATTGATAATTGGATTGATGAAAAATTTAATGAGACATTAGAAAAAGTTAATAAGTCTTTTGAAGACTTTAGATTTGATCTAGCTACAAAGGCAATCTATGAGTTTATTTGGTATGAATTCTGTGATTGGTTTATTGAACTTCATAAAATAAGTTTAAATGAAGATGATTCAATCAAGCCCGAAGTAGTTAAATCAATGGTTTACATGCTTGAGAAAACACTAAGATTAGCTCATCCCATAATGCCTTTTATTACTGAAGAAATTTGGGTCCAGTTTAAAGATCATCATAAATCAGATAAAAAGAGTTTAGTAATCTGTGATTACCCGGAAAAAATTAAAAATAGTTCACAAGTAGATTTTCTTACTATTGAGTGGCTTAAAAATATAGTTTCAGGTATCAGAAACATTCGTGGTGAGCTATTGATAAAACCATCAACTAAAATCCCTTCAGTATTTAAAGGAAACTCATCTGAAGATAAAGATAATTTAGATAAAGTTAGTCTATATATTACCCATCTTTCTGGGCTAAAAAATATTACTTGGGCAGAAATAGATTCTCAAGACCCACCATCATCCATCTTTACTTTAGATAGCTTGAAAGTAATGATTCCCCTAGAAGGCTTAATTGATGTGAAGGAAGAAACTCAAAGACTAAGCAAAAGAATATCTAAGCTTAGTCAAGAGAAAGAGATGCTAGACACCAAATTATCCAACAAAAATTTTATAGAGAATGCACCGCAAGAACTAGTAGAGAATCAAAAGGAAAGATTTGCTGTATTATCAACTGAACTGAAAAACCTAAATACTCAAATGACTGAGATAAAGAAATTGATATAGAGTTTCTTAATCTATTTTAGTTATAATTCACGTTAAATATGTTTTTTAGAGCTTTTATAACAAGTGGTGTTTTTGCTGTTCTCTACACAGCCCTCATCTCTTATCTATCAAATGGACAGTTACCGGTTGGTACCAATGCCATGTATGTAGTCCTTGTAATTTTTTGGTCGATGGGCTTCTTCTCGGTTGTGGGCTTTATTTATGGTAGAAAAATTAAAAGGAATTTCAGAGGTGAAACAGGAACGATAAAATGGTTTGATCCTAGCAAAGGCTATGGGTTTTTAATCAGAGACAAAGGTGGGGATTTGTTTGTACATTTAAGGTCAGTACAATCTCAAGACAGAAGAAAACTTAAAGAAAATACCCGAGTTAGGTTTTCAGTGGAAAATACGGAAAAAGGACCTCAAGCTGAAAATATAAGAATAATTTAAAGTAGTCTTTCAAGGAACCAAAAAGTTCCTACGCATGCAAGACCTGATGCAAGGTAAACTCTAAGATTATCTATATTTTTATTCAGAAATTTATTTAAGTAGTAGAGTAATAAGGCAAGAATAAAAACAACAAGTATTTGCCCAAACTCAACGCCCAGATTAAATCCAAGGATAGCCGGCAATAATCGGCCTTCCATCAATCCTATGGAAGCAAGATTTCCAGCAAAACCAAAGCCATGGATTAAACCAAATAGACAAGTGACAACAAAGGTTATTGAAAAATCTTTGTGAATAGATATTAAGCTTAAATAACAGTAAGAAAAAATACTTATACCTGCCAAACCAATCAAAAATTTACTATAACCAAATAGAGTGAAGAAAATTAATAGTAAACACGATAAGTAAATTAATGTCCGATTGTAAGTCTTATGAAAATTGGTTATTGAAGAGACAGTCTCTATTGCAATTATAACTATTGAATAACCAATTAGAGCCTCTACTAATTGAGATGCAGGCTTTATCATATCTACAGCTCCTAATACCAAGGTAATGCTATGACCTATCGTAAAGCCTGTTACGATCAAAATTAGTCGTTTTAGGGACAGATTAAGAAGGAGAAGAGCCAATAAAAAAGCCAGATGATCAAATCCAGATAATATATGATTAAACCCTAAATTAAAGTAATCCTGGAATGACTTCAGTAAAGAAGTCTCTTCGGTCTTTTTATCAGTTTCTTTCCAACTTCTGTCTGAAAGGGTAAATACTTTTTCAGGCTTGGCTTCGGAGTCAATAGTAAAAGTCGCAATATGAGTGTGGGATGAGTCCTTTTCAAAGAAAAGATTAAAGTTTATTTCTATCTCTTCAGTGTCGCAGTCTGTCATCCAAAAAAGAGTTACATATCCTGTAGAAAATGAACTTTTTAAAAAAGGTGTTTTTCTTATTTGACAGTTGTGACTTAGTTTAAAATTATTTATAACTTCTTCAGTAAACTCCTTTTCCCAATCTTGTGTAAAGTTTAGATTTAATCTTTGTAAAACAGAGGTTTGTATACTAAATTCTATAGTCGCTTTCTTGTGGTTTTCTTCATTTTCAATGTTTACTTTAGAATAAGATTCACTTCTTTGATGAGAGAGTAAAGAAGCACTCAAAAAGAAAATTAAGATCGCAAAAAAGAATTTTTTTTGCATTTATTCTGGAAGGTTTCTTGAAATATCATACCAATTCTTTAAGTTGTCTAAATACTCTCTTAAAGAATTATCATCTCTTCGCTTACGATACTCTGCTAATACATTATCTCTGATTAGACTAAATTGCGGGGGGTTGGCCAACTCTTTCTCTATTAAAAAAATGATCTTATAACCTCCGGAAACTTTTGAGGGCTCTGTAAAAGAGCCAGCTTCTAAGTTACGAGCTTGGTTCATCAAACTAGGTCCAATGTATTCCCTAACTTTCGAAAGAGTCATAAGGCTATTTGGTATTTTCAAAGCCGACTCGCTACCTAATTCAGAAACAGTATCAAAGCTTATCCCATTTAAAAGCATCTCATATGCTTTATTTGCTTCAATTAAAGATTGGTTACTAAACTCTTGATCAGAAAAATATATTTGTTGAACTCTCAATCTAGAAGACTTCGTAAAAAAGCCAATATTGTTATTGAAGAAAGATTGAAGTTCATTATTGGATACTTCGTATCTGGCATTTTCTGCTATTATTGTTTTGATCATCTGCTGAACAATTGTTCCTCTTGCAATTGGATTATTGTCTAGCATGCCTAAATCTATAGCTCTCTTAATGAGTAACTCCTCCTCAATCATTCTCTCTAATACATATTCTTTGTCAGTTTGAGTGATTGGAGATCTTTTATCCGTAGCGAGCCCATCAAGCTGAGTGAGGTATTTTTCCATTGGTATAGACCTATCTTCAATTTTAGCTGCCCAATCATAGTTTGAAAGATTAGATTCCTGAACAACCGAAAAAGCTGCCATTACAGCTCCAAGAACGAGTCCTGAAGATAAGAATACAGTTCTGAGTTTATTCTTATTCATCCTTTACCATTTGAACGTGCGGTATTCCATCTTCATCATAAACTTCACCAAAAACCTTAAAACCGTGAGCTTCATAAAATTTAATTAAGTACTCTTGAGCTGAAATAGTTAGAGAATGAGTAGAAAAGGTTTCTGAGCTTTTTTGCATTCCCTCTTTCACTAATCTCGATCCAATTTTATTTCCTCTATAATTTTCTAAAATAGCAATTCTGCCTATCGATGGGGTGTCGTATTTTACTTTAGGAGGCAATAACCTTAGATAACCTAGAAGTATATCGTTAAGCTTAACGAGTAGGTGGAGACTACAACTATCCAACCCATCAGCGTCTAGATACCAAGATTTTTGTTCAACAACAAATATTGACTGCCTAAGACTCAACAACTCATAAAGTTCTTCTTTGCTTAGCTGATCAAAGGTCTTCCAAGACCAGCTTAAATTTAACTTGCTCAAATTTACGGACAAATATTTGGGTTGTTTCTATGTATAGCTTCAATTTGGTTAATATCTTCTTCAGTTAAATTCACATCAATACTCCCAATTGCTAATTTGAGTTGTTCCATAGTTGTTGCTCCAATAATATTTGAAGTGACAAAATCTCTTGAATTTACAAAAGCATTAGCCATTACTGAGGGATCCATATCAATTGATATGGCGTAATTGACATAAGATTTGACTGCTTCGTTTGCTCCTGGAACTTCATATCTATCTCCTCTTTCAAATAAAGTAGTGCGAGCACCTTCTGGACGGGCACCATCTATATACTTTCCAGATAGATAGCCTTGCGCTAAAGGAGAATAAGCTAATAAGCCAACTTGAGACCTATGATGAAATTCTGACATGCCCTGCTCATAAGTTCGATTTAAAAAGTTATAAGCATTCTGTACCGAAACTACTCTAGGAAGATCAAACATCTCAGAATATTTAATAAACTCTGAAAGTCCCCAGGGTGTTTCATTAGACAATCCCACGTATCTTATTTTTCCTGCTTTTACTAGATCTGAAAGAACTTTTAATGTTTCAAGTATTGGGACTGTTTCTGCCTCATAATGCTTATATCCTAATCCATCAGCGCCAAACGAGCCCATCCTTCTATCTGGCCAATGAAGTTGATACACATCAATATAATCAGTCTGAAGTCTCTCTAAACTAGAATCTATAGCAGTCTCTATATTTTCTCTATCTAGGAGAGTCCACTCTCCTCTGAACCAATTCATAGGAGCTCTTCCAGCAACTTTAGATGCGAGAATTACTTCATCTCTCTTTCCAGTCTGTTTAAACCAATTGCCAATACATTCCTCAGTTCGTCCTTGAGTATCAGGTTTAGGTGGTATCGGATAGAGTTCGGCAGTGTCGAAGAAATTAACCCCCTGCTCCACCGCATAATTCATCTGCTCGTAACCTTCTTCAAAAGTATTTTGTTCACCCCAAGTCATCGTTCCCAAGCAAATAACACTGACTTCTATATCTGTATTTCCAAGCTTTCTATATTCCACCCCTTTCTCCTATCTTGTTATAATTGAGCATTATAAAAAATAAAAACAAAAAATGACTAAAAACATTTATCAATTCAGTTGTGAAGACGCAAAGGGTAATAAAGTAGAGTTAAATGATTACCAAGGCAAAACCCTGTTAATCGTGAATACTGCTAGCAAATGTGGATTTACTCCACAATATGAAGGCCTGGAAGAGCTCCAAAAAAAATATGGTTCTGAGAATTTTTCAGTTCTAGCCTTTCCTTGTAATCAATTTGGCGGCCAAGAGCCTGGATCTAATGAAGAGATTGTAGAATTTTGTACTTTAAATTACTCAAATACTTTCCCTGTATTTAGCAAGGTAGATGTAAATGGAAACGATGCACATCCTTTATTTAATTTTTTAACAACTGAAAAAAAAGGATTATTAGGAACTGAAAAAATTAAATGGAATTTCACAAAATTTCTTATAAATAAAGAAGGAGAGCCCGTAGCCAGGTATGGTTCGTCTACAACGCCTGAAAAAATTCAAGCAGACATAGAAAAAATACTTTAATTACGAGTAAAAAAGAGCTTACTAGCTATTCCTTTTTTTAGAGATTTTGACATAACAAATGCATCCTCTCTCCCTTGCGGAAGCCTGTAATAGTTCTTTCGCATTCCAATCTCCTCAAAACCCAATTTTTCGTAAAGCTTATAAGCTGATTTATTTGATATCCTAACTTCCAGGATAATCTTTTTACTACCCATTACTTCAGCTGCAATTATCATCTTGTTGAGTAGTTTTTCACCATATCCTAAACCTCTTTCTTCTTTTTTTATTCCAATGTTAAGCAAATGAGATTCTTCAGATGAAATTGCCATAATTGCAAATCCGATAAAGGTTTTATCTCTCTGGAGAACTAAAGCGTAATAACCCTTCTCAAGGCAGTCTCTAAAATTTAACTCGGTCCATGGGAAAGGATTTGATTCTTCTTCAATTTCTAGAACATTATCTAAGTGACTATAATCAAAATATATATATTCCACTTTTTTTATTAATTTATTATTTCTTTTACAGTATTCAGAAAGTCTGTCTTGGTTTCTCTTGAAGAGCAAATACTTTCCATAGAAAGTTGAACAAAAATATTGTCTTTATTGAAATCAGCTAAAAATTCCGGCACTTCTGAATTAAATATAAAAATATGACTAATATCAGGAATTTCATTAGGATTTATCTGTCTGGACTTTGTTTCTTTATAAAGAGACTTGAATAAAGTGTTTAAGAAAAATTCCTTGTCATTTTGAGTTCTTTCTTGATCAGCCGTTCCAAATATGAATAGATAACAATCATCTATTAAATACATGTCTAATTCAGAGACAGTGTAGACTTCTTGAAATCTGTTTTTCCAAACACTGATACCAAGATGGCTTAATTTATTCTCTAAACTCTTTTCCATGAGAGGGATTCTACTCTATGGATTGAAAGTCTCAACTTGACCTAGATAGGTGGCATATATAAGCTAGCGCTGATGATTTTAGTCAAAAACCTATATAAGTTGCTTCGACTGATTTACCCGGTCTCTTATTTGAAGAGTTAACCGGGTAATACTATCTGCTTATAAAGCTAAAAATCTATTCACTATTTGGAGATAAAAATTGACTAAAATAATTAATGATTCCGCTTCTAAATATCGAGCTTTCGAGGCTATTGATATTTCGGAAAGACAATGGCCAAGTAACTCAATAAAACAATCACCAATATGGTGCAGTGTTGACTTAAGAGATGGTAATCAAGCTCTAATTGAGCCTATGGGAGAAGAAAGAAAACTAAGAATGTTTAATCTTCTTTTAGAGATAGGATTTACAGAAATAGAGGTAGGATTTCCATCAGCCTCACAGACAGACTTCGATTTTGTAAGGAAAATTATCAATGATAATTTAGTACCTGCTGATGTAACTATCCAAGCTCTTACTCAAGCCAGACCTGAGCTAATTAAAAGAACATTTGAAGCTCTTGAAGGAGCGAAAAATGCCATTGTCCATGTATATAATTCGACTTCTACTTTGCAAAGAAAAGTTGTATTCAAAAGTGATGAAGCTGGTATCAAAAAAATAGCTACAGATGGAGCAAAATGGGTATTAGAAGAATCTCAAAAATACCATAATACAGACTGGACCTTTGAATATAGCCCTGAAAGCTTCACCGGAACAGAGTTACCTTATGCTGTAGAAGTCTGTAATGCAGTAAATGAAGTGTGGAAACCTAATAAAAACAAGAAAACAATTATAAATTTACCAGCAACAGTTGAAATGTCTTCTCCAAACTTATACGCAGATCAGATTGAGTGGATGTGTAGAAACTTAGAAAATAGAGAAAATATTGTAGTAAGTTTGCATCCTCATAATGATAGAGGTACTGCGGTTGCTGCAAGCGAATTAGGTGTTATGGCTGGAGCGGATAGAATTGAAGGTACATTATTTGGAAATGGCGAGAGAACTGGAAATGTAGATTTAGTAACTTTAGCTTTGAATATGCTTACACAGGGTATTGATCCCCATCTTGATTTCTCAAACATAAATCCGATAATGAGAGAGGCTGAGTACTGCAACCAATTACCTGTCCATCCCAGACATCCTTACGCAGGTGACCTGGTATTCACTGCGTTCTCTGGCTCACATCAAGACGCAATAAAAAAGGGATTAACGGAAATAAGAAATTCAAATCAAGAAATCTGGGAAGTACCTTATCTACCTATAGATCCTAAAGATGTTGGAAGATCATATGAAGCTGTTATAAGAATAAATAGCCAATCTGGTAAAGGTGGTGTCGCCTATTTATTAGAAAAAGATCATGGACTTAGCATGCCAAGAAGGTTGCAAATAGAATTTAGTCAAGTAATTCAAAAATTAGCTGATGAATCAGGAAAAGAGATATCACCATCTGATATCTGGAATAATTTTCAAAATACTTATCTTGCTAAATCAGGAAATTATGAGTTCTTGGAACATAATATAAATTCAAAAGCTAATAATGATGGCACTCAATCAGATCAAATTGAAATGAGCCTTTTAAGTGATACCAAAAAAATATCAATTAAAGGTTCAGGAAATGGGCCATTAGATGCAGTGATTGATGCCATCAAAAAAGATCTTGATATTGATTTAAAGATCTCAGATTACCATCAGCATGCAATAAGCTCTGGTTCAGATGCACAAGCAGTGGCTTACTCTGAATTAATTTTCAAAGATAAATCGGTATGGGGAGTTGGGATTCATCAAAACACTGTAATTGCTGGATTAGAGTCAGTTATTAGTGGATTAAATAGATTGTCTAAATAACTCAAAACTATAATATAACTACGAAATAAGATATTTCTAGGGGAGTTTTATGAGTACTGCGACTGTAAACCGTAATACGATATTTGCTTATGGAGGATTAGCAACTCCTTTAGCAATGATTGGTTATCCAATAGCTATATGGCTTATTCCTTTCTATTCTGAAGTCGTAGGAATACCTCTTTATATAATTGCAAACCTACTTTTAATTGCTAGGTTTACAGATGTAATTACCGATCCTATCTTAGGGCAATTAGGTGACTCCACCAAGACTTCTATAGGAAGAAGAAAGCCTTGGATTATCTTGGGTGTGCCAATAATGATGTTGGCAATATATAAGTTATTTATTCCTGGCACTGAGGTTTCCATAGCTTATTTCGTTTTATGGATGATGCTGATGTACCTGGGTTCAACTATCATAAGCATTCCTTATGGTGCCTGGGGGGCTGAAATATCTCCTGACTATCACCAAAGATCAAGAGTAGTTGGTGGTAGAGAAGGATGGACATTGATTGGTTTACTAATATCAGCACTTATTCCTTTGGCCATAGAGGTTTCCGGGCAAGGTATTAGTTTTTCAGAAGCAATTAAGAGAATGCTGGCCGCAATCTTTATATTTCAAGATTTTTCTACATCAGGAAAGATGGCTGATATCTTGGCAAGTATGGGAATAGGAATTATTTTATTATTGCCATTATTTGCAGCATGGGCACTTTGGAAAGTACCCGATCCAATGCCAAAAGTTGAAAAAAAGATTCCCTTAATGGAAGGCCTTAAATATGCTGCAGAAAATCCACTACTTGTAAGAATCTTATGCATTATCTTTTTAGTAATTGCTGGAGAGTCTTTTCGCAATACTTTGTCTTTATGGTTTGTTAGAGATGTTATAGGCATTGAAACAGTTGGGGCATCCTATGCTAGATACTTTATTGCAGGACTAATAGGAATCCCGTTTTGGCTTTGGTTAGGTAAAACTATAGGAAAACACAGGGCCTTTTGTATAACACTTGTTGGTACAGGATCAGTTAGTTTTTTATGCTTCTTTTTAGAAAGAGGAGATTTTAATGAATTTCATATTCTTTTCTTGATGAAGGGGTTTTGCTTCGGAGGACTTCAATTCCTTCCAGCTTCAATGCTTGCTGATGTAGTAGATTTAGATTCGCTCAAAACAGGAGGAAGACGCGCAGGTACTTTCTTTGCCTTAAATGGAATGATAGCAAAAGTCTCAGCCATGATAGCTGTTTGGGCTGCAGCTATATTGGTGGATTTTTCTGGATTTATTCCTGGTACTAATAATTCAGAAGACGCGATGCTCTACTTGAGAATCTATTACTGCCTTGGATGTGCAGCCTTTTTCTTGCCTGCTTTATTTTTAACTTGGTATTATCCTCTTACTAAAGAAAAGCACATAGAGCTAAGAGAAGAGCTTGAGAGCCAGAGCTCTTAGTGTTTATTTAAAGTTAGGTTGCCTCTTTTCCATAAAGGCCGTGACCCCCTCAATATTATCTTCTGAGCCAGTAAGAGTATTTTGAGTTTTTGCCTCTAATCCATAAATATCTTCATACGAACTATCTAATGATTTTCTCATTATTTGCTTTGTAAGGTTTAAGGATTGAGATGAACGAAGACTCAATCTCTCGGCCCAAGAAAGTGCCTCATGTAGAAGCTCTTCGTTAGATGCGATTTTATTTATCAACCCTAGGTCTAGACATCTTTTAGCATTTATCCTCTCACCTTCAATAGCTATTTGATATGCAAGTTTGTAACCAACTGTATTGGTTAAAAACCAATTAGCTCCACCATCTGGTATGAGACCAATATTACTAAAAGCTTGGAGAATGTATGCATCTTCAGACATGATAGTTAAGTCACATGCCATAGCGTAGGCACTACCAATACCTGCTGCAGCTCCATTTACCGCGGATATGACTGGCTTAGGCATTGTTATTATTTCTTTTAAACTCGGTAGATAACCTTCATTCAGGGCTACTTCTGTATCTGACCATTTATTATCTCTTGACGATAAATCTGCACCAGCGGAGAAACTAAGTCCTTCTCCTGTAAGTACTATAGATCGAACATCCTTATCTTTCTTTGCGGTTATCAATGCCTCTAGAATATCTTCTGTCATCCTTGCATTGAAAGCATTTCTTACTTCTGGTCTGTTTAATGAAATTAGTGCAACTGCTCCCTTCTTATCATATTTAACTGTTTCTAAATTCATATCTCTCTCCTTTTTTTAATTTTGATTCTGATTCCAAATAATAGACATTCCTTTTTCTTCAATACTTGTATGAAACTCTTCACAAACCCACAAATCTCCTACTGCAGCTATCCTGTCACCTATATAGATTAAAGGAATGAAATCTCTCTTCCAGTCAGGTATTTTAAACTCTTGAAAAAGATTTTTAATCTTCTGGCTCTTGTGCCTGCCAAAAGGCTTACATCTTTCTCCTCCAACTCGGGCTTTAATTGTCGCTCCTTGTTCTAAAAATTTTTTATCCAATCCTTTTCCAGGAGATTCTACTAGGGAAAGCTTCCCAGAAGGTATGCTTATTGTATCTCTTAGATTCCATTCCAAAGATGTGTCATTTGGTAACGGTACTAGTGCTGTGTCATCTAATATTCTCACTTCTTCATGCGAAATTAAAATTTTGATATTCAAATCCCTGCTTCTTGAATTGGCAGAGAAACTAATTGAACCTTCAGATGGGTTAATAATTGAAGATAGTATCTGCATTCTCTGTCCTGAAGAAATATTCAAATTATTAATATGTGTCAGCCAATGAAAAATAAGATTTTCTTGTCTTTCGTAAGAAAAAGACTGAAGTTTTACTATATCTAAGGCTTCTGTTGAACCATCAATATTCATAAAATCTTCTTGTGCAACTTCTGAGAGTATTTTATCTGCTTTTGAAGCCCTAGAAGATAAATGACCTATGGCCTTATCAATTGAAGGCCATCTTTCAGTTATCTTTGGCATCAAATCATTTCTAATTATATTTCGAGAAAAGTAAGACTGTTTATTGGAATCATCTTCAATCCAAGACAAACCTTTGTCATGGGCATATTGAAGTAAGTCTTCTTTTCTACAGTTTAATAACGGTCTATAAAAGTTTAGATCATTAATTTTGGATACTTCTTTTATGCCTTCTAAGCCTCTTAGTCCAGTACCTCTAAAAATTCTAAATATAACTGTTTCAATTTGATCGTCTAAATGGTGGCCTGTAAGAATTAAATCCTTTTCATCAGCCCATTCCTTAAAAGCTTCATGTCTTTTGTCTCTAAGTAACTCTTCTGAAATCTTGTCTGAACTTTCTAATTTCCAAGAGATAAAATCTATACCTAGCTCAGAAGCTCTTTCTTTACAGAATAATTCCCAACTATCAGACTGCTTATTTATATTGTGATTTATATGCAAGACAGTTAATTGATCTATGGATTCATTATTTTCTGTGATCAATTTCAACAACACGGAAGAATCAAGGCCTCCTGAAAAAGCTATCCCTAGCTTTTTAAAATTTTTTAAAAATTTTTGATCTAAAAAAAACTTTGACATTAAATCGAGCCATAACTCATCAATCTCTCGTATCTTTTTTCAAGAAGAGAGTTGATGGGAAGCTTAGTAAGCTGATCTAAACTTTTAATTAAAACTTTGGATAAATTAGATGATGTTTGATCAAAACTTCTGTGAGCACCGCCTAATGGTTCGGGAATAACTTCGTCTATTAAGCCTAGTTCAAGAATACTTTCGGCATTTAATTTCATTGCCTCAGCTGCAAGATCAGCTTTAGTGGAATCTCGCCAGACTATACTTGCACAAGCTTCTGGGGATGCAACAGAATATGTTGAATGCTCCAACATTGTTATATGATCACCTACTCCTAAAGCTAGAGCGCCTCCTGAGCCCCCTTCTCCAACTATATTCACGATTATTGGTGTTTTTAAAGATGACATAACCCTAAGATTATGGGCAATCGCCTCACTTTGACCTCTTTCTTCACTATCTATCCCAGGATACGCTCCCGGAGTGTCTACAAGAGTTATTACAGGAAGAGAGAAGCGTTCAGCTAATTGCATCAACCTGCATGCCTTTCTATACCCTTCTGGTTGAGACATACCAAAATTATGTAAAATTTTCTCGTCAGTGGATCGTCCCTTTTCATGTCCGATAAACATTACTTTGTACTCACCTATTGAACCAATACCGCCCATAACAGCTCTATCATCAGAAAAATGTCTATCCCCATGCAATTCATCAAAGTTATCAGAAATTCTTTCAATATAGTCAAGAAAATGAGGCCTTTCAGGGTGCCTGGCTACCTGAACATTTTGCCAGGGAGATAGATTAGAATAAATTTTCTCGGTGGTTTTCATGATGGATTCATTCAATCGGATGACTTCCTTTTGGACAGACTCATCGCCTAATTCTGAGTCTTGTAACTCTAAAACTTGTTGTTCTAAATCTGCTATAGGTTGTTCAAAATCTAAGTAACTCTTTAACATGGTAATTAATTAGTTTATATGATTCTGAGTATGATAAACGAACTCTATATTTTCTGCCCCAAAACGTTTGTCTAAAGCTTTGATTGAAGAATCATTAATTTTGACAGAGTAATTACTTGGAAGGGCAATATCAGCTTTCGCAGAATTTCCTTTATAGGATATTAAAATAGGATTTCCGTCACTACTGTTAGCTATTTCTTTAATAGAATTAACAAGAGCTTGTGCTTCTTCTGGACTGTCTCCAATATCTATTTTAATATTTTTAATATACTCATAACGAGCTTGATCAAAGGTTAATATCCGCTCTGCAATCATTTTATATTTTGCTGAATCTGAATAATCATCTTTTTCTATCATGCCTTCCACAACTAAAACTTGCCCTTTTTTTAACAAATTCCTATATTTTTCAAATACATCTGCCCAAATTGATATTTCTATCTTTGCCGAACCATCATCTAGGGTGGCAAATGCGAACCTGCCTCTTTTTCCTTGTCTAACATTAAACTGCATTAAGCATCCCGCTATCCTTTGAGTGTGGGATTCAGATTGGAGCTCTGAAATAAAGAAACCGCACATATTCCTAACTTCTTTCTTTTTGTTCTCTAATGGATGAGAATCTAAATAGAAACCTAACGCACTCCATTCTGCAGAGACTTCATCAAATTCTATATCAGTGTTAATCTCCTCTTCTTTTGGTGTAATTATCTCTTCTCCAAATAAATCTTTAATATTGCTTTTATTTCTTTCAGAGGCTTGTTCAGCGTTTTTAAGACATGAATCTATTCTGCGAAAAAGGTCCTCCCTTTTGCCTAGTGAATCCATCGCTCCTGATCCAATTAATGTAGTAAGAATACGTTTATTAATTCTATTGAAACCTACTCTCATGCAAAAATCATTGATATCTTTAAATTTTTCATTTTTTCGTACAGAAAGTATTTCTTCCACTAAAGAAGAACCAATACCCTTAATGGCACCCAAACCATAAAGGATTGTCTTTGAATCTAGGTCCTCAAATCTGTAAGTACTTCTATTGATATCTGGACTTAGAACAGATAAGCCGATGCTCCTGCAATCATCAACAAATAGTTGAATATTGTCTGTATTTCCTAGATCACATGACAAAACTGAAGCCATAAATTCCGCAGGGAAATGTGCTTTTAGCCAAGCTGTTTGATAGGCAATTAAGGCATAGCCAACTGAATGAGACCTATTAAAACCATATCCTGCAAATTGCTCGATCTGATCAAATAGATTAGCCGCATATCGCTCATTCACATCTTTTTTAACTGCTCCATCAACAAATGTTGATCGTAAACTCTCCATCTCTTCTTTTTTCTTTTTACCCATCGCCCTTCTTAAGATATCGGCCTGACCGAGAGAAAACCCTGAAAGTTCTTGGGCGATTTGCATAACCTGTTCCTGATAAACGATTACGCCGTAGGTTGTACTTAATATTTTCTCTACGGCTTCGTGTCCGTAGGTTACGTCCTCCTTTCCATGTTTACGATTTATATAAGAATCTACCATATTCATTCCTAACGCACCTGGACGATATAAGGCATTCATACTTACAATATCTTCAAAGTCGTTAGGTACTAGCTGCTTTAAATAATCTCGCATACCTCTTGATTCAAGTTGAAATATTCCTGTAGTTTCTCCTCTTTGTAAAAGTTCAAAAGTTTGACTATCTTTCAAAGATAAATTATCAATATTTATTTCTTCATCCTTATTTGTTGCTTTCGAATTAATTCTAGAGACTGATTGATCGATAATAGTTAAGGTCTTAAGTCCAAGAAAATCAAATTTCACTAAGCCAGCTGATTCAACATCACCCATATCAAATTGGGATGCTACCGTACCTTTATCTGAATCTAAAAAAAGAGGTGTAAAGTCAGTTAGAGCAGTTGGTGCTATAACAACTCCAGCCGCATGAGTTCCTACACTCCTAGACAATCCCTCTAACTTCAAAGCCATTTCAAAGACTTCTTTTGATTCTTCAGATTCATCTATAGTTTCTTGAAATTGCTTTTCTTGATATGCATCTTCAAGACTTATGCCAAGAACATCTGGAATCGCCTTTGCAAGTCTATCTCCAAATCCATAAGGCTTTCCTAAAACTCTGACCACATCACGCAGAACAGCTCGAGCTGCCATAGTGCCTCTTGTGCTGATTTGGGCAACTGAATCTTTCCCGTATTTGTTGGTAACATATTCAAGAACTTTATCGCGACCTTCTATACAAAAATCTATGTCAAAGTCGGGGTTACTAACTCTTTCAGGATTAAGGAATCTTTCAAATAAAAGGTCATATTTAATGGGGTCTATAGCAGTTATACCTAATGCATAAGCTACTATTGATCCAGCACCAGAACCTCTTCCAGGACCTACAGGAATATTATTCTCTTGAGCCCAGTTTACAAAGTCTGCAACAATGAGGAAGTACCCTGCAAAATCAAGCTTACAAATCATATCTAATTCATAATTTAATCTTTCTGTATATGAAGATTCTTCTATTGAATAAGGATCTGTAGATTCCTTTATATTTTTTATTCTATTTAACAGTCCATCTAACGAAATTTTCCTGAGAAAGTCTTCTCTTGAATACTCATCTGGCACTTCAAAGTCAGGTAAATAAAATTTTCCTAACTCCAAGTCAATATTACATTTTTCAGAAATCTTAACTGTATTAATAAGCGCCTCTGGAATATCTGAAAATAATTCAACCATTTCAGCTTTGCTTCTGAAGAATTGCTCTTCAGTATAATTTTTAGGTCTTCTCGGATCGTCTAGTATGTGACCACTTTGTATACATACTCTTGCCTCATGGGCTTCAAAATCTGAAGGAGAAACATCAGGATCTGCTGCATCTAAAAAACGAACATTATTGGTTGCCACTACTGGTATTTCTTTTTTTGAAGCTAAGCGAAGTGCTGATTTGTTATACTCTTCTTCATTTGCTTTTCCTGTTCTTTGTATTTCGATAAAGAAATTATCTTTAAAGATCTTTTTAAAGAAGTCTATTCTAGTTTCAGATAGTTTTTCATTGCCAGCTAAAAGCGAGTTACCTATATGCCCCTCCATTCCTCCTGACAAGGCTATAATCCCTTCGGAATATTCTTCTAACCAACTAAAAAGGACCGTGGGCTCTCCATTGATTTGGCCTTCGACATAAGCTTTTGAGACTAACTTAGTTAAATTGATATATCCTTGCTTATTGGCTGCCAACAAGACAAGAGGAGCTGCAATTGAGTCTTTATCTTTGGATACGTTTATTTCTGAGCCTACTATAGGCTTGATGCCTTTTTTTCTAGCAGATCTGTAGAATTCAATTAATCCAAAAAGGTTAGTAAGGTCAGTTAGAGCAACTGAGTGGTAACCAAGGTTAACGGAATGATCAATTAACTCCTCTATTCTAATAATTCCATCTACTAATGAGTATTCAGAATGTACATGAAGGTGAACAAAATCCAATGTTTCAATTTGATTCATATATATTCTTTACTGGCTTAAAACTTAGTCTATGTTCTTTAGTCACTCCATATGATTTTAATGCTTCTAGATGCAACTTTGTAGGGTAACCTTTATGTAATTTAAACCCGTAATTTGGATAAAACTTATCAATATCCTTCATATAATTATCTCTGTGAACCTTTGCAAGAATTGAAGCAGCCATAATACATCTTTCACTTTGATCACCTTTTATAATAGTCTGTGTTTGGATACCTAAATCTGGAGCTTTATTACCATCAATTAAGACTAATTCTGGTACTATTTTTAATCCTTCAACTGCTCTTTTCATTGCAAGCAAAGAAGCCTGTAAAATGTTAATAGAGTCAATCTCTATTTGAGAACTGATACCAATAGACCAAGAAATAGAATTAGATTTTATTGTATCAACTAGATTTTCTCGTTTAGTAGGAGAAAGCTTTTTAGAATCATTTAACTCCTCTATTTTTTCGTCTAGCTTTAATATTACAGCAGCGGCAACAACCGGTCCTGCCAAAGGACCTCTGCCTACTTCGTCCACACCAGCCGTTAGCAATTTAATAAATGTAATATTTCAGAAGAGGCCTTACTTGCACCACCTGCCTTTAAGCTTCGTTTAAGTTGCCCAAACTCATCTGAGTAATAGTCTAAACCTTTCTGATCTAAGGAATTCAAAGCACTTTTGATATTCTCGACAGTAAGCTCTTCTTGAAGTAATTCAGGTAAGAGCTCTTTTCCAGAAATTAAGTTTGGCAAAGAAAAGTTTTCAATGGTTAATAATGGTTTTATTAATTTATAGGAAAGCCAATTTGTTCTATAAAGGGTTACACAGGGTGTATAGGACAAAACTGATTCAAGCGTTGCAGTTCCAGAAGTGATAATTGCTAATCTAGACTTCCTTAATATATCCTGAGAATCTCCATAACTTACAGTTATTAAATCATCCATATCTTCTGTAAACAGGCTTAAATGACTTTTTGAAGCTAAAGGCATAAAGAAGGTTAATGCAGGATTCTCCTCCTTTAATTCTCTGGCAGTCTTTACCATAAGATTCCCGATCAAAGATATTTCTGACTTCCTACTTCCAGGTAATAAAGCAACACTATTTTCTTTTTTATTTTTTATATCGTTCTCATTTAGATTGATTTTGTATGGTAAAGGATGACCTACATAAGAAACATTGATAGAAGAACTTAAATAAGATTTACCTTCAAAAGGAAATAATGTTAGAACAGAGTCTATAAACTTCTCCATTGACTTTATACGGCCCTTTCTCCAAGCCCAAACAGATGGACTGACGTATTGCACCGTCTTTATTCTATGTGTTTTCTTTAAGAATTTAGCAATAGGCAGATTAAAATCAGGCGAATCAATGCCAACAAAAATATCTGGTTTCTCTTTAGCAAGGAAAGCTTTTAATTCTTTTCTTAGCCTTAAAAGTGTTTTTAATTTCAATAAAGGCTCAATAATTCCCATAACTGAGATTTCATTCATATCAAATAGAGATTTGAGACCTTGTTTGGCCATCTGCTCTCCTCCAATGCCTATGAAATCTATATGGGAATTTTGTTCCTTAAGAGCTTCCATTAAAGGGCCACCAAGTTCATCTCCAGATTTTTCTCCAGCAACTAAAGCAATTTTGAGATTTTTTTTGAGGACTGTTTCTGTCATTAACGAGATATGCCTCTCGTAGAGTTTTCAATGGTGGTTAAGAAAAGGTCAACCTCTTTAAATTCTGCTCTTATATCAACGGTTTCTTTAAGGGCTTCATCTACGGTTAGTTTTTTTCTATATATTGTTCTGTAAGCAGACCTTAAAGCCTCAATACTTTCCTTAGGGTAACCTGCTCTCTTTATACCTGTAACATTGATTCCAAATGGTTTGGCTGGATTTCCTCTTACTTTGACATAAGCAGGTACATCTTTATTTACGGAGCTACCCATCGCACAAAAACTATAACTGCCCAAAGCACAAAATTGATGAACTATCGCGTAGCCACCTAGAATTGCTCCATCACCTACATGCACTGAACCCGCTAAAGCTGCCTGATTGGTTAAAACAATATCATCTCCCAAAACACAGTCATGAGCTATGTGAGAATAAGCCATTATCAAGTTTCTATTTCCAATTAAAGTTTCACCCCTATCTTGAATAGTACCTCTGTGAATAGTTACGCCTTCTCTAATTATATTGTCATCACCAATAACTAATTTTGTAGGCTCATTGTTATATTTTTTATCAGGACTACCGTCTCCGACTGTTGAGAATTGAAATATATGATTTCTTTTTCCAATTTTTGTTGGCCCCTTAAGAATTACATGAGATTCAATCTTAGTTTCAGCATCTATCTCTACTCCTGGCCCGATAAGACAAAACGGTCCTATCTCTACTGATTCATGTATAACAGCTGAGGGATCAATAATTGAAGAAGAATGTTGCATATCTTATTTTGGTCTATCAGCACAAAGTATAGTAGCTTTAGCAACTAAATCATCTTCAACAGTAGCAGAACATTCAAACTTCCAAATACCTTTCTTGTTTGTAAGTACCTTAGAATTTAAATTTAACCTATCTCCAGGTATAGCAGGTCTTTTAAACCTCAAATCATCAGCTCCAACAAAATAATAGATAGATCCATCTTCAGGTTTCTTATCCATAGTTTTAAAGCCTAAAATCCCTGAAGCTTGAGCCATGGCTTCAACTATCAAGACACCCGGCATAACTTGCTTTCCTGGAAAATGCCCCTCAAAGAAAGGTTCATTAGTTGTAATATTCTTATAAGCTTTTATCGATTCTCCCAAAACTATTTCGGTTACTCTATCAACCAACAACATAGGATATCTATGAGGCAAGTACTCTTGTATTTCTTCTATATTTATATCAACTTTCATATTGTTTATTTTTTGGCTAGTTCAGATAACTTTTTAAAAGCAACAGCATTCTTTCTCCATTCAGAGTTTTTCATAAAAGGAGTACCAGACGAATAAATACCACTTTCTTTAATTGATTTAGTGATAAGTGAATTTGCTGTTATGTGAACTTCATCTGTTATTTCTACATTATCCACAATGGCACTGCATCCAGCCATAGTGCAATTCTTCCCGACAATTGTGCTGCCAGCTATGGCACTATTAGCAGCAATAGCTGTACCGGAACCTACTTTTACATTGTGAGCAATATGCACTTGATTATCTATCTTTACATTATCGCCAATGACAGTATTGTCTACCGAGCCTCTATCAATAGTTGTATTAGATCCCAACTCGACTTCTTCACCAAGAATCACTTTTCCTAAATGCTCAATCTTTTTCCATTTATTATTTTCTTTAGCAAACCCCAGTCCGTCAGAGCCTATCACAACACCAGCATGAATAATTGAATTACGCCCAACCTCTACTTGGTCATATATAGAAACATTTGAATATACAATTGTTCCTTTGCCTATCTTAGAGCCTTTTCCAATAAACACTCCAGGCATTAAAATAACTTCATCTTCTATGATTACATCATCACATATCGTTACAAAGTTTGATATTGTTGCGTTTGAAGAAACAATAGAGGAAGAACTTATAGATGCTAGCTTTGAGATACCGATGTCAATAGAAGGCTTGTCTTTAAATAAAGCAGAGCATTTTGCATATAAAAGATAAGGATCCTCTCCAATCAACTTATTACCATTAAAGTCTTTTGCTACTTGCTTATTACAAATAACAGCGCCAGCCTTCGTAGTTTTTAATTGAGGTATAAAAGAATCGCGAGATATGAAAGATATATCTTTACTGCCCGATGATTGAAGAGATGATAAACCTGAAATCTCAAAATCGGGATTACCTTCTAATTCAGCTCCAATTAAATCAGCAAGTTGGGAAAGCTTGAAACTTTTTAAAGGAGACACAAAGAACTAATCTTCTTTTTCATTCATGGCATCGATAACTTCTTGAGTTATATCGTAGCTTTGATCTGCATGAAGAAGAGTCCCCTGTTGAGCACCAGCGTTAATGAGCAATGTTATTCCTTTAGCTCTTATAAGTTCAGTAACTATAACTTGAAATTTTTCTGCCTGTTCTTGCGATATTAGTTGCAAAGTTTGATTTCTAAATTGGTTTGTTTTTTCTCTTAGAAAATTGATATCTTGTTGAAGAGATTGAAATTTTTGTGCTGCATCCTGTTTTTCCTCATCAGACATAGTAGGGCCATCTTTTTGAGTTTTTTCTTGAATTTCTCTGGCGTCATTAGCTTTTGCTTGCAACTCTTCTACTACTTCTTTCCATTCTTCAGAATTTTCTAACTCCTCTAGCTCCTTTTTAGCTACATTTGTACTGAATAAAGCTGCCTGAGGATCGAGAGTAGCTATATTCAGATCAGCTGAATAAATACCCAAAGAAACAATAGTTGCCGTAATTGTTAAAAAAATTGTCTTAAAAAGTTTCATAGTTTTTCCCATTAAGTATCTGACGGTGAATTCTACAGTTTTGTTACTAAATTTAGTAGTTTAAAATTATTTAAAATTGAGTTCCTATCTCAAATTGAAAGTTTTCCGTTTCATCAAAAGGCCCTTCGTTTGAAGGTGCTGCAATAGCAAGAGACATTGGGCCAAGTTGTGTAATCCATGTAACACCTACCCCATAAGAGTATCTTAATTCACCAAAATCTAGCTCACTACAATTTGCATTTGTAAACTCTGATCCACAGTCTTTCGAAAATACATTTCCTATATCGACAAAGAAAGAGCTACGCATTGAGCGTTGGTCTTCAATAAAGGGAAGTTTAAATATGAAGTCGAACCCTCCTTCAACTAAATATGCTCCACCTATTGATCTATCATCTCTATAAGAATTATATGGATTCATTATCGGGTTGCCATCTTGTCCTAGAATAGGGTTTCCTTCATTATCCAAATAATATTGTGATGGTATTGCTCTAGGGCCTAAAGTATTTTGTTTGAAACCTCTTACAGAGCTAATTCCACCGGAATAGTAGTGTTCAAAGAAAGGTGCTACTTGGGTATCTCCGTAGGGCTCAAGTAATCCAATTTCCCCTCTGAAACCTAGTACAAAACGTCCCCCTGAGATAGGTTTGAAGTACTTATGACGATACGTTGCTTTTGTATAAGTTAGGGAGCTGCCAGGAATGGCTACTTGAACAGCAAGGGATTGAGATTGTCCAGCTGTGGGGAATAATCCTCTATTGAGAGTTATTTTAGACCAGATAAACTGTGTCTTGTAGACCTCAAATTTAGTTCCTTCAGACTGAGTGAATGCTAGAATCTGAGAAGCTGGTGTAGATCCTGTGTCTATACTAGTATTATCATAGTTTAAATTGATACCGATCCTTTCAATATCACTTATCGGTAAACCAAACTGTATTCCTGCACCAAAAGAATCCGATGTATAACTTGCGATATTAAACTGACCGTAGTCTGACTCTCTAAAGTAAGCATTGTAACCTCTGCTAACACCATCAATATTATAATAAGGCTCTCCATAGCTAAAAGAATAACTTCTTTGCCACGTACTATCATTTATTCCTATACCAACTGCCCTACCAGTACCAAATGCGTTATTTTCATTGTAGTTTAATCCAAGAACCAGACCATAAGCCCCATAACCCAAACTACCGCCTATTGATCCAGAAAATTCTTCTTCCACAGTAAACTCGACATCAATTTGATCATTAACCCCAGGAACTGGGATAGTTTCAGACTCAACCTCTTTAAAGAAACCTAATCTTTCAAGACGTAGTTTAGAATTCTCAATGAGATTATTGGAAGCCCAAGAACCTTCCATTTGCCTCATTTCTCTTCTCAAAACAACATCATGTGTCCTTTTATTGCCTTTAAAAACTATTCTCCTTACGTATGTTCTTTGCTGAGGATCAACATAAAAGGTTAAATCAACTTCACCTGAACTCTCATTGATATCAGGAACACCTCTCACTTCTGCAAAACTATAGCCTTCATTACCTAAAATATTTTTAAAGATTTCTTCCGTTTCGGTAATTAAAAATTGATTAAACTTTTCTCCAGTTTGGATCAAGACAAGAGACTTGAGTATCTCTTCATCAACAGGTAAATCTCCTACTATTTTTACCTCATTAATTTTGAAAGTTTCTCCTTCCGAAACATTTAAAGTAACAAATACTGATGATTTATCTGAAGAAATACTTACCTGAGAACTAATTAACTTAAATTCAACATAACCTTTGTTCTTGTAAAAGGATTCGAGAGATTCAATATCTCCTTTAAGTTTTTCTCTAGAATAACGATTGTCATTAGTAAAGAAGGAAAACCATCCTCCAGTTTTTAACTCAAAATCTTTGAGGATATCTTCATCAAGAAATGTGTTATTTCCAATGATATTAATATTCTCTATCTCAGCGACCTCTCCTTCGTCTATTTCTATATCGAGTGAAACCCTATTCCTTGGCTCGTCCTTGGAAGTAACATCTACCTTAGCTCCGTATCTCCCTTGTGATACATATTGTCTTTGTATTTCAAGAGCCAAACTATTTACAACAGATCTTTTGAAAACTTGGCCCTGAGATAATCCAGCATCATTTAAGCCGCGCATTAAATCTTCTGTTTTTAGGGCTTTATTACCATCGAGCTCTATAGAAGCTATCGAAGGTCTTTCTACTAAACTAATTATTAATGTATTTGCCTCTCTTCCTAGTTGGATGTCATCAAATTGGCCTGTTTTAAAAATCTCTTTAACTGTTGTTTGCAAGTCGTAAAGATTAACAGTATCCCCAACCGCAATTGGCATTACATTGAATACACTACCTGCAGAAACTCTCTGCAGTCCGCTCAATCTAATATCATTAACAACCCAGTCTTCTTCAGAACTAAAAATATTTGAAACAAAAATAAGAGAAGATAATGTCAATGTTGTAAAAAATATCCTCATGTAATTCTTTTTCATTAAATTAACCTCGCTATGTCATTAGCAAAAGCAAAAACCATTAAACTGATAATCAATACGATCCCTATTCTAAGAGAATATTCAAGAGTCATTTCAGAAACAGGAGATCCTTTAATTTTTTCAATAGCTATCATCAATAATTGGCCACCGTCTAGTATAGGAACAGGTAAGAGATTCAATAAACCAAGGTTTATACTTAGTAATGCTATCATAGATAAGAAGGTTACATACCCTGCTTTTGCGGCTGACCCAGCTAGTACAGATATCTGAATGGGACCGCCTAAATTATCTGCCGAAATTGAACCACTTATCATCTTGCCAATTGAAGAAATAATTAGAACAGTATACTTGTATGTATCTTTTACCCCCACCAGAGCAGCTCCAAATAGATTCTCTTTTTTCTCAATAGTGTATTCTGAGGGCCATTGCATTAAATTATTTGATGCAAGAATTCCTATTCTACCTTTTTCAATACCCTGTTGATTGAGATAGGACGAGGTTTCTAGCACAAGAGAAAGTCTTTCTTGTCCCCTGAGAATACCTACTTCTATCATCTGATTGGGTAATTCAGCTAGAATACCCGAAAGGTCTTGCCAAGAGTTAATCTCTTCTCCGTTAATAGATTCTATAAGATCGCCCTCAGTCATTCCGTACCTAAATGCAGGTCCATCATCTTGAAGACTTCCAACTATAGGTGGAATGAAGGGCTGTATGCCCAAGACTAAGTTAGGTGCCTTTTGGCCTTCTTCAGCAAGCCAGTTATTAATAGAAATTAATTTTTTATATTCTCTTCCTTCACTCAAATAGATTATTTCTATTAAACCCGTATCACCGATTCTTTTTGATAAAATTAAATTTATATCATTGAAGCCTTCAACTGATTGATCATCTATTTTAAGTATTTTATCTTTTATCTTAATACCGTTTTCTTCCGCAAGACTATCGGGAAATACCTCTCCCACATACGAAGATAATTGGGTAGTTCCAATTAAAGCCAAGGTGAAATAAATGAATATAGCCAATATAAAATTCGCTATTGGTCCAGCTGCTGTTACCGCCGCCCTCTCTCCGGCGGTTGCTTCTTGGTAAGACTTCTTATTTGGTAATGTATCCCCTTCTTCTTGATCAGAATTATTATTTTCTCCTAACATCTGAACATACCCTCCAAGAGGCAATACTCCAAAAGAATAAGAGCAATTCTGTTTATCTTTTATTGAAAATAACTCTTTTCCAAAGCCAATTTTAAACTTAAGAACATGTATGCCAAAATATCTTGCTGTTAGAAAGTGACCCAACTCATGAATACCAACAATCACACTAATTAATAGTATGAAAGATAATATAGTTTGTAATAAGTCCATCTAATCTAGTGCAATTATTGAATTTGTCTCTTGTCTCGACTGCTTATCAACTTCAAAAAACTCCTCAACTTCTTGGACATTTGTTATGACGGATTTATCCAGAACTTTAGAAATAATTTTGTGTATATCTAGATAAGTAATTTTACCTTTTAAGAATGCATCGACACACTCTTCATTTGCGGCATTTAAAATTGTAAAACTGGTTCCACCTTCTCTTAAACATTCTTTTGCTAATAGAAGAGCTGGAAATTTTTTTAAATCTGGTTTTTCAAAAGAAAGCGTCTTAATCTTATCAAGGCTAAGTCTTTCAGCTCCTGAAGGTATTTTTTTAGGAAAGCCAAGACCATGGGCTATGGGTATCTTCATATCCGGAACAGAGAGTTGAGCTATTACTGAATTATCATTAAATTCAACCATTGAATGAACTATACCCTCAGGGTGAATTAGTACTTCAATATCTTCAATATCAAACAACCATCTAGCTTCAATTATTTCTAAACATTTGTTCATCATGGTAGAGGAATCTACAGAAATCTTTTCTCCCATATTCCAGACAGGGTGAGCTACCGCCTCTTGAGGAGTAATGGATATAAAATCGTTGAAGTTCCTTTTAAGAAAAGGGCCTCCTGAACCCGTCAATATGAGCCTAGAGATAGAATCTTTGTTTTCAATTCCTTGAAGACACTGATGTATAGCGCTGTGCTCACTATCAATAGGAAAAATAGTTGAATTTGATTCTTTTGAAATTTTATTTAAGAACTCTCCAGCCACTACATAAGATTCTTTATTTGCCAACAAAACATGTTTACCATTTTTTAAAGAATGGTAAACAGGCTTTAATCCAGCAAATCCAACAATTGCAGCAACTACAGTATCTATGAATTCAGACCCTAAGACTTGTTCGACTTCGTCATCACTCGATAATAAAGTAGTTTTATTGGATAACTGGCCTATGTTAGATAAAAAAGATCTTTTTGCTTCCTCACTTCTTAAATAAATATATTTAGGCTGAAATTCTTCGCATTGCTCTATCATTAGTTGATAATTTGAATTGGCCAATAAAAACTCAACTCTAAACTTATCTTTATTGTGTCGAACAACATCTAAAGTCGAAGTCCCTATCGACCCGGTTGAACCTAAAATAGCTAAACTTTTCATTAAATAATTAAGTTAAGAAATAAAATAAAAAATGGAAAAGCGGCCATATGACTATCTAATCTATCGAAGATTCCTCCATGTCCTGGTATTAAATTTGAATAATCTTTAACACCTATAGCTCGTTTCATCATACTAGCAAAACCATCACCTATAACAGACACAAGACACACACAAAATAATAATATAAAAAGTGTTATTAACGACATTCCAAAAACACTACTTGATAACAACATAAGAAGCACAGGAGATATTAGTATTGCAAAAAGGAAACCTTCTAATGTTTTATTAGGACTTACATTGGTAATAAATGGTCTTACCCCAAAAGTTTTACCTGCAAAGAATGCCAAAGAGTCCATTAAGACACTTATTAAGACTATGAATAAAATAAATATTCGATCATTTAATGGCCCTGAGGAGAAGGAAGCTGAATGATCAGCTGAGAGAATCTGCAATATTGCAGCATAAAATCCTAAATGTACTAGAAATCCAACAAGAGACCAGGTTATACCATTCTTAATGAAGTTCTTATTCAAAGGAAAGCTCAACATAAAAATTGATGAAGACAGATAAACCAGAACGCTTAAGATTAGAAACAGATTATTAAAGAAAGAAAACTGTGTAATAAACAATAGCAAGATAAATACAAATAAAGCAAATAAGGTCAAAAGATTTGAAAACCTAACCCTATGAAATTCCCAAAAAGATAAACAAGTTATTGCAGTTAGAAAATAGATCAAAAAATTCTGTGGAAGAAGAAAAATAACTGAAACAATTATTGTGGCAATAATTAGTGCACTTATTACTCTTTGTTTAAGCATTCTTAGATTTGAAAATTAGATTTATCACCATATCTTCTCGATCTATTTGAATATTCTTCTAGGGCTTTTTCAAATTGACTGTCATCAAAATCAGGCCAAAGCAGCTTAGGGAAATATAGTTCTGAATAAGCTAATTGCCATAGTAGAAAATTACTAACTCTTATTTCATTACCAGTCCTTATACAAAGATCAGGATCTTCAAATTTTGCTGTTGAAAGATAAGACTTAAAATCTTCCTCAGTGATTTTTGATTTTTCAGAAGATTTAATTTCATTTATTGCATTAACAATATCCCATCTTCCACCATAACTAGCAGCAACGACTAAATCTAATTTCTTTGTTTTCTCATCACAAAAGGTGAGTTCCTCAGATCTTTTCATTTGTTCAATTAAGCTTTCTTCAAATAGAGATAAATCTCCAATAAAGCTTAATTGAACTGAATTTTTTATTAGATTGGGAACCTCTTCTTGAAGTGCTGTATTTAAAAGCTTCATCAATAATCCAACCTCTTTTTGAGACCGTCCCCAGTTTTCACTGCTAAATGCAAATAGAGTTAGAGTAGATAAACCTCTTTTCACAGCATATTCAACTGCCTCTCTTGCTCTTTCTACGCCTTTTTGATGACCAGCAACCCCAGGTAAATTTTTTTCTGTAGCCCACCTATTATTACCATCCATAATAATGGCGACATGCTTTGGCATTAATTCATTAGTGTTGCCTTCCATACTTAAAAGGCTAGAAGTCTAAGAGATCTTTTTCTTTTGCATCCAATGCAGAATCAACTTTCTCAACATATTCATCAGTAAGTTTTTGAATTTCTTCTTCTCCTTGACGTTCTTCATCTTCAGAGATTTCTTTTTCCTTGAGAAACTCTTTTAATTGTGTGTTGCCTTCCCTTCTAACATTTCTGACAGATACTTTGGCGTTCTCAGCTTCCGCTTTTGCTTTTTTAATAAAGTCTCTACGTGTTTCTTCTGTAAGATCAGGAAGTATAACTCTTATGGTATCTCCAGAAGTAGCTGGATTAAGTCCAAGATCAGACTCTGCTATGGATCGTTCTATTTGCTGAACTACCCCTTTTTCCCATGGAACGATAGCTAAGGTTTTGGCATCTTCAATTGAAATACTAGCCACCTGATTTAATGGAGTTGGCTTATCGTAATAATCTACTCTTATGCTATCTAACAATGAGGGAGCAGCTCTGCCAGTCCTTATCTTCTTAAATGCAACTTCGAGAGCACTTAAACTTTTCTCCATGCCAGCTTTGGCATCTTCCAGAATCTCATTTAGCATTTAACTTTCAATTTGAGACATTACTTCACTAGCAAAATCTACTTTCTCTACCTCTATACCTTCACCAACTTCGTATCTTGTGAAACTTAAGATATTAGCATTATTATCATCAAGAAGTTTGCTAATTTTTTGATTAGGATCTTTTACAAAATCCTGTTCGGTTAAACTAACTTCTGATAAAAATTTAGAAACCTTACCTTCAATCATTTTTTCTACAATTTCAGGTGGTTTACCTGAGTCTTCTGATTGTGCTTTAAAGATTTCTCTTTCCTTCGCAATAACATCTTCAGGAATATCATTAGGAGAGACAGCCATAGGATCTGTAGCTGCAACGTGCATGGCAATATCATTAGCTAGGGCTTCGGAACCGCCTTCCAGCGAAATAATACACCCTATTTTATTATTGCTATGCAGGTAGGACCCTGTAATAGTTGAATTTTCAGTCTTAGCAACTCTTCTTACAACTATATTTTCACCTAGTTTCTGAACTAATTTCTCTCTATTTTCTTCTATACCCTCAGCCAATAAGTCTTCTAAAGATTTGTCTGAATTATCAACGAAAGTATTAAGTGTTTCATTAGTAAATTTTATGTAAGAGTCGTCTCTTGCTACAAAATCTGTTTCACAATTTACTTCAATCATAAAATAATCTTTACCGTTACTCTTAATTGCTATCAATCCATCGGCTGCAGATCTTCCAGATTTTTTGCTAGCTTTTAAACCGCTAGTTTTTCTTAGCTCCTCTATAGCTAAATCAAGATCTCCATTAGCCTCTTCTAGGGCCTTCTTGCAGTCCATAAGGCCTAAGCCAGTTTTTTCTCTAAGTTCTTTTACTTGTGAAGCTGAAATAGTAGTCATATTTAGTCCTCTGATTTATTTTGATCTTTGTCTTCATTTGAAATTGGTGATTCAATTTCAGAAGAAGGCTCTTGAGGTTCAGTTTTCTCAGGAGTTGAGTTTTCAGGTTCTTGAACTTTGACATCATCGGTATCTGTAGAAGCAACTTCCTCTATTTGTTCTTTCGTTTCTTCAGCACTAGAGTTCTCTTCTTGTTGAGTAGGTTCAGGGCTCTCAGCTTTTCTTACTATGGCCGGTCCAGATTGAGGTTCCTCTTGTTTTAGTCCTGTCGCTTTTTCTGAGCCTTTTAGGCATGCATCGGCTACAGCTTCAGAAAATAACGCTATAGATCTAATGGAGTCATCATTACCCGGTATGACGTAATCAATGCCCTCCGGATTACTATTTGAATCTACTATACCTACAATTGGAATTCCCATTTTACTGGCTTCAGATACAGCAATAGACTCTCTGTTTACGTCTATAATAAACAACGCGTCCGGGAGTCCGCCCATGTCGGTTACTCCACCAATAGATTTCTCTAATCTATCGATATCTCTTTGAATTTTTAAACCTTCTTTCTTTGTTAATTTACTAAAAGTTCCATCCTCTTTTTGCCTTAATAAGTTTTCTAATCTTGTGATAGAAGAACGAATTGTCTTGTAATTCGTCAGCATACCGCCCAACCATCTTTCATTTACATAAGGCATGGAACATCTTTTAGCCTCGTTTTTTATGATGTCGGTTGCTGTTCTTTTGGTACCTACAAAAAGTATTTTGTTATTTTTTGCAGCAACACCTTCAATAAAATTTAGAGCAGGCTTAATCATCTCAACCGTATGTTCTAAATTGATAATATGGATCTTGTTTCTGACACCAAAAATATGTTGCTCCATTTTTGGATTCCAGTACTTTGTTTGATGTCCAAAATGGACACCTGCTTGTAGCATTTGTTCTAGCGATATTTCAGCCATTTGCTCTCCTGTTACGAAAAACATTACATTTTTCTGGTTATACTTCCACGTTTTTACAGAACTCACTAAAGATGAGCGACCTTTAGCACCTTAGATCTGAAACAATAACGTGTGTTTCGTTATAGACATTACGTCTAGGGAAGGCTTTATACCATATATTGCGCGATTCAAGAAGAATAAATATCTAGCATGTTGTACATCCCTGCTGGTTTATTTATTAACCATTTGGCACCTTTTAATGCCCCATTTGCAAAAATAGATCTGTCCAAAGCTTTATGCGTAATAGAAATCACTTCTTTATCCAGTTCAAAGGAGACAGTGTGCTCGCCAGGGTTTAAGCCCTCTCTATAACTTTGAATGTTAATATCTTCTCTATTGAAAGCTTTAGATAAAATATCTTGAATATCAATTGCAGTTCCAGAAGGTGAATCTTTTTTCTCTGCATGATGTGTTTCAGAGATATTTATCAAAGAGTCCCAAGCAAATAGATTTTCGGAATGGGAAAGAATTTTTTTCAATTTTGCAATTCCGGCACTTGTATTAGGAGCAAATAACACCGGGAGGTCTTTGCTTATTTGTTTAATTTCCTCTAACTGTGACTGGGTAAAACCTGTTGTTCCTATAAGAACAGGTATTCCCCTATTTCTATATTTATTTAATAGATCTAATGTTGAATTTGCATAAGAAAAATCTACGATAATATCTATCTTGAGATCTGTTGGGTAATCACTATCAACATAAATATTGAGTTTTTCTCTATTTAATAAAAAACCGATATCCTTCCCTTTATATTTGCTAGTCTGGCTAGAACTTCCTCCAATTAATTTAAAGAAGTCATCATCTATTACTTTATCTGCAAGCAAAGAACCTACTCGTCCTGTAATTCCAGAGATATATAAATTTTTCATTTATTACAATTAATTTTCGAAGAAAGATTTTACCTTAGAAAACCACTCTTCTCTTAGAGGATTTTGTTTTGAGTTACTATTAATAGAATCTTGGAATTGTTTGAGCAATTGTTTTTGATCTTTCGAAAGATTCTGTGGAGTCTCAATTACAGCTCTGCAAAGAAGATCCCCAGTAGATCCACCTCTAATAGGACTAATTCCTTTACCTCTAAGCCTAAAAAGTTTGCCTGTTTGAGTACCTTCCGGAATTTTTATTTTAACCTTTCCGTCCAGTGTCGGAATTTGAATTTCTCCACCTAAAGTTGCATCAATAAAACTTATTGGTGCTTCACAATAAAGATGTTTGCCATCTCTTTCAAAAACATCATGGGGTAAGACTTTTATCTGCACGAAAAGATCTCCTGAGGGTCCTCCATTGATTCCGGCCTCTCCTTCACCAGAAAGTCTAATTCTGTCTCCTGTATCTACTCCTGCTGGTATTTTTACTGAAAGTGTTTTTCGTTTATCTACCCTACCTTGTCCTCCACAGACCTTACATGGATGACTAATAATTTGGCCAGAGCCTCCACATTTTCTGCAAGTCTGTGCCACTGAAAAGAAACCCTGTTGCATTCTAACTTGACCAGAACCTCCGCAACCATCACACGTCACGAGTTGACTACCTTCTTCTGCACCCGTTCCATCACATGAAGAACAAGTATCAAGACAAGAAATAGCTATTTTTTCAGTTACACCTCTAACTGCATCTTCAAGAGATATTGTCATTGAGTATTGAAGATCTGAACCTTTGTTTGAACGTTGTCTTCGCCCAAAAGGATCTCCTCCTCCAAAGATATCTCCAAAGATATCTCCAAAGATATCATTAAACCCTTGAGAACTACTTCCCCCAAAACCAGAAGGATCTACACCATCATGACCAAATTGATCATAAGCATTTCTTTTGGACGAATCGGAGAGTACTTCATAAGCTTCTGAAGCTTCTTTAAATTTTTCAGGTGCAGAAGGATCGTCCGAATTTCTATCCGGGTGGTACTTCATTGCAAGCTTGCGATAAGCCTTTTTTAGTTCGTCTTCAGAGGCCCCTCTTTGAACACCTAGAATTTCATAATAGTCCCTTTTAGCCATTTCTATTATTTAGCCTAATAGGGTTATTTTTTAAGAGTTCTGATTCTCTTTTTCTTCGGTTACTTCTTCAAAATCAGCATCTACTACATCTGAATCTGTGGACTCTTGCGAAGCATCTTGAGTCTCCTTATTTTTTGCCTCTTCTTCGTATAGTCTTTGAGCTAACGGTGCTGAAGCTTCAGAAAGCGTTTTAACCTTTGCATCTATATCTTCTTTGTCATCACCCTTTAGAGCTTCCTCTAATTCTAATATTCCACTCTCAATAGCCTCTTTCTCAGAATCTTCTACTTTATCTTGAGCTTCTTCTAAAGTTTTCTTACAGCTATGAACTAAGTTCTCACCTAAGTTCCTGGCCTGAACTAGTTCTTCAAACTTTTTGTCATCTTCAGCATGAGCTTCTGCGTCTTTCACCATCTGATCGATTTCTTCATCTGATAAACCGCTTGACGCTTTAATTTCTATAGATTGCTCTTTATTGGTAGCTTTATCTTTAGCTGATACGTTTAAAATACCATTAGCGTCTAAATCAAAAGAGACTTCAATTTGAGGCATGCCTCTTGGAGAAGCAGGAATGTCAGTGAGATTAAATTGCCCTAAAGTCTTATTTTCCGAAGCTTGTTTCCTTTCTCCCTGCAATACATGAACAGTAACTGCGGTTTGATTATCTTCTGCCGTAGAGAATACTTGAGATTTATTTGTCGGAATAGTTGTATTTTTGTCTATTAAAGGTGTCATTACTCCACCCATAGTCTCTATTCCTAAAGTTAAAGGGGTTACATCCAACAGAAGAACATCTGTTACATCTCCTGCCAATACAGCACCTTGAATTGCAGCACCCACTGAAACTGCTTCATCAGGATTTACATCCTTTCTAGCATCTTTGCCGAAGAAAGCTTTAACTTTTTCTTGTACCATTGGCATTCTTGTTTGACCGCCAACTAAGATGACTTCATCGACATCAGAAGCTTTCAGACCTGCATCATTTAGAGCTATTTCAGTTGGTTTCATGGTTCTATCAACTAAACCTTCAACAAGAGATTCTAACTTTGCTCTAGTAAGTTTGTGAACGAAATGCTTGGCACCTGATGAGTCAGCCGTAATATATGGTAAGTTTATTTCTGATTGTTGATTGCTGGATAATTCAATTTTTGCTTTTTCTGCAGCCTCTTTTAATCTTTGTAATGCAGCCGAATCATTATGCAAATCTAGACCTGATTCTTTTTTAAATTCATCAGCCAGGTAATCAATAAGTGCTATATCGAAGTCTTCGCCTCCCAGAAATGTATCCCCGTTTGTAGAAAGTACTTCAAATTGATGTTCGCCATCAATTTCTGCTATCTCAATGATAGAAACATCAAAGGTGCCTCCACCTAAATCATAGACGGCTATTTTTTGATCTCCTTTACCTTTATCAAGTCCATAAGCCAATGCTGCAGCAGTAGGTTCATTGATTATTCTCTTTACCTCCAGGCCTGCTATTTTTCCTGCATCTTTTGTGGCCTGTCTTTGTGAATCATTGAAGTAAGCCGGTACAGTTATCACTGCTTCTTTCACTTCCTGACCTAGATAGTCTTCAGCAGTTTTCTTCATCTTCTTAAGAATTTCTGCTGATACTTGTTGAGGGGCAAGCTTTTTTCCTTCCGCTTCTACCCAAGCATCGCCGTTTTCAGCAGCTATGATTTTATAGGGAACCATACCACTATCTTTTTTTACAACATCGTCGTCATGCTTTCTTCCTATAAGCCTTTTGATGGCATACAGCGTATTCTCAGCATTTGTCACGGCCTGATTTTTTGCAGAATCGCCTACTTTGACTTCTTCTCCATATGCCACCACAGAAGGTGTTGTTCTCTTTCCTTCTGAGTTTTCTATCACTTTAGCCTGATCTCCTTCCATAACAGACACACAAGAATTTGTTGTTCCTAAGTCAATACCTATTACTTTTGCCATTATTTAACTCCGCATTAAGTTGTTTTACATAAGATGGGGCTTATGAAGAGTATTTCAAGAGCTTTTAGTGATTTTTTTGAGATTTTTTTGAAACTACTACTTTTGAAGGCCTAAGAATTCTATCCATTATCGTATATCCCTTCTGAACAACATCTATAATGGTATTTTGCTCTAATGTATCATCTTCGATTACAGAAATAGCTTCATGTCTTTCAGGGTCAAAAGATTTATCATTAAACTCTATAGCTTTAATGCCTGCAGAACTTAACGAACTTTCAAGACTTTTAAGAGTCAATTCTAAGCCCTCTTTTATTACATTTATTTCTTCTGAATCTTCACATGAAATGACAGCTCTTTCTAAATTATCACTAACTGATAGAAACTCTTTAGCCAAGGCTTCAACACCAAATAATCTAGCCTTAGTGACTTCTTGAGCAGCTATTCTTCTAACATTTTGGACTTCAGCTTTAGCTCTGAGAACTTGATCTTCAAGATCTTTAATAATATCTTCATCTGATTTTACTTCTTCGAGTTCAGTTGTTTCGTCTTCTAATAGTATTTCTTCAGAAACATTGTCACCATCCTCTAGATTAATTTCAGTCTCTTGGTTTTCTATGTCTTTATCTTTTGTATTTTTATTCAAAGCTCGCTCCTTTCAGGCCTTATATGGGGCTGAAAAAATACTATTCAAGTTATTAGTCGCTTATAGGTCTTACGTAGAGAACCATGCTGTGATCTATAATTTCGTAACCTTTTTCATGAGCAAGTATCTTTTGTCTCTCTTCTATTATGTCATCAGTGAACTCGATAACATCGCCTGTATCCAAGCAAACCATATGATCATGATGATCAGAGGGGGTTAACTCATAAACAGCATGTCCTTCTTCAAAATTATGCCTAATACAAATACCAGCTTGTTCAAATTGAGTAAGGACTCTATATACTGTTGCAAGCCCTACCTCTTCTCCAGCATCAATTAAACGTCTGTATATTTCTTCTGCACTTAAATGTGCTTTATCACCATCTTCAAGAAGTTCAAGTATTCTAAGCCTTGGTAAAGTTACCTTGAGTCCTGCTTTTTTTAATTCCGCATCGTCTGTCAATTTAATACCTTTAATTTATTAATAATATTGTCTAGTTAACATTATAATATTCATTCATATTTAAAAAAATATAAATGAAAATAAAACTATCGATCATAGGTCTTTTGATTCTCACTCTATCTGCAACTGGCTGCAGTATACCGAAAATGTACAAAGTTGTTGTAAGTCAAGGCAATCTTGTGGATCAAGAGATGATAGATAAACTAGAAATTGGTATGACAGAATCCCAAGTTAAATTTGTCATGGGCACACCTCTTATATCTGATACCTTTTTTCCAAACAGATGGGATTATTTCACAACAGTTACCCAAGGAGAGAACGTCTATACAGAACAAAAGATAGTACTCTTTTTTGAAGAGAATAAACTCGTCAAATGGGAAGGAGAGATTGATTCAGGTAATTGAGCTAAATAAAGAAATAAAGGAAGACGCAACCTACCATTACAGGTGATATATACCTAATACTAAAGTACCAAAACTTAAAAATAAAATTCTCTTCAACTTCAAGCTCGTCTAATACATTTTCTTTTTTCATAACCCAACCTACAAAAATGGCTATGAAAATACCTCCAAGAGGCAACATTATTTGGTTTGTTAAGAAATCGGTTGCATCAAAAAAGTTCTTTCCAAAGATAGTGAACTCTGAAAGAAGATTAAATGAAAGAGCACTAAAAAGCCCAATAAACCATGCAACAAAACCTAATAAAGTTGTGGCGGTTATTCTCTTTATTTTTAAAGACTCTATTAGCCATGCAACACCTGGCTCTATAAGGGATATAGAGGAACTCAACGCGGCTATACTTAACAGTACAAAGAATAGGGTTCCAAAGAAAACCCCTAAAGGCATAGAGCTAAAAGCAATAGGTAAAGTTACAAAAACAAGACCAGGCCCTTCTGACGGAGCTAGACCATTGGCAAAAACTATTGGAAAGATTGCTATACCGGCCAATAAGGCAACTCCTGTATCAAGGGCAGCCACTGATATAGCTGTTTTTCCTATATTTTGATTAGAAGGCATATACGCCCCATAGGCCATAATAGCCCCCATACCAAGACTTAAAGTGAAAAATGCCTGCCCAAGCGCCTCGAGCATAACTTCAGGTGTTATCTTGCTAAAATCTGGCTGGAACAAATAAATAAGCCCTTCTATGAAAGCTCCAGATTGAGTTGCATACAAGCATAAGAGCAGAACAATTACAAAAAGCATTGGCATTAGAGTATTTATCCATTTTTCTAAACCATCTAAAATCCCTCTGGCTACTACAAAAACAGTTATTGATAGAAATAAGGTGTGCCAGAATATGAGAGAAGATGGACTAGAAAGTAAAGCATTGAAACTTGAAGTAGAGCTTTCGGCAGTAATATCTTGAAATCCATTAAAAACATAAGAAAGCGCCCATCCTGCGGCAACACTATAGAAGGAAAGAATCAATAAACCTGCCAAAGCCCCAGTAGCTCCCAATAAGGTCCAAGCACTAGTTGTATTGGCCTCTACAGCAAGAGCCTTCATGGTATTTGCAGGACTGCTTCTACCCCTTCTGCCTATCATAATCTCGCCAAGCATTATGGGTAGGCCAATAACTGCTATACAAGCCAAATAAACAAGAACAAAAGCACCGCCACCGTTATCTCCAGCCATATAAGGAAATTTCCATATATTTCCTAAGCCAACAGCAGAGCCAGTAGCGGCGAGTATGAATGTCCAACGACTAGACCAAGTACCATGTATAGACTTTCTTTCTTCAGACATATTAATTATAGATCTCTATAGGGTATGTATAAGGATTTATCCAATAGGTAAAGATTAACATAAGACAAATACACAAGATAATGCTTATTTTATTGATCAGTTCCTTGTAAGAGCTATCAAATAAAGAAATTATTGAGTTTATAAAACTTATATGTCTTGCTACATATACTACTGACAGTAAAAAAAGTATTCCGCTTATAGGGTTTATAAATATGGTTAAGAGACCTCCAAAAATTGCAGAAATAAATGGAATTAAGGAAAAAAAAGTTAATTGTTTATTTAAATTTTCATTACTACTAGATCTGATTGACCATATGTTGCCAGAAAGAAAAAATAGTAAAACTGAAAAATATATTTGTGCTGAGTGAGCTAGAAAATAAGCAACGTTATCAGATGTAAACCAAAGTGAAGATGTAAGAACTATCAATGGTGTTATAGAAACATAAGCTATTCCTTGTATTGATCTAAATAAAACATCTTCATCTTTCATGTCTGATACAATTTTATATCAAAGTTGAGACTCAAGCTGTGGCAAAAAAAAATAAAAAAAGCAAAAATACAATTTCTGAAAATAGAAAAGCTAGGTTTGACTTTGAAATTTCTAAAAAGTTTGAAGCCGGATTATCTCTTTTAGGCTGGGAAACAAAAAGTATAAGAGAAAATAATGCTCAAATTGCAGAAGCTTATACTCTCCTTAAGGATAGCGAAGCTTATCTAATAGGAAGTTATATTGATCCTTTGAAGAATAGTAATCAGGAGATGGATCCAACTAGATCACGAAAACTACTCCTCAATAGAAAGGAATTAAATGAGATCATCAAATCAACCTCTCAGAAAGGCAATACTTGCATACCAACTAAACTTTACTGGAAAAATGGTCTTATAAAATGCGAAATAGCACTCGCAATAGGCAAGAAATCCCAAGATAAGAGAAATACCATCAAATCCAGAGACTGGGATCGTCAAAAAGCTAAAGAGTTAAGAGAAAGGAACAAAAATTAGTTAAGTTTCAGAAGGAAAGGTATAATCTCGCAGCTTTTTGGGGGCGAACTGGCTTCGACAGTAGATATAAAACCTCAAGTGCATGTCGA
>ERZ802830.206-NODE-206-length-57724-cov-13.1575_pt1 | contig 57724 bp, 76 predicted proteins | sample MGYA00345654_ERZ802830 | MGnify/ENA primary metagenome ERZ802830 (study PRJEB30503, sample SAMEA104212375) | marine metagenome | biome: Westerlies Biome; feature: [SRF] surface water layer (ENVO:00010504) within the epipelagic zone...; material: water...
TTTGTTCTTCATTGGATTCGACACCTATACCAAGTACTGCATTAAACCAAAGTTGGGTTTTTGTAGGCTTTCTACCTAGTTTTCCGTAGGCAGGGACAAACAATTCGGGATCACTTTTCATAAGCAAGTAAGCCCTTTTCCCAACGACCAGTCTACCGCCTTGCTGTATTGGGCATGGCGTTCCTGACATAAACATCGACTTCCATACGATCTCGTCCTCACACATCCTAGCTACTGCTGCTACCTTCATACCTAAGTCTGACAGCAGCTTTGCGTCTCTTCTGCGATCACAGTTTGGATCGACTTCGTATTCACCGTTCGATATGCCAACACCGACAGTTTGCAGCGAACTTCCGCTGCCCTTTAGGCAAGTGTCCATACCATTACTCATATATGTAGGGCTAATAGCGCTACCAACGGGCATTTCACTACTAGACCCTGCACCATTGTATGTATTAGATACTGAGTCATCTTGAGTATTATTATTACTCGACACCGTGCTCCCGTCGCCGTTGAAAGTGTTTAAGCTACCTTCCTGAGCGTTATCGGCGTTACACAGACCTACACCGAAAAATAAAACTAATAGCCCTTTTCGCATTACCTATACCTAGCTGTCTTCTTAGCAATCTTCTTAGGTTGTTTACTAAATTGCTTGCCTGCTTTTGTGTCGCTACGCTTTTTAGCGCTAGTCTTTGCATACTCTTTCTTACTGAGAGACTCTCTAGCCTTCTTAGGTAAGTATCTTTCACCTGTAGCCTTAGAGCCTTGAGTACTATTCTTACCTGACTTAGTACCCCATTTCTCTTTAGTCCATTTAGTAAGAGACTTCTGCGCTTTTGTCTTAGCACCGGAGTAGCCACCGCCTGCCTTTTTATAGCGTTGTGTAGCTAATTGCGCCTTCCTAGCACTCCACTGACCAGCTTTCCCGCCTTTAGTACCAGCTTTTACTGCTGATACTATACGCTTCCACTTGGCTTCGTCTGTCCTAGCCATGACTAGTAGCCTTTTTTCTTGACTACTTTTTTACCTTTTTTCTTGGCGGTTTTTTTAGCTGCTGTCTTTCGTTTGCCCTTACAGGGTTTTCCATCATGCATAACAAATACCTCTCTACCATTTTGATTTATTTGCCCAATAAGCCGCAGACATTTTTCCTTTGGCTATATTTTTAGCGTGTCTTGCTTTGAATGACTTGCGTCTAGCTTTTTCAGATGCAGTTTTTGGATTTTTGCCTGCACCTGATACTCCTTGCTGCCCATAACGAATCGTTTTGACCTTGTCACCCTGCTTTGCGACCACAACGTGGCTTTTAGTTGCGTGGCTGGGGGTCCTTTTTGGTTTGTTATAGCCCGAAACTCCAGCTCGGGCTAATCTTGGGTCTTTTTTAGCAGGCATATATCACCTCTTAAATGCTTATTAAGATTGCGTATGTTATAAGCACGCATCCAATAATAATAATTATATCTGAACGCTTGAAATAGCACTTTTCTCTCAGCCAATCTTTCATTTTTACGCCCTAGAGGATGTCTCCTCGTAAACGTTTTAGGGTTGCTTCAGGAAGTGCGTCAAACTCGTCTTCTGTCATGTTTGAGAGGTCTAGGCCTTTTTCACCGTGTGTTGCAGCCCCTTCACCCTGTAATTCGGGCGGCTGGGCGTCTGCAGCTTTGAGTTTCTTAGCTACTTCCTTACGTTTTTTTGATATTTCATCAACATTCTGCTTAGGAGCCGTATTAGCAGCTAAAGACGGCGCTGTCTCGGCCATATCAACTAAATCGTTCTCGCGAATCACAAATTTCGCAGCTTTAGATAGAGCTGCAACGGCGTTTTCCCCCTTAATCATGAACGCGTCACGCAATTCAATCACTTCTTGGGTCATTGCCTCATTATATTGGTCACTTTTAGCGTCAAATACCGGAAATTCTGACTCTAAAGCAGTAGCCGCTTGCTGCAGAGCATTTGCTTGTTGGTTTTGAGATACAGTTTCCGTCATTTTCTGTGACATTTCGTACTCAATCTGTGCTCTTTCGGCCTTCCTGATGTCCATTCTAATGGCTGCGGCTTTGTCAGCCTCCCCATCTAAAACAGCGTTTTGGTATTGAACCTCTTTTTCAACGAAGTTGTACTCCTCCGGAGCATCTTCAGCCGGAGTCTGTTGAGATATCATGTCGTCTAGTTGTTTTTGTAACGCTTTCTGTTTTTGAAGAACTTCATCTAGGCGAGATTTTGGTACCATTGGACGTTTTGCTGGTTCAGGTTCTGGCTCTGGCTCTGGCTCTGGCTCAGGTGTTGGTTCTTTTAGGGCTTCAGATACGCTTCCGTCGTCCTCAGATACAACTTCTTCGTCAGACTCTTCGGCGGTCTCTTCTTCGGCCACAACTTCTTCGGATTCTTCGGCAACAACCTCTTCAGTTTCTTCAGCAACTTCTTCCTCCTTTTCTTCTTCAGGTTCAGGTTCTGGGAAACTTAGATCTAATGCTTCCGTCTCTTCATCTCCTACGGTGTCAGCACCTGGCATTGCATCAAATTCTAGCTTGTTATCGTCTTTCGCTTCTTCGCTCATATCAAACTCCTATTGAGTGTTGGGGTTTTTTGCTGCGGTCTGCATCGCAGTTGCGGCGATACGTGTTGCAGCATTAGTTTCTGACTGACTTGTTCTAGTCTGGTTGGTTAAATCTGCTAGCTCTCTACGCAGTGTTAGCTCTTGTTCCTTCATAGCCAGCTTGGCTTGTAGCTCTTGGATTCGAAGCTGCGGTTGTACATCAGCTGTATCCTGAACTTTCGCCATATTGACAGCGACTTCTGACTGGATCTTTCTAACTTCGGCTTGCATCTTCTCTATCTCGAGCTGCACTTGCTGCATTTGAACCTGTTGCTGCATGGCTGCTGCTTGCATTTGTTCTTCTGATTGCTCAACGCCTGTCATCATGCGAATGCGTTTAGCCAATTCACCCTTCTTAGTAAGATGGCTATACTCAATGATTGCATCATCAGGAATAGCGACGCCTGCCTGACGTAGGCCAAGCGCTTCAGCAAACTGAATTTCGTCGAAGCTGTCACGTGCGGGTGCTGTAGCGATAACAACGTCATATTCGCCAACAGTTAGATCATTAATAATTTGACCTTCGGGCGTCATCTGATTAATAACTATTTCTTCACGAGGCTGAAGCGGGTCTGATTCGTCTGTAACCTGAAGCAAGCGTTCTTCTGAGTAAAAAGTTTGAATTAGGTTTAGAACTTTTTCTGCAAGATATTGCCGTGACTTCTTAAGGTTGTCGAGCGGCACTTGGATCATAACTGCGCCACGGTTCTGTTTAGCCTGAATTGCAACGCCTGACACTTCTGGGCTATCTGAACCTAGCATAGAATCGTTAATACCTGATATAGCTTTAATATTAGCTTGGGCCTTCATCGCAATTCTATCTAGGCCTGTAGGGATACTATTTGGTTGGATCTTTGACGGCGGCGTTGTCCCTCTAGCATATTCGAGTACCAAGCCTGTTTCAGCGCCGTGCTCTTCAAGATCATCGGGAGTCATGCCTACTAACGAGCCTGACTCAACCATCCACCCTGAGTTAGCTGTTGTATTTACAATATGTAGTTCTTGAGAAGCGATCTTGTTGAGCTGCTCTTGTGGAGATAATAGGTTTCTTACAACACCGAATGGTCTACCTCTTCGGAAATAGGCAAAGAAAGGGACAATAGTGAAGTCGTTGTATGGGGACCAATCATCGTGCAGCACAACTTTGTCGCACGTAACACACCAGCGTACTTTACGCTTCATCTTACTAACAACTGTTAAGCCGTACTCTTTAGCGAACTTATTAACTTTTCTATCGTTCCACGCGTCAGGGGCTTCTCTTGAATCACCTGTGTTAGGGTCAACGAAGCAATTCACGCGGGACATTATTTTATACTGACGTTCAATAACTCGTAATGAACGGATGTTACCGTAATCATCTTCGTCTGGTGACACCATGCTGCCGAACAGATCATCATCTGGGTCAAGGTCACCAAAGCGTTGCTCTTCGAACTCTACGGAGTCGCGACCAAAACTATTGCCGTTCTCAGCAATGAACCTTAGTTCCTCAGCCTTCTTCTCACCGTAAGCTTCTTGTATCTCGTCAAGAGTCATCCACTTGGTTTCGAAGACTTCGCTCCAGGTCTTTGGATCTGCATCTTTTGCATCTGGATCTATAAGAATGTCCAACGGATCTTTAGCCGTGACCCGTACTTCACCTTCAACGTGGTCTGTGAAATCCATACGGACATCGAAGTACCCTCTTCCGTCCATAATAAGGCCATCTGAGAATACTTGGTTTTCAACCCAATCAAGTTTGTTGTTATCGGCAATCTGCATAAATACTTTAGTAAGTACATCTGCGACTTGCTGATCACCACCACGTCGTGGTTTGAACTTAATATCTGCCCTGCGGCTAGACTGTTCACCTAATATAGTATTAACAGTAGGTAGAATCGTATTTATAGTAAGAGCTGGGCGGCCTTCTGCTTCAAGAGCAGCTTCGTCTTCTTGGTGCCACTGTTCCCCCCTATAAAAGTCGTCACACTTTTTAGCCATATGAATATATTCTTCGTGGCCGTTGTCACGGGCTCGAACATAACGATCCCATTGGTATGACGCTTTAGCGTGTTCCTCTTCAGGCGTTAGCTTTAATTTTGGCGATTTTTTCATATTTATGCGCTCATAGCTGATTTAGTCTTGAGGTCTTTACCAAGTAATGGAAGACGGTCCCGCCACGACGGTTCGTGGACCACGGGTGCTTGATATGTTGCAAATTCTGTCATCATCAAACCTAGCCAAGCTAGCGCATCTACCTGATCATCATGTACGCCGTTCGGGAAGCGAAGTAACTCCGCCACCAAAGGGCCCGTAAACTGTTCGTCCTTGGGCAAAAAAACCATGCCCTGTTGCATCCGACCTTGGATAGCTCTCGCACGAGCCTCTTTATCTCTACGACCTGTTTTTAAATCTTTAAAATATGCTTCATATAAACCCCGTTCACGGACGCGTTTCTCCAAGAACGGGCCAAGGGCCATTTCAATATGACCTTTTTCAATACCTATAATTGAGGGTCGCCACTCTTCATATAGGTCGAGGATTCGCTCAACGATTTCGAAACCATCAAACTTACCTTTTACAACATCGACCACGTACAACTGATCGTATTCATCAACGCCTACTACCATACCCACGGTATAGTCGTTTCGGTCCTTCTTACCAATTGCTAAATCCCAGGCTGCATAAAAACGCATCTGGGATAAGTCAATTTCATCACGCTCATAGTACTGAATCATGTCGCGTGTAAAGTAGTCACCGTCATCAGCGACGGGATTTTGTTGATAAAGAGCTGACCAATCTCGAGGGCCAACTGCTTTCTCAATTCTTTTTAATGCCTCTTCGTCATACCGCTCTCGGTGCAACGCTTCACCGGCCTTTCTAAACTGTTCGTCAGCCTCTGCCCGTGCTGGGTAGTTTACGACCTCCCACTGTTCTCCGTTGTCCGTGGCTGCTTTGAGTAATCTTCCAGCAAGATCATCGTCATGCCAGCGAGTGAGAATGACGAGAACACCGCCACCAGGGGCAAGACGTGTATAAGCCGTTGACGTGTACCAGTCCCATGACGAGTCCCTAGCATTTTGTGATTCAGCTTCATCACGGTTCTTTACAGGATCATCGATGACAAGGACATGAGCGCCTTTACCAGTGATACCACCACCAACACCAGCAGCAACAAAACCGCCGCCGTCAGTAGTGAGCCATGCTTCTGCGGATTGTGAGTCTTTATCCAACCGCGTTTTGAAAGCTGATTTATAAGTCGGCTCACGAAGGAGTTGGCGGACTTTTCGACTGAATCCCATAGCGAGCGAACCAGAGTACGAACAGCTAATAAACTCGTGTTGAGGGTGGCGACCAAGATGCCAAGCTGGGAAAGCAACTGAAGCAAGCGTGCTTTTACCGTGTCTAGGCGGCATAAAGAGCATAAGCCTTGGAGACTTTTTCTCAGCAACGTCTTTAGAGAATTGCTCAAGCCTTTGACAAATGTCTTTATGGACCCATCCGGCTTGATAGTCTGGATTGAATCGTTCAACGAAAGGGAGTAATCGTTTCCTTGTGAGGAATCGGAGTGCGAGTTCTGCTTTTGCTTTTTCTTCAAGAGATAGCTCCTCTGTTTCGGGCTCGGCGTCCACGCTGCTTGTTGTTGCTTCTGGTAGCGCATCTACGTCGTCCGCTTTACAATAAACACAAAGCCCACTTCCCTCCGCGTATAGCGTCACAGGGAGTGATTTCTTACATCGTATGCAAGTTTGCTTTTCTACCACTATTAGTCTTTCGGTTTTGGCGCTGCGTACGTTTTTCGATTACGGGCTTTGTGTTGAGCCTGTGCCATCTTTAAGAACGCTTGTTCAGCATTCTTGCGTTTAGCTGCACCTTCTTTGGTTCTCTTAGTTACCAGGTCGCCTTTGGTGTTTTTGCTTGATGCATACATATACTTAACCCTCTGGATCTAAATAAGTAGTGTCTTTACCCGCTATCTCTAGCAGCTCTTCGTCTGACAACCTCTCTAGCTGCTTAGATGTAGCATTCATATTAAGATTCACCTGTACTGCTGTGTCTGGTTGTCCCAAACCATGCAGTTTCACAAGTGAATCCACAGTATTCTTCATCTCGGTTGCAGTCGCTGAAGCGTTATAAGCATCCATGTACATTACATGCGCTTGTGTTGCTTCAAACTTTACCGTTTCACGCATTTGGTCGCGGTAATACTGCAACGCCTGCTGGACCGCTGGCCTTTTTGAGGCCTCATGCGCCGCAGGGTAGCTAGAATAACCTGCGCCTCGACCCGCTGCGGCTATTGTCATACCACTAGCGATCAAGGTAACAAGTTTTTCTTGCTGTACAGTTAGGTCATTTAGGTTCAAGCCCATGTATGGTAAATGGGACTGGAACTCAGTATGGTCGCTAACTATCTCAGTGGACGAGTCGGAGACTTGGTCTTCCGGTTTGCTCGGTAACGTCATGCTCTACATCACTATCTAAGTAAATAAATAAAGGAGCTCTCTCACCTAACCCGTCTACATCTAAACTTTCTAGGAAATATGGCAGTGAGTCTTGTCCATACCCCGCATACAAAAGTATTTCATTGGCTTTATTAGCGTCATATACGAGGACCTCTGAAGTAGGACCTCTCAAACCCGTGCCAATGATTGCTTCGTCAAAACCTTCTATACATACCATCTCTATATCCATACCCTATATATTAGCCTCACTAATAATTAGTTACAAGAGAAATCGTTAATTGTTCGTATCCACCAGTAAAACATGTCGCCTGGTAATGTGTGGCGCATGATATTAACGCGGTAACAAACAAGTTGGATATTGTCAGGTGAGTAACTACGGTCGTTAGATATCCTATCTATAGAGGCATTGAAGTCTTTATGCCCAGAGCCATCTTTATGGTGAGTAAGTATTACGCCACTAATAGCACATCGTCCTTTTTGTACGTCCCACAACTTATATAGGTCTTCAGGTTTTAGTCGCCACTCAACATGATCTGCGCGCCTGCCTGAATTAACAGCGTACTTAGCTTTTGAGCAAAGGTCTCTTAGGAAGGCCTTATGGTCACCCGATACGCTGCGGTTGTGTTTACGTGCTTTGCACGCTGAGCAAGTCTTTTTGGTGTTATCAGGAAACTCATTTTCTGATTTTTCTTTACCGCATGAAATACACCTACGTGTTTTACTCATTCGTGGATTATATTAGCTTTACTAAATTTTGCTAGTATTATTTTTTAGAAAAAAAAATTTCGTTTTTAGCATAAAATCCACGTTCGCACTACTTTGTGTGGTTGGTGGTCGCTACCCCGTTCCCCCGATTTGGGATTTGGAACCTTGTTTACGATTAGATGTTCTGGAACCTTGTCCGTCAGTAACCCCTTTTGTTTTGGTTTGACATTTATTTTTATTAGCTGTCCTCGTTCCTCGGCCAGGTGTGACGGTCTGTGTTTATTAATCATTAATCACAAGAGGTGACGTTATGTTAGATGTTCTATTAACTTTATTTATATTGTATTTCGTTGGATTCATATTCTTATGCATGGGTTGGTTGGGATGGCGCGCTTATAGAGATCTATGGCCAACGGTCTATGACCGTCGTCCACGGTCAAAGGTTCGTCGTTCTAGGTCAATGGCTACACGGATGACTGATGATGAGTATGCTATCAAATGGCAACGGCATGAATGGGGAACCAAGAACAATTAGCCAACCAGCATTAGCATTAGCCGAAACATATCCTTGGATAACGGACCTTTGTCCTCTGTCAGTTGACCGTCGTCCCCTGCCCACGGGTGTGTGACGGCTTTGTAAATGTGTGACGGCTTTGGTCAATTTGGTGTCACACATTTATCTTTATATATTTCAATGACTTATATAGATGTGTGACATGTGTGACATGTGTGACGGCTTTTTCCTACTTACATATTATTCTTTTTTATTATTAACATTAAATTAAATACTAATAAGACTGATTTAGGTGTCACACATGTCACACATTTACTCTAGCCATTGTCATTGCTGACTTTCTTGCAATTCGTTTGGTGTCACACATGCGTCACACACGTGTCACACATGTCACACATTTGTTCATTTTTTGTACAATTCTTGACAACGGACCACGTACCACGGTCCATCATCCCATGTCAATGATTATTTCTTAACTGCCCACGTTCCGTGGTCAGGTGTTTATTTCTATAAGTCTTGAATAGTTCAGGGCTACTACTAACTACATAGGAGGAAATATGTCTTTTATTACTAAAGCTAAGGACTTCGTGTCCAGCCAAAAGACAACAACCGATAAGCTCAAGGCTAAAGCCTCTAGTGCTTATAAATACGCCAAAGAGAATCCAGATGACGTAATGCTTGCTGGTCTACTTCTCTGCGGTATCAACCAACAATCAACACTCAGCGAAATTGAGAATGCATCTGAAGTATCTGCATATGTTGATGTTCATGAATTTATGGGGAGTTAATTATGGATTCATTACATTTGGAAACACTTAACTGGTCTTTGCTTGATGACTTTGATCATGAGATGCGCGCTTGGAATGGCGAGTTTGATAATCAAGTTACTAACACACCATATGGCAACCCTTGGGATGTCGACGTTAAACCATCTACTTTTAATACTTACGAAGAGGAGTAATACCATGCAGTCATTAATTGATGCTGTACTAACTGATATGGGTAGCAAGTCTAACTATGACGCACCTGTAGCACGTTATATACAAAAACTTACCGACGAGAATCCAGATATGCGTATGGCAGATGCTTACGAGGATTTCCACACACAACGCTTAGAAGCTGTAGAATCAGAAAAACTAAATGGCGTTCGCGGTGCTGATCCAATTGTAGCACCTGAGTATATGCTGTCTTTCACACAACACGTAATGAATAACATTATGTGGAAGTCACGCAGACTACGCAACTCTATTGAGAATCAGGCTGAGTTCGATGGTCGCACTTCTGGTGGTACTGGTCAGGATTACGCTAATGATCTGTGCGAAGAGTTTGGTATTGAACCTGTTGACTTTGATGGTCTTGTGGCAATTGTTAATGATGACTTTGCTAAGTTGCAGTTCATACATTCAGAGATCACTAAAGATTGTAGTTCATATCTTGATGAGATCCCCGCCTTTGCTTACTTTGTAGAGAATGCACCTGATGACGATGGCGTATGGCAAGAAGTTGCGCGCCTTGAGTCCTTCGATGATGCGTTATCTCACATTGAAGAAGTAGCCGTTAAATTACGAGAGCAACAATCTGCTGAACGTCGCTCACGTTTTCGTAGAGCAGCTTAACCTCATTGCCTCATATATCTTCGGATATGTGGGGCTTTTTTATACATCGACGCTCCCACCAACCACTATGCAGTGTGCCGTTTCACTATCATCACGAGCGCAGCGAGTGGGATGCAGTGTGCTGACAACGGAGAACGAACCATGTACAGAGAACAATTTCCAGATGTTAAATTCAGTGACAAAATAGCTGTGTACTTTGCCGACGGCTCTATCCAAACGTTCAAACATCTTTATTTCGACAATACTGCACTCGATGAAATTGATTGGGATCAAGTAGTAGATTGTCACGACATTTGACTTTTTAGTATTGGCTCTACTAATATGAGCCACGCTAATAATAACTAACTACGAGGAACGTACAATGACCAAAGATAAATTGGTTAGATCAACTGCCCTTTATGCGTCGTTAATCGCCGCATTCACTTTCACCGCACTTACAACGATCTTTGCCTGGGTAACCAACGGTTGCGCGTACGCAGAGTCGTTCTTTGAAAACCAAGCTGAAAAATATAGGAGTTAATCATGTTTATTACAGGAATAATTGCCGCTGTAGGTATCATCTTTCTATTACTAAAATTCGGTCTGCATCGTGTGTGCAAAGCTGACATCCTTGTAGATGTAGGCGCTACATTCTTCTTGATCTGGATATTCGCAGGCACATTTGCCGGCATGATGTCAGGTCTCATTGCTGGCGCAATCATCTCAATCTTCTTGTACGTCGCTAAACGTGTCGTACCAAAGCCACCACCTAAGCCGCCTAAGCCAAAACGTGATTACTTCCGTTGGTTCAAGCGCAAGGAAGCATCATGAAAGATTTCTATGAAGAGTTTCCATTCACAGAATTGAAAAGACCTGACGGTGAATACTACCATGCTCCAGATGAGATGCTGCGTGCAGGCTTCGTGCCATCTCAAATGTGGTCAATTGTAGAAGCTGAGGGTGTAGATGGTTCTGAATGGTACGTCACTGGACCCGCAACGCATTACTGCAATCTTATTGGGTACGTTGCTACAGCTGAACACCACGACGGTAATACCTATTACCACGAATGTATACGAACAGCAGAAGAAGCTGCTAAGTCAGACGCGTATTTTTGCGACACCTGTGAGGTATAACAATGAAAGAAGAAGATCTTGAAACAATCGCAGAGGATAAAGCCGAAAGAATGATGCAAATACGGGGCAGTATCTTCGAAGCAATACCCGACGAGATGCCTGCGGACGAACTCATCATCGCCGGTATGAGCATATTCCTACAAGCTGCATTGCACTGTGCTGACCAAGACGTCGATAAAGTGCGCGGTCTTGTAGAACACGTCATAGAGCTTGCTCAAGAAATAAACAAAATGGATGACGAAAATGGTGTATGGCCGTTGGAAACGGTGCATTGACATGAAAATTCAAGTATTTGCAGAAGACTATACCGCTGCCGAAAAACTTGCTGAGTTCTATTGCGATGAAGCATACAACCTTTGCATACCAACACTTGAACAGTGGGCCTCGGACAACGGTTACTTGTTCATTACCGAGTCGGTACAGGAGAAAGAGTCATGAGCAAAGGCAGCAGACAACGACCAACTAATAAGCTCAAGTTCGACGAAAACTTCGATGCAATATTCGGGAAAGGGAAAAATGTATCCAGAGAGCAACCCAGTAGTAAAAGCAGAACTAGAACCAATAGACGTAGCAATCCGGAAGGAACGAGCACGCCTGTGGGATCTTGAAGACGCTGGCCACGAACCACGGTCAACGTACCTTGAGTACTTGTGCCGTGAAAAAGCCCGAGGCGTAGAACATATTGTTATAAATTTTTAAGGAGTAATAATGAAATATTTCATGGCGCAGAGCGACATAAGAGATGGAGATTACGAGTACCAATCATTTTATATAGTCAGTTCTGAAACAGACTTACCCAACACAGCTACTGCACAGCTGACTGCTTGGAACTATGGACTTGAGCTTAACCTAGACGACACTGATTTTCAATGGTGTGGTGAACGGTTAGTACGAGAGTCTATAAGGAGCGAAATAAATCCTGAGCATATCGACGTTCTAAAAAATTATCTGCCCATGATTAATTGGCAATTGGTTAAACAAAACGGAGACGAATCATGAAAGACCCAATTGATTGGAAAGAAAACCTAGCCTTATGTAACGACACAGCCAATGAAATCATGGACAAGTTCTGGGACCGCCTGTTTACAGGCTCAGTACATTTTCCTGAAGGCGAAGAAATCTTTACCACGAATACAGATATTAGTGAGGCTAATAAAGATGTATAGCTTACGTCAAGTTTTATACACCTTAAACATATATCCAAGTACTGAAAGATGGAACCAATATAAACACCCACTTAACCAAGCACAGCTTGACGAACTAGCAATACAGCTATGCAACGGTCTCGCAGATGAAAACCTTTACCAAGATGGTGAATGTACACCTGAAGAAGCGGTAGAACGATATGAAGAGATCATGACCGCAGCTTCATCATTAAACCAATATGCAGAATATTACCAACTAAAACAACGTGAAATCAGTGAGGAATACGCATGAACATCTGCTTGCATGAAGACGAAGTCAGCTGGTGGGAGCATGACGCACGCGGCATAGAGCTCTGCAAAGTCTGCGACAAATGCTACACAGACAAAATGGCCCAATACCGACCTGAAGTACTTACAAATTCTAACTATGACATCGATGAGACCATCGAGGAGGAATCATGAGCAATAAAATCAATGAAGAAGTTGCTGTTCAAATAGCAATGGATCTGTTTGTAGCCCACCGCTACCGACCAGAAGACTGTTTCAAATTAGCACGAGAGTTTCTTGAGTATCGAGAAGCTGAACGCCAACGCATCAAAAACTGTATGAGGAGGGATCATGAGTGAAGAAGAAATCATCTTAAATAAAAAGCAATTATGGAATTCGCAAGCCCCCGCTCTGAACTTTGAATACGACGAAGACGCCCTGCTACAACATGCGCTTGAAGTTGGATTTGTAGAACCAGTAGGCGGCGATATGTACAAAGTGAATATGCGCTATGGGGAGGAAGAGCAATGATTGAAATTGAAAACAAACATCAAGCCCTTGAAGTAATCGACTCTCTCCAGAACTACATTGGGGAAAGAAACATAGAAGGCTACAACCCCATACTTGATTCTCTATGGGAATTAATTAATGAAGAAATAATTGGAGAGGACGAGTAATGGACTTAGATGAAACTCTGTCTGATCCCCACCCCTATGCAGATGATCGGATCATTAAAGCACTAGAGAGTGCTCATGCCATTACATGGGACGAGTGCCACAAAGTCTACATCTCTGCAGACCCCAAAATGACTAAGCAATTTAAAAAGATCGGATACCCAATGACTCTAATCAAGAACGATGTTAATGACGCAGCAATCACGTTGCAAGAGTGGTACGACGATTCTTGTCCTCTCAAATTCATTCAAAAAGTCCACAGCCCCGGTAACAACGAAGATTACGAAAACGTAATCCCGCAATTCGACGATGAGGAGGAATTATGAACACAACAAAACTTTGGACAGTTGAAAAAACCATTGTTGAAACTACTACCGTTTTTGTCCAAGGAGACACAATGGAAGATGTTTTAGCAGCTGTTAGCAACGCTAAGAATACTTACGACATGTCTGACTATGACCCTGAAATTCACACCGAAGATAAACAAATCAAAATTACCTTAGCAAATCCGCACGTGGAGAAAAACACATGAAAACAATCATGTTAGGAGAATTTGATAAGGCAGACACAGAGCTTCTGTCAGAAATTGTACGCGCTTATTTATTGGATATGGACATCAACCCGACGTCCTTTGCGTTTCACATTGAAGTTGAATATTTAGAGGAGAAAGAATCATGAATTTAGACGAAACAATAGAAGCATGCGACAAGCTTAGACTGCAACTGGAAGGCGTTGGCCTTTCTGACGCACTTATAGAAGTAGTTACTTTTGCTTATATACAAGCAACAAAACGTGCGCTTGAAAAAGTGAAGGAGGTTGTATGAACCGTGAACCCTGTCGCATAGACGACGATCCAAGCTATGACTATTCAGATTATTGTGAAGGCAAAGGTTATTACAAAGAAAAACCAGAACGTGACCCAGATGAACTTCGCGACGAAGCAATTCTTAATCTTACAGATGATGACGATTGGAATCATGTACCAAGTAGAAACATAGGGTCACTCGACCCACTTATCTAAATTACGGAGGAAAAAAATGCGTAGTATAAGCCCATCAGCTCTAGCACCGGAGCTCAAAGCCAATGCACTGGCTAACATTGCAACAATGATTTGGGGACCACCTGGTGAAGGTAAGTCTGAAATCGTATATGAAGTTGCAGATGAAATGAGTGCAAAACTTTTTGAAGTTCGTGCCAACCTATTCGACCCTGTTGATGTTCGCGGCGGTCTAAAAGTAGTTGAGCAAAAAGACGGCACCTACCGCACCCGGTACGGTGTGCCCGAAGACTACCCTGATACCAACTACCAAGGTACAGTAATCATATTTATTGACGAACTAAGTACTGCACCAAAAGCTACTCAAAACTCTTTCTTGCAACTACTTACTACTGGCAAGATTGGCACGTATCAATGTCCACCTAACACAATCTTTATTGCAGCAGGCAACCGTGCAACCGATCGTGCTGCAGTGCACGAGATGCCGACGCCCGTAAAGAACCGCTTCTCTCACTTTACTTTAGAAACTAACATCGATGACTGGGTAGCATGGGCTATGAAGAATAACATTGATGAATCAATCATCAGTTTCTTACGCTATAGACCACAACTATTGTCAGATGTTGACGCCACACAAAATGCATTTCCAACACCACGCGCTTGGGATTATGTAAACCGTAAGCTTCCATTCATGTCCGATGAGTTCTACGGAGTTTCATCACTTGTAGGTGACGGTGCTGCTGGTGAGTACGTTGCATTTAAACAAATCTATCAAGATCTACCAGACATTGATGCACTAATCAAAAGCCCAAGTACAACTAAAGTACCTTCAAGTACATCAGTGCTCTATGCAATATGTGGTGCATTAACTGCGCGCGTTGATGCAAATAACTTTGAAGCAATTATGAAATACGCAAAACGCATGCCCCCTGAATACCAGGTAATCATCGTCCGCGATTCACTTGCTAAAGATCGTGCACTTAGAACAAGTCCTTCTTTTAGTAAATGGACTGCCGATAACGCCGAAATACTTTTATAAGGAGAAACTATTATGGCTTCAGTAAGAATAACTCACGAACTGCGTACGCAGATTCGTTTCAATGCAGAAAAAGCATACGATATATCAAACCCAAAACCACAACCAAGTAACGCTTATATAGATCGTGTCCGTAGTGCCGTTGTAAACGGACCAGAACAAACGTTCTTAAAAGATATGGCAGAGCTTGGTAATGAACGCGATCTAAAAACAGTGCGTGGAAAATGTGTTTTACCCTTCCAAAACAAAGATTCAATTACTACTATTGATCTTCGTTCAAGTGATCCTGAAAACTCAAGAAACTATAATGAGCAGACTATTACTTTTAATACACAACTGTCTAATTACTGGGTGACAGAAGAATCACACACTAGGTGGGGTAATCCAACATTATACTTACAAGACTTTGCACCAGAAGACGCTCGTGAAGTTAGCGAAATGTTCGACAAACACTGTGCAGATATAGATGTATGGCACACTGCTAAACAAACTTATACCACACAAATCTGGGATTTGCTTGATAAATGCACGACGTTAAAACAGCTTCTAGATATATGGCCTGCCGCTGAATCGCTTGTACCTTCTGAAAAACTACAAAAAATGCACGTTAAAGTAAGCAGAAAAGAACGCGCAGAACAAGTTAAAGCAGAAATTAACTTTGATCCAAGCGTAGCTAATCAAACAGTACTTACTGCTAGACTACTTGGAGGCTAATATGTCCGCTGAAAGCGACATGCTAAAAGCTAGAGCACAACTGCTTATGGACCAGCCATTCTTTGGTGCCTTAGCGTTGCGACTTAAACTTGTACAAGACAATGACAACTGCGATACAGCAGCTACAGACGGCGTACGTCTCATTTACAACAGTAAGTATATTGGTAAATTAGACAGCGTTACTCGCAAAGGTCTGATTGCTCATGAGGTTATGCACTGTGTGTTTAACCATATGACACGCAGACAAGAGCGCGATCCAAAACTCTGGAACATAGCTGCTGACTACGCAATCAACAACCACCTCATTGATTGTGGTTTTGTATTACCTGAAGGCGGGCTTATTGACGAAAAATACAAAGACATGACTGCTGAGAAAATCTATGCAAACCTTGATCACGAAGACCCACCTAAACAATGTGCATGGGGCATGGTACTTGATGCAGGCGCTGGTCAACTGCAGGCAGGCTCAAACGCAGCGCTAGAATCTGAATGGCAAGTTGCAGTAACACAAGCAGCTGAAGTTGCAAAACGTGCAGGTAAACTACCCGGCAGCATGCAAAACTTCATACAAGATATTATTAAACCAGTCGTTGATTGGCGGACCATATTGTGGCCTTTCTGTACTGCACTTACTAATGACGATTACAGTTGGCGCAAACCAAATCGTGCATACATCAGTGAAGACGAATATTTACCAAGTATGCTTACCGAAGGCGCTGGACATCTTGGTGTCGTTATGGACTCATCAGGTTCATGCGAAAACTATTGGGAGCAGTTTGTTGGTGAAATGGCAGCTATACATTCTGAGTTACGCCCTACTCAAATAACTGTTCTCCATGTAGACACACGTGTACAGCATGTAGATGAAGTTATGCCTGATGATATATTCCCTAAGTCGCCAATCAAAGGCGGCGGCGGTACAGCATTCAAGCCTGCTTTTGACTACTTTAATGAACATCATCCTGATGTTGAAGCTGTTGTGTATCTTACTGATCTTGAATCAAATGAGTTTGGAGAAGAACCGCCCTACCCTGTGCTATGGGTATCCACAGAAAAACATGAAGCCCCCTGGGGACAAACTTGCTACATTACATTGTAATATTACTTGAGCTAATATATTAGTGCTGGTAATATTATTATTCATTTACTAGGAAAGTATTATATGAAACCAAATCCAGCAAGTATTGATTCAATCACCCCTACCGAATGGGACAATACCCATAAACAATCTTCCCAAAAAGATAACGTTAATAATCCAGACCACTATAACTTTGGGAAAATAGAATGTATTGACTATTTAGAAGATAACTTAAAACAAGGGTTCACATCTTATTTAGACGGGAACATTAAAAAGTATCTTCATCGATGGCAATACAAAGAAAAACCTTTAGAAGATCTACAAAAAGCACGTTGGTACTTAGATAGATTGATACTAAAGGTATCAAGTGAAGACTGATGAATACACTCTTCACTGATATAGAAGCAGCAGTTGATGAAGGGCATTTCATACAAAAAGATCTAAAGAAAACTTGTTATCTAGTTACAGATCAATCTAACCAACTCCATGTAATTACTGATGATCAGTACAAACGCCCTAAATGGCAAACACATAGAGTATTAGAAATATTCCACCACTAGGAGAGTGCAATGGATACAAAAGAGTATTTTGAAAAGCTTGAAACAATAGAACAAGATAAAATTCACCCTGAATTCCACACTTTTGCTACAGTCTGGCTTAAGTCTAGATGTCCTGAGCAATACAAAGAACTAATATCCCGCTATAAATCCCTTGAAAGCGAAATATACGCGCAGCATGAATGCAACGCGCACAAGGTACCTTTTTAATGGATTTAATAACGTTAGATTTTGAAACATATTACGACGTTAAATTTAGTCTTACTAAACTTACAACAATGGAATACGTCAGTGATGAGCGCTTCAAAGTATGGGGCGTTGGCATCAAAGTAAACGATGGAGAGACAGAGTGGTTCGGCGAAGACGAAACTGAAGATGCAATACGTTCTATAGACTGGACCAATGCAACCGTTGTCTGCCACAACACCCTGTTTGATGGCTACATACTTACACAATATTACGGGGTAAAGCCTGCTTATTATATAGATACAGCAGCTATGAGCCGTGGAATTTATCCAGGGCAAAGCAGCCGATTAAAAGATTGTGCCGTCCGTGCTTTCCCTAATGACGAGTCAATGAGAAAAGGAGAAGAGCTAGCAAACGCAAAAGGCGTATGGGATTTAGATCCTGACCTTGAAGAACAAATTGCTGGCTATTGCATCCAAGATGTTGACTTAACATATGCTATATATCAGCAATGGAAAAACATACCTAAAGATGAGCTCGACCTCATCGATTTAACATGTCGTATGTTTTGTGAGCCAAAACTAAAAATTGACCGTGAACGACTGACCACGTACCACGAACAAGAGTTCAATAATGCAGAACAAATAATCTTAGGCAGTGGAGTAGATCGCAAAGTACTTAGCTCAAACCAACAGTTTGCAGAGTATATTTATGAAATTGGCTTAGTACCGCCAACCAAGAAGTCCCCTACTACAGGTAAAGACATCCCTGCTTTAGGTAAAAACGACAAAGCATTTAAACAGATGCAAGACATGTACCCACAATTCAAACATATATGGGACGCACGAACTGCAGTAAAGAGTCGTTTAACACAGACCAGGGCAAAACGCTTCTTATCAGCAGCATGGAAAGACGACTGGCTGCCAGTACCGCTTCGGTATTATGCAGCACATACAGGCCGCTTTGGTGGTACCGATAAACTTAACATGCAAAATCTCCCTCGTGGAGGTGAACTACGAAAATGCATCGTAGCCCCTGGGGACGATCTGCTGTTTGTTGCTGACTTATCTAACATTGAAGCTCGCATGCTTGCTTGGTTAGCTGGTGAAACACAACTACTAGAACAGTTTAGGGCTGGAGACGACATATATAGTGCTTTTGCTAGCACAGTATATGAACGCCCAATCAACAAAAACGACGACCCAGTAGAACGTTTTGTTGGAAAGACTGCGATTCTCGGTCTTGGTTATGGTATGGGTGCTCAAAAGTTTAAAGACACACTAGCTGCAGGCGCTATGGGTCCGCCCGTACACTTCACACTTTCTCAAGCGCAAAATGTAGTAAATACATACCGTAGTACATACCGTGGCATACAAAATTTATGGCGTAAATTAGAAGACATGCTTAAACAAACGCTTCATAAAGACAATTACGGAAATCGATACGGACCGTTAACAGTAGCTGAAAACAAATTGTGCCTACCAAATGGAATGGCATTAAGGTACCACAATCTAAGATACGGTAACTCTGGTCTTATTTATGAAGCACGAGGCAAAACAGAATACACATATGGGGGGAGAGTTACAGAAAATGTAATTCAAGCATTAGCACGAATAGTTATTACAGACAGTATGCTACGTTTAGATAAAGAACACGACGTAGCACTTACTGTTCACGATGAGATAATTATTACTGGAACTAATATTAACCCCAATGCTACAATGGATAAAATAATCACTGATATGTGTATCCCCCCTTCATGGGCATCAGATATACCACTTGATGCGGAAGGCGGTTACGCAAGAGAATATAGTAAGTAATGTCGAGACTTGTACTAACAAGAAAAGTAAACGAATCAGTCATAATACATAAAGATGACGAAGTTATACTCAACGTAAAAGTCTCAAAGATAGACCGTAATCAAGTACGCCTAGCTTTTGACGCAGATAAGGATATCAAGATAGACCGCGAAGAGGTGTTGTTAAAAAACCAAAAATAACTGCACCTTATTGCGTTATATAAATAGAACTATTTATATTAGTGCGACTAATTTGCGGTCTCTCAGGAGGAATCTGAATCTATGCGAGTTACGTTTTTAGAAGCTACTAATGGCTTATCCCTTAGTAAACACCATTCAAAACAAGATGGCTTCAAACCGTACCCACACGTAAAGTCAGTAACATCACACGTTCATCAATTAACAATAGATTCTGAAGGCCTTAAAGACCTTGAAGTACTTATGCGCGACCACGGAGATAAAGGTCATTGCATGCTTAAAGGTAACCTTAAAAGAGATATTATAAACGAGTCTCGTGCAGGCCAATCTTATAGAACTGAGTTAAATAATTTACTTGTGCTAGATATAGACGGCGTGCGGCTACCAAAAAGCATATCGACAACTAATAAACTAACAAAAGCAGAAGTTACTTTTTTAGCTAATCAAATAATAGCTGAATTACCAATAGAGTTAAGAGATGTAAGTTACATAGCACAAGCTTCAGCAAGTTTAGGCTTTAAAGGCGATAAGATATCAATGCATATATTTATGTTCTTATCTATTGCTATGCCAGCAAAGTCTATTAAATTATGGCTACAAGATGTTAACTTTGAATCAGATGTGTTTGCAGATCAAATGGAACTCTCTGTAAATGGGCAGTCTTTAAAATATCCACTTGATACATCAGTAGCGGATAACTCAAAGATTATTTTTATAGCACCCCCAACTTTTAGTCACGTGCGATCTAATCCTTTCGAAACAAACGATGACCGAATAGTTAGAGTAGACAGAGGCCAAGCTAGTTTTAATTTAGCTGGAATGATGTCTGATATCAGCCCTCAAAGATGCCACGAAAAAGCACAAAAATTCAAAGACAAACTTCGTGAAACAGCTGGCTTCAGTAAAAAAGCAACTAAGATACGAGTTGCTACTATAGACAATATTGCAGAAGAAGTATTAGTTAATCCAGATAAAATGGCTATAGCTATTGTCGACGAGTCTACGTTTCCATACATTCGATGTAACATAAATGGTGGAGACTCCGCTGCATATTACTTTAATATGAGCAAACCAACGTATATGTACAATTTCAAAGACGAACCAATCTTTGAAATAGAAAAAGCAGATAAAGAATTTTACTTATCAATTTTTGATCGTTACGAAGAACGCCTAGAAGAAGTAGGACAATCTGAAAAACCTGTTGTTTTACGTGATTACTCAACAGACACCTTTTTTAATGGCCTTTACGACCCAAATACTAAACAGTTCAGCAAAGACTATCCGCTGACACCAATAAGCAAAATGAATATTGAAGACTTCTACATGAACCACGGTAAGGTCCCGCCCGACTTTATCCCAGATGGACGCGTAGTATTTGATCCTACTTCAAACGAAGAAGCTATAAACTTTAAGAAAGTCCCCTACTACGTCAACACGTACCAAAGAAGCGACTACGTGCGTAACGCTGAAGCGCCCGATACACCGCTAGAGATTGGCCACGGACAACGGATCAAAGATAAATGCCCTCTAATACATACCATTATCTACCACATATTAGGCAATGGTGACGAAGAGTACGAACGTTTCATTAACTGGCTAGCAGCTATATATCAGACACGTAAGAAAACAGGAGTATCCTGGGTGCTTACAGGCACACAAGGTACTGGTAAAGGTATTTTCTACTCACGGATATTGCGCGGTTTGTTTGGTACGCCACATGTACCTATGAAATTTCTACAAAGTATGGAAGAGCAATTTAACCTCTTCATGCGAGACGCATTGTTCTTGGTAGTTGATGAGTTTCATATGGCTTCTGCATCATCCAGTGCAGGCAAAATGGCTGACAAACTTAAAAACCAAATTACCGAGCCCACGATAACTATTCGTGGTATGCGATCTAATCAGGTAGAAGTAGAAAGTTACACTAATTACTTATTTTTAACTAACAGAGTAGATGCTGTAAATATTGAAACAGGCGACAGACGTTACAACATTGCGCCTAAACAAGAAGAAAAGCTGCTCGATAAGTTCCCCGGTATTGCTAAACAACTCAACTCAAGTAAATTAGAAAAAGAGTTATATCACTTCGCTGGTATGCTCAAAACGTACAAAGTTGATTCGCATCTTGCTAAAACTGCTATTAACAACTTAGCTAAAGAACAAATGCGTAATGTATCAATGTCTGTGTTTGAAGAGTTCTGCCAAGCCCTCAAAGAAGGCAAGCTCAGTTACTTTACAGACATATTAGATATCAACACTGCATCTGTGTTACATGCTAATGAAATAGAAGCTGCACAAAGACTTGTTAAATCTTGGATTGCTCAAGCACAACATCCGTACGTAGTTATACCTATGGAGCATCTTCGTACAGTGTTCCATGTTCAGACTGAACAGAACCCACGATTATCGCAACGTGAGTTTACAAAACGTATGAGTAGAAATGGGATTGAAACTGAACGTAAACGCCCTCAAGGAGCAGATAGAAACACAAATGTTATAAGAGGTGTTGTTACTGAATGGAACTCTAACGAATTAGAAATCAAACGTTTACAAGAAACTTACTTTAATGAGCATGATCAGAAATTGCTTTGTAAGTAATTATTAGCTAAACTAATAATTACAACAATAAAGGATTTTACAATGGTCAACTTAACTCAGGATACGAGACCAGATACATTTAAACCTCTCGAAAAACCAAAAGAGCTAGGGCAACTTAGATCTTGGTCTTATTCCGCCCTTAAAGTTTATGAAGAATGCCCTTATCGCAGTTACATAGCAAAAGTTAAAAAAATAAGAGAAGAGTCTGGTCCAGCTGCTGAACGCGGCACTATGATTCACCAAGAAGCCGAAGATTATGTCAACGGCACACTAGGGGAGTTCCCTGATTCTTGTAAAAAATTTAAAGGTGAATTCGAAGAGCTGCGCGCTTTGTTCATAGATGCAAAAGTAGAACTAGAAGGCGAATGGGGATACGACTTAGATTGGAAACCTGTTGGCTGGATGGAAAAGCAAACATGGGCACGTATCAAGTTAGATGCGCTCGTACATGAAGATGAAAAGAGTGCTCGAGTAATTGATTATAAAACAGGCAAAAAATTTGGTAACGAGATATCTCACAGCCAACAAGGCCTGTTATATGCAATTGGTACTTTCTTCCGCTACCCAGAACTAGAGTATGTACAAGTAGAGTTCTGGTATTTAGATAAAGGAGAAACTACTAAGAAACAATACACACGTGAGCAAGCAATGCAGTTTGCACCTGGGTGGCATAGCCGCGCACTTGTTATGACAACTGCAACAGACTTTGACCCTACACCCAGTAAAGACAGTTGCCGGTGGTGTTCATACCGCAAAGGCGATCACCCTGAATGCCACTGGGGCGTAGATTAAGTTTCCTCCCCTGCTCACTCTAGTGAGTTTTTTATAGCCCCTCTTCGGAGGGGTTTTTTTCACCCCTAAATAAAGTAAGGACCTTCAATGATACAAATGGTTTTCAAAATAATTACATTCTTTCAGTTACTAAGTGTCGTAAAGCGGAGAAGGGAATATGGAAATGAAGTACGCGCGCAAAGAAAAAATAATCCAATACCAACTGATGACCGACCCGCTGGAAGCGCAGTACTGGACAACCCACCGTCTGAAGAAGAGTGAGATAAAAATACTAACCAAGTGTGATCGATCAACTGCTGCATTACTACGCGAGGAAATACTAAATGACATCATTAGCAGAGAACCTAATCCCAGTAAAAAATCTCCGCCCACCGACAACTCGTTATCGGAAAGGCGTGAAAGTACCAAGCCTCAACATGTTAAAACGCGGTAAGCAAAACAAAAAGCTCGGAGATAAAGTCACAGTCAAAAAGTGGAAAGGTATGACTATGTACTCATTAACTCTAGAAGAGCGAGCTACGTGCCCTACTGACTGCGAACAATGGGACAATTGCTATGGCGACAACATGCCGTTTGCCCACAGATTTAGCCACGAGCACTCTGACTTTAAACCAATGTTAGAACAACAATTAAAAGAATTAAATGACAAACACACTGAAGGTTTTGTTGTAAGACTTCACGTACTTGGTGATTTCTATAATGCAATATACCTTGTGCAGTGGCAGCTTTGGCTACACAAGTTCCCAAATTTAAATGCGTTTGGCTATACCCATCATAAATATAAATCTCAGTTAGGTAGCATGATTGAAAATATAAACCGCATGCACCCAACTAGATTTCGCATTAGATTTTCTGACGATTGGGACACAGAATTCAGTGCTCATGTATCTGAAACAGAAGATACGGCGAGGCTGTTAGGGAACGGCATTGTATGCCCCGAACAAACTGGACAAACAAAGAGTTGTACAAGCTGTGGGTACTGCTGGTCTAGTGACCATCCAGTTATTTTTATTGAACATTAATATTAGTAATGCTAATATGTTAAACCATCAATGAGTGATGCTTATGTATAAACCATTTGAACACCAACAAGTCACGACTGACTTCATTAAAGCCAACGAACGTTGTCTTATCACCTCTGATCCTGGTACAGGTAAAACACGCTCAGTTCTAGACGCCATCCCTAAAGATGGGCAACGGACCTTGGTTCTAGCACCACTGTCAATTCTTGAAAGCTCATGGGGCGACGACATTGAAAAATTTCGTCCTGATCTTACTTACTCTATTGCTTATGCAAAAAACCGTGAAGCAGCTTTCTTAGGAACCAATGACCCGGAACCTACTGACATAGTCATTACTAACCATGATGCAGTTAAATGGATTAAGAAAAACTACCATGTGCTATGTGGCTTTGATCGGCTTGTTATTGATGAGTTTACGGCGTTTAAAAACAAAAGTAGTCAGCGCAGTAAAGCATGCTTAAAGATTGCAGAAGCGTTCAACACTCGTATCGCAATGTCCGGCACACCAAACAGCAATACTATTTGTGACATCTGGCATCCAACGTTAATCGTAGACGACGGAGAACGGCTCGGTAAGCGTTTCTATTCGTTCAGGAGCAATGTGTGTACGTCACGCTTTAATGGCTTTGCTAATGAGTGGTGCGATAAACCAGAAGCACAAGAGATGGTTGGTGCTGCACTTAGTGACATTAACATACGCTATGAATTAACCGATTGTCTTGATATGCCTGAGCAATCAGTAAACACAATGTATGTAACTTTGCCGCCAAAAATTATGCAGCAATACTACCAGCTATCTGAAGACAATGTGCTCTACACAGGTACTAAAACAATCAACGCAATCCATGCCGGCGCAAAAGTTAAAAAACTATTGCAGTTATGTACAGGTGCTATATACGACGAGCATGGCAATGCAGAAGGTATTCACAGCGAGCGCTACGACTTAGTAATGCAGCTAGTTTCACAACGGGCACATTCGCTTGTCGCATTTAACTGGCGTCACGAACGTGAACGTATGGCTGAACTCGCAGACAAACTTGGAATCAGCCACGCAACTATTGACGGCTCTGTACAAGCGCACAAACGCAAAGAAATCGTTGATCGGTTGCAAGCCGGACAAATACAAGTTGTGTTTTGTCATCCTCAATCAGCTGGTCACGGTCTAACAATGACCAAAGCAAAAACAGTTATTTGGGCTTCTCCTACATATAACGCTGAACACTACCAACAGTTCAACCGACGTATTTTTCGAGCGGGCCAAAAAGATAAAACAGAAGTTATTCAAATTGCAGCTCGCGACACCTGGGAACCGGATGTGTATAACAAACTAGAAGGAAAGCTAGGAAAAATGGATGAGCTGCTAACGATACTTAAAGATCTACACGACAACAGGAGGATTGCTTAATGAAAGAAAACATGAATGTAACGGAGCTTATAAATGAACGAGCTAAAGTAAAAGGCGAAATGGATACTATAAATATCCAACTAAAAGAATTGCGAGCAGAATCAGACTATCTAGATGTACTGCTCCTCAAGAAGATGGATGCAGAAGGCGTTTCACGAACAGCTAATGAGCGAGCTTCTGTATCAATCAACGAAGACACTGTACCTAACGTAGATGACTGGGATGCATTATATCAGCATGTCAGCAATACCCAAGATTACAGCTTGCTTCAACGACGCATAAGTTCAACTGCTTATAAAGAGTTGCTTAAAATGGGAGAAAACGTCCCTGGCCTCAGTCCTCGCACTGTACGCCGTGTCAACTTTAGAAAACTTTAACCCTTAACGATGAACGATGAACGATGAACGATGAACGGAGAACGATGAACTATGAGTAACCAAGCGTTAGCATTAGCCGAAAAAGAACTACCCGCACACCTAAAACAAATTGAAGGTATGGGACGCGGTAACGAGCACGTAGGAGCGCACTTAGCTATCCCACGTATAAAACTATTACAGAAAATGTCAGACGAAGTTGATAAGCATTCACCTGGATACATCAAAGGTGCAGAAGCTGGCGACTTTATCAACACCTTAACAAACAAGGTGTATGGCGAAGACTTGTATGTACTTAGTATTACATTCAAAAATGAATTCGTTGTATGGCGAAAACGTGAAGCAGGCGCCGGTTTATTGGGTAATTACTCAAGCCACGCTGAAGCACAACAAGCTATTGACGCTACTGACAAACCTGAAGATTACGATATTGTAGAAACGCATACCCATTTACTTCTTATCAAAGACCCTGAAACTGGCGCGCTTGAAGCATCACCAGCAATCATGGACTTTGCATCTTCTAAGCTACGTATTTCTCGTAACTGGAACTCGCAAATTGGTATGAAAGGCGGTGATCGTTTTGCTGGTCTTTGGAAACTTAAGTCACAAGCTGTTGAAAACCGTATGGGCAATGCCTTTATGAATCTCGACGTTGAGTTTGTGGGCTGGTCTCAAGAAGACGACTACAAAAACGCAGAAAAAATCTACGAATCGCATTCCCCTAGTAAGTAGTAATAAAGTGCCTAGCGGAGTTCCTCCCGCGTAGTAACCAGGCTGACCCACTGGTAGGCACAACGGGTCATTTACCTTATGAACGAACATAGTTTTGTCAAATCTATACATAACTACCTTGACCCTAGAGTATATAAGTGGAAAATCCACGATACATATACAGGGGGAGTTCCTGACGCTTTTTATTCAGGCCCTGTAGGATCTTTGTTCGTAGAATATAAATATATAAAGCAATTACCAAAGAAAAACACTACATTGCTCAGGCATTCTCTTTCGAAACTGCAAGATGCTTGGTTAGAAAGAGTAAAACCAGCGACTCCTGTCGCACTTATATTAGGCGTTGAAGACACAGCACTAATAATTTTAGATGACTTTTCTTTAGAAATAAGTAAAATGCATTATATTGATGCATGCATTTCGCGCAAGGGAGTAGCGGAATGGATTTTTAACCTAACCCATGATGGGGCAACTTATGAACGATTCAAAGCAGATACCAGTAGCTGTAGCAAATCTGCGTAAAATCTGGCAACAGAAAAAAGTAGAAATGCATTTCACGCAAGTGGAAGCAGCAAAAGACCTAGAATGGTCACAAAGTGCAATTAGCCATTACCTAAGTAACATAACAGACTTGGGACCGGCAGCTATTGTTAAATTTGCAAACTTCCTAGATGTAGATCCAACCGAAATAGACCCAGACATAGAACATAGGCTCCCACACGTCCACAAACTAGTTATGGACTATAACTCTGATGATATGACGCGTCCTATAAAAGACGCTGTATACTCAAGAAAAACGTCTGTCTCATCTTACATACAGTTGGGCGCAAAAGCCTGTATCGAAGACACTAGTGGCAATAGCATTGAACGACTAAGTTCTACTAACATGAAAGGCGTAGCTCAAATATGCGCTCTATCAAAATACCCTTCCGCAAAAATAGTAGCTGTACGAATAAAAAACGAAAAGCAATTACGATTCTATCTTAGAATAGACATGCCTAAACAAAGCATTATATCTAAAATTTGGGCAGTAGTTTCCTTTAGTTATATTTAGTCCCTTTCTATACATTAATACGTATTTATACTTACATTACCTTTGTTTTTTTGGTAGTATAAATATTAGTTAATATACTAATAAACTAATAATACAAATGTGCTAATACTAAAGTATTAGCTATAAAAATAATCGCCCTTAATTGCAGAAAAGGAAGTAAATAATGGATATGAAACAAATACTGTCGGAAAAATACGGACCGTTTATGGATTTAGCAGAGTTAGCCACACTGTTCAGGCTAAAAAAAGAATCGCTATACCAACAGATATATAAAGGGCAATTAGACATAGCGCACGTAAAGCGCGGGAAAAAATATCTTTTCCCTACTCATGAAGTTTCAAAATACTTAACAGCTAATCTCAGTACTTAGCTGCTACGTCTTCGGGCTTTAAATTAATATAACGAGATAACTGGTCAAGGCTTGTATGCCCACTGACTAAGCGCACTTGTTCTATTGCCATACCTTTCTCAAACATGCGAGAAATAGCTTCATGTCGTAAGTCATGAAACGTTAAGTCTGTAATACCGACTTTCTTTCTAAGTTTAGCAAATTTGTCTGAGATTGACGCGCTTCCGCTTGTTGTAAACAACCTGTCCCTGCCATCAAAGTCATTTTGTGCACGTAGGATCACCTCTCTAACGCCCTTTAATAGAGGTATTTTGCATAGTTTTTTACCCCCTTCCGACTTTGGATCTTTCCTTAAAACCTTAATAACTCCTTTATTAAAATCTATATCTGAAAATTTTAAGGCATGTATTTCGCCTTGTCTCATACCAGACTCAATTGCTATGTCTATAGCATAACGTATCCAATGTTTTTTTGACGCCTTTATAAGAAGATCATATTCATGAGGCTCGAGTCGTCTGTCGCGCCAGACGCTTCCTAATATAATTTTCTTTTTTATTAGTTCTTCAGTAGCTATTTGAACAGCATCTTCTTCAAGTTTTATCCTTGAGTTTTTTACAGCTTGTTTAAAGTAATACATTTGTTTCTGCAGTGTGCTTGCGCTTACCTTAGATCTTCTTTCAGCAGCAAAAATAAGAACGTCCTCTACTGCCAGATCATGTATAGACACACCACGAAAATAATCTGCAATCTGTTTAAGTGCGGAACGTTTAGGTGCAGCTACTGGTAGGTTAAATCTTTCATAACTTACAATAAGATCTTGGATAATGTCCTCAATGACCACGGACCTAGGTTGACTGACATCGATAAACGAACCGTTGTCCATGCTCGATTCAATACGTCGCGCCCACGCTTTAGCAGCAGCTTGCGTAGTGAAAGATTTTGATTGGAGTGGGTATCCACTCATACGAATTTGCGCTTGATAACGGTTACCCCGCTTCCTAATTGTAGCCATTGCACCCTCCTAGGTGTGACATATGTGTGACAGCGAAGGTATCATGCACAAAAAACTATTACATTTCAAGGGGTTAGAAAGCTGGCGGTGAGAGAGGGATTCGAACCAAAATAAGTGAATTTTTTATTTATTATCAATCATTTAAGTTCTATTTATTATAATTTACCTTACGGAATACTAAATCCGTAAGTTCATGATATTTCTATATATTTTATTTCTCATTATTTTTAACTGTGACAGTGTCACAGTTGTCACAATCTCGTGGATTACGACCAACTTTTAAATCATCAACAGCGATAAGAGACAGCGATGCAATTGCAAACGCCAGCATATAAGTAATCATCAGGGAGCCTCATTAGATAAGGCGGTATTATACAGAGAGGGTATTAGTAATACTAATACTTTATGGTAATATCCGGTATGTTATTTCTTTCTAACCCGCAGTGTGCCACGGTTTTTAGCACGGCTCACAACTTTCAAATTACTTTTCTTATTATTACGCGGGTTGCCATCTTTGTGGTGAACATCTTTACCGCTGCCTTTTTTAACTTTACCCGCAGCTAAAGCCCTACGACGGGCAGTATTTCGTGCCGCCCTATTCTTTTTCTGATCGGTTTTGCTGTGATACTCTTTGTATTCCTTCTTGTAGTTTCTTTTAGTAGCCATAATTACCTCAAGTAAATTTACCATATATGTCAACAACCTGATGCGTGCGCGTAGATGACACATTCAAATAAGGGCCCCACATAGCTGCTAACGGACCTGATATACATAACCCCAGACCGGGGTAAAAATACGTACCAAATGACCAAGTCATCGAGCTACCAGTAGACGAATAAATATTTCCATAAGTACCCGGAGCATAATAAGGCTCAATATGGCAAGGATGTTTACCATTCATCAAAGCATACGTTTCATGAAACTCAGTTGTCCCGATATTTACTTGTGATAAATCCCAACCCACTCCCCCAAACGTGTTGTAGCTATTAGCAGTCGCTTTAACGTTTCTGCTATCGATAGAATGCGTCATTCTAAAATTTTCATTTTTAGAGCTATAAGATTCTTCACCATTTGTTTTGAACACCTTAATACCATAACCTTCCGCGTCTGTAGCAGGCATGTCCCGAGATCTAATACAGATTTTGTAATCAATAGAAAAATAATTATGCGGGTACACTTGGTAAGTTGATGGTTCAGCAATATGTGGCGCGAAAAAATAAAACGTATGGCTATCCTGCTCCCACAGTTGGAAATTTGTTTGGTAACCAGAAGCTCGTACAAGACTGGGGGCGTGCGTCATACAAAACCCTCTGTTAATTGGGCCCGACAACTCCGCATAATAATTCTCGTAATAGGATGAAAATTCACTAACTTTTGCAAATACTAAGTAATCATCCGGTACACTAGAGGGAACTGTTACTGCAGTCGATATTACTGCTGGTGCTGGGTATGTGAAAGTACCGTAAGTGTAACCTAGTTCTGGAGCGTAACCGGTCCAAGCACTTGCCTGAACTGTTCCCTCAGAAATTACAGCTACATTATCGTAAGTACCGTCAATTTGAGTGTGGCCAGAGTCATTAATTGCTACAAACCCATAATTACTCATATACGAAACACTCCGTATTCGTAAAAAACCGTAGCACTAGTAGTGTTAGACATAGTTATTTGGTTTGTGCCAATTGTTACGCTTGCTAAATCAGGCCAAGGCTCGTATCTATGAGCATTTACGCCCCATGTACCATCAGAAGAAAGGCCTGGAGCTGATAAAGTAACGCTTGAGTTAGCAGACAAAGTACCTGAAAAGAAATACGCATATCGCATAGCTCGATCAGTAGTATCAAGGCGTATTTTTGGAGGGGTACTTTCATCCCAAACTCTTATACCACTGGGCATTATTCAGACCCTGGAACGGCTGGCCAAGTTATATCATCGTCCGATGTTGCAGAAGGGTTGTTAGCGACTACATCCCTTAATTCTTGTCTATGAACCCGCCAAGCTTCTTTATCAGATTCACTAAGAGGGCTGTCTGGAATTTGAGTCCAGTCAGTAGACGCTAAAAAATGGTTTCTTTTTTGTCTAACTGATGCCCAAAACCCCTCAGTATCTAATTCCCAACCCAACTCTTCACCCTTCCAAACATGAAAAAAGCTAGGTTGCGGCGTTTTAGTTGCCCACGCACCGTCTTTTCTGTAAAGAGTGTGAATAGCTTCTGCGTTATTAGTGTTGTGAGGGATGGTATACGCTACAACCCCGTTGTATTCAACGCCTTCTTCATATGCATTATCCTCAGCTGGCGTAACTATAGATCTAATTTCACCAGACTCAGGGTCACAAAATGCAAATTTAATCATCCTTTAATCTCCTATTAAATATCACTTAAATCGCCTATATGAACTCGTAGCCTAGTAGCGTCATATACACGTATACTTTTACTTCTATACTCAGTTCTAGCACCTGAGTCTGCAGATTTTATACTCATACCAGACGCGCTTGTGCCAGAGATATTAATCGTAGTGGCATCTATAGTTCCGCCCTCAATTCTATTAGCTGAAAAGCTCCCAGTTGTAATGGCATCAGCGTCAAGCTGGCCTACTTTCGCTGCAGTAATCGACGCGTCTTTTATATAAGCAGCATCTATGTAAACACCAGGATCAACGGTTACTGTTTCATTACCAACAGTTACAGTTTGAGCTGACGTAACTACAGTAAACGGAGTCTTGTCTGTCTGATTCCAATAAGCAGCGCCGTCAGTTAGATGAGGTTGTGTTGGGTTTGTAGACGTGTGGGCTGCTGTACATATCCAAAAATTGTTATTTGATTTAACTTGATCACCAACGGCGTAAGTCGTAGCATTTGCCCAAGCTACAATTGCGGTATTAGTTGATGGCATAAGTGCAAACTTATCTGCTGCTACAATAAAATCGCTAGTGACATTTCCAGAATCACTAGTAGTAGAAGCAAGACCAAAACCGGCAATAGATCCGTTATTGTCTATTTTTACTGCGTAGTTAGCTTCAACGCCATCGACAGACGTTTTTTGAATTTGTAAAGCAGCGTTTAGTGTTTTGGTATTTGCACCAATTTTTATCCATTCAATATGGAATTTGCTGTTTCCGTTATTACCAAAATCAAACCTCAAATCGTCAATGGTGTTATCCCAACCAGGGGCATCTGTCATATCAAATTCAGCAATCGCCCACTCGTCTGTAGTTGTAGGGTCGGAAATTTGAACGTACGTCAGCTGGCCGCTATAACTCACATTTTCAGAACCCGCATGGGAGTATCTAAGCCACCCTTGCCAATCACTGCCGCCTTCTTTACGCATTATTTTTACTTGGACTACTCTATTCGTAAAGCCATCGATTGTTCCAGCAGCGTTAACTAGGTTAAGACTCGCGTCAGAGCTAGTTTCATCATATACAAGATAGTTCGCATTAGTAGTTACAGTGGCCCTTATGCCAGTAAACCCATTAACATTTGAGCCAGTGAAGTCATAAGTATGCGCCGCCTCAAAAGCGCCTCGCACTTCAGTTCTCAGGTTGTTTGTGGCAATAGCTATTGCTGAGTTAGTATCAACCGTCGATAGATAATCGTCAGCTAACTGCGCTGTTGTAGTTTCAGTTTGTACAAGCACATCTACTAAGCTGCCATATCCACCAATGTGTTTCCACTCGGTTGTATCTGCTATAGGAGCACTAGTATCTGGGGCATTAGCGGCTGTTGATGTATGGGCAGATAGCGCAGAATAGAGGTTACCATCCTTAGTGACTAGATCTCCAACAACATAAGCGCTACCTGCAGCCCAGGCTGGCGTATCTTTTATATCATTAATTTTTGCATTTACTTCAGCTAATCGTGAAAGCGTATCAGTTGGTAAATTACCTATTGGCGTAGATAGATCGTTATGAAGCTCACTGCTTGTTATAGATTGATTTAACACATTTAACAGAAAAACCACGTCTGCGGATGTTATAGCTTCAGTACCATCAACAGCATTGTAAGGCCCAATAATACCGTCTTCGGATATAAATCTTATCCAGTAGTACCTAGTTTCGTCTGAGCCTAATGCATCTGTGTAATAAAAACCAGTTGCTATATCCAGTAGCAACGCGTCAGCAAGCGTGTCATCAACGTCGTTAAACCATATCTCAGTATGTGATAAGTTGCCGTAAGTTGGTATATCCCATTTCAAATTAACCACGTTGTATGCAGGTGTAGCTGTGAAACCTAGCGGTGTGGGCGGTATACTGCTATCTATTTCAACATCAGGCGCTGCTGATCCGAACCCAAGGTTAGCCGTATTAAAGTTATTCGGGTTAAAAGCAGTAGCCTTAGTCGATGTTGCTACACCTGCCTCTATTAGCTCCCTAATAGTAACGGCTCTGTCTTCCGGTGCACCTCTCCTACCTAGTCTAATCTCAATAGCTTCTTTCAACGACTCTAAATATCTGCGAGTTTCTGCATCAACTGATGTTGGGGGCTTTGGGATTGCGGGTACTTTAGTAGGATAAAGACTCATGTTGCCTTAACCTCAGCCATACTTTGGGCAAGGCAAACGCTGTACACGTCTTTACCTTCAACTTGAATTTCCCAAACTTGGCCTATAACAGCGGGCATTCTCATAATAGGCTCACGCAGTGTGCCATCACTTATATTTGCAGGCGTTGTAGTAACCTGAGTATAGGTATCGGATGACTTGGTTAATTCATAGTTAACAATTAAGGTATCATCTGCCCAAACTTTTACTGTTACTGGATACTCGCCAGCTTCAACGGATAGCCAACCCATTGATACAGGGCTTGCTGCAACAAATTTTTTGCTTTTAAAGACAGCCGTTTCCCTCTCTGAGCCGCCTCTAAACTCTTTTATTTTTCGTCCAGAGTCTTCATATAAAGGATATAGTTCACCAGCTTTTGTATTGTAAAAAGCGCCGTATACTTGCGAAGAAGAAAAAGATGTTAGGGTCTTTTCTGCTCCAGAGGGGTCATATATCCAACTATCTGCCCCACTAAACGCTACATATTTACCTTCATATAAAAACGCTTTGTAAGTAGTAGGGTTAAAATCTGCATGCCATTGATCAACAGATATTAGGCCTGTAGTTACAACTGATCCAGAAGCTCCTTGTACTTGGCAAAGACCATCAGGGCCCGCATACAGAACATACTCGCCCATATCAACAACACTATTTTTATTAATACATGCTTGAGCAAGGTCAACAGTAATAGCTGTCATCGCACTGGGATCAGTACCAGTTATGAAATAGGGTTTAGCTTCTGTAAGTGCTATAACGCCGTTGTTAGTACCGGCAATCGCAACAATAGACTCGTCAGTTGTTATTCTATAGGAAATAGGCCAAGCATGCGGGAGAAAAGGTACGCTCAAACAAAAACGTTTGCCTGTAAACCCTGCCATAACACCTTGCGCTAAGGGTATTAAACTTTGTAAAGGACCGTCGGGGTAAAGACTACTGTCGTCATCAGGAGGGCCTATCCAATCAGAACTAGGCAATAATTCTTGCAGTTCATACGCAGCTTTAGTATCAGTAGTTGAGACAGTTGCGTAAGGAACGGTCTTACATAATTGAAACTGAGTGCTATTTGAACCAGTATTTGATCGATAAATTCTTTTTAAAGCGCCACTACCAAAATAATGATTACCACTTGCGAAATTGGGAGATGGTATGCCTATCGTTGCAGTTTGCCCTTCTCTCATGGGAGTAGCGCCAGACGCGGGGCTCGGTGGGCCCTCACGTCCGTCAGTAGTTACTAGGGTGTACACATAAGATACGTCGCTTGGTGTGAACTCACCATTCTCTGCGCCAGTAACAACAACTGTCGGGGCAAGATCTGCTGCTGGCACGCCTAATGCATAACTAGCAGTTGGGTATGGTGCGCTTTGCCCAGTGATCGTAGTAACCCACCCGATACGTGGATACCCTTCACCAGTCCAATATAATCGGTCAGTAGTGTCGCCAGGGATAGGTCCTTCAGCTACTGACACGTCTGCTTCAGCCCACTCTAACCAAACTTCATTACCGACCCCGTATTCATACAGGTAAATAGACTTAGAATCAGCTTGAGCGGTGTGTTCAACACTGCCAACCGTTTTTGAGCCTTTAATAGTGCCTGAGTCAAGTTCAATATTCTTAGCAATCTGCCCAAATTGATCGCTAAGAGTTCTTGGGTTAACACCGGGTGCTATACCTGCAAATCTGTCTACCTTAAAATAAACCATACCCGCCTCATTTTTTAGAGGGCTTTTTGCTTTCCGTTAATTCTTTTTCAATTAAGTTAGCAAGGTTAGCCACTGCTATTTCATTTATTGCCGCTTCACGTTTAGCTTTTATTGCATTTTCTTGCGCTTCATCATGCAACGACAGCAAGTCTTTTATTTCATCTGATAATTCAGATATGTTGTATGACTTATTACCAACAGTAACTGTTGGTTCAGGTCGTTTAGCTATTACTTTTTTTGGTTTTACCATTCGTTAGACTCCTTCTAGTCTTTGTATTAACTATTAAAAACGCCAGTTAATTCTGAGTTACTTAGGTTATAAAAATCTGGCGCTAAATTTACTATGCGATATCTTATTTGAATAAAATGTTCTACTGTAGCAACAGGGACTCTCCAAGTATCGGCAATGTTATTGGCGCTAGAAGCTCTTAAAATAAGGTCTCTGTTTGGTAGCACAGAGAAATCCTCATCAGGTTCTCCGACCCATAAAAAAGAATCAAAGCCACTTACAGTCCCTTTAGGAACTCCGCTGCTGCTACTAAGAAAGTTTGATTGGGCACGAGTAAAACCAGCGGCACTTGTATCTTGTATTACGTATTGACCAATAGTGTATATAGGAGAGTTGGTATCCCACGCATTATATCGAACACCTTTTTCTACATCAGTGTGCGCGCTACCATTGGCTTTAGGGTTGTAGTGGATATAAAAAAGCGCCCTAGATAAAACAATAGCCCTTCCCGCTCCGGGCGATGCTACTAAAGTTTTAGGAGAATTGTATAAATTGTAGAATCCCTGCCCCGAAATCTTAAAGGTAGCAATTTTTTCGTCCTCTACGACTTTCCCTAATGCTCCTACGGCTAACGTACTTTGCGCGCCGTCATTAAGCCCAAAACCATGATGTACGTATCTGCCATACCCTTTCATTTTTACTAAAGGATCTGCACCAGAGTCTACATAAAGACCCCCAGTATTTACGTTTATTCTGTCGCTTTTTACAATACCGTCTACATCTAGCTCATGAGCAGTACCGTCAGTACTGGCAGTGGCTACTTCATATAAGGTATTGCCGTTCACTGCGCCAAGTTTTTTAGGGGTTTGTAAGTCTTCAAGGGCGACTTTAGGCAACCGTATCTCAACTTTTGTATCAACGGGAAAAGCAAAACTCCCAGTACCATCAACATCTCGATCAATCGCATAAATCATATAACCGTTAGCTACGCCGCCGCTGACAGCTCTTACTACTTCAATGTTCGTACCATCGTCAAGCGTAAAGTAAACGTAGTCAGTTGTTGAAATACTGGGCAACGAAGTGGTCGCAGATACGCCCATTGCAGTAGCACTGTTTGTTATTGCGACCGCCAATGTATCAGAAGCATTATTGGCAAATTTCAAACCCATATAATAGCTCCTTAATTAAGTAACACAGCTGTGGCAACTGTAGCGGATATATTGTGCTTTATAGTTGTGTGGGAGTTAATACCAAAAACCTGTGGCATACTTACCCCCTAAGAAATCTCTATCTTCCAATAGATCTGCATTAAATCTAGCTTATCTAATACGACATCATCATCTAGCACGATTCTTGAAAAAGCTTTGCTGCCCTCATCGTTATCTTTACAAAGCATGACAGCTTCTCTAATAACAGTTTGATCATTACCATATGTTTCTAGTGTTTGTGGGCTGCCATCAGATTTAAACCCGTCTTCCGGTTCATCATAAGTAACGTGACGTTTGTTAAAATTAGCAGAGTAATTCTGGAATCTATATGTAATAGAGGTTGTCCCAGAGTTAGGTAGGAGTTTTATGCGTGGTTTATCGGACGCCGGCCATGCCCTAGCGACTGTGTCTTGCTGCCCCCTTAGTACAACCATTCGAGGGCGATAAGATACGCCATCGGAACTATCTTCCCAACCTCTATAAGGAGGCCCACTTCCTAAACTAAAGTCTTGGAATTGGTTATCCCACCCAATAATACGTACAATTTCAGTGGCGGTTACGCTGTCTAATTCTGAATAAATCTCGGCGTAATAATCGGACCCCCACACAGGGTTGTTGTCCTTAACTACATACTGGTTTGCATCTTGCACATAGTTCGGAAAGTCGACAAAGTTCGGCCAATCAGCGTCATCAGGCGGTACTATTTTTGCACCGTCAACAAATTCTGAGTCGCTCCAGTAATCAATGTCTGAACCGTTTCTTGCATATCTTGTTAGTTTTGGAGCCCAATACGACCAATATGTATAGTTGGTACCGCTGGGGCTAAGTTTTCTAATAGAAAGTCTTTGTATACCTTGGGAATGCGGAGCATTTACCTCGAATGACTGCTCTGTTGCTGATATATCAAGCTCTCTAAACCAATCACCAGTAGTTGCACCAGCCTGATCGTATCCAGTTGTTTCGACCGCCCAAGCTCCTACCCTAGCATCTCTTCTATTACAGAATGACTCTGATGTATAATTTATCCGTACAGATTTCCCTCTACCAATTATTACACGGTCTATATTGTCATCTGGTTTTGGGTATACGTAAAGCGCCTCCCCGTACTGCCCGTGTATACCTCGAGCACTTAACCATTCAGGGTCATTTATAGCGCTGAAATCTTGTTCAAGGCCAGTATCGTTTAAAGTTGGAGAGGTAGTACCACTACCAAAAGATACACTATATATATCCCAAGGATATTTTCTATAGTCAGGGTGGTGGTCAGAGCTGGATGTCCCTATGTCGCCGTTTGTATAGAAACCATCGTAATCGATAAAAAGTCTACGAGTCAGCCAATTAATACCGGCGTTTGTTATAAGGTTTTTCTTGCTAGCGGCAACCTTACCATTTACTAACATGGTAAAGTGGCCATCCGCTTTTAAACCGTATTCATCGTCATCAACTTCGATATTAGCAACTTTGTCGCTCATAAACTCTCCAAATAGTACCCTGACTAATATTCTAAGATATTTGGATGCGCCATGTTATCTGAAGAGTATCGTTTGCGCCTTTATTAATTTGATCAAATTTTGTGTAGCAAAGCATTGAGCCGCCGTTTGTAGTACCGCTATTGAAGATGCCCGCTTCTGTTAAAGCTCCTGTCGCATCTCCAGCATCAAAATTAGCCACAAACTGAAGAACTAGTCTGCCGGTTACAGTTGGTGTAGAAATAGTTACACCTTGACGGCCGCCATTTGCAGTTGTTATTTCTGACGTAAGCTGTGTTGCGTCATCAGGCACCTCAGTGACACCTTCTGTTTCCCAATCTCTTTCACCAACTGCCATATGCGTCATTGGTGATTTTGCCGAATCCGCACCAGCTGTATAATTATCTTTCATTCGGTTAACAACCCAGTCTCTACCAACTGCTACAACTTTGTTTGGTATGTGCTGAACTAACTCGCCATTCATGTGAATGTCCAAGCTGCCCTTGAACTTCATTTTTTCAGTAATCATCGTGTATCCTCAATAAACTAGTTTATGGTATCGCTATTAATTACTGATGTATTAATGGCTCTAGAAGCTGAGTCCCCAACAGTCAATTCAAGCGTCAAATCATCAGCAAATGTAAGCTGATCACGTAGCGGTCTTCTGTATTTTATTATTTTACTAATATTTTCGGTAGAGTCAATAGCTGATATTGGATTAACTCCACCAAGCAACTCAATCGTTATCTCATCTGTAAGTCCTAGGCTTTCAGTAGGATTATTAGCAATGCTAAATGTTGCACCATCACTTAGTGACAAAGGATCTAGGAGGTCTGGTATTCTTCTTGTAACAGCGTGAGTAATGCTATCCGAAATATTAAAAATATCTGTAGGTATTTGTTTAGTAGTGCTCATTTTAAGAGACGACGTTATAGAAACTGTGTCTGTAGGTGATTTTGCAAATCCTGATTCAAGAATAACGCTATCAGTCAAAGTAGCTAAATTAGCCTTATCGGCAAAATTTGATTCTGCGATTGTAGGGAAACTATCTAGTCTAATAGTATCTACAACAGGACGCCTGTATTTAGTTCTTATTGAGAACTGCTCTTGGATATCACTAATAGATTCCAAAGGCTTACCAACACCAAATGCCGCCGTTTCAGTTAAGCTAACTGCATCGCTTGACGATGATACAGGCCCTGTAACCACAGCATCATTAAGTGTAACCCCATCGAATATATCTTTATTAAACCCGACTGCAAATAATATAGAATCAATAAAGTTAAAGGTCTCAGTAGTAACGCTTTTAGTGAAAGTTAATGATATATCCGATGAAATACTAAGGCTCTCTAAACCAGCAGTTCTGTAAAAGCCAGCTTCCGTAGTCACGCTGTCTGTTAGAGTAGCTAAATTAGACTTATCTCTATAGTTTTGATCAGAAGCAATAACAGAATCATCTAGGCGAAAAGTGTCAAGAATAGGCCTTCTGTATTCCACGGTATTAAGAACGTATTCCGAAGAGAACAGGTCGTCATCAGTAAGTCTGGAGTTAAGGCTCTTTTGTACTGTGTCAGTAACCGTGTTTTGTTCAACTATATTAAATCCCTGTCCAAATGTTATTGAATCGTCATATGCGAACGTATCTAGACTAACTTCTCTTACAAAACCTACAGCCAATGAAGCAGTATCTACTAGCTCTAATGTCTCAGATACAATATTCTTTGCCACATCCAAAATCACGCTGTCTGTTGCTACAGACACTACATCAGAAGCAGACCTATTATATTGTGTAAAAAGACTAATACTATCAGTAATTGTGGCAATGTTAGCCTTATCTGCAAAGTTAGACTCTGCAATTGTCGGGAAACTGTCTAAACGTAGTTTATCGAGTATAGGGCGTCTATATTTCACGCCAATTGAAATCGCTTCTGTAGTTGGCAAAGAGTCAGTAGTATTAGACGAAACACTCAGCCTTGTTTGAGATATGATGCTAACAACGTCCGTATGGTTTTTCCCAGCTGCAAAATTAACATTAGAATCCAAAGCAACTTCGTCAGTATCAAAGATTCTCCCAAACCCTATACTTCTAGAAACTGTATCGTTAAAGCTAAACGAGTCACTCTTTAAAGTTGTTGCGTCAAATGATAAAGCCGACTCTAGAGAAACTGGATCAGTAAAAAGCCTATTGTAATAAGCAGCTATAGTTATCGTATCAGATAAAGTAGCTAAATTAGACTTGTCTGCAAAGTTAGCTTCAGCTAAAGTTGGGAAGCTATCCAGCCTAATGGTATCTAGAATAGGACGTCTGTACTTTATACCTGATAAGAATGTTTCTGAGACTGTAGCATCTGTTACATAGGTGTTTCCAAACCCAAAAACTACCTGACTAGTTACATTAACTACGTCGTTAGCTCCTTTGCCTATTGCACTAACACTAATATCTGAAATGCTAAATGAATCGCTGTGCGATCTGTTATAACCAAAGGCTAATTCTGGATCATCAGAAAGTAATAATGAGTCACTCTGTAAAGTACCAACGTCTTTTTCTATGTGGGACGCTAAACTTAAAGTCTCGTCTGATGATCTGTTGTAACCAGATATAGTACTTATTGTATCTGACAACGTTGCTAAATTAGACTTATCTGCAAAGTTAGCTTCAGCCAAAGTTGGGAAGCTGTCTAACCTAACGGTGTCTAAAATAGGTCGTCTGTACTTGATACCAAAAGAGACATCTTCGTCAACATCAAAAATATCTTCTTGCGGCTTAGTAACATCAAAAGAAAGTTGTGAATTAGTTGTTACAGTATCTGTAGGGTTTTTACCGTAGCCAAAAAACTGGTCATCTAAAAGCCCTACATTATCTAAATGCGCTCTGGCTATTCCTGACGCAATTTCTACAGTATCAGCAATATCAAGAAGCTCTTGTTCTAGCTTACCCACTCCAAGTTCTGAGGTAGATAAGAGACTTATGTCGTCAGTTGTTACCCTATCAAAAGCTGCTAAAAAAGCTACGATGTCAGTTACCGTCGCTAAGTTTGCTTTATCTACAAGTCTAGATCCCGCAATTTCTGGGAAGCTATCTAAACGTAGTTTATCGAGTATAGGGCGTCTGTATTTTACCCCTATATTTACCGCTTCAGCAGCAAAACTTTCATCAACAAAATTAGTTGCTACATCAAAACTTTTTGAATCGGCAAACTCAAAACTATCTTGCGCTGCTTTGGTAAACCTAACTTTTGTAAAGCTACGTGTAAACTCAAATATATCTTCGGGAAAAGTATTAAACCCTACACTGCTTAGTATGCTATCACTAAAGCTAACACTATCTGCGTGATATATACCCCTACCAAACCTAATATCCTCACTTAAATCTATATCATCTGTTGGCGCCCTATTATAACTAGCCTGCCTACTAACGCTGTCTGTGAGAGTAGCTAAATTAGACTTATCTGCAAAGTTAGCTTCATCCAAAGTTGGGAAGCTGTCCAACCTTATAGTGTCTAGAATAGGTCGTCTATATTCTACTCCTATGGACACAACTTCAAACGCTATAGCCTCATCCGTAAAGTCTCTTCGGGCATCTAGCTGTCTGCTAAAATCACTAAACAAGCCTAAAGTATCAGACAGCCCTTTTGTAGCAGCAAAAGTGTGGCTATCTCCAAAGCTAATAGGGTCATCGTTATAAGGTTTAAACCCAGTAATGAACTCAGCGGAATCTGATAAAAGCAGCGGGTCTTCGGTAATACTTTTAGCTACATCAAATGTATGCGTATCTAATAAGAAAACGTTTTCATTTGGCTTTCTTTTAAATATCGCTAGTACTGAAACTGTATCAGTAAGGGTAGCTAAATTAGCCTTATCAGTGATATTCCCATAGGAGTCTTCAAAAAAGCTATCCAACCTTATATTATCAATAAACTGTTTAGTAACAGCCATTGACGGCGCGTCTGCAATACTGACGGTGTCGTCTACAATTCGCCCATAGCCGAACAGAGTTGTTATGTCATCAAGTAATGAAACATCGGAGAGATGTGATCTCTTAGTACTAGAAACAAAGAATGTTTGATCACTAATACCAAATGTTGAATTTAAATGCTTACCTACCGCTGATACAAGGTTGTCAGTTGCGACTAATAGATCAGCAAAATCTCTAAAGGCAGTACCTCTCGAGATTTCTATTAAACTAATTGAAGGGTTTGAATAACTAATAGATAGTTTAGGTTTTACTATAGACGCTATGCTTGACACTGAAGCGCTTTTAATTAACGCTCCATAAGTAGAACGAACCACTGAGGGGGCAGCACGTCTCATCATCGCTGAAGCAGTTATATTAGTAAAAGAAGTAGCTAACTCTACCTTTGACCATGATACAAAAGCTTTCACAGCTGACCCATTGTCGCTTTCTACAAACTCTGTACCATAGTCTCTCCCGCCGTTATCGTCGGGATATATAACAGGCGTTATGTACTTTTCTATATACCCTATGATTTCTTCTTCGGTTGTACGAGTAGCGCCTAAACTTACAGCATCCCTGAGAAGAGAATCGCCACTTAGGTCAAAGAGATAGCGCAAAAGCAAGAGACCGTCTGTTAAGGCATCCGCAAAACCATCGCCGTCTATGTCGGCAATATTAAACTTAACGTCATATGCGTTTTGATTGGCTTGGCCCTTTGTAAGAGGTGAGTTTAGACTCATTGTGCCGTCGGTTGTATCTGCTATCCCAAATAGGGCACGGAGTAGCATTAATCCGTCTGTTAGCGCATCAATCTCGCCATTTTCATCGATGTCCCAAGTAAGATGGTGGATTTCTATAGGGACTGTGTCAGCTTTAAAGCTATAGCCTAGCGCTGTTTGAGCGGGGGTAAAGTTAATATTAGTAGTTGTGTCCCCCAGTACATCTTCATCAACAACAAAAGTTAGCCTTGCTATAGCACTTGGGAGTGGGATATTTGGCCATCTGCCATTAGTATCAAACCAAAAAAGCTGTATATAGGAATCTGTAGTGGGGTCAACATCGAAATCTGACGAGTCAGAATTAATAGTGTACCCTTGGAAATTATCAATACCTGATACAACGGATACTAAGTTTAATTTCTGACTATTAAAAAATACCCTAAACGAAATGCCAGAAAGAGTAGCGTCATTTCTATCGTTATCGTATAAAAGGTCTACCGTAAAGGTTTTCCTACCGATAAAGGTTAATATATCATCGGCAACATATATTTCTTGATTAGCGCCTCCAGAAGGCGCAGGGGTTGTTAGTGCTAACTCAGTGGCACTAGGTGTTGAAGCCTCAGTTGTTGCCCTTGGCTTTTGGTAAGGACCTAGGACCGAGCGGTAAGTCATTAATCAAAATCACTACGCACTTTGATCTTAATTAAATCGTTGACTGTTTGGATACCCCCAGTTGAAAAAGTAATTTCAAGTTCTCCTTCATACGTTCCCGGATCTGTAAAAGGGCTGTTAGCAAAACTTGCTTTTACTTTACCCGCAGTCTCATCGGTAATGGTGCATTGGATTTCTTTTTCTAAGCTTGTTGAGCCTTGCTTACGTACTCTGAAATTGACATTGGCCCCACTAAGACCGAGAGGCGCCCACGTCGAGTCATCGTACTCGTCAAGACGTCTTCCCGAGGCCGCTTCAGAGCTGTCTTTTAGCGTAAAATTTAATTCAGGAAATGTATCACCTGTGACCATATTGATTGTGTCTGAGTAAGCCATAATAATTACCTTTACTAATAACACCAGATGACTGGTGTTGTTTGTCGAATATCTACGTGTACGAATGTATTAGCTACGCCAATACCCTTGAAGCCAAGCTCTATTGCTTTTTCGACAACCTTTCTGCGCTGTACGCCCCCCGATACACGTATATCAGCAGCGATACCTTGTGCGTGAGTGCCTGGTCTAGATTTTCGTTTCTCTATTGGGTGGCCTTCTGGGTCTCTATAACCACTTGTCACAATAAAGGGGAACCCACAAGCTTCTCTAAGCTCATCTAGTCTGTGGATAAACTCCTCTACCATCTCGTTGTTGCCAGTCTCTTGGCAATCAAAGTCTTCTATTTTGAAATACTTAAACATTACTAACCTCTAAATAACCAAGTTACGTAACCTAATAAACCAGCCCAAATAGAGAAAAATATCTTCTCTGCAGTTCTGGCTGTCGAAGCATTTTGTGCGACTTGCTCCGCTGTCTCTTCTATCTTTTTTTCATTCTCGTCAAGGCGCCATTCATGCCTTTTTAATCGAGCATTCTGTCCATTAATCTGCTCTTCAACGCGAGCGAGCATAGTGAGAACTTCGCTGATCTTGTCTATTTTGGTTTCTAACCGGTCCAACCGGCCTGTGACTTGAGGGTCGCTCATTTTCGTAAACTCATAATTTTATTAACGCCTTTTATACCAAAGCTACTTGATATCGCTATAAACAAAAGGTACTGATACCATTCTGGTAATTCTGATAATGCAGCGAAGCTTTCCTTGACTCGCGCCACTACCGTCATATCATCCATCGCTATTGCATACCCTACCATAAATATTGGTACAGCTAATATTATAGTCCAAAATTCATCTTTCCACGAGTTTCCTGATGCCTCTGCCATCTTTGATTCCCATTCGGCATCATTCTTTATGTTTTCCATTTTTCTTTTATGTACAGCTTTTTTTTCAGCGGCTTTATTTTTTAAATAACCGCCGGCTAAATCTGTAATTGGTCCAATTAAATTAAGTAAGCCCATATCAAACTCCTATAAAACTATGTTGTAACCGGGAATAATTCGGGACGGGACAATGTCATCAAAGAAGCTTTTGCCTTTGTATAACCCCATTCCGATATCGTCTACGAGGAACCCAACGGTTGGTCCAAATATTGCGCCAGCCCCCGTTTGACCCCATTCTTGTGATTTAAACATCATACCTACTATACTGAGCGGGCCTGCATACCCTGCCCTATCAAATATCTCACCAAAGTACTCGCCATAACTCATGCGATCAGATCTGAAGTAGCGCCCGTTAGCCTCAACACCAGGTAATGCGCCAGCTATAGCTACCTTTGCTAGCTCGCGTAGTTCAAGAGAAAGCATTGCCAAAGGCATGAAAGCACCGGCAGCAAGTATTGAAGTAAGCCCAATAGCTGTAAGCTTGTCCGCTGTAGTACCTCCTTCAGCAAGACGCTTGCCCATTTCACGCTTTAGTCCACCAATAATTACCTTGCCGAATGAATACAAATACGACTTCAACGCCCATATTAGTTGATAACGCGGGTCATTAGCCCAGGCTGGTCGTTCTGCTGCATTGGGGCGAAGCATTGAGTTTTCAACGAACCTTTGTAGGGCTGCCTTCATAGCTTCACCTTCTGGCCCATCGAATGTGTAGTTCTTGCCTTCTTTCTGCTGTGCTTTCCAAGCATTAACTTGTTCGGCAGTAACGCCATGATCCTTTAAGTACCGCTCTGATCTATCCATCTTGGTTTTTGAATCAGCATGAGTAGTTAAAAACTCTATGCCCATAACAGAGGCGTACTCTCTAGTGAATCTTGTAAACCAATCAAGGCCGATTTTTTGGAAGAATTTATCTGACCACTTACGAACTCTAGGATCTAAATACTCGGCATCAGCATCTGTTAAGCCTAGATTGCCCATAGCAGTGCTGTATGCAACACCTAGAGATCTCGCTAACTGAATAGACTGTTCTGGGTTGTTTCTAAGACGGGTCATGAGTGCTTTACCAGCCATTTCAAAAGCATTCAGTTCTCTACCATTAGCAATCGCACCACCTATCTCAGTTATAGAGCCTATTGTTGCTAGTGGTAATAGTGTCACCCAGTTAAACAATTGTGCGTAACTTTGAATCTTTTGTAGAGTTGGGTTCATAGGTTTATCTGTGTAACCTAAATACCGCTCGATAATCGCTACTGCTTCCTTCCTATCTTCCGGAGATAACTTATCAAGTTCTTGCTGCAGTATGTCGTTGCCGTTTTCGTCAGTTGTATAACGCTTGAACTCTGTTCTAGTAATAACGTGTCGTAGGTATTTTAATAAAGCTACTTCAGGTGGCTCTAAGTACTGTTTCATATCCGCTGGATCAATGCCGTCAGTAAGAACTCGTGCAGCCTCGATACGACTCACGGGATCAGTTGCATCAAATGTAATCTCAGCAGTATCGTTCAAAACAGCGGCCTGTCTTGCTATCAAACCATCTACAACTTTAGTAACCTCTGCTCTTGTCAGTTCGGGTTTTCTGGAGAGGATTAATTCTATGAAAGGCTCTGGGTTTTGGTATATCTCTGCAAGGTTTAAAACTACAGGGAAATAGTCTTGCCGCTTACCAATATCGTTTCCTGGAACCTGTGATATATAGTCGTCATGCAATGACTCAAGCCACTGTCTTATTTCAAGTGCCTTCCCACTTAATTCAGATGTAGGTGTTCCCGAAGCTGCATCCTCCAGCGCCTTTTGAATTTCTTCCGTATTCCAATCCTTCCCTAACATGTCTTCAAGTTCATTAAACTTCTTACCACGTACGTGGTCTTTAGATTTAATAAAACCTACCTTTGAGCCGGCATTAGACTGTACGTAAAACATGTCTGCTATCTTTGAACTAATCCCTCTCAATATATTATCTTCTGCAAGTATCTTTTTGAGGAACCAATGCCCAGGAGCACTTCTAAATAGTTTTTTAAGTTTGCCCATCTGTTCTGCCATAGCTTCTTGAGCTTTCGCATTAGTGGCAGATTCCATTTCTCGGATAAGGGCTTTTTGATCGTACGATATATCGCGTGCGCCAACGGCATCGTCTAGTGATCTGTTCTCACGTTGTGCTGCAACGGTATTATCTATAAAGTCCGAGAACACATCTGAACGACGCTCTTTTGCAAAACGTTTTTGTAGGTTAGGTGAGATGGCATTCCATAGTTTTAACAGCTTTTCAGCAACGTCTTTGAATACTCTTTGTACGACGCCTGTAGCTTTTTTCTTCTCTTTAAAGAATATTGCTTTTGCCCATATGGCAGTTTGATCAGCAAACCACTCTTCGAAATCAAGTCCGTCTTTCCTAGCCTCAGACCTCTCATAAGCATCTACCATCTTACGGCGAACGGCGTTTTTCTCTAGAGTGTTATCCATTTCTTCGTTGAAAAGAGCGTGGCCAAGTTCATGAGCAGCAACTAATGCACTTTGTAGGTCATTACCCTTAGTATTATCGACAATGATCAAATGGGAGTTCGCAAAGTTAATATAGCGCCCCATTGCCGTCTGACTATTCTTTAAAGACTGGTACTGCTCATATACCAAGTTACCAACTTTTTCATCTGCAAAGAGAGCCTTTATCTCTTGCTCACTCATAGCGTTTAGCTCTCTAACACCCAGAGCTGTAATAGATTTCTTAAACTTAAGAATCCTATTTACTTTATTTATGAACTGACCTGTAATCTTGCCTAAAGAGCCGACAGGGTAATTGATCGGTAGGAAACCAGCCTTACCTTTTCTTTGACGTGACCCTTGTGGTCCTCTAGATCTATTCTGTGCTTTAGGGTCGTCTTCAAAATTTAGTCTAGTTTTTAGTATAGGTTGCCCTTCTTCATCAAACAGTTGCTGCTCTCTCATTCTGCTAGCTTCATCTGTCTGACCTAACTCGCCTTCAACCTCGGTATCTTGCTCAGTAAATGTTGGATCAAAGTAGGTAGCTTTATCGTCCGTCATCTGAACAAACGCACCACGGGCACTTACTCTATCCCTAAACTCTTCGGCTTCTTTACGATTATCAAATGTCTCGTCAAACTTGATACCGTTAAACTCTTCACCATAAACTCTAAAAGTTGGTTTTTGTGTAGGCTCTTGTTTTGGCTGCAACACGTCGTTTAGTGTTACATTAGAGCCGTCAATACGAGCTCCAGCAACAAACTCAGAGTCAACCTGTCCGCTTAAAGGTTTAGATGCATCAATATCAAAAATAGACTTGTTGCCTATTTTGATGTCATAGCCTGTTTTAGCTAACTGCATGTCAGCAAGGAACGTACTTAAACCACGACGTGCGCCCTCAGTTGGGTCGTCGTTATAGATGTCATCGCCCCTTCTCGCCAGCAATTGTTTACCAACTGTAGCTAGTTGTGAAAGGTTAATGGATCGTGTTTTACCGTCTGGTGTAACTAAGAAAACTCCTGAACCCTGTGCAAACTTAGAATCAGCAGCATCAAGTAGGCTTCTAATTACCCCATCTTTGTCTACATCTAATGGATCAAGTGGTTTGCTTTCAAACGTTGCTGAGTATTTACCATCTTTTTCAGTTATTTTTACTTCGACTTCTGGGTTGTTTCTCTGGCTATTCGCAACATTATTAAGGAAAGCCTCGGTCATGCCAGCATAAAAGGGGTCGTTCCAATTAGTTTCACCGAACTCACTTTGGAAATTTTCTCTAGCTGATTGGGTATTGTCGAAAGTTCTATTTGGGTCAGCTTTAGTTTCACCACTAGCCACTTCTACGGTCTCTGGGGTAAAGTCAACCTCTTGAGTTCCTTGCCCATCAAAAGCTTCTTGTACGTCTTTAGGGACATCCATACCCTTAACTTCTGGACCTTCGTCCTTCGCCGATTGCTCTGCGTCTAATCGTTTTTTTCTATCAGCAAGCGCTCTATCTAATGACGTGACATTAAACTTACCTACAGGGGATAGACCCTTGGCTGCCTCTATTGCCGCCTCTGTACCCTCTCTATTTGTAAGTTCTTCAGAAACAATTCTGCCCTGATCATCGAGAGCTTGTACAACAACACGTGCTCCTTCTGTTGGTTTTGTAGAGCTATAACCCAGTACTTCGCCTAGCTTATCATCGGTTGCACCGTCAGCTAATACTTCTGTAACAACATCCTTGTCGCCCATGATCGTACCGCGACCAGGTATGTGTGCGGCAAAGACTGTTTTGCCTTTAATATTAAGCTCAACAACCTTACCAGACTCCATGTCTTTTTGGCGTCGTCCAGCTACCCAAACAGCTTTTTTTGTGCTGTTTGGGTCTAATACCGCATCAAGTTGAGCTGCTATAGTATCGGTGTCTTCTGGGGTTGTGTTGCCGGTATTTAAATCGCCGTAACGCTCTGCGTCATCTTTCTCGTCTTGTTGCTGTTCACGGCCTTCTTGCACCTTCTGACCGGCTTTTTCAAAGATACGACCGGTAGCTCTAGCGCTTCCCGCTACAGTACCCCCAGCACCACCAAGGCCCAAACCGCCTGCAAAACCCATAAACGCTGCTTGGCCAATTCGCATCTTCGCATCAGCGGCATCGTAATCAGGGTCCATCGAGAATCTATTAATGACAGCTATTGTTTCTTGGCCTGTCTCAGCCAAGCCTTCAGTAACGCCGCCTTTTACTAAGGATTTACCTATATCTTTTACAAGTCCGCCCATAATGGACTCACTACCAACCGATTTTGCTTTTGCTACTTTACCTAATGACTTAAGAAGCGCGACTGGCGCTGCCAACTCTAATGCTGCTTGTGGAGTAGCTACTGCTAGTGATCGGAATGCTAAATCCGCGTCTGGAGCTCTGCCTGCTTCAATACCCTCAGCGAAGTTTTGCCCTGCGAGTGGCACGTATCCGCCGGTAAAACCACCAGCAACGGCGCCACGTTTGAATGTGTATTTTTTTAAATGGTCATAGACACTATCTACTAACTTTTTCTCTGCCGCTGTTGCAACGCCTGCCGCAACATTCTCTGCAGATTCCTGTATTACTTTCCTTGCGGCAAGTTTAGAGCCCCCACTTATAAGGGCCCTACCGCCAAAGTTTGCAAGAAGTGCTGTACCGCCTGTTACTAAAGCTGGTACTACAGTAGTAACTACAGAAGGTGCGGCCTGCCCCATACCTACCGCTACTTGAGTTAATGCGCCGCTGAAAGATGGATTCTCAGTGAACTCAGACCAGCTTTGTATATTGTTCAGAGCTGTCGCGGCTTCACTATCATAGTCTTGGGCTTTGGCTAAGGCTCTATCCCTAGCTACATCATCGCCAGTTATTGCGTTAAATAAAGCGTTGAAATTTTGTCCGCCTGATTGAAGCCCGTACAAACCAGCTTCTGCACCGCGTGCCACCTCTTCCCCAAACGTTCTAGGTTTTGCTGGATTAGGGACTTCGGTATCTACAGACTCGACAGCCCCGGGGTCAAGGGGAGCGTTCGCTGAGTTTTTGATATCAGCGAATATGCGGTCATCTAGTGCGCCGTTACTAGCCATTTACTTACTCGAATTAGCGTTAGTACGTCTTTCAGTAGTAGTGTTTTGTAAAGCTAGTTTTTTTAAACTTTCCATTGCGCCAGTGCCGTATACATCTTTGAATTTCTCAGGGCTCATGGGGAAGTTGTACTTTCCTCCATTAGGATCTCTGAAATAAAAAGCTGTTAAACCACCAGTTTTAGGATCTGTTTCTGCTCTCAATAGGGCGGACAAAGAGTTTTTACCCACTCGCACTCCACCGTTATCATTAAACCAGTTTTCTAACCGATCGGAGAAGTCTAACCAACCCGGTGATGAATCCGCTTTAATACCCTGTAGATGGTACATAGTAGCTTCTAAGGCGATAGACTGATTTGCCATGCGCTCATCGCCAGCTAGAGACATCGATTTGTCCCAGATCTTACCGACCTTAACAGACATCTCTGGTGTCGGTGCTATTGGATCACCGTCCTCATCGAGCGTACCAAGCTTAATTTCACCAAGTGCATCGATACTGCTAGTCATAGCGTCGTTATATTTACCAAGCCTGTCTGTGAGGTCGTTTTGTACACCTCTTACAAACTCTGCTTGGCGAAGTTCTGTATTAGTATCAGTAGATTGTAAGGTTGCTATATCTTTTGCGTCAGTATCCTTGCTGCCGGTCATGCCAAAGTTTACAAGTTCTTGTGCGACACCCATTTTGTCTTGGACTGTCCCGCCCTGTCTTGACGCCATCATAAAGGCAACTTGCATCAACTCTTTTGACGGTAGTTTGTAAAGCTCTTCTTTTGAGCCTACGCCGTATTTCTGTAGGATATTACCCGCTTGCATGTAATCTTGGTCTGAAGGCTGCTGCCCGTTCGAGATAGCAGAATTCAAAGCTTCTTCACTACTAATACCTTTAACTTGGTCTGAAGCATTTTCATCTAGTTCACTTTTAACATTTCCGTCAGAGGACACGTGATCTCTATACTTCTTAATGGTTGCCAACTCAGCATTAATCTTTTTTATGGTTCTAGTGTTCTTAAACCCAGATGCGTCTTCTAGAGAATCAAGATTCTTTAAGCGTTTATTGAGAGCCTTCTCATGGTTTTCGAGAGTTGCTAAACGTCGGTTAGAACCAATTTTGGTTCGCCCTCCAGTTTTTTTATCTTTTTTCTCGACAATATTCTTAATCAACTTACCAGCTTTAGTAGCTAAATCCTCCTCAGAGAGAGTAGATAAATCAAAATTAAACTCAAGCCGTTCTTCCGGATTTGTAGAGGACGCTTCATCTACTGCCATTTGTACGCTGTTAACACCATTCTCTTTAGCATCAGCAATTGTTTCTGTTGAGTAATTACCCGACTGTTCCATTTGGCCTATTACTTCAGCCTCTACAGCTTGTACGTCCACGCCTTGATCCGCTGCTATCTCCTTTACAGAGTCTGGATCTGCGTTAGTTACGATAGCGCCTAACTGTGTAGTCGCGCCAGGGTCTTCAGAAATCGGGCTTTGTTTAATATTGTTAAGTGTTCTTTCTTTTATAGCTTGCTCAATGAGTAAGTTAGCATCCCTACGGAAAGTGTTGTTGTTTGCACCACCACCAATCGCGATCATTTGACGCATTGTATTTTGGCCAAATTTTTGGAAATCGTCCTTACTGAGGTTTACTACTACGTCGTCGTCTTGAGCTGTTCTGTTCTGTGTGACGGGCACTTCTCGGCCATCTGGGCGTGTTACTTTGACAACTACATCGCCGGTATCTGGATTAATATCAAAACCAGATACCTTTGTTTGTATTCTTCTACCTTTTTCGTCAACAGCCACATTGAAGTCTGGATCTCTGTTTAATACATCTGCGGCTAACTTAGGATTCTCTTGAGCGAGCCGATAGAAATCATAAGTATCGAAAGCTGCATCTGGGTCAGAAGAATTAATTCTATAATTACCAGCACCTTCAATTCTTGCAACGAGGTCTGCCTCGCCTTGGCGATCTAACTTATACTGGTTCGCTTGTATAGTTTGCTGGTTCATCTGTGACTGCTGCAAGTTCTGTGGAACCTGAGCCAGCGTAGTAAACATATTATTTATTGAATTAGCGACAGTGGACTGAACCATTTTTTATCTCCTAAAACGCGAACGCTAACAAGGCTGCACCGCCTAAAGTGGCTACAGTTGAATAAGTTTGTGCCTTAGCAGCTGCCTTAGCTTGCGTATAGGCGTTTTTACGCTGAGTAGCATCTGCCGCAGCAGATCCTAATTGATTTTGAGAGGACCTATTGACACCCTGCCCAATGTTTATAAGATCAGACATTAAAAGCGTATTTGCTTCTTTTTGTGCGATACGTGCGTCGTTTATAGCCTGTGCAGACCCTAATTGCGTACCTCTTTGTAGCGCTCTTTGTTGCTGCTGCACTTGAGCTGGTGTAAGTGATGCGCCGTATCTAGAAGCCTGTCTGTCGACAACGCCTTGCGCCATACTTGATGCAAGTGCCGAATCTTCCCTAGCATCGTCTATTAAACTCGTATCATTTTTCGCCTTATCAATCATATCCATCTCAAAATTACCGTAACCATCCTTGAAGTCTAGGTACTCTTTACGTGTGAGATTTGCGTAGGCTTTATCAGGATCTTTGACGGGAATTAGTCCAGTAGAAACTGCATTTATGTTTGCGTTTGCCTCTTCTTCTTTCTTAGCGGACTGTTTTTTAAAATAGTCGCTAGCTGCACCGATCATTACTCCGGTCGTTGCATTATTCATATTAACCCCCTAAAAAGTTCCGGCTGCTTTAGAAAAGCCAAGGCGTTGTTTCGCGCCGCTTGCTAGTTGTACAGGATTACCAGCGCCCGCAGTGTTTGGCGTAAAGAATGTCCCGCCACTGGCTAAGTTCGACGCGCCGGCTGTTGCTGCTTTAGTCCCAAGCTCTACTGCCGCATTAAGTTTTGCTTGGCGAACATCTTGATTTGCTTTCGCTTTCGTTAATGCTTGAGATGTAGCTAACCGTGAAGCCTGCGCCATACCTGTTTGTGCGTCAGCTGCTTGCCCTCGGGCTGTACCCAGAACATTTGAAGACATTTTGTTTTGTATTTCTTTGGCTCTCGTATTAGCTTGCCCAAGCTGCGCTTGATACGCTTGTGACATATCACTCGATAAGTTATTTGCTTGCGTCTGCCCATAGGTCATATTACCGGTGAGCGCTTGCATAGTGTCAGCATTAGTCCTACCACGTAGTATAGATTTGTTGGAATCAGAGCCGGCTTCATCGCGCATTTTACGAAGTAGTGGGTCGTAGTTCTTTTTAAAATGAGCGTATTCAGCCATAGCTACTGATGCAGAGGCTTTTTCGGCTTCGCTAGGTTGGTAGTCTTGCTGTTTAGGTTGGCTTCCCATTATAGTTCTCTCGTATAAACCACAGTATCTTTTTGCCACCCTTCAGTTATAAGGTACTTCTCTATAGCTGGTACAGGTGACCTCACTTCAATTTTTTTAAACCCTGCCTCTTTAGCATTGCTCGCAAAGAATTCGTAGTGCTTAATAGCGCAGTTCTGACCTCGTTTTTTTGCCCATGCTACCCAGATTAAGAGTGTTACATCGCCATTAAACTGGTCTTGCTCCTGGGTACTTACAACGAAACCTTCTGGTGTTATCCAAAGTACAGCTTGTTGCATCAAAACGGCTGCATAGACATCTTCTGGCTTATAAGTTAGCTGAGGCTGTTCTGCTAAAATCTCCTCAATTCCGGGTTTTACCCAATGCCACTCTTTCCTAATATCTGCTGGTAATGGCTCATTAATATGCTGTTCGCCAACCACGTTTTGCATGTCTTGTTCTTTGAGGTATTCCACCATATTTTACTCTCCTAGCTACGCCTACATCGGCATGTCTTGCTTTTAGTTCTGCGTCACGGATGCCTTCAGCAAACGCTGCGCCATATATCTGTGCACCTGAATAGTCTGTCCAGACTTGTGCTGGCATTCTTAGAAGCCTAAATAAAGCTCCACTTATAATCGTATCTCTGTTGTCAGCCATTACTAACTCATCACAAGCTGCGGACGTATTAGTGGGCTTTAAAGAAACTCTGATAATTGTTCCATTAGTAAGGGTGCTATTTGGGACCGGTACTAACCTAAAACTGGTTTGGCTGTGCTTAGTTATATACTTTGGTACTGAGAATTTATCGGGTTTTCTCCAACCAGGCTCACGCTGTTCTAGTAGTGTGCTAGATATTGGCTCTAAGTCCTTACCATCATGAGTGGCCCACATAATCTTTTGGACAGAAGTCTGATTTGGAGTATCGAAATCGTATTCGTAAATACCTTCTTGGGTCGTGGTTGGATCTAGCTCTATTTGGTAAATATCCGACTTTTCACACAGTTCTATAGTTGCTGATCTTATAGCCTTTTCGGCCATAGTATCGGTGCAACCGGCAACTAGCGGTAAGATGTCGGTAAGTAGGCTTTCGAAGGATATAGCCATGTCTTACACCATAGCTGGCGCTGAGGGTCGTCTTTCCATATTCGGATTTGTTATAGCGTCAATCTGACCCTTGCCCGCTACCGACGTAGAGAAAAGCTGCCAATGTTGAGATGCTCGTTGAGAATTGCCAGCAAACTCTGCATCTTTCATGTACGCCATGTATAGGACGTAATTCATAACAGCGTTCGCAAAAATATCTGGTACAGATAAGTTATCGCCATCTGCTACCGTTGCTGGGTTAGCTGAATAGATGATCTCAAGGTAAGCGGCACCGCTTACACCTGGGTAAACGTAAAAATTACGGGGGTTAGACTCGTCGTACAGGTAATGCTTTACCACAGTGCCGTGTGCAGCATTGTTACCTACAGTTGGATCATGCCAGTCTGGTGTTTGTGCATCAAGTACTGCACGGTCTACCAATCGTACAGATCTAGCGCCGGTCGCGTCTGCACCAGCACCCGACATATTTCTAACTACTTGAAGTAGCCTATTACCACCAGTTGGTATTGATTGCTTTGTTCCGTCAACAAGTGTGACAGTCTCATTTGCTGCAGAGGCATCTGGTTTTAGCAGTGCAATCTCGCGCTGTGCATCGTTAACCCATAAAACAAGTTCAGATGTAACTGGCCATCTAACGCCTGTAGTGTCTTGAAGCACAGTTTGTACTCTATCAATCACGCTTTGAACTGAGACGGTCATATTCTTTACCTATGCGTTTAGTGCTATTTCCCAAGCTGCGTCGCGATCATCGGCTCTAACAGTTCGGCCTAGCATTTTATTAACGACGGCTGCTTTCGGCGTACCGTCACCTTTAAATGAATTCGGGTCAGCCTCTTCAATCAACTTCTGAAGGGCCTCTACTAACTCTGTATCTACAGAGGGTTCTTCTATTACTTCTTCAAAAACCGCTTCTTCGGGTTCTTGGTGGGCTACGTTGTCAGGGTTATATCTCTGTGCGCCCTGTTGCAACGCTAAAAGACCTATATCCTCGCCTACATTTTTTGGGACATTTGCATATAGTCTTGTGCCTGACCCCCACGTACTGGCTATGCACATGTCTTTGTCGCTTATAACTTTCATATGTACTCCTTACGAAAAATGCCCCCTCCTGAGAGGGGGCGGATATTACTTTCTTACTGTGCAGTGTCTAAGCAGATAACACCGAAGTCCTGTATAGCATCTTTACCAGAAGCTGCATAATCAGTGTTGTACTTAGGCTTACGTAGACCGAAGATCTTACCTACAGAGATACCTGACTGGTTACCATAGTCGAAAGTATCTTCAACCATTTCTGGTAAACCAATATCAGCCATAGCAAGAGCTTGAGCACCACAGAATAGAGCACGTGCACCATCTATTTTAGCGTCAGCGCCCCACTTCTTACCGTAGTCCCCTGTATGAGAGCCGTCAGTTGAAGTACCAGCAGTAGCGCCAGAAGTGTTAAACACATGACGGAATTCGTGGATCATTACACCATCCACCATCAAGCTTGAAGTACCAGCGAACAAGCTGTTAGATGCACCACGTACACCCGCGTTACGGACGTTAGCGATGAAGTCTGTATCAAGTTTCAGGTCAGCCATTTGCTGTGGAGTAACGAACATGTGGAATACTTCTTGGTTTCCGGCAGCGCGGATACCACGGATGTAGTTGTCTTTCGCGTATGCTTTTAGTTCAACGATAGAGCGATAGCCAAGCTTATCATCAGCTGTAATCACGTCAGTGTCACCATCTGCCAGAGAAGCATTATCACCTGAACCGCTTACTCGTAACCAACGTGCGTCAGTTGGAGCAGAAACATCTGATGAGAACTCAAGATCTTGTAGTGCGTTACCGCTTTTAGTGGTATCGCCAGATGGATCCTCAGAGTTAGCGCGGGTTGCGCCGTTATTCTTCATGTTGTAGCCAACACCAGACAACGTTAGGAACGCTAACTGGTCAATACGGTCAGCCATTGCATAAGCAAGAGCATCACGAGATTGCTCACGGAAGTTAACTACAGTCTTTTGGTCAGCTATGCGGCCAGCAATTCTGTTAGCAAAGCGCAATTGATCCAGCTCAATGCTGATATCATATGCACGCAATGCTTCTTCATTGCCTTCTAGAGTGTAGTCACCAGTGATACCGTCTCCAGTCATGTCAGCTAGCAATGTGATGTTAGCTTTTGTGCCTTTTTGAGACTTAGTTAATTCAGTTACGCGCTGAACCATAGCGTTTGAGCCAGTGCCAGCAAACTGATTGATGAAAGATTGGTTACGCGCTACTTTCCAGAAGTCGCGTGACCATGCCTGAAGTTGGTCGCCTGAAAGCGTACCGAAATTAGTTAAATGAGAGGACATAATAGTCTCCAATAAATTGACAAAAAATTATGTGGCACATGCCACGTCTCTTAGCCGACTTATGGAGCGGCTAATCCGTTTTCCCGTATCGTGGGACGACGAACTAGCGCTGATTTACGAGACGCGATCTCGACAGGTTTAACGCCTATGCAGGCGGGGGATACGTTTTTTACGGCTACGGGCCGACCACATATCGTAGTGATGGACGTATAGATAATATTAGTATAGCTAATATTACAATGCAACCGTTAATTTAGTGGGTTTGATGATAAATGGTCCATACCGTCCCAGAGGTCCTGAATTTCGCGGTTAGTGGCTTTGACTTGCGCTTCAAACTTATCTACTTTATCTAGTATCAACTCAGCCTTCTCTACAGTGGTCTGCATCTGTATAACGCTTTCTTTTAAATCTTTAACTTCTTCCTTAACAGACAGTAATTTTTCTTGTTGCTCCGCAATAGTCTTTAGGTTTACACCTAGTTCTGCTAGTTTGCCTTGCAACTGAGATACGTCGTTAGCAGTAAGTTCTTGTTCGATTAGTAAAACTTTCTCTTCTAGGGGTACGATGTCGGGTACTTGTATGCCTTCAACAGCTTCTAGACGAGAGTACAGAC
>ERZ802830.207-NODE-207-length-57565-cov-9.99612_pt1 | contig 57565 bp, 65 predicted proteins | sample MGYA00345654_ERZ802830 | MGnify/ENA primary metagenome ERZ802830 (study PRJEB30503, sample SAMEA104212375) | marine metagenome | biome: Westerlies Biome; feature: [SRF] surface water layer (ENVO:00010504) within the epipelagic zone...; material: water...
TATATATATAAGGGCAGTATAATTTTGTATTATTAATTAAATGTATACATCATTTACTATATTTGTACTTTTTGCTATTATCATCATCGTTAGTTGTATTTTTGGGAAAAGATATGAAATGACCTTCATACATATTCCAAAAAATGCTGGTACATTCATTGAAGAACTTGGTAAAGAAAATGGTTATAAATGGGGTATTTATAACGACTTCACCAAAAAACCGAAACCAAACAATAGATGTAGTCATTGGCATATTCCTCCTCGTTATTTTAAAGATGATGACAAGAAGTATTTTAAAAACTCAAAAAGTTTCTGTATATTCAGAGATCCTCATGAACGAATCATAAGTGAGTTTAAATACATAAACAGACGTAATAAGAATATTGTGACAAAAGACAACTTAAACAAGTATATTCACTCTTTACCAAATAAAATTGAAAAGGATAAATTAGCGCAAGATTGTCATCTAATTCCTCAATATGAGTATATTTATGATACGAATGGGGACAGATTTTGTGATGAAATTTTGGATTTCAAAAACCTTAATGCGGATATTCATAGTTTAAATTCTAAATATCATTTAGGTTTAAAAAATATCAATACTTCAAAGAAAAATGATACTTCTTTTTCAGGGTTAACTAAAAATGATCTCGATGAACAGAGTGTAAAAATAATTGAGAGTCTTTATGCTAAAGATTTCAAGTTAATGAAGAAATTTAAGTAGATAGATAACTTGTGTTCCAAATAATATACATGAATGAAAACAAGGTTTTACAAAAATGCATTTTTTACTTTGATCTTAGGACCATTTATTGTTGATCCTCCAAATTGATGAATGATACCATTTGACCAACAACTCTTTTTATTGGGAAGGTTTTTTGAGTAAATAGATTTAATCTTTTTATAATCCACAATAACTTCTTTCATTTGGACATCAATTGGTCTTGGTTTTTCTTTTCGACAATTATATGTGTTATCGTACATAATGTTAGCCGCTTTACTATTTAATGCATAAGCATGTGTGCATAGATACCCCCAACAATGACCCAAATAAATAATGTCTGCTTTTTCTTTCTTTGCTCTGTCTAATTCTTTAAGTATAAGATCTTTAATCTGTTTAGGTTTGTAATTAGCTGGTAAATCTATATCATCTTCAAATATGAAAAACCATTCATCATCATTACCCTTACGATCTATTATAGATTTCCATAACGTTCGGTGAGACAGTATACAACCATATTGTCCCATACTTAACTTACAATCTCCTTTAGTTGTAGGATAAACAGCATCAAATGCATTTACATTGAACATGTCTAATTGTCGAAGAACCACAAGAGCATGTGACTTTCTGTACAAATATTTATCAGAACAAATCACATAAGCGTTGTATTTTGGTTTGTTTGTTTTAGAGAGAAGCAATAGTATAAGTAAAATTAAATATATAAGAACCAAACCATACACTGTCCAGTTCTTCATCATTTTTAATCTATCACAATATTTTACTTCGATTCCCTCTTACTCTTTTTCTTCTTCGATGGAGGCGGTGGTGATTTCTTTTTCTTTGAAGCAACTATCCCACCAATCGCTGTCGTAATCACAGCGCCTCCAGACACAATCGCATTCACCCCAATTCCTGTACATATAGGACACACCATATTTAGGTTTGTTTTATGTTATGAAACATTTTCGAGTTAATCATACATACCCCCTTCTTGTATTTGCTTCGCATCATCAAGGTGAAAGAAGCATGTGTCGCTACAATCTTACCTCCATATACGAGTTGTTTGCATACTTTTGCAGCGCTACCGAAAGGAGTCACGAGTGGACAATTGTTGAAAGACATATACAATTTCATTCTATAATAGGTATTTCTTTACAGTCTTAATACATTTTTCGATCGTACAATAAGGGTACATTATACAGTACTACATAACCGAATATTGCCATATCAACTTAAAAACAAACTATAAAAGAAGACATAGAGTACATACAGAACATGTTGGCTTTATATATTGCTTTATTTTGTTTTGGTTTTTTGACGTATGATTGTATAAATCTTCCAATACTCAATATTTTTAAAACCGTAGATCGATTCGTTGAACGACATGAGAAATACTTGAAATATACATATTCAATCATAAATGTATCTGTTTTTATTTTCATGGCATACGAATACACATACAATGAAGATTTGCACTGCAAAAACATCTATTCTTCGCACTTAAAATGGCCGTGGTGTTGACGGGGTTAGGGTGACCAAATTAATGCATAGAGATAAGAAAATTAGGAATAGAAATTGCTACTGAAAATACGAGAACTGCGATTATGCCAAGTCTGCGATTATGGAAAGCTCTTGTCGTACTCTTTCGAGTAAATCTTTCGAAGTGTACAAGCTCCATAACGGTTGTGAACCTAGCATTTTATAACCTCCCATTTTGTCCAATTGTTTTTTTGTGATCATTCGAAGTTTTTCGTCCGAAACATTTTTCAATAAATGATTGTACTGTGTACTCTTACTGAGAATAGTCATTACATGTTCAATAGCTTGAGATTCAGTTGGTCCATGAATTTGGCTCATGTAATCCAACATATTGTCAAAATTTGAATGTTTTTATGTTATATATTGTAAAGAACTCTTTAGTTCAATTTTTATATGAATCCTCTTCGATGGCTCGATACACACGAAGGCTATCAGCAACAACATAGCGAGATATATTTAATGATCATGAATAACGAAAATATATCCATACATGATCGCGATATATACGATTACCAAATACATCATCAAGTAAATGAATTGAATCGTCTAGAGACTCAATTAACACAAAAGGTCGACTTCAATAGAGAGACGCCCATTAATCATGATTTGTTTCGTATCATGAGTTACCAAAATAAATTATTAAGATACTTGTGTAAAAAGATTAAGATCCGAAAACCACAAAGATAATTTAGTTCGCGGGGAAGTTTACAAGGTTGGCACCCATACCGAAACCAGCGCCTTGGCGAGCGGATACACCAATGGAAGGAGCGAAAAGGTCGAGAAGGGAGAAAGTGGCGGCCGCTACGAAACCAATGAATACGACTTCTTCCACTTTAGGCTTCTTGCCGGGGAAGAAGAAGGCGGCGGTCGCTACGACGAGACCTTCGAAGAAATATTTCAAAATGCGTACAACAATTTCCATAACATCAAAAGATTCCATTTGTCAAGTTTTATTTATATGAGAGAAAAATATTTTATGGAAACATATTCATAAGTGAACAAAAAACATATAAAGACTTGAAATGAAGATCATGAATATACACTAATATAAGTTATGCAACAGTCCAGAGAACAAATTGTAGAAACACCGGTATCGACTCAAGATTTTTTGGAACAAGATGACGCGATTCGAGGTCAAAACTATGTATGCTTGTCGTTCATCTCTCCCGAGGATGTCATTCGCTCCAAAGAGTCCTACTTCATAAAAGAGTACATGAAAAAATACACCGAGAGAAATGAAGAATTGATTAATGGCCTTAGTGCACTATTTCCAGACAAGTCGGATGAGATTCGTTCGGTAAAGGAACAGTACTCGATATATTTCGATAACGAAAGTATTGTAGAAGATTATGGAAATTTCAAGGTGGACAACGAAGTGAACATAAGTGAAATGTACTCCAAAGAGAACAATTTTCAAACCAATGTCCGTGGCGTTAAAGTGAGGGGGACTTATGAAACTCTTCAAGAGGCTCAACACAAAGCGGAAATATTGAAGCGCAAGGACGGTAACAAGTTCAACATTTATGTAGCACAAGTCGGGTGTTGGTGTCCTTGGTCCGCCAATCCTAACGAAATCGAGAATGCAGAGTACAGTGAAACCCAACTCAACTCCATGATGCAGGAGTACAGTAAAAACAAGGAGAACAAAGAAATCTTTTACAACGAACGAAAACAAGAACTCGTAGAACGAGCGAAGCAGAAAGCGCAAACTATCGTAGAAGACCCAGAAGATGTTTCTTCCCAGTTTGATATTCCCGAGGATGATAATTCCGAAATCACAAAAATCATGGAAGAGTCAGACGCTTGGAGTATGAATACATATACGAAAGAGACGACCACAACTCCCGAAAACAAAGAGTAAATGTGTTTTTCCTTAGTTCATATATGGCTCACATTTTTATGTTAAAATAAGATAAAATGAAAACACTTATTTTTCTTATCATGTTCATAGGCATGTTTATGATTGTACATGGAATTTACGAAGAAAAGTACGAAAAGCTTAGAAAGAAGACACAAATTAAATACAAATTCATTCCTAGAACATACTATGATGATTTCTTGATGAATAATGAAATAAAAAATACAACCTCTGTAATGTTTGATCATAAACCTGACTCGAGAAGTGCAGGGTTTCCTGTGCGATAATCGTGATACTTTAGCACCATACTTACATTTTCTTTACATTAATAACATGTTTATTTTTTTTGATTTGCGAAGGATCAAATGTTTCTTCGTATTCGGCGTCTTCGTCCACCATAGAGTTATTCATAACCCAGTATTCGTCGTTACACACTCTGAAATTCGGAGCAGTATTCGCTTTGTACCAAAATACAGTGTCTTCTAGTTTGTTACTTTTGGTGGTGTTATCAATCACTAAGCATTCGAAATTTTCGGTACACTGGTCCATGACTTGGCAAAATATTTCAAATGTGGGAAACATACCCGCATAGTTATCATATATTCTCTTTCTGTTTGCGACAATGTTTTCCCTCAAAATGAATATGAAATCGATGTTCGTGCGTAAATTCGGAGGAATTCCAAGAGGGTACTGCATCGCGATAACAAAGAACATTTTGAGATGACGACCATTCATAAACAAAGCGCGTACATTTTTGTCTTTCGTCCAAGTGGAATCGTACAAACAATCATCAAGAATAATGAATGCCCTTGGATCGATATTCGACCTTCCGTACAGATTCATTTCCTTGTTAATGTTCTTCAATATGATTTGCTGTCTCTTCACCACATTTTGTACAAGAGGTGCTGTATATTCGTCGTGAATGAACATCTTTGGCACCATGTCTCCATAGAAATGATTCGCAGATTCGGTACCACTAATCACTGTTCCTATAGGAAGACTAGAATGATGGTACAGTAAGTCTTTAATCAGAAAAGATTTCCCTGTATTTCTCTTCCCAATCATCACAACAACTTTATCATCCGTGATCGTAGAGATGTTAAACTTTTTGAGTTCGAGTTTCATTTGTGTTACCCTAATGTCATATATAATGAAAAGAATTTTGTACCTAAATCATTTTATCAGAAAGGTACTTCTGTATTTGATTCTATGTTTTGTAGCATGGTTCCTAGTTCGTGTTCACCTCCACCATAAAGGGGAGTTTCCGAACCGAACATGAGAGTTTGTCCGAGAAAGGTGACAAAGAACCCACCCACCGCGATTCCGAACATATAGGTTCCGTAATGTTTTTCTTTTTTATCTGAAATAGCCATGTACGACAAGGTCGCAATCAAACTAGTAACGAGAGAGACGAGCACAATTGTTAATGTGGACATGATAATCTGTATTTTGTTTGTACAATACATTTTAATGACTACTTATTTTCCCCACTGTCTGTTATTTTCCATATAGAGTCTATTTCGGATTGCTTTGAAGTTTTTAGGATTCAAGTAATCACCATCAATATCGTACCCTAACACCTCCTTACATTTCTGGACATTCTTCCTCATTTTTATTTCTCGTATCGATTGCTCGATGTCCCTCTTCATCATTTCCGCAGTTAATTCCATGTTCTCCTCAACCGTTTTTTCTTCTTTGCTCGCCACTTGCTGAAACGCCACTTGCTGAAACGCCACGGGAGTGTCTTCTACTTCGAGTGTTTCTATAGTGGTAACTTGAGGTGAGAGTAATTCCTCTGTACAATCCTCTTCAATTATGTTTTCTACCGGAGTGTCAGCGATTGATGGTAAAGGGGGTCCTTCAAGGATTTCTACATTCACAGGAGAGTCTACGACTAGTGAAGTGCTTTCCGTATGTACTTGAGGGTCGACATTCATATCCACTTCATGTTTCATGTTCTTGTCGATGATTTCGATTTCTTTCACACAGTCGTTGCTTTCCATAGCGTCTTTATTCTCTTCTTCTTCCACCATGTGTGTATCAAGTTTCTTTTCGATAATGTTGTTTGTATCTGTGTCTATGATCTTAATCTCTTCATCATCATCATGAACTTCAGATACTTGACTAACTTGATCCTCCGAGTCCTCGTATTCTTCTTCACGAGCACCAAGCTCGGAGTCCTCCTCACTATCCAAGAAAGCGGAGTCGTCTACTACTACTTCTTTCTCGGTAGCAACACGCGTCAAGTCCGTGCCCTCTTCTTCGTTTACAGGAACCGTTTCCATGTAAACATGAGTGTCCTCTCTTGGTTCGTCGGTGGGTTCGTGTTTGTCTAAATATTGCTTGTCTGAATGTTGGGTGACGGCTTTATCCTCGTTAGCAACAAACTTTGAGATGACGCTTTCAAAAGGTAAATATTTGTTTATGGTTACATCAATGGCTGTTCGGATTACGGTCTCTAATTCTTCGTTCACTTCGAAGGACTTTGAGGCGCTGTAGTTATCGTACATCAACTGGGGCTTTTTCCAAATGACTCTGGCAATTTCAATATAACATGCATGGATAAACACTTTGGGAGAGGGCACAACCACATCGATGTTTGGATCGATGTTCTTAAAGATCATAAGTTCTTTAGTTGTCGCCTTGAACACCGCCATGATCAGATTGCCTAGCCATTCACAATTGGTTCCTTTGACGAACCGTTCGTACTCCTTATCGATAATGACGCTATTCCACTGTGGGACGGTTTGAACGGTTGCTTGGTACTCCTTCAAAAGATTCTTCTTTATTTTGTTTGCGTCTTTGCAGGAATCATACAAAGATTTAAATCCTTGCTTGAATAACGGAACGGTTTTCACTTTGAAATTGGTCATATATTCATTCTTAAGTTGAATATCCATATTTTAACGTTACTTATTTTTATTTTTGGTTTTTTCTAACACATAGTTAATAACGAAGCGCTTGTGTACAAAGATGAACAGCGGTTGTATGGTATTAATTGTATGCATGGTCATTCTTGTAATAATGATTGGTGTGTTACAAAGGTCTCGTGAAGAAAACAAAGACACCGTTGAGAATTTTGTTCCATATACGATGATTCGACAACTTACGATACCTAAAATGGATAGGGCGGATGTTTTCGTGAGAAACACGAACGAAGAGATAAGTATTCAAAAGGATGTCGAATTCAATGCGACTTTGAATGTGAAAGACAAGTTTAAGTTAGGTGATGTGTCGTTGATGACAAACCAAGATTCGAATATACGCATGGGTAAGGGAAATGTTGATATGGAGATTAACAAATCCACTCTTTTCACAGAGCCTGTCCTCTTCGATGAGAACATGAAGAGTTTAACAATGAATGCGTATGCACATATTGACGGTAAGACACACATGTATGAGGATATGGTGATGGATGATAAATTCTGCTTCTTGAACTCTAATGACGAGAATTGTTTAACACTACCCGATGTTGAGTTGATGGGCGAGAGTTCTAATTATATCGACAAAGCGTCCGTTCTTATGAGCGCTTGTATTTCGAAAGATGGTCTACAAGGTACATCCGATTCGTACCTTACATCAAAGAATATTCCTCTGGACGACGAAATGGTGTGCGTCAGGAAAAAAGACACCTACGCTATGTTAAATGATTGGTCGAACATCACAGAGAATCTCTCCAAACAATCTGACACGAAAACGATAGAAACTCCGTCCAATATTTGTACTAAGGAGGACATCGAAACTAGAGAAGTCTATAAATACGGTGGAAATGAGTATACAAACCAAAATGATTTACAGTCCGCTATCAATCAAAACGAATGTAACAATTGCGCCTTATGTAGACACACGAATGGTGGTTCGTGTATAATAGAAGTAGATTATGAGAAACAATTGGAATTTATAAATAGAAATAGAGATACTTGTGATTTCCAAAACACTACAACTAGATTGAATACGCTAACCCATATGTGTCCTCCACATCCCCACAAATATTACTTAGGAGGAGTATGTTACACATTAACATCTATAACTACAGATGATATACTCGAAAAGAAAACAAAGTTCAAATCAGGAACGGCATATATTGGAGACTGGGAGGATGGTAAAATGAAATTAGGAGACAAACAAAAAGAGTTCAGGATACGAGAGTACGCGGAAGGATACCGTGTTACGAATAATCGTCAAGAATGGTATCAACTCTTTAGGGGAGATTCTAATTATTTAGAGATTAAAGATTTCGGTGACAATGGGCGAGGCGATGAATTCAAGTTTTTCAAAAGTAACAGTAATACATACTTGATTAAGGTGGGTACTAATGGATGGTTACGCAACGACAGTTTATCATTGTCTGTTGGTTCACAACCAAACATTGCATGGACTGTTGAAGTGGATTAAAGAGAGCGCTAAGTTACGAAGATGAAGACATGACATGATTAAAATATGACCTTTATAGTAAATGAATCTGTTCATTATTTTTGGTGCTATGTTGTTTCTTTCTATGTTCATCAGAATGCTTGACAAATTTCATAAAGATGACATCAAAGAAAACTATTCGGAACAGAAAAGGTTCGCGGACAAGCTCCTTGAGATCGTGGAAGAGCAAGAGGAGGAAGAACAAGAGGATGAAGCAGTAGAACAAGATATAGAACTACCAAGTGTGATCATACAAAGTTGCAACTGTCCCGTGACTAAATTTACCACATACAAGGCGGATTACATTACATCCGACAAGACAAATAAAGTGACTTTCGGAAGCGATGTGGTGATGGGAAACGCTTCGGTGAAAGAACTCACCATTAACGATGTTCCCTTTGCAAAGTTTGATTCGAAGGACAACAAGATTGTAATCGGTTGATGAGGACGCGAAGACGGCTAACAACAAGATTGTAATCGGTTGATGAGGACGCGAAGACGGCTAACAACAAGATTGTAATCGGTTGATGAGGACGCGAAGACGGCTAACAACAAGATTGTAATCGGTTGATGAGGACGCGAAGACGGCTAACAACAAGATTGTAATCGGTTGATGAGGACGCGAAGACGGTAACGAAGGCTAACAACAAGACTGGAGCAATAACAATACCCCCTTTATTTTTCTAACTCTTTAATAATAAGATGTTATCTATCATCATAACAGCCATTATTTGTGTGTTGCTAGTACTTGGTGTGATGAGATTCGTGTATAGAAGATTCGAATCGAATGATGTGGTGGAACGCTTTTCTTTTCAATCTATCTCTAGTCTCTTTACAAATGCCGCGAAGGAGGTATCAACCAACGCCGCGCAAGTAAGTGAAACAATTCAAGCGACTACAGAATCGACCGCTCAAGAAACTACACAAGCTACAACCGAAACGGTGAACCAAATATCAAATACAATAGAAGAGGTCACCGGAACTGCTGAAACCATTGCAGACACAATTCAAACAAATGTCGGAGTCTCATCTGATGAACTTACCGCTCCTGTTGAACCCGCATATGTTGAACCCGCATATGTTGAACCTACCGCTCCCGTTGAACCTACCGCTCCTGTTCAAGAAGAAGTGCATGTAAATAGGCTCAATTCAGCTAAGCCAAGAACTCCTCCCCATTCCTGGAAGGAGAACGATGACTATTCCAAATTGAATGCGTACAATCTAAGAATGAACGATACCGTCACTTTCGATCACGAGGTGGTCGTAAACGGAGGAGATGTTAGCTTTTCTGAACCGGTGTTGTTCAACAACGACATTTATTTATACGGTAACAGTCTCAAATTTAAGAACATGAATAAAATAGAGCTCAATGCGGAGAAATACAAGGACAACTTATTGTATGTGAACGAATTGAATAAGGTGTTCACGGACGACGACTACGCCTTAGAACAGGATGACATTGACGAATTAGACAAATTGGGAATAGTGAAGAAGGAAGAAACCACTCAAGAGTGTAATTATTTCGATAAGAACAAAGACCCCACGCGGTGTATAGACAAGATATGGAGAGCGTTACGGAAGAAAGATGTCTCCACGGCGCCCGTATGTAATTGTTGTTGTAGTCCGGACACGAACCCCACGAATTGTATCGTACAATTGATTCGTTCTGGTGAAAGACCCGTAAAAACCCTACAACTGAGGACCAAAGGAGAAATCCTGTACAATATCGTGGACCAGCGCAACAAAGATTTTTTCGAACAAATCACCCTTCAAAAGTCGACCGACATAAGTACATCCAAATTGCTCATGTTCAATATAGAAAAAAGAATGGGAGACACCGACAATACGACGGGGTTAGTGAAGATCATGTTTAGTGACGAGTTTGATGGTAAAATGATCCCTTTCCCGAGAAACACAGGTATTCGGTCAATCAAATTAATTATCGAATAAAATATAAAATGAATGTGCTCGTGTTCTCTTTGATTGTATCTTTGATCGTGCTTGTTTCATACATGTTCTCGTACAAATCTCTTGAAACTTTCGTTGAACCCGCGCTCATCTCGCTAAGGGAGTCTAGTGGTGTGGAAAAGCAAGAGCGTGTCGTCAAAAATCATCCGGAGTTACAATTCAACAAGGCGTTCAATCTCAAAGCGAACTCCTTTCTATTCGAGAAGCCTGTAGATTTCAACAAGGATGTTAAATTCGAGGGAAACAACAAGATTGTCTTCAACAAAAATGTAGTGATGAATAGCGAACAGTCCCTATTTTTCGAAGACGGTGACACAAACAACAAATTATCGAGGGGAGATTTATTGAATATAAAAAAGAACAAGTCCAAGATTGAATACATGAAATCTGAGTTAGAAAATACACTCTTGATGAAAGAGGGTGAGGTGCAATTCAAGTACCCATGGAAAACTACAGGTGACAAAGATTGTACTAGTAAATTATGGGACATTGCGATTGGGAAAGAAGTTAGTAAAGAAGACTTATGTGTAGCATGTTGTAGGAATGTGAACAACGACGCGAACTTCAAAGCGTTAATCACATTCAAAAACGGGTCATCGAGTACGAATGAATACATCGCGTTAGACATTACGAACGACAAGACACATTATCTAATGGAACTCAATACAAACCCTTCCGTATCGTATCAAATTACTTTGACACTATTCAAAAACAATAAATCATTTGTGAGTCATTTGTATTTCATTCTAGTCAATAACGAAACCAAGAATCGATTGAGGTCACTCAACAAAGCGTCGGAGATGCTCGAAATGCTTCCGTCGAGTAGCATCACGAAACATGTGACGGATACTACACCAGAAAAAGATTATGGGAATGCTACCGAAGTGGTAGAGTGGGGGGCGATGGACAACGGTATTTACATTCCAACCAGTTCCCATTTATCCTCGGTACGGGCAAACTTTGTGCTCATGAACATCGTGACAAAACCTAGCGTATAAGTGCCTTATACCGCGTTGTTCAATGGCTTAGTGTAAGGGTTCTCGTGGAACGCTTTCAGTATATCAGGGTCGAAACGATTATCTTCTTCTTCGTACTTTTCTTGTGTTGTATTGACTATCTCCTTAGAAGCTGGGATAGAATACACCTTATCGATGTTCAAACTATTTGGGTTTTCACAGTCTATTTTTTTGAATAACACATTGACCGCATCCGAACCAGAGGAAACCTTAGTACTCGTTTGTGTGGGAGCCCGTCCCTTTATTAAGGTTTCTTTGGTCTCGTTGATGGTTGCGTTGTAGATGTCGGTGTACGACATTTGTTTTTTGTCTGACGATGCGGCTTGTCCGTAGTAATCGTTATCTGAAATGAATTGTTTATTTGTCTCTTGTGCGACCATGTTGGTTGTCAAATACCCATCTCTGTTTTGTTTATTCGCGACCCCAGTGTATTCTCTATCCGAAAGGAATTGTTTTTGAGTGTTCGGGGCATCGAACACATTCGTTTCGTATCCACCTCCCCCTTCGAGGTTACCCATGTTTCCGTCTCTGTTCGCGTCCTCCGTGGTTTCCTTGACGGTGGTTTTGGCAACATCGTTCGGGTCGTATACCGTTTGTTTAGTTAATCCAGATTGCATGTTGATGACATTTTCATAATCAAGTAGCGTTTCTTTCACGGTGGTTCGCATCACTTCGTCTGGATCGTAGACCACAGACGCCTTTTCGCCACTTGCGATACCGGTTCTCGTGTCATGTATAAAGGTTTCCTTGATGGTTGTTCTCGCTACATCTGTAGGGTCGAAGAGCGTTTGTTTCGAGGGATTAGTGGCTTGTAAGTTGCCCAATTCGTGTTTGGCGAAGGTGGTGTATTGTTTGGGTGTCGTACGCACCGCGTCTTGAATCGGAGCGACGATCGATTTTACGAGGGTTTGGATGTTTCCCTCGTATGTTTTGGTGGTGGTCAAATCTCTCTCATTCGAATATACTAGAATGTTCTTCTTACCAAAGTCCCACTCTGGTTTCGACCATTTTTGATTATCCACATTACGAGCACCAAACTCTTCAAGTATTTGTTTCTTAGATGGCTGTAATTTTCCAGTTTGTTCATTTCCAATGTTCTTGTAGATGTTCCCTGTGTATGAAGTGCTGTTCTTACGATTCGTGTCCTTTAGAATGGTGCACGGACGATGTTTATTTTTGGTGTAGGCTCCTGTAGTTTTGAAAAGATCACGGTCCGTTCGTTCGTGGAAAGTGGTCGCTCTGTTCTTTTCCATCTTTCCCGTGAACCCCCTCTTGGAACCTTTTTGTCCCACGACCGTTCTTCCTTTGTAACTTATTTTTGGGTTGCTTCCGGTCCGAAGCTCGTCTATCGTTTTGGGCATTATGTAGTTTCTGTCTTCCGAGTGAAACCCGCGCTGATTCGACTCTTTCGTAAACCCGTCGTTCAAACCCGGACCAACATACTCTTGTTCGAACGGCAATTCGTTGTTTTTGCTGCGACTCGCAACCATTCGTTCGTATTCTTCTTGATACGAATCCTTCTTCATATATGGCGAAGAGCTACTCGCTTCGTTCACATCAGAAAAGCAAACATTTTCCATTTTCTGATTGTGGAATATTTCACCCGTGCCCGTGTAAGTTTCTAGTAAAAAGTCATTCGTTTGGTTAAGATTTGTGTTTTGTTTCTTAGTGCCTCCGAAAAAAGGCTCCATGTTGTTGTGTTTGAATTCATCGATGGGAATTGATCGTCCGGACAATTTGCTTTCGTACATATTTGTACTAGAATTGTTCAAAATATCCTTGTAGTCGCTTGAAACGACTTTCGTATTCGATGGGTTTCTACTTTTCTTGTACATTTTGGTAGCCTTTTCGCGTTCAATATCTCTCACTTGTTGAATAATGTTTTCGCTGTACATGTTTTGATTATCTGTTAGTTTTTTATCCTTCTTTATTTTATACAAGGTATCTTTTGGATTGGACGCAATGTAGTTTGATTTAGATGCGATGTATCCAAGCCCAATCATCGTAAAAAAAACATACACTTCCATTGGAGCCTTATTATTATGTATTAATAAATAAAAAAATTGATTTAAACTTATTTCATCCTTTAAACAACATATATATCCGAATCGAAACGATTTTTAATAGACCGATTGTATTTCACAATGTATGGACAAGAATTGATGAGTTTCAATCCGGAGAAATCTTGTATGCTCCAGTTTGATAGTACACATTCATCGAAGAATGCAATGAAGAAGGTGACAGAGTGTGGTGTAATATTATTCAATCAAGACATGAACCATTTGTTGATTGTTTTTCAAAACAAGTCTCAAAAATGGGGATTTCCAAAAGGGTACATGTCTCGAATAGAGTTGTATAAGAAAGAGTATTTCAAATGTGCGAAGCGAGAATTGTTTGAAGAAACTGGAATCGACTTGAGGCTTTTACATCACACGAAGTATGGAAGTGTGATAATTGGCAACAAATTATTTTTCGTAATAGAAGCAAAAAAAAAACATATTACTACAAACCCACTAGATGTTTGTGAGATTGAAAAGATTCAATGGATAAAAAGATCTGACTTGAACGCTTTTGTGCGTTCCAATAACTGTAATGTGACCTTGAACAAATTGTTTTGATTTACATGAATTTACATTTGAGAAAGTTCGGGATCGTTTTGGTTTACCAACTTGTGTACTACATATTTGTACTGTACCAAAACAGTAGTCGCGCCTCTCTTGAATTCAATGGGCTTGGCGAGCTTCTCTTGCACCACCTCGTACGCAACATTCTTGGACATTGAGCCTCTAGTGGTTTCAGACAGAATGAATTTGATGGAAGTTTTTTTTGCGTACTTCTTGAATTCTGGGTTCTTTTTGATTTTTTGGAACAATTTGCTACCCGCGCGGTTTGCGGCGATGTTTCTGTTTTCCGCCACATATCGACCACCTTTGAAGCCTATACCAGAGCCTATGATTTTAAAGCTTTTGCATTCGGTATTTCCGTTAGAGCAAGTAACCATCGTTTTTATTATTACAATAGATAAAAAAAAAGTTGTTCCGTTCGATGTTGTATTTTTCTATTTAGAGTTTCGCAATCTCACCACAGCATCTCCAATGTACAATAGGATAGCTAGCCTCTTTGTAAGTTTCCCAATCTTGAACAGGGTAGTCGTTGTTTTCTACGGGAAGAGCCATTCTGTTATCCATTGGTGTTGGAATACATGGTCTATGATTATCTTTCACGACAATACGGTTGTTGATGTTCGTTTCAAAAGGAGTGATCGCCTTCTCTTGAGGGTCGCTACACAACCACTCCCATCGATTCCACCCAGTACCTCTCAGTGTGCAAGGAGGATTGCTCATGCGGGTCTCTTCTGAGGAGAGCGCATCAGCCTCTTTCATGTGCAGCAACTTACAGAAAGGCTTCTCGCTCTTGTTGAACTTTTTGGATGGGCACTTGGTTTGCTTTACATTGAGCCCGAGAAGCTCCGAGTCAACATCAATGATGTCTTTGTCACACAAACTAGCTCCGTATTTGTTCAAAGGCACAGATGGATTGGGATAAAAGACCATGTCTTCGTTCAGTGGAGTTTTCAAATTGTATTCACCCACCTTCATACTCTGGTTCATGTCATAAACATAGCTACAAGTATCATATGGCAGTCTTGTAAAACTCATATTATTTTATAGTTATAATATATATTTTTTATTTTCTTTTCGGTTGAATTCGTGGAATCGACGGAAACTCCATCATTTGACAAGAAGGAAGGTGAACCATGGAAGTGTCCACTTTGGGGTGTTTGACATCCTTAATGTATTCTTTTCCTTGAACAAAGTTCTTATCCGATGGTGTGTACTTGTACTGGGCACAATTCGTCGCGGGACGATTTTGACCCCGTAAATCGTTCTCTAGATCGACAAGGTTTCCCTTCACATGGGAGACATTGGTTCCCCCAAGTAGTCCGAATTCGTTTCTACACTTTTGTTCGTGTTCGTATTTGATGGGATCCAAAATGAAATCAATATTGCTAACATTTTGTTCCAGTTTTTGTTTGTATTCACAAGTATCGTATGCTAGTCTGTTAAAACTCATTGTGCTGTACGGTGTTGTTATTTAAGTATATACATAAAAATATTTTAACAGTTTTTCTTTTTCCATACTTTTTCATCGAACACATATCCGTTGCTTTCAAGAAAGTCTTTTTGTTTGATGTGATCACGAGTGTGCTCTCCACCACGGACCCATTTTTCGGGTACAATGTGTTCGACATTTTGCACTTCTTTCTTCAAGCAAGGTAGCAAGGGTGTCATGGTGTCGAAGCCTTTTCCACTAGTGACTTCACAACTCTTGTGTAGACCAGTGGATTGCCCTTGGGTCAAGCGACTCTCGAGCAAACTTTCGAAGCCACCGCGAGACAAATCGGGAACAGCTTGAAACAGACGAGAGGACAATTGGTTTTTGCACTTACCGTGGGTCAAAACCTTCTCGTCCGTTCTCATTTTAGAGTCGTCGTCCACATGACAAGAGTTTGTCATACCGTAACCTTCTTTGTAGTTTTTCTTGTTCTCAATCATAAACTCTCTCACTTTCTTTTCAGATTCGGAACATTCGGGAACATTTGTTTTGTAAGGATTGAAAAGTTGGTAGTCGTTGATTTTTTCGCTTTGTTTAATTTGACCATCGACCCAACATTTATCGTTACCAAGTCGGCTATCATTATCAAAGTACATTATTACAAAAGTGTCTCTTTTTTAATAATATAATATAAAAAATAATTCGTTTAATCTAAAATACTGTAGCTTTATTTTAACCCTATCAACGAAGCAAACAAGAATTACATGGTGATGCACTGACCATCCATGGTGATGCACTGACCATCCATGGTGATGCACTAACCATCCATGTGTGATTCCTTTAGTGTGCGTTCCTCGTTGAAGTACAACCACTTTGCAAATCCCTCCTGATCGTTAGGAATGGTGGTGTTCGGAGTGGTGTAAAATTGTCTGTAAGAGTAGTTGTTTTCAAAAACCTCATCTACACTACGGTACAAGTCGTTATAAAAATGCTTCTCCATTTTCTCCTTGACTGTATCCTTCTCCACATCACACGCCTCACTTCTATCTGGGTCGGTTTGATAGTCCGAAATCAATACATTCATAAATGGATTGTGTTCGTTAGGATGAGTGCATTCGGATGGTTTATCATCGTCCTCGAACGCCTCCTCTGTCGTGTTGAAGATTTCCTTCTTGAAGTTGAATAAGATGAAGGTCAACACTCCTCCGAAGAAAATCGAGTAGAACACCTTAGTGTTCTTATTCATTAGAAACACGGCAGTGCTGAAATAGATCGTGAACCTCATGAAACTGTTCAGCTTTTCGTTGTATGTCATGGCATCATTTGGATAAAACTCATACAGTTTGGACATGTCTAACAACTCATATGGACTTAAAAACCACACTTGTGAAGACTCCATTTCTTTTAATTAACCTTACACAATATTTTATTTTCTCTTATTTTTTTATCCTTCTCTTATTTTTGGGTTTGGATGGCAAAGTCGGACCACCTCCTTGAAATGCGAACGGATCCGTTCCTTGCGCATTCATCGCGCTTTTCATCATCTCTTCCATGAATCCATTTCCTCCCATTCCTCCTCCGTTCAACTTACCCATCATAGACATCGCTTCGCTCAACAAATCTTCGTGTTTCAGCTCACCACTGCTTATCTTTGCAGCCACTTTGTTACCAACCTTAGAGATGATGTCACCAAGCGCGCTGTTCTCTCCCGATAAGATAGACTCCACATTCAATAGCTCGGATGGGTCGTTAATGTTCAGCTTGTCGATCTCGATGTCTTTCGTGATTTCTTGCGCGAGTTGCCCTATCTTGCTGTTTTGCAGAAAGTTCAAGGGGTTTCCATCGTCTTGGGCGGATTGGTCCTCCTTACCGTCCAATTCCTCGTTGTTATAGCGCATCAGCGAATCCTTAATATGTTTTCGAGATTCGTAGATGTTCTTAAAAAGAACACAAATCTCTTCGTCGAAGACATTGTCCATCTCCTCGTCGAAAGACTCTTGGCTACCGCTACTCTTGATCATTTTGAGGCACTTTTGAAAGAGCTCGTTCATTTGCACTAGACGGTCACCGTCATCCTCGTCGATTTCGAGGGTTTTGGTGTGAATGTTCGAAAGCATAAACAAAATGTACAAATAACATTTGATAACATCCTTCTCGTGGGTATCAATCACGCTCAAGATGTCGCTGACCTCGATGTTTTTCAGTATTTTGAACTTACGAACCTCCTCGTGGGATAAAATATCATCCTCGAGATAAGGCTTCATGAACAAATCGCTGGAAACGATTTCCTCCGTAAAGAACGCCATATGCGTAGCGCTCGATTTGTCGAACACCGCATAATTTTCCTTTATCTTCTTCTTCAAACCAAGATCCTTGTCCTTAATTTCTTTCAGTAAGTTTAGTAGGATTTTGTTAAAAACATATTCAATTTTGGTCGATAACGTCATTATATATATCTTATGATGATACATCGACCCTTTAAATACAATTTTCGAATACTTCTTAGATCTTATCATTGATCTTATAAAGTATTTGCAAATAGCTCCAGATTACATTCTTGTTCTCTTCGAGAAGGGTGCTCCAACTCTTTTTGAGTTTGACGAGCAATTCGAGAGAAAAATTAGGATCTTGATTCTTCTCGAGCTCTTCCTTGAAGTCGTGATTCAAGAAGAAGGTTTCGTCTTTCTTCATAATACGGTCTTGATACTTCAAAGCGTAAGCTCGAAACATTTCGGATGGTTTTCGTTCATCAACCATCTGTAGTAGTGAGAAGCTTTGTTTACATAGCTTAAAGTCCTTATCCTCTGGGAATGTTTGAATCAAATCTTTGATAAACTCAAGAAACTTTTCATTGAAGACAGTGATCCATTTTCTTGTATCCACCATATCTGATTTTTACACTAATATACACATACCATTTTATCTGTTCCTTAAATGTGTTTTTATTTTACCGCTTCTCAGAATGAATGTCTTGCTCCCGCTTACTCATCAGTTGTTCTAAGGACATGCTACTTACTTCATCAGAGGATTCTTGAGGGGTCTCTATCTTCGGATGGTTGAAATCACCTGAAGCGCTCACATACAAATAGCTGTGTTCGTTCCCGGACTCCGAATCGATAAAGGAGAAGTTGTCCGAGATGGAGCTCTCCTTCGCGAACGCATCGATCGTTTCTTGTTTTGCGTTGATCGAATTGATGTAAGTGAATAGTCCCTCGTCGTGTAGCACCTTGTTGTTGTGAAATAGCAAAGGGACTCTATCTACGAAAGGTGGAAGTTTGGAGGATTCCGTTTCGATGACATGAATATTGAATAAGTCGTGGATTGATTTAGATTTAATATGATGTAGGAGTTCTTTCGAATGCATACACTTTGTACTACAATATAAGGTGGGTTTAAGCATGGTTATGTCTTTATTTTCAATAATGATTCAGGTTTTTAAGCCTTTTCCCAAAAAATTGATTTAAGTTTTTCTTCATAATTGTTAAATAATAGAGTAAGAATGTCCACGAAAATGAGTGTGTTCTCCAATCTTTCGAAGAGCGACAAAAAGATTGTGTTTCAAATCAAAGATGTGGATGTAAGCGTTGTGAATTCGATCCGACGATTAATCTTCACGGACATTCCTAGCGTCGGGTTTCGATTCAAAATCAAGGACCACTTTGTGGAGTCGGACATAACTTTCATCGAAAACCAAGGACCGCTGCATAACGAGTTTCTAGCCCATCGTTTGAGTTTGATTCCACTGCATCTTACCGAGGAGGAAATTAACGAATGGGAGAAGGAGAATTACAAATTCATTCTTTACAAGGAACTCAAGAGTGTGAGAGAAATCGAAGATGTGACCACCGAACATTTCAGAATCGTGGATAAAAATGGAAAAGACTTATCGAAATCATTTGTTCAGCGAGTCTTTCCGAAGAATCCAATTACGAACGACTACATCCTCATTACGAAACTTAGACCAGAGAATGAGAATAAGAAGGTGGTTCACTTAGAAGCGTATGCGACGAAAGGAATCGGGATTGATTGTGCATGCTGGGGTACCGTAAGCACTTGTACTTATTTCAACACTATTGACGAAGAAGCTGCGAAGGTAGCCTTGCAAAAGTTATTGAAAGATGTTCCTACACAGAAGAAGGTGTCTGTCACTTCGGAGTTCAACACACTACAAAAGTACAGACATTATGCGAAAAATGAATTCGGTGAGCCCTCGCAATTCACCATGACGGTCGAGTCGGAATGTGCGTTATCTCCAGAGTACATCTTCCACAAGGCGGGTACGATCTGTATCTCGAAGCTTGAGGATATCGTGGAGAAATTGGAGGATGAGAGAAACGATACCATCCGAATCGAAACCATCGGTGAAACACCCAACTTTTATCTCGTTTCGATTCAAGGATACACCCATACCATCGGTAATCTGTTACAAGCGCTAATCGTGAACAAACATGTGCGCCAGAAGAAAACTCTTGAGTACATTGGTTATTCGGTACCTCACCCTCTAGAGAACACATTCATTATGAAGATCAAATTCAAAAATGACACTAGCGTCAAGGTTTTGCGAGATTTCATGATTAGCGTCATGAACGAGATCATTAGTGAATTGAAAGAAATGATGGAAGACTTCAAGGAATTCGCATCATAAAAAATTAATATTGTATTACATTAAATGTTGAACACAGACATTGACAGTAACTTACAAATTAATAAATTTCAAAACCATCATATCAAAGATTTATATGTATCAGAAGTACACGGCGACGGTAGTTGCATGATTCATTCGGCGCTGTACTTATACAATCAAAAATACAGAGAAATGTCCGACCATGAGAAGCAAACGACAGGGAGAAGGTTTCGTATCAACATCGCGGATGTTGTCCTCGACGCGGTAAACAACAAACGAAAATCGAAAAAGCTCAAGTCGTATCGTACCTTTTTTGAAAACGCGATACCCACGCTACCGAACGAAGACTTAGAGTCGTATTTACAAAATGTCCTCAAAAACCCAGACGAATGGTTAGATGAAACAATTATCGCTTTCTTAGAAATTTTTTTTCAAGTAAACATTGTCATCTTTATGGATGAAACCTACTTCATTCGTGGAAATGTTTACGACAAGAATAGAGACATCATGATGTTTCATTACATCAAAGACACCCATTACGAACCTATTTTTTTCAAAAAGAACAAGGAAACGGTATACATCGTAAACAACGACGATCATGAGGCGCTTCATGATAAGATTATGCGGACTTATCTCAAGACCTTCAGAAAGAGTCCCACCACTAGTCCACTAGATCGTAAGGAGGGCCCTCGAGAAACCGCTACCCTATCGGAATCGGAAGTTTCGCAAGAATCCGTAGAGGATGTAGATGTACCTCATGTGGAGAAATCGAGACGCATGTCTAGTCACGACTTCGATCCGACTTCGTCCACTTCGGTGGATTACTACGAAAACTTCGTGATGGAGGACGACATCATTTTCGAGGAAATTAACGACTTAGACGAGCTCGTATTCACTCGTATCGACAAGACGATACCAATCGTGTACTCTCGAGAACAAACAACGAATCAAATCAACGCCTTGTACTCCTTCTTGAAGAAGGGCGTCAAGTCTTCGGTCAATCGTAATTTCACAAAGTTACTAGAGTTCAAAGGTGAAGACGCTCAAAGTCGAGTGATATTCCATAATATGACCCCTTTGATTAGCGCTTCTAAACAATTCATGGACGAGAATATTGAAACAACGGGTGATGAAACAAAAAACACAGAAGAGTACTTATCGGAACGAAATCTCTTTACGAAACAAGAATACAAGTCGTACGCATCGAAGCTCGAAGCGCACAATCGCCTCTTATTTCCGTCTAGATTCGTGAAGGACGGAAAACAAGAGGGGAAACTCCAAAATGTCGTACGCGTTTGTCCTCAGTTGTTCGAAAGCATGATGAACGCTACCGTTTTTGACAGAGCGAGTGTGTGCGAGCGTTATATATACAGTACAAAATCCATGAACAAAATCGTCCAGCAGCAGATTCAGAAAGACAACAAACATCGTGAAACCACGATCAACTCCCAAAATTATTTGGAAATGTATCGAATGAATGTGGACGAGTATCCACTACATGGGTTTCTTTTATCGAGAACGACCCTTAGAAGACACACCAAGTTTTCGGATATGTCCTTCGACATCTTCAATGTCACTTCCTACTATCGGAAGTTGGTCTCCATCGCCGAGGAGGACTATGTGATGGTGTCCTTTCTTACGGGCGAAGAGATACGAGGTACCGTGGTGAAAATAAACAAAGAAGTCATACACATTCAACTAGAAAAAGAGTTTCGGTGGAACGACAAGGTGTTGAACAAGGTATTTTTCTACACGAATCGAACCATGTTGTCTAACAATTGGTTCTCTTTGAATGTGATCCAAGACGGAATCGTACAAGACCCCTTCAAAAAGTCCACCATTTTCAAAAAGGACTGCTTATACTTATTCGAACCCTCTGATGTAGAAGTCTTCGAACGCTTACTTCTACCCACCATCGACGAGTACTTCATCATCAAAGGAAGACAGTGGAATAGCTTGAAAGAGTGCTTCCATGATTTGAAGAGTCACTTCGACATTTCCTTAGAAGACATAAAGAACGAATGGATCTTTCCAGAGAGAGGGACTAGCATAAAAAATGAAATCATCTCATTCGAACCAGACTCTAAGAAGCCATCCTATTCGAATGCGAAATTGTTACGATTCCCGAAGTCAAGTGTGTACTATCCTGGTTTGTACGACAATCATTTCAAGAGGAACGACACTTTATTGAATCGTATGACCTTTAAGTATCAATCCTTCGACCATGGTTTGATGAAGTTGAATGACTATGTCATTCATGTAGCTAATCAAATGGACGAGGATGAAGAAAAGACTATACAGCAAATCGCGTTGTACAAAAAAGAGCTGGATAACACCGTGTTCACATCCGGCTTAGTCGAGCAGCATTTCTATGACAATGTGGAGGAGTTGTTCGAAAAGAAGGACGCGCTACGCGACAACCGAAAACACAAAGAGTTACAAACGACTATCCACTATTTACAAGAAGTGCGTGATTATGTCAAAGGGAAAGAGCGTGTTCTCTCTAGATTGAATGCGAAGAGAGCCTCTAATAAGTCGTATTATTTGACTAGCATCAAACCACAAGATTACATGAACATCTCCTTCTTAAAAAGCTTCGCGAGCGTAGCGAAGGGGTCGGAGTATCTAGGCTCTGCGAACATCTTCGACTTTGAGGAGGTGTTCAACAATATGGAAAAAAATAGGGACTTGAATTTCGAGTCACTAGGCGCCTCTTATGAGGTCGAGGACGAAACGGTCACCATATCTTCTAGTAAGTCGATCGAACAAACCATTCATTACATCACACTCGAGTTCGGAGGATTCAAAATGGAACAGTACATTATCGACTACATTTCTGAAAACTTGGTGCACTTTGTTGCACAAATGTTCGAAGAAAGAAAGGCTTTGTTCAAGCGAAAGAATCCGAATGTGAAAGACTTGAGCAAAATGTTCAAGTCACAAAGCGACAAAAACAAGTATGTAGAATACGCAAACATAACCATGATCGCATCTTTCTTGTTGATATTCATAAGCATAAACAAGGCTTCGATCGAAGTGTACAAACCAAACAAAAAATGTTCGGAATTTTTCAAAATACAAGGCTTTCCTTTACCGAACGGGTCTCGTAAGGAGAAGACGGACGCGAAGGACCCTAAAAACACGCTCACATACTTATCTTGTTTGATCTCCAACTTATTCGCGAACAACCCCAACTTGTCCAACGCGGAACGCAACGAGAAGAAACTGATGCAGACGACGACTAGTGTGCTGAAAGAGAAGCTCGAATTAGTCACTAAATTAAATCAAGTCAAACACGACAAGACGGGACCATCCTTAGTCGAGACGGAATCGTTTATCGCGATCGACAAGACATCCACAAAGACCGACCTTTTGATGCTAGGAGAAACCTTGTCCGCGAATAAGACCATCTTCGATATGCGGAAGAGTGCGTACAAACGCCGAAACACTCTTATGATCCAATTGAAAAAGAGCCTAAGGGAGGATGAATCGACCCTCGTGGACACATCGAGTAAGACGATTCGGTTCGATACGCACACCGCTCAAGAAAAGATCGCGTTCGTTGAGGAGATGACCCCTGATTTCCTCGAAATGGATGCGAACGATACGAGTAGCAGTTTGTTCGAGAAGATGGATGCGTTATCGTTTCGTTTCGAGACCAACTATCAAGTAGTCAAAGATGTTTACATCTCTTTCAAAAATCAGGATTTGTCAAGAATGGTGTTATTCAATGAAGGATTGTATCGATACGCTAGAAACTATTTGCTTATTCAAGTATCAAAAATAATCCACAAATTCAACAACATGGTGCATTTTGAGAAGATGATCATCTACGGCGACAAAATGGCAGACCCTTTGTTCGCGAAGGAATCCGCGCAGAAGGCGTACGACAAGGAATCGGTGGAGCTCACCGTACTGAATCGTATTTCGAATAGCGAAGAGCTCTATAGCGAGATTACGAGGATAGCGACCCCCTCGTTTGATCGGGTCGATGTGAATATGGACGGAGACAAAATCATGAAATGTACACTTAGTTACATGAGAACGATTCTAGAGTACATCGACGCGATTTCAAATGTGGACCTCAACAACCAAGACATCCAATTCGTCGCGAAGCGCATGATGGACGGAATCTTGGAAAGCATACAATCTGTACTCGTTCTAGAGAAGGATTATAAAAATGATGTGGAGAACATGCGCGAGGAAGACAAACAAACGAAGTACAACCAGAAGGACAAAATGGGAGACGATGAAAGGTTGTTGTATCTCATGCTAGAAAAGGTGGGGATTGTTCCGGAGATGGACGAGTTCAAGAAGATTTACGAAGAGGAGGTTCCGTCGGCGTTCAGTCCGTCTTCCCCCCTCGCGGAGAACGAAAACAACAACCCAGAATACGAAGCGTTCGTAGGGGAGAACGACGACGAGCTCGATTAAAAATATTTGTTGATGTACAAACCGCACTTATCCGTAGACGGAGAATCCTCGTTTTCTTTGAACATAAAGAGCTTCTTCACCCGTTCTCCTTGGTCATCTTTGAACATATAATCTGGAGATTGGAGTAATTCGTTGTCTTTGTAACTATCACAACACGCCTTGTCGTCGGTATCCGTCGGACAGTTGTAGCACAAGGGTTGGTTCTCTTCGTCGTTCGCGTGCCTCTTGAAGCTTTGTTTGGTGATGCCCCTCGGCATCTGACAAACTCCTTGTAAGCTGCATCCTCCGAATTGGTTATCGTAGTTGGAGTTGCTTTGGAAAAAGGGACATTCGTAGTTGTATTTGCATGGAATCTCCCAAGTATTTTCGCTATCCGCTTGAATGCATTCGACTTCGTCCATCTTGTCGTTCAACTCGTTCAAGTTTTTGTCATAACACTTGCCTATCAAGCTTTGGACGACGGACTCCTCCGATCGTATATCGTCTAGTTTGATGATGATGCTTTTTAGATTGTTCTCATCCGTCTTACTCGCGACAAACCCATAGTAAAAGTTTTGTCCATCTCTCAGCTTGGATTCGATGTAGTTCACCATATTCACATCGAAGATGGTGTCGGGGTTGATGAACACTCGGTCACCCTCGAATATGTTCACGGTCATCGATTCGTCGTTATATGTGTACGAAGCGGTGATGACATCCTCTGTTTTTGATGAGATATATATTTCGGATATGTCTTTCTTTTCGTCATCTAAGTAGACAAAGTTGATTTGATGCAAACTTTCATTCAAATCGAATGGAATGGAGTTGGTCAAGATGGTTCGGTCGTCTTTGTTTTTGTACGCCCCGTAGTAAATGTCGTCGATGAAGGCGTCGTACGGATGTCTCTTTGGGTCGACATTGATCTTGTATCTCGAGATGTTGTTGTTGTTGTAGGAGAAGGCATTTCGAATGGGGATATAGTCGTCGAATTTGTCGGAATGGATTTCGAGCGTGTTGAAGTTTAGCGCAGACAAACGGATGTTGTAGGAGGACGCGAAAGGGTACACGATGTCGATAAACAAGTTTTTGTGCGACTTATTACAGCGGGTGTTTTTGTACAAATGTCTCCCGAATTTGTTCTCGGGGGAGTTGTACAAGCTTTGTATCTTGGTGTCGGGGTCGCATGTGTCTGTGGTGTTCTTCAAGTTCATCTTCGTTTCTTCCATGAGACGGTTGTTGTTCTTGAGGTGTTTTTGTATCTCTTCTGGAACATCACAGTGGTACACATCCAAGTAATGTTGAGTGGTGTCGAAGTCGATAATGTTGTTGGCGATCAACTTTTCGATGTCGACTGGACTCGTCTCGTCGCCATACAACACCTCATCTACTTTGATGACATTGTAGTCTACCACGCTACTAAAAATGTAGTCATGCAATCGGTTCTTTAAGAAGGGATCCTTGGTGATGTCTCCGACAAAGTCCAATTGCTTCAGTCTCTTACTAAAGAATTCACCGAAATAGGTGAACAATTTTTGATCATACCGCATGTTCACCGAGAACACAAAATACTCACAGTCACTTTCCATAAAATCTACAAACATGTTTTGAGTGTTGTCGTATGCGTTGCAGTAATCGTGCACATATTCTAACTCACTCGCGATGTTCTCAAACTCTAGAGTGACTCGGTACACTTTTTTGAACAAGTGATCGAATAACACCTTATCGCTTTCATAACAGTATCCGACCTTGGTGTTGTTCTTGATGGAAGAAGCGTTCATTACAGTTTTGTCTTTGGTGACGACCATGTAATGTCTCTTTTCGGTCGAGATGCCCACGAACTTCGCTTTCGGTAAGGTGAAGAAATGCACGATGTTCGTGGCTTTTGTGTCCGTTGGTTTTACCTCCACGAATTGGCACTGGTCGGTGAATTGATTTTCTAGCAGATAACCATTTTCGTCTATGGTGTCTTCTACGACCTCCTCGATCGCGAAGGGTTCCTTCAAGGTGTGTGAAAAAATCTCGCGGTACACAAAAAACAAAACGAGTACAACAACTACAATGAAAAGAAGCGCATATAAAATGGGCATTTGTTTTATTGACAGAAATTAAATCTTATGTTTAATAATAAAACTCGTAATGATAGGTATTAATGGTAGGATAATATACAGTACATTGTTGTTTACAATGTTAATGATTCTTGTTTATTTACAAAAACCAACCATGATGTTTCGTAGAGACGACGCGCTCAAATCATTTGGGATAAACAAAAACCAAACCATCGTGTCCTTAGGTGTGTTCACCATTGTTTGTGCGATCATCTCTTTTTATGTTTTCGCCATGGTTGATTTAATATTTTCATGAGGATGAGGAAAAGAAAAGATGTGCATAATATAATATGAATGCTACATCCACATCCATCATGCGAAATATAAATAGCGACGAATACTTGCAATTATACCAAGAATATCTGAGAATCGACGACATCTACTCCACAAGTCCGAACCTTTTCTCCACACCCCCTTGTAAGATGACGAAAGATACGATCGATGTCGACTTTCACGAAACCAAGTTTCTTGTCAAGAAACCCATGTATGCCAATTATTTGAAGACCATGGAAGCTTACGAGAAGGAGAAAAAGGAACTACTCTCCGAATATATGTTTGAAAAGAACAGATTCGTTTACGGTGAACATCAAAATAGAAACAGTATTCAAGCCTTGACCCAAAAGGTCGCACGCGTCAATCAAGAAATGAAGCGAGTCGAACAAGCTATGGAAGCCGAGCGTAGCGCAATCGAAAAGGACATCAACCTATCGACGAGTAAGGGCATGAAGAGCGATTCGGACTCTAAGGACCAATTCGACAAGATCTCAGAGATAAACGACGACATCTTAAAAAAGAACAAGATACAAGACTATCTAACCACAAAGAATGACACGAAAGTGCTGAACGAGTCCAACAAAAACGAACAAGTTCGACTCGAACATTTCAGGATGATCATGAGCGATTACATGGTCTCCTCTCCCGAAACTTCGACCCCTTCGAAGGCCTTGGTGTCCCCCACGAGACCAACCACGAAGGATCCCCAAAAGATTAAACTGAAAACAAAGCTGAAAACAAAGCTCGCATCCCAGCCCACGCAAACAAAAACGGACGCCGAGGTGAAGAAGGAGTTCAAGGAAACCGTAAAGAAAATGGTTTTCAAAACACTAGAAGAGTGCAACTCCACGAAACATTCTAAGCCGTATTACATGAGTAAGGCGAAATTGTACGAACTTATCGAGAAGGATCCCGAACTGAAGAAAAAGGTGGGTAAGATGTATAAAAAGATGTCCAGAAGTGAGTTGTGTGATAATCTGTTATCGTAAAATAATATATCCTATATTTAAACAAAGAAGATATGTTCGGTAAGCTCAATTTTTTCGCATTGATTCTCTCTTTTTGTATCGGTATTCTGTATGTGTACATCAGTTCTCCTCCACCGAGTGTGGTGATGAAGTTTCCATCGCCCTTCAACGCGGGAAAGGTGGTCTACAAAAACAAACTCAACGAGTGCTACAAGTACGAATACGAAAAGGTCGAATGCGACAAGGAGAAGAAAGTGCAATCACAACCTGTCTTAGAAAATTTTAATTCTTAATGTATATAAAATCATAAAATCATGTTGACAAATGTACTAGAGACCGAGTCTGGCTCAATCATTCTTTCCGTTATCGTTGGTCTAGGATTAGCGTCCTTTTTCAGGAAAGTGTGTAAAGATGGTCGATGTGTGGTGATTAAAGGTCCCGATGTCAAGGAAATATCGGAAACTGCTTACAAACTTGATAGTGAATGCTACAAATACAAACCAGTTGTCACAAAATGTAAATCAAAGAACGATTAAAAGGACACCATCCACATAGGGTTGTGTCGACAGTTGTGTATGTCATTCATCATCGTTTCAATCGATTCCCTTTATTTCTTTTTTATCTGTAAATGGTGAAATCAACACCAATAAGTCAAATTGCGTCTCCCCCACCACAACAGTCGCGTATCGAACCTCCGGTGGTGCACACCAACAATCAGAACGAAGACATTAACATCGAAGACCTCATTCACGAGAAGGAAAAGAACGAGCATCAAGCCCAACAATTTGAGTTGCAGAATCAAATCGAGATGCTAAAACGACAAATCGAGATGACGAAGAAAACCCCGCAAGTCCAAGCCGAACCTATTGGACACCCCCAAATTCCATCCATGACCCATAATGCACCACTAGAACAACGAACAAACCTTACCGATTCGATCATTAACAAAAACAGCCTATTGATGTTGATTTCTAATCTGGACTACAAACTCTTTGTGGTGGTATTCATCGTTGTCTCTATCATGTATTCGACAAACTTACGCGAATTCATTTCGAATAAGCTAGAAGATAAGAATCTAACATACCTAACTTCATATATTCAATCGTTCGTTTCTTCCGTTGGAGTGGTGGTCCTCATGAAATCCAATTAAAAAAATTGAATTAAGAATATATAATCGTTGTTTTTCTTAAGAACACATTAACATTTTTGTGTAACAATGAATAGAGCGTCAGTTGTTGTGACGGGTCCGTGCTACGACGGCGTCGACGAAGAAAATTGTAGGCGGATGAGTTACGAACAAGGGAAGTATATCGACAAATGTTTGAATCTTGCCCATAAGTCTAACCTTACACAAAAGCATGGGTGTGTGATCGTTCGGCGTAAAAAAATAATAAGCTGCGGGTACAATTTCAAGATTCAAAACACATTCTTAGTCAACAATCGAAATCCTACGCCTCACTTAAAAACTGAACTAGAACATCATCAATGTAAGAATAGCGACATATTTAGCGTTCATGCGGAAATATCTACACTGAAAAAAGTAAAAAATCAAGACTTGAGTGAATGCGACATGTATGTCGTTCGACTCGGTCCTATCAACACTCGCGAGAAGGAGAAACCCTTCCGAAAATCGAATTCGCTGAACACAAAGTACTCTCTACCTTGTAAAGTGTGCAATTCATATATTCAGCATTGTGGTATTAAGAAGGTGTACTACTCCGTCAATCCGTGAACGAAAATTCATCGTCCACCTCCTCCTCGACAATATCGTCGTCCACCTCATTTTTCTTATCGAAGTGAAACACGGGTTTGATTCCCATAGACTTCAGTTCTTGGCTAAGTAATTTGAATGTGTACGGAATTTCCACATTCGTAAATGATTTGTAATCCTCATCTATCATAGAACGCGGTGCGTCTTTGTTCGGATTGGCGAATTCACCCCCTTCCACATCCATCACGAACTTGTCCTTGTCGGAGCGCTCCATCATCGATTCTTTGATAAAGCTAGCGATTCCGTGACCGAGTAGCGCGTTCGTTTCCATCTCACCGATGCGCAATCCTCCTTGATTCGCACGACCATGTGTAGGTTGTTTAGTGGTACCTGTGATGGGCGCCTTAGCGGGATCCACACCTTCACGATAGTTCATCTTGTCGTTCACCATGTGTTTGAGTCGGAAGTAGTATGTCGGTCCGAAGAATATTTCGGTTTGCATTTGTTCCCCAGTGAAGCCGTTGTACATGAGTTCGTCCGAATATTTATGGATCCCTCGCTTTTCCAAAAGGGTAGTGTAACTCTCCAAATCCACACTCTCGAACACCGTGCCGTCGATGTGATTCGCGGACTCACACGCATATCTAGTGAGCACCGATTCGATGAGATGACCGATGGTCATACGACTCGGGAAGGCGTGTGGATTGACAATCAAATCGGGAACGACACCATCTTTGGTGAAGGGCATGTCCTCTTGTGGGATGAGCATGCCGATGACTCCCTTTTGTCCGTGTCTCGAGGCGAATTTGTCTCCTAAGACGGGTTCTCTTGTTTTTCTGAACCTAATCTTCATCTTTGTTTTGTCGTTCTTCGTGTAAATGTGCACCTTATCCACCATTCCACCGTTCGTGAAGGTCGCGATCTCGGACTTATCCGCATACGTTCGAATCGAGTTGTCTTGCTCGTCCACACGAACCCTCCTCGCGGTTTCGTCAAACTCTTTGGAGACCACGGTGGTTTTCACTTTTCCGACAAATACATCATCCTCTTCGATGTACTTATTTTCCAAGGGAAACCCGTTCTCATCAATCTTGTCCCATTTCGCATATTTGATGTTGATGTCCGTTCCACTCTTCAACATGTTCAAAGGATTCCCGAACTTCAAGAATTCACCCGTTTTTTCGTTCTCGGATTCGGAGTCCACATACGCCTTGTAGATGGAGCTGTTGAATAGCCCCCTTTCGATGGAGTTTTTGTTAATGATTAAACTGTCCTCTTGATTGTAACCGGTGTAAGTAGCGATCGCAATGATTACATTTTCACCGTTTGTTAGCGCATCCGTGTTTGTGTACTTCGCAAATTTGGTGTTGAGCAAACTTTGTTGAGGGTAGTGCAGTAGATAACTCGCCGTGTCGATTCGTTTGTTGAAGTTGGACGCGTACACACCCACCGCTTGTTTTCCTTGTTGACCCGAGAAAATGTTACGAGGCGCTTGGTTATGGTGCGCTAAGGGGATCAAGTTGGAGTACAAACTAAGAATCAACGAGGGATGAATTTCAATGTAGTCGTATTTGTTGAGCGGATGCTTCGCAATATCTTCGAACCGCATTGCGATGAGCGAACGGCTCGTTTCCGTGGAATCGATAAACTCCAAACAAGTGTTCGTTTTCATGGTGGGAATCGCCGCTTTGTGGTATCCCATGTTTCCGATTCGATTGGGTACGAGCGCGGCCCACTTGTCGGTGATCGCGTCGCTAGAGAGTGTCTCTCTCAAAATCTTCAAGGAGTTTGTGGTGTTCATTATGATTGGACGAACGCATCTTCCCGCGTCGTTGAACAATTCAATCTCGTTTTCGATGATGTCCCATGACACGGAAGTGGTGTAGTTGATGATGTTGTTCACCTTGTACAATTTGAGAGTGCGAACTAACTCCATAGGTGAGTCGTGGGTTCCTACGAAGTTGTTGTTGAGTAGCACCTTAGTGGATTTGCTTATTGTGGTTTGTGACAATTGATCCACTCGTCTCATTCCTAAGTCCTGTAAACAGAGCATCAAATCATCCTCATCAGACTCTTGGGTTATGGAGCAGCATGTCGCCATATGTTTCAAGAGCCCGATGTTTTCCCCATCGGGCGATTCGATAGGACACATGAAACCCCACTGAGAGGCATCCGCTCGATGAGGGGTGACTAGTTTTAAGCTACGGTCCATGGGTGTGTTCACTCTTCTCGTGTGTGAAATGTATCCTGTGTACGACAATCGATTCAAGTCTTGGACGATTCCCTCCGATTCTCTCATGCCCCATTTTCCTTTGAAAGATCTTCTGGACATGTCCGAAATGAGTTGCCTGTCGAAGATGGACTTTACGCTATTGTCGATAATGATCTTGAACTCGTTCATGTCTTTCCAACTACCGTAGATGAACTCTTTATCGATTTTGTTCTTGATGTTGTTTCTTAGCTTGTTGTAGCCATCTCTAAACATGTTGGTCATGAGAATACCACTTACATCCACTCGTTTGTAGAGATAACTATCTCGGTTGGTGTCTGTCAACTCACCCATCGCGTGTCGAATCAACTTGAACACGAGGGTTCCTGTGTAAATAGCCTTGCTTTTGAAAGAAGAACCCACATTCGGAAATAAGTCTGTTTTGAGTATGTGCAACACTTGATTCGGTTTTTTGTATGTTGTGAAACGCGCTATGTATAGTAGCGCTTCCTCTTGGGTGAATATGAAACTCGCGTCGTTCACCGATTTTCGTATGAAGGTGAGGTAGCGTTCGTCGATGTTTTCTAGTGAGCTCGAAAATATGAATTCTGTGATTTCCTTATCCGATAGGTACCCTAGTGCTCTGAACAACAAGTAAATAGGGATTTGGGATGATATGTTCGGTATTTCTATCGTGATTGCGTCTCGTCTCTTCTCGTTCGAGAGAGTGAAGAGTTGAATGGTTTTCGGGAAGAGGGAGTTCTTCTTAGAAGTGCACCGAATCAGTCCCATTTTGATGTATTTGTCGTTCGCCAAATCGCTCGAGGACGACAAAAAGAGCTTGTTCGTCGCGACCCTTTCTTGAGACACGATCGTTTTTTCTTTCCCATCCACGATGAAGTAACCACCTTGATCGTATGGACACTCACCCGCTTGTATCATCTCATTCTTATCCAGACCGTTCAAATTACACAATTCGGACTGGATCATGATTGGAATATTTCCAATAGGAATTTGTTTCATTAACGATGTGATGACGCCATTATCTTTCTTGGATTTGTATTCAATATACACATCAACAAATATTTCGCTTGTATATGAGGTGTCTTCTAATCTCGCACTAATCGGAAACAGCACATTCTTTTCCGAATCGGACGGTTTAGACATGTATATCAAGTCACCATTTTGTCCACCCACATACACATGAATCTCATAGTCATCTTTGATAATGATGAACGGATTGAGTGTTTTAATGATGTATGGGATCTTTGTTCTAACAAAAACATTGTATGAGTCGATATGGTGGTTCGAAATATATTTGGCATTCGTATTGGATGTAAAAAAAGAATCAATCAGCTTCCAATTGTTCATCGGAGCAATGTTATTTATAATTACTTTATTTTTCTTTTTTAATTAAAAGTTTATTTATTTCATTCCTTTGTCTTTCTTACTGTCTTTCTTACTGTCTTTATTGCTGTCTTTCTTACTGTCTTTATTGTTCTCTTTCTTACTAGTCTTTGATTTGATTGTTTTCGATTTACCCCCAGTACTGACATTCATATAGTTTTGGCTTGTGTACATTTTTGTAGGGTCTTTCAAATCACTCACGGGCGATGCTTTCATTAATGTGACACTCAATGCGCTAGGGTCAATCAACCCACCAACTTGTTTTTCTTTCTTTTGGGGCATATTATATACTATTTTATTATATGAAAGAGTATATTTTCATACATACGAATATAGTGTCGCGGTAAGGTATATGTGAAAACTTCTATCAAACTCCAGACATGTTCTCATAATCTCGTTCTTGGACATGATTTTCCATTTATCGTCAAATGATAATTTTTTCATGTTCAAGTGATTGTATATAATGATGCACTGGCGTACTAGTCCTATGAATTCTCTTTTGGTCATCAAAAAAAGAATGAAATCAATATCACGCGATATGATGTTTTTGGATTGTTCATACATATCATTAAAGTCTTCATACGCTGATTTCAGAACAATATTGTAGTCCTTTGAAGATATGTACTTTTTAATGTAAACTTCGTGTAATTTATTGTTCATGTTTTTGGATTATATTTACGAATGAAAATTATATTGCGTAATTATCCCATGAAGAGTTTCGATGGTTTCATTTTGAATTTCGATGATAAAAGGATAATCTTTTGTTCCATATATTCGGTGATCATTCCTATCAAGGAGGGAATGTCGTACTTTTTATAATAGTCCTTAGTAGAGATGACATAAATCAAATCCTTCATTTGGTCAATCATGTAGAGTCGGATGTCCTCTAACTCTTGGATAACGATTTGATTCTTCTTTATGTTTTTGTAGAGAGAGTGTTCGTTCGAAAGCGCAGTGTAAAATGTTTTCAAAAACTTGTTGGCTTGTAAGATGGTATTCCTCAAAATCTCCTTATCGAATCGAGTAACGGGATACAACACATGGAAGATGGATGAGAATGTCTCGTCGTATTCCACCCACTTGATATTTTTTTCTATATCCAAATCCGATTTGAGCTTGGTCCAGTTTGTTTTCTCAGAAACATTAGCATTTACATCTTTCAAATGTTGAGTGTAGTATTTGAAGAGATTGTAAAAGCAACCTAGAATACCTAGAGACAAGACCACATTTACAATACTGTCGTGTTTTCCGAAGATGTATGTGTACAAAAGAAATCCTGTCAAAATGCAGACTATGTACAAATGTTGTTCCTCCATTATACACTAATAAACATCAAAAGAATCGAAAAAATAACAAGAGCGATTCCTACATAAATGATGTTTTCTTTTTTGAGTACAATCTCCACCATCTGATATGGGTCATCTTTCGATGTCATTTCTTTCCCAATCTTTACGATGGTTTTGAATGTCTTGAAAATGATAACATGTAGTGGTGCGGAAGTGAAGTAATTTATGGAGTCGACCTCTTCATTTTTCTTCGAATGAATGTCGTCCAATAAAGTGAGTATTTTGTCCTCCTTATTCTTCAATTTGGTGTATTCATCTTCGGTTTGGAGTTTGTTCGATATGTGCTTTGGTTTCTCTTCGTTAATCACATCTTCAATACTTTTGATTTCTTCATATAAATGGGTGTTCATTAATATTTATATGATGAGTTATAAAAAAAGATTATCAAAATTACAATGAATGTGAATAGATCAGTCCGCTATTCTAAATAATATCCACCAAATCTACATGACCCAACATGTGTCTTCGACAACACAACTTAGTCAATCCAAGTTTGTCTAGTATCTCTCCCTTTCGTTTCGAATCGAAATAGTTTTCCTTGTTGTTCGAATCGGTAATCGCTAAGTCCTCCACGGTCAAATCTTTAGTATTTACTTTAGCATCTAATTCCATGCTCTTCGTATTGAAATAGTTCCACTTATCTGCTAGAACCTTCCCACAAGTAAAACACTTAATTGGAATAATCATTGTTTAATTGATGTCTACAAAAAAAAAGAACGAAATCATTAAATCAATTTTTTAGAACCGATAAAGAAGAGGAAGAGAACCTATTGAATGTGTTTACACAAATCAATATAGTTTTGAATGATTGCGGATTGGTTGGACAAAGGAGACAACTCTTGTTCGTAAAGTGAGATGGCGCTATCGAACTTCGTCTTCGCTTCGGGATATCGCTTCGTTCGTAAGAAAAACAGTCCTTCCAAAAACACAAAATCGGGTGAGTTCTTCAATGCGTTCCCCTTGAACAACTCCTCTATTTTGGTGATGTCGTCGAACGAAGGTTCCTTCTTGTCCAAAAGACTGTAGATTTGTTTGTATGTGGAGTTGAATATCAGAATGTTGTTGGGTGAGATGGAGCTCGACATGGTTCCTATCTTCGAACCATCCGCCATGATGTTCGGTGATGTTCGACCCACACTTAAGGAGTGCTTCGTGATTAAGTACGACAGATGAATATTGTTTGGAAATTTCAAAGGAATGTAGTGTTGAGACAACTTTTTCGCACAAGCTTTAGTAATGAAATAGGAATCACACGACGGTAGCACCTTGACATCATCCACGGTAAACACACTAAGGGAGTCTGATTTCGCTTCGGTCGATAGACCAGGTAGTCCGAAAAACACTATGTCGTGTGAAGTGGTTCCGTCTTTCATGTATTTTTTCTTTTCCACAAACTCAATGATTTGTGATATGGCGCTACTCGTTTCGAACACCACATCATCTTCTACAACAATGTTTATGTCTTCATCGGAGGATGTCTTCACGATTTGATTGAACGCATCCATATGTTTGAGTGAATTGCTAATGAAATTGGCTTGTGGTGTCTTGATAATGTACTTGTTGTAGAGCGCCACCTTTTCGTCCTTGTCTTCGTTCGAGTCGAAAATTCGTTTCACGAATTCCCCATTCAAACTTTCAGGATCGAATTTACTAATAATCTTTAGATTAAGACTAATGTTCGATTTCTTAACGATTTCACCAAACATGGTTTGTATTTTCGCAAATACAGGCTCTCTTTTGACAAGTTTCGTGTAATGAACAACATATATGTTGACGTTTTGCATCTTCCCTTTAATATATCAAAAAATTGATTGTATTTTTTTAAATAATAATTTAAAAAAACAAAGTGATATATAATAAATATTGCAACATGGACTTTTGTGAATTTTGCAACAACATGTATTATTTCAAAGAAGATGAGGAAAACAAAGTGACTTTTCACTGTAAGAATTGTGGTTCGGAGAAGCCCATCGACGACGACAACGAAGCCAAGCAAATCGCAGCGAACTGTTACGATGGCACGAACGAGAAGTACATCAAGTACATCAATCCGAACATCATTTATGACCATACCATCCCTCATGTGAACAACATTGTGTGTCCAAGCAAAGAGTGTAGTAGAGGAAAGGACGATGATAACGATGTGGTTTACATCAAATATGACAACAAGAGTATCAAATACTTGTACTGCTGTAGTTACTGTAAATACTTTTGGACATCTAAGTCGTAACAATATTATCCTACTTAATAATAATAGAACAACACAACATGAGCCATTTTTCTTCGGTTCCTGTGATTATGTCTATATACGAAAAAACATCCATACTAGGACTAAGAATGAGTCAATTGTCGAACGGAGCACAAACCACTCTCACTGCAAAAGAGTTGGAAACTTGTCAAAATGTGAAAGAGATCGCTCGACTAGAGCTGGACAAAAGAAAAATACCTTTGAAATTAGTTAGAGAGAATGTGTCTTATAGTGTTTCAGATTTGATCATACCATAGAGCGAATGAGAGCTCATCCTATTCTCCACCGATGACCACAATTCAAGCAAGTAATGAACACGGTCATGGACTCATCTGCACTCCTCACTTGCAGCTCATAATAACTACACTCCCTCTTCTTACACTTTGAACATTTGAACATATCTGTTTTAGCCAATTGTTTGCTATTGCAAACATTGTCATCCCTTTTGTTCTTGTTTTCTACATATTCGTTCCATTTCTCAGGTAGTAGTTCGTGTGGTTGATAGTTTGCTATTCGATTAATGTCTATTTTCCCACTCTTTATATTTTCCATAAGGGTCTCGTAGTCTGTATTCCCATTTCTAGTTTGATAAATATACGACTCCGGAATGAGGGCTGTCAAAATTTGGTTCGACTTGTTCATGTAGACATTTGTGAACTTTTTGTCTAGCCATGTTTTGACTATGTTGTTGTCGTCGGAGTACTCGATTGTCCAATTGAAGATGCTCTTCTCGATTTGTGTCGTCTCCTCTTCGGTCAAGAAGCTGACCTTGTTACGAAGACGATCATTCATTTCGGCTCGATAATCCATTCGGAAATGCGAGCTATATTCAAATCTATAAGACTAAAGCGAATCATTTATCTAAATCAAATTTTTATAAAGAAGGACTACATTGAATTCGTAGAAAAGGAACATTCATTCACCCATTCATTTTAAAATTTGATTTATGGTTTAAAAGTTCAATAGCACATAACAACTAACGAACGCTTTTTTGAAATGGAATATATCGAGGTGTACATTCTCTCTAATCAAAAGGATGTTCATTTCTCTAATAGTGAATTCTATCAAATCTACAAATCATTCAGTAAGAAATCGTACAAGAAGTACACGACTTTTAATAAGCAAGTCTTGAAAACATACCACCACAATATTATTCTCGAGGAGACCTTCGACGACATTCATTCTCAAAAATTATCAGTGAAAGACACGGTGTATACGCTAGTACAGAAGCCATACGAAGACACCATATATGGCGCATTGAAAGATAACCACACCCTTGTCAAGTATTACACCAAAATCACCAAACCACTTCATTGCTTTCCGAGCACGAACGAAATATACGACGAGCTCTTTGAAGACAAAATAGTGGTGAAGATTAACAATCGCTTGTACATTAATTTCAGCAAGTGTACATATAAGTCGAACCCGGAAGAAAATCTATATTACATTTATCTAAACTACAATAACAACGATAAATGTGATGTAAAAATGAATGTGGACACGATGAAGGACATTTCGAGTCTTCTGTACAAGGCGGCATAAAGCTTATTGTAAACAAGTTATACATCGACATAACGCTTATTATACATCGACATAACCGCTTCATATCGATTTGATTGGAACCCAAGTGGTAGATAGGTATTTATTTTTTGTCTTTGTACATTCGAACTTACTCTTTTCTAACATGGTCTTTTCAAGAAAGTGTTGATTCAGCATCTTACTCGTCTTGAGTGAGTCGACACAAACATTACCCACAAACACATTGTTCAAGTCGTACAATTTGTACAAGTCTGGAATCTCTGTTTTTTGTATTTGGAATACCGTTACGATATTCTCAGATGTCTCCCCATCAAGTGCGGGTTGCTTGTAAACGGAGTGGTCTTTGTAAACGGAGTGGTCTTTGTAAACGGAGTGGTCTTTGTAAACGGAGTGTTCTTTTTTATTCTCCACACGGCGTGTGTATTCATTTCTTACTCCCATGCTATTGTTCTCCTTTCGGATGGTATCGCTAGTCACAAAATCGTACTTACTCTTGAGTTTAGGTTTCAAGTTCCTATTCACTAAGCTGTTATCGAAATTGAATAGAATGTCTTTGAACTTGGAGTACAAGGGTTTGAAGTATAACCCTCTGCATGTGTAGTTCAAAGAGGGAATGAATTCGTTATGAAAAGTAACACTCTCTTTGAGAGGACAGTATCGCTTCACTTGAATATGAAATAAATCATTACACTCTGGAACGAAATGATGGTCAAGTAGCGAATACACTGTGTTAATGCGCTTAATCAAATCAAGGTCTTTCACCGACTTTCCTTTGAATACATGCAAGTCGGAAATGAGGTACAACCATTTGCTAGAGTTGTCGCGGATCATTTCTCCTTCGAGTAGAGTGTTGTCGAACAAATGATCGTCCTTGAAATACAAACGAACGATGATCATTCTCGGGTATTCGTATCCCATCAATACTTTCTTATCAATCATTACGATCGTGTTCGTAAAATTGATCCTCGTAAAGTACATGTAGTATGGATTTCCGTTCGATTTGATGGACAACATGTGAGGCACCTTCTTCAACCTGTTTTCATGTCTGCTTTGATCGAACACTTCGTGATGTTTTTGTACGATACGAATCTCCTCTAAATCACTGATGATCTTCTTCTTCACTTCGTTCGATTTGATGTTCAACCCGATCTTGTCGCAAAAAGAAATGTTCTGGGTTTGCATGATTCTTGAACTACGAACCGGATGCGATAGTCTAATTCAATTGTATTCATATACTCTTAAATTCAATTTTTTAAAAGCATGTATGACGAACCGAAACTTTCGAATCCGTCCAGTAGTTCTTTCTCAGACTCTTTGTATGAGAAGACAATGGGGTTTCCGTCTTTTGTAATGGGTTCTATCTCATCTCTATCGGTAGTCGTTCGTTCAAGTTCGTTCTCTTGGAAATGTTTGTCCACATCGTTTTTACAAAACACTAACTCTGTACTTTCTTTGTCGCGAGGGTCTTTCTCGCACTCGACCAATTGGTCTGTAGGGATTTCACAAGGCTTGATGTCGGTGAACATATTCGAAAGGGTGCATTCGGCGGTTTTGTCTCCGTACACGAAATCGTACAACTCTTTCAACTTAGTGTTGTCTTGCTCTAAGTCCTCTGGACCGTTCCCTTCGTTAACCTCGGCTCCAGAAGTTACCTCAAGGCTTTGTATATCCACCGGAATTTCTTCAAGTGCTTTCGAAAGTTTTGTGTCTGTGCTGCATTTAAGTTCACGAGTCTTAGAAGATGATGAGTACTTTTGTTGTATGTCGGATATGTAGTTGATGATCATGAAATGAATGATAAGAACAAAAAGCAACATAAGTGTAGAATTTTTAATTATGACAGAAAACATGTAAATTATGATATTAATTCAAATGTACATTTTATTTCTGATAAAATATCCAAATTAAAAATGAATTCTACAAAGTTGGTACTCGTAAGAACAAGAGATGGAACCCACTGTTTCGTAAAACATGTTTCCAAAAAAATTGATTTGAAGTCTTTTTGAGTTCAAAAGAACCATCTCTCGAGCGCTAGCGATAATCTTGTTGTTGTCTTGTTGTTGTCTTGTTGTTTTCATTCCAAATGAATTTTACAAAGTTTGAAAATGTGCTAGAAACCGTTCCTTCTAACCAAAAAAGGATTGTGGAGCAATCCATCTTCGATTGCGAGCTCATTTCAACTGTTCATGATTTTTGCGAAAGCAAGGTCAACAAAAAGTTTATCGTTTCGTTATCGGGAGGAGTCGACTCGATGGTGCTAATCAGCATTCTTCGCTTCCTTCAGTATAAAATCGCGGCGGTACACATCAACTACAACAACAGAGATGAGAGTGTCCACGAGCAAACCTTTTTGGAGGACTGGTGTAAATATAACGACATTGTCTTGTACACGAAATCGATCTCCGATGTGAAACGAAAAGACATTCGTCGTTCGGAGTATGAGCGCTTCACGAAAGAACTACGCCTTGACATGTACAAGGAAGTGATGCTACTTGAAAAGGCGAACCATGTCTTACTTGCACATCACAAGGACGACATTGTTGAAAATATCTTCACAAATGTATGCAGAGGTAGAAATCTTTTGGACTTGGCGGTAATCAAACAAGACAACACCATCAACAATGTCAACATAGGAAGACCTCTACATAACTTTTACAAAAACACCATTTATGATTTTGCACATTCATATCAAGTTCCTTACTTCAAAGACACAACACCACACTGGTCTGTTCGAGGACAGTACAGAAACAGAATATACCCTACAGTGGAAGATGCTTTTACATCCAATATAAAGGAAAACTTGATTGGACTAAGTGCACAATCGAATGAATGGAACGATTTGATTCATCACGAAATCATTCTTCCATTCATAAAAAATGTACAGTGGAATAGAAATGAATGTATGAACGGCTTCACATTCAATAGCGAGAATCATATACATCATCCTCCATGCTTTTGGAATGTTGTGTTTATGAATTTGTTCAATACACACGGTTATCCTTGTCCATCAAGAAAGAGCGTTCAAACCCTTCTCCATAGAATCAAAAAACTGAATGATAAATCAGACAATGCATCCCATCGCATTTCGTTATCTAGTGTTTGTAAGTGTACCGTAAAAAATTACATGGTTACTATAAACTTTGTATCATAAACTTAGTTATCTATTTGAAAGAATGATGTTCCGGACAACTCGAAGGTGTCCTTATTCTTGATGAAATCGAGGTCTCCATCCACACAAAACCCACTTTTCTTATAAAAGGCTACCCTCTTTTTGGCTTGGTTCTTGAACACCGAAAACCCGTCCACGATGTCGATTACCGTAGGAGTATATTCGCGCTCCGACATAAGCTTCCGCTGGATGCGACCAACGGATTGTTCCACATTGGATTTAGGTGACGCCATAATCAATGTGTCCAACTTAGGGAGGTCGAACCCTTCGCTCACCATGTTGTATGTTCCTAAAATGATTTGCTTGGATTCGCTCTCGACCAAATGCTCGTTCTTCATACCACCTACATAGTATCCAATATGTTCTTCCGAAATGCCCATGTTTCCTAAGCTTTCTAAAATGTCCGTCAAGTGACCTCGTCTGTCGCTAAGCACGAGTACATTCCTTTTGGGTTCTACCTTTAGAATATTCACGATTTCCTCCGATATCACATCAGTTCGTGGGAGGTATCCACATACATTGTTTAACATCTTTGCCATGTTGGGTTTACCGTTATATAGTGTGTGTTCGAAACAGTACGACTGATCCGAGTTTACATAATTGACCATCTTGACAGCAAGTCCCTTTTGCTCCTCCTTGTTTCTCTTCGCTTTGAATACCACATCTCCAAGAAACCATTTGAAGACTTTCGTTAACCCATCCACCCTATTCACGGTAGCGGACAACCCTAAGGAGTATTTTACATTTAACTTATGAAAGGCTTGAGAGAACACTTGTGCTCCCATGTGATGACATTCGTCAATAATGACCATACCGATCGAGTCGTCTTTGAATTCTCTTAGACACAGCGTTTGTAGGCTCGCTAGTATGATGTCACAATTTTCGGTCACCATTTTAGCTTGCTTAATGATTCCTACTCGAGCGTTCGGTATGTACTGTTCGATTCGTTCCTGCCATTGTTTCAGAAGAAACTCCTTGTGTACTACCACGATCGTCTTCTTTCCTATCACACACGCGATGTATAATGCCATCACGGTTTTTCCCCAACCAGGTGGAAGTTGTAGAATTCCACCCATGTGACGAGGGTCCCTCGCATGCTTCAAGTAAGTGTTCACCGGATTCATTTGATTCTCTCTCAAGCTTCCTACAAATTCTACATCTTTGTGCATGTCTTCACCATCGGGTATAGAGACATGTTCAGGCACACCAAAAGTTTGCAAACCATAATGTTTTGGAATGTACAGTTTCTTAGAACTCTCAAAAAACACCTTGAACCCTTTCGTCTCTGTTGGATTCGCTCCCATGTTCATGATGTTAGACAACTTAACATACAAATCCTTCTTCAATTTCGTGATCACTTCCTCATTATCTTCACTCTTTGCGATACCATAGCCTCTGTAAGTTAAGCTGTTCATTTTTTATGTGCTTCTTAATAAATAATATGACGACGGATATGCTTAAGTCAGTACTTGTTATGGTGTTAGTGGTGTATTTGGTCGTAGGTTCCTTTATCACCCCAGTTGTAGCGATTCGTAGAAACACAAGTAGTGTGTTGCTTCTTTTGTTCGTAGCGGTTTGTTTAAGTTTGTATATCAACGAGCCAATGGTTGGTGTACTATTAACTAGTTGTGCGATCACTTATCTTTACAGCATCGATTCAAAAGAGTCCCAAAAAGAAGTCGTTCAAAGTGTGTTTCCTAAATCGAAGGGCAATCAAATTTTAAAGAAAAAGAAGGAGGAACTCCTTGAAAGCATGATCGAGACTTCGGTAGTGGCTAAAGAAGAAGGGCAAGAAGCCGTTCTAGAGAAGACCGCGTCCACTCTGAAAACACAGTCCAATGTCTTCAACAAATTGAATTTCGATTTGTTCTATAATGAATTAGGAGAACAGTTCAACATTCAAGGCTTCGATGAAGATGTGAAGGGGTTCGACAGCACCATTTACATGTAATACATGCTCACAACAATTAGGAATATGGATAGGAACACATTGTATATGCTAATGAAGCTAATAATGCGATGGTGAATTGAATTCAACAACGCTTTACTTTTTACCATATTCATGTACAACAAAGTGTACATGCTTATTATTATCAAATAGGTTGCGAGAGAAACCGTGAAATATATTTTGTTCTGGGAGAAGGTCTTGAATATGATTAGCAAAAACAAACCCATGATAAATATGAACAGTACATCCACAATAAGTTTCACATACGATACTCCATCTACTGGAGCCTCGCTATTGTTATGTATTACAGACACTACCATTGGATTTGTATTTTTAATTTATGTGTATATAATAAAAATTAAATGGATATTACCGATGTAATCATTGTTATGTTGCTTATTTCCATTATGTTTTTATGTCTCATTGGATTTGGTATATATTTCATGAACATTCAATATCAAAAGAACACGATTGATAATCAAGTTGCGAAAATTCAGTACGCCTCTCAAATCCAAAAGAATGAATTAGAATTGGAAAGACAAGTCGCGCTCGAAGAAGCTCGTAAACCGTTGGGTGTACCGATCAATGTCGCCACTAGAGGAATGGAAGAATTCAGACAAGTTGGAATTTTAACCTCTTTGAGCGACTCCCAAAAGGTGCTCCCATTATATGGAAGACGAACATATGTTCGAAGCCAACAGTGGAATTACTACACATTATCAAACGGATATCAAAGCTTTCAAATATCAGTTATGAACAAAAATAAGGATTGTACAGATGAGTACGGGTGTTCAGAAATAAGTAACGACGATGTGGTTCAAATACCAGCGTATAACGAGCCGTTTCGGGTTTTGTTGTACAAAAATACAGCTCCTAGGTATATTCCGTATGTGATTTAGAAGATACCGAGGAATTTGCAAGTGTCTGCTGTTTTTGTTTCTTTTTTGGGAGACTTCCAGTACAATTTATTCCAGTCGTATTTGCGTCTCACTTGATTTTGTTTGAAATGCATGAACAAAACGAGCATGTAGACGATGATCATAATGGACGCTACTAGTACGGTAATATTTTGATTAAACATTCCAATCATAGTGAGTCCTAGCATGATGAATATAACACTCGCTAGTAGTAAGGTGTACTTCATGATTTTGAATTGCAACTCTTTCATGTTCAACTTGTAGTCGATGGACTGAAACTCCCTCATCGAACTGTACCCCTTGTTATGGAAGTCGGATAGTATTCTGTTCACCATGTCCAATTGGATTTGTTGATTATCGGTCAAGGTGGTGTTTTTGGCATACAAATCTTGCTGCTCATTAAGGAGTGTGGCGTACATGATATATTGTTCAATACGAAGAGGAACCACTTGATTGTCATTGAACTCTTTCCATTCGTCTACATTCTTTTTTCTTATGTTATGTATCTGTATCTCTGAGTCATCACTATTTGTAATCTTGTTACCGCTACTTACTTGTTCAATTGTCTCGAATTCACCAGTATTAGCCATTCCTTAATATATTTAATATAAAAAAAGAATATTTTCTCACTTGTAAAAGTAACGAGTTATTTCATTTAGAAAGAGTCCTAGCAAAACAACGGCGTTGACTATCACTATAACCATGCCGCTCATAGAAGATTGGAATTGGTTGAACATATCCATTGAGCTACTTGTTGCGAATATGATACCCAAAAAGGCCGCTACATAGAGAACCATTAACACCAAATATATAGTGAACCAAATCTTCTTCTTCGCGAATAGTTTGTTCGCCTTGTGTGACTTTGCCATCATGGTAATGACGAACGCCTTTTTACTGTCGAAAATATCTTGCTTTTCGCTTAAGCTCTCGTCGTTTGAATTGAACTCTCTGTTCAATTCTAAGTTCTTTGACAAATTTTGAGAATACTCACCATCACCTAATTTCAACTCCTCGATAACGGTGTTGTATAGGGTGTACAAATTTTCGAAATTTTCATCCCTATAGTTAGAATATGTTATTTGGATGCCGTCTTGGCCGTTAAGAGATGTTTGAGAATCTTGATTAAGATCATGGGGACAATATATGATACCATACAACGCAGTAGAGACCACAAAATAATCCGTCACCTTTTTTGCGAGGGTCGCAATGTGCTCATCCAAAATGTAATTGTTAGAGGAGGTATGTCCATCTATGTCGCCGTATATCTCTCTTATTTTACTATTACTTTCTGTCATACTGGTTCTAAAACTTTCTAAAGTGGTTATTCTGGACATGTTGACAATCATATTGTCGCCGTTTGATTTAACTGTTTCTTTGAATGTTTCGTAATTGAAATATTCGTAGAGATCTGTGGGAACATAGGAAACATTCGAATTGGTACCAGTGTTGTATTCAGTATTCATTTTGACTAACTCATTGTAACCTTGATTGCTAGTAGAATCAGTAGGGAGTGTATAATATCTGGTTTCTGTATATGCAGTATCCTTACTCATATTTGTTAAAACTTTTAATATATAAAAAGAAATTATTACCATCAAATTATTACCACAAAGAACCATAACTCTATGTACACTTGAACTAACTTTACACAAAGAAGAGTCGTTTAGGGTTAATACCCATTTCGTTTATACACAACATCTATATAGAATACTTTCTCCGGCAGACGGGGAAGTCCTCGTGACGCGAACGAGGTCACCGCTTTGCACATTCAAATACTTCGCCATTGGATCTGTTTTCAAAATGATTGGAAATTGAAGCTTGCTTTTGAGGTTGTAGTGTTCGACTAAGTCGTTGATTTGTTTCTGATCGCGAATCACTTCGTGTTTGGGAACAAGAACATGTTTCGAAATGTTCAATAACAATTCTTTAATCATGAAAACTTGTAGGTTAATGTTGTCGAATTCCTCAATATTTCTAGGATTAAAGCTGTTTATTTTCTCTTTAAACACAATCACAATATCCGTTATGTTTTCATTCTCCTTCGGCACAATGAACTTCTTAAGGTCTGCGAACTTGAACTTACTATTCAGATAGTAAATAATTTTCATGTGATCGTTCGCGAGGATTTGGAAGATGTTGTCGCTTTGTCTATGAATCACTTCTAGTTCTTTGTTCGAGATACTATGCAAAAGGTCAATCTCTTTCTTTTGATCTGTTAACATGTCTTTGAGTGTACTGAAGCTTCTGTAGATATTGTTAGTAGAATCCATTTGTTATTATGTGTATATTTAATCTTTCTAAATAAATTAATCAAATTTTTAGATTTACAACTCGTCCTCATCGTCTCCAAAGTTGGTTATTTTTCCGGTATATGAGAACTTGAGAGCGAAATCTGTGTATATGACATCGTTACGATTACAAGTGGGTTTGGAGAGATGCTTATCTAGATACTCTCGTAGACCCTTCTTACGGAGAATCTTACCAGGAATGCTCTCCGTCTTATACCACTCTTTGTATTCTTCGTAAATGTCGTCTAAGTCGAGTTTCGAATCCTTCTCTTTCTTGATGAAAGCGTCCATGAACTCACCAATAACATCGTTACTACGCTGATATTGCTTCGTACATTTCAACACATCTTCAGGTTCATGAATGCCAAACTCTTTGTAATGTTTGTAGTAATGAATCAATAGTCCCATAAAACTTTCCTTCCAGTCATCGAATTTGAAAGCGAGTTCTTTATCGATGTGAAATTCGTTCTCATTTTCGGGGTTGGGATGTTCACAAAAGTGAGATGTGAACTCGACCAATCGAATACGCCTCCAAGTTCCACCATCCTCGGGAGGGACTTGTGGTAAATGATTACAAGTCAACACCATCTTGAACTGAGGCTTGAACTCCACACTCTCTTTGTACAACCCACGAGCAATGATCTTGTCGTTACCACTTAACTCTTTCATAAAACCAGCGTTCATCTTTTCGCCCTCTTCGGGCTCTTGGAGCACCGCAAACCTTCTTCCTTTCGCACGAACTAACTCACTGTTTGTTTGACTCGAACCTACCCGTTTGTTCGTCAAGAGGGAGATGTTGAATGTACATGCATAATCACCTAGCACTTTCTCGAGTAGTTCAATGCATTTACTTTTTCCGTTGCTACCATGGCCCGTCCAAATGTAAAACTTTTCCTCCTTGTTGTTTCCATCTAGCATGCTAGCCATAAGGGTGAGGACATACTCTCTGACTTCCTTCTTTGGAAGCACCTTACTCATGAAATCCATAATCTGTTCGATGAAGGGATCGTCTGGATTATACTCGACATAATTGATCTTCGTGCTGAAACTGATGTAATCCTCGGGATGTCCTTCACGAAATTCCATATTTTGCAAGTCATACACACCGTTTTGGAACGCGAGTAAGTTCGTGTTCGCATCTAGTAAGTCGTCCTCAAATTTCTCGTTGAAGAAGTGGAGCGAAGACTCTTTCAGCATCTTGTCCTTGAAATCTGTTTTCTTTAGTTTGTCTCCAATCGCATAGAACTTGTCCCGTTTCTTGACACACCGCTCTTGTTCGTCGGTGTCTGTGGTGGTGGAAACACGCTGTGCGAAATCATTTGCAAGCTTATAGTACTCCTTCGACAATTCGGTGGACATCCTCATTTTCAGTAAGTACCCCTCCTCACACTTCACCCATCGATGATCTTTGAATAAGTACCATCCTTTGTATTTGATGGATGAGCAAATAAAGTCTTGTTTGAATTTCTGATAAATGACGGTGGCGATGTCATAGTCTGTACCATTCGAACTAGTCAATAAACAAGAGTAGAGCGACTGACTCGAAATCTCTTCATATTTTTCGGGATTATCACTCTTCGCCCACATACAAAGAGTTCCTATCCCAAGACCAGTGTCTTTCATGTATCGCCAAGCTTGTTCACACTCATCTTCGTCCACGAATTTGGACGATTTTTTGCTGAAGTTTATCCAACTATTCAGCAAACGGTTGTCAATATTTCGACAGCACCATCCGACTCGTATCCATGTTTCGTAATTCGTCGCACGGTCTACACTCAGAATATCCACCAGTTTTTCAGAAAGTTCAAAGGACAGACTAAAACTCGTGTTCTTGTTCTCTTTGGATTGTTGGCTTTTGTTAATGACACTTCGCTTTATTTTTTGATCTTGATACACAATTTCCATGTTCTCAATCATTTCTTTTTTATCGCTTACTACAGGCGATTCGTCGTATTTATTTCGAATACTCAGCGTCTCCGCGTACAACCATGGTTTGTCCTTCTCGAAACGATTATTTCGTTCTGTGATTTCTCCGTCCTCGTTGATGTTGAAAGTGATGTAGTTTGTAATGAGGTAAGGTTCACAGTAAGGCTTGCGACTTCCGTACATCATCCAATTGTTTTTGTCGATCACCGCCTTGTCGAAAATATCCTCAATCCCGTTGGTGCTGTTACTGGCCTTCTCGATAAAGTCTAACTTTGTTAAGAGAGTCTCTCTGAGCATCAACTGCATAGACAGATTAGTAACAATGTTCGGAATCATGATATGAACTCCATCTTTAATGACATTCTTTCTTTCATACTGCACTGGTTTCGATTTCTCCATGATGTAGACTTCGAATTGTTTCTCGTCCACATACTTGGAGATCTCACGAAGATACACTTTGATGAAATCTTTGATGGATTGAATTTCGTACTGGCGTGATAAGTACTTTGATTCGTTGGGGTAACGGAAATCAAGGTCAATCAAAATGGGAGCAACATCCCGATGCTTCTCGGTCAGATGAATCACTTCTTTGTTCTCCAAGGCTTTGCTGTACGCCTTCAAAAATTGGTCTTCATCTGGACCCGGTATGTAAAACGACGCTATAGGACTCATCATACTTGTGTGTGTAAAAGCGCTGGATTTGACAGTTCGATAATTATTAATGAAACCATGAAGAGAACTCTGTCCACTTTTATTGAAAGACATTATAATTATAGTTCTAAAATATTTTTAATATACTTTCAAAAGTACCCAAGCCTGCTCTAGTGTGACAGAGTTCTTTAATTTCCACACCAACGATGCAGTAAACAAAATCCAAATATAATGGTTGTCAACGATATTCAACAAGTTCAAATTTTATTTTTAAATCTAAACATGATTAGAATTATGCATAGAGAAATATATGCATATTTAGTATATACACATGGGTTCGTTTTGTTCTCCAAACAATCAAGAGATATATGACAAGACCAAAACATGTTACACTCTAGAAAATCTCAAACTGATTGCAAAGAACTACAATTCTACAATCATGAACAAAAACAATCGGATCAAGTTGTCCGTCTCAAAGAAACGACTCCTTGAGCAACTTCACGAAAAATTACGAGTCCCTGAACATGTCTGGTACAAGATGAACTTCATGAAAACAACCACACCATCTAAAAAAAAGGAGGAGTTATTTGAATCCTTCAAACCAGAAAAGCCAGCATCGTGGAAAGCAAATCCTAACACATGGTTGGACACATACAACATACTGAATGTGATGAATCAGTACGAGGACAAATATCATTCTTTCAAATTCTTGGGGGTTCATCCATTAGACTTTTCACATAAGCTCTCAGACAACATGTGTGTGAGTAACACCATGTGCGAGTTCAACCTAAAGCGATTGCTATCCGAAGGAAAGACACAGTGTGGAGTGGTCTTGAATTTGTCTTATCATAACCAACTCGGTTCTCATTGGGTATGTTTATATACTGGCCTATCTCCCGCTCTTCCAAACTTTGGATGTTACTACATTGATTCGGGTGCATCTCCCGCACCTGATGAGGTGAAACGATTCGCACAAGTAGTCAAGTCTCAAATCAAGACACATTACGGTACGGAGGAGGGAAAGCATTTCAAAGTGAAGGAGAATCGAAGACAATTTCAGTTTGAAAATACAGAATGTGGTATGTTCGCAATGTATTTTCTAGTGCAATTTCTTCAGAGAAAGTCTTTCAAAAGCATCATCAATTCTAACATCAATGATCAATCGGTGTATGCGCTAAGAGATGAGTATTATTTATGAGGCAATTCTGAAACAGTCTTGACATTTCTCTATAAATAGGTCTCTTTTAAACTTTTCGTTCGCATACGAAACGATGCTCTTGAGTTGTTTTTTGATGTAAAACTTTTCGATGTCCTGGAGATTAGAGTTCTCCAAGTGGTTCGTAAAATCATTCTCATAGAAATGACTCACCTTAGAAATGTTTTGAACTAATTTTTCTATCTCAAAATGTTCCCATTGTTTTTTTTTCAAATCATATTGCTGCCATTTGTTTGTGTACGATATGTAAATCAAGTCATTCAAAAATATGTCCCGTAGTGTGAGTGCGATGATAGTTTCCTCACAATCATTGTCTCTGAAATAGTCTACTATTTTTGAACAAAAACTGTCCATATATGTTTGATATACTAATACAAAATCTTGTTTTACCAACTATTTATCTTTAATTTAGAACCGACGACCTTGTTTTAATGTTGTAATTTTTAGTTTTAATGAATGTTCTGCACCTTGAAAATCATAGAGAGTACCATCATGTTTGTAAAAGGAAACTTTAAAATTGAATATAGGTCTAGGTGGATTGCATTTTTTAACGATGCTGTCTTCGTTGTTCACATTAGTGGAGTCAGGCACTTCGTAAATCACGGTCGTCGCTTTGTTTATGGTCCCATTGTTCGATTGATAAAGATCCATTCCACCAATTTTGACAACAATGTACGGTTCATTTGGGTCCGAAAATGGAATTTGTGTACTGATTAACTCAATGGCGCTCACATTTTCAAAAGGCTCGCTGAAAATGATCTCGTACTTACTAGGATTCGGAAACTTCGTAATGTCCCTATGTCTGCTGTCTATGAAGACCATACGACTCCTAACCTTCTCCTCCATTTTTTCAGAGTTCATGGGAATGATGTTTGGGTTGACGCTTACATCTTTAAAAAATGGTTCAAACTCCGCATTAAAATTAGCAGCCATGATTCGTTTTGGTTCAACTATTAAAAAATATTATATTTTTTTAATTAATAAAAATGAACACATACAATTCGACTTCATTTTTGTCTGTATCTAACTTGAAAACACTTATTAGCATTTTCGAAAATTTTTTGAAAGACAGGTATGACACGAACGCTTCCGTTACTTCACTAAGTTTGAAAGAGATCATTTACGAAACAATGAACAAGATTGATCAAAACAAAGAGTACGCAAAGTTATCAAAAACTGAACTGAACAAGATCACCTTGTCCATCGTAAAAAATGTTGTCAAGAGCAAGTTTGAAGACCGTGTTATTGAACCTTCTAGAAACACATCGCAATTTCATGTGGTAGATAGACCAGCAATGAATGTGCAAAAGAATGAAAGAGAGCTCAACAAAGAATTCGACATGATAAACAAATCAAGGGAAGACATATTTCATAAACCAACCCCAGCACAGCACTCTGAGAAACTAGACTCTGTATTCAGCGAACAAGAGTTCTTACAAACCCTCCAAGAGATGGAAAAAATGAGGGACACTCAGTTTGGAGAAGTCAACATGGACTCCTCTCTCGGGTCTATTTTCAAAAACAACCAACTGTCCAACCCGAAAGAACTTTTCGAAGGAACCCTAGAGAACGAACATCCCTTACCCAAAATGAATGAAATCTTGCAAGATCGAACGAACTTTTACATAAAGCCTGACAAGAAACCAGAAAAACTAAAGAAATATATATGTATTGACAGTAGAGAGAGAGTCGATGAAAGCACGAACCCATCGTCGTATGTGGTTACTTTCGACGAGCCCATCAAAAACATATGTTCGGCGACACTAACTTATGTGCTATTCAACCCGACAGTTAGCACGCTCGATGATTTGTATGTCAATCTACAAATCGATGAATTCAATCAAGACCAATTCGTTTCGACGAACACCCAACTTAAAAATTCGTTCGCACAACTTCCGCTACAAGGCAACACGGGTGTGTACGCCAACTCACTCAACGAAAACATTCTTAGAGAATTCGTGGTTCCGTTGAGCGTTCTAAATCGGTTAACCATATCCTTCAAAAAATTTAACGGCGAACTCTTTACCGAGATCCAAGAACATTTCATTAAGATTGAAATTGAACACTACAATAGTATTGGAGGTGATTTGGATGTGGAAACAAACCTAAATGTGTTTCAAAACAGTTTGCAGGATGAGGTCTTTTTGGCGAACGACGAAACAGAGAATGTACACGAAGAACTCGAAGCACCCTCTATCGAAATTAGTGACTAATGGTGGATTGCTGCATACGCCTCCTCCAAGCTCTTTGGAGTTTTGTCGAGAAGTAGTGTTTGATAAGCTTGTCGAATATCAAGGTCGAGTCGTTAATGATGGAAAGATGACACATGTGATGAAAATAGTGTTCGTCATTGTTTAGCGCAGTGTATCCGTTCGCCAAAATGTAAGTGACATGCAGATACCATCTTTTTTCAATACACATCTGAAGAAGAGTCTCTCCTGTAGGAGTCTTTACGGTCATATCGCAACTCCTTTGAATGAACAGACTCGAAATTTGAGGCGTATCGTTTTCTACCGCTTTGATGACTAACGCGGTACCATCCTTATTCACACTATTCACATCGCGTTCGTATTTGGTGAGCATCATTAACACGAGGTCTTCATTTTTTGAATCCACTATTTTGGAGAAACACGAATCACTGTCTTCACACGCATACTCTGCATTAAAATGTGGTGTGTTCATGACGCTTTTGATCAACTCCACATTGCCTATTTGAAAGATGGATTCATGAATGAAATCAATGTATGGATGGATTTGTTCAATATCTATCAAAAATTGGATGAAGATGGAAGATATCTTATGATTTGATGAGTTTGTGCAAATATCGAAAGCTCTTTTTAAAACTTCTTCAAAATCGATACCATCTGTGCTTGTGCTTTTTAAGATCCGAATCAAGTACGAAAACACATACACATTCTTAGAATTCACACTATTGATTAGTAGCGATTCGTGATTGAGATGGCTCGTGATTAATCTATGCATTCTTCTACTTATTTTTAAACAACGTTATTTTATACCATCCATCGTTGTTATTTTGCAGGCTTCCTATTTTGTCCAATGTGCCTGTTCGTTTATATAAGTCATAATTGAAGAGCTCGTTTGTGTTTTTGATCCAAATGTAGTTCACACCCTCCACGGTCACTTTGTAAGGCTTGACTTGAATGCGTTTGACGCGTTGCTGTGATACAGCAGCATCTTTGTCTTCCTCTATGTTGTCGAGGTAGGACTTCTCTAAGTCGTCGATTTCTAAAGGATACGCGAAACATTCAATTCCTAAGCCCATGTTCTTTTTGTTGAGCGAACAATCCACCGCCGCCTTTTTCATGTTCACCAAAATCTTGGAAGTGATCTTGTTTTTTCTCTCCGCCAAATTGTAAATGCTTTGGTCCGTTGTCAGCAGTTTGTCGGTAGAGCGAATGTAAACCGACTTTCTGTTTTGTTCTTCAGTCATCATCATACGATACATGAACACTTTGAAATTTCTTTCGGAGACAGGAAGGTCGATGTGAGAGCATGTTCGATTCGCCCGTCCGATCACTTGATCAATCCGAGATTTGTTCCAGTAAGGTTCGACGATGTGCACTTGTCTCACATTTTTCAACGAGATTCCCGCAGAACCAGATTGGGTGATCATAAGGATCTTAATCAATTCTCCATGTAGATTGTTTGGTGTAGTGCCCTTGAAATCATGCATTCGTTTCAATTTATCGACCGTTTCCTTTCCAAGGGAGTTCATGTCCGAGTTGAAGATGCTCAGAATGACATTCGCAACATCTCGGTCCGTCGAAAAGACGGCATATTTCGGTTTTTGGTAATCCTCCTCCGCGACCTCGATCTCGATCGCGTTGTTCTTATCTAGTGATATTTTCATTTCAGCGTATCCTCTTGCCTTCAGACACAATCCTAGAATACCTAATCCTTCTAGGGTTTTGAATTGAGAATACACCAATACATTACCATTCGTTTTTTTAATGTTGTCGATGATTCTTTTGAACTTAGGAGAGTAATTCACTAACTTAGCGTCACTCAAGAAGACATCCTTTCCTTTGTTCAGTTTCTCGAGCGCTTTCTGGACATTCTTTTCGTATGTTTTCTTTGCGCTGAGCTTTGTATCTATTTTTTCTTCGAGTTCGTTCATCGTCTCTTCGAATTCATCGTCCATGTCTAACTCTGAGGTCATGAATGAGATTCGTTTTTTAGGGAAGGGTCGTTCGATTTCGTCGGGAAAAGCAAAGTTACAAAGAGTGCGAGAGAAGGTTTTATACACTCCGTTCTCCGAGAATAATCCAGACGAAGATTTGTTGAACATTTTCATGTTCTTCTCTTTCTTGATTTCTGTATCTCTCACTTGGGCGTATTTTCCAAATTGATGATCAGAGAAAGGGATTTCCTCATGAACCACACCAAGATTGGTGGGATACAAGGAAGCGTCGGTGCTTTCGTAGTAACTCACTAATCCGAGCATTCTTGTCATGAAGAGGTCGTCGTTTTTGGTGGTATCGTTTTTATAATCGATAAAGAAGTCGTCGAATTGTTTCTTGTCCGTCGGGAAAAGCTTGTGTTCCTCCAAGAAGTAGTTGTTTTTATCCGAATACTTCCTGAAGACGACGCCACTCTTTTGTAACTCTTCCGCAATGGTATCCATCTTCTCTTCGTCCGACTTGTCGTCACCCGTGAATACGAGCAATTGTTTGTCGTTTCGTTCGAATCCAAAGGGAGTCAGTGACACGACGATGCTACGCTGTCCGTTGTTGTCTTTGATTTCAAAATTGCTGATCAGACTTGATTTTTCTAAGTACAGCCTATTATAGAATGAACCGTTAAAGTACAACTTATAGGTTCTATTCATTCCATTCAACAAATTGAATGTGTACGCGATTTCGTTCGGGTAGTTAATGATTGGAGTCCCCGTCAAGAGGACAATCTTGAGATTCTTTGAATGAATCAAATCCTTGTAGATTTCGGTCGACACGCTACTCTTGTTCACCACTGTTGAGATGAAAAGATGTGCCTCGTCCACGATCACCAACTTGTTGTCGAAAATATTTTCCTTTGCACTCATCTCTTTGAACCGTTTCAAGGTGATACCGTTGTAGTTCAAGAACTGATATTTTTTAGATATCGAGTCGTTGATTTGGGTACGAATTTGTTGTTTCTGTACAGATGTAAGCGTATTGAAATTGGACGCTTTGGTTTCGTCGAACGACCAGTATCCTTTCGCTCTCTTCACGATAATGGGGTCAATGTTATGGGTCTTTGCAGCTGCTGTATGTTTTGTGGTGGGATTGAATTTCCAAAACTGTTCGATAGCAAACTTAGTGTTACCACATTTCATGATTTCGTTTCGGTAATTCATTTGAAGAGACGCGGGTAGCAACACAATGATTTCTCGGTTGTTCTTCATAATCTCTGAAACTGCGATGGACGCACATGTTTTACCAACCCCTAGTCCATGATAAAGCAAAACACCTCGGTACGGGCTTTTGTGCTGCATGTAGTCTCTCACAAACTTTTGGTGAGGGAATAGTGACATTCGTTCGGTTTGAATCCCACAACTGGAAGTTTTCTTCGTGATTTCATCGTTCGATGGAAATGTCTTAGTAATCCACTTAGGGAAACCTTTTTGCTTTTGATTCATCCATTCTTCCGGAGTGACAGATGACATTATTAAAAAAAACGCAGATGTTATTAACTTAAAGAGATAGAAAAATTTGATTGAGTGGTTGATTTGATTTTGTTTAAAAACATTACTCGTACTCTATTAAACTAAGTGTTCCTCGTTTCTTTGAACACCTCATCGACATGTTGACCCAATCCGCTACCCAAGACAACATCTACCCATTCAATCCCTTGAATAAGTTTGTGACTAACGAAATCATTGTGAAGCTTTTGACAAATCACGGGGTCGATAAGAATCCAACGAACATCTCTTTGTATAACAAAGCGTTCCTCCATAGGTCGTACTGTACTCGTAAGAACGATAATGTGATAACGGGAAACACAGAGTGTCCGAGCGATTGTCTTCCGTTACAAGAGGAATCGAACGAGCGTCTAGAATTCTTAGGAGATTCCATATTAAATTTCGTGGTGGCTGATTATTTGTACGAGCGGTATCCGAACGCGAACGAAGGATTCCTTACCAAAATCAGGACAAAGATTGTGAACGGAAACAAACTGGCGGAGTTAGCGCAGTATTTGAAGCTCGGGGAGCATCTAATCATAAGCCATCAATTGGAAGAGACGAACGGAAGAATGAACAAAAACAATTTGGAGGATGTTTTCGAAGCGCTCTTGGGGGCGATATATCTCGATTTCAACACCTATCGAATCACCGAAGTGAGTGACAAGGCCAACAAAAAGACGCCTTTCGTTGATCCTTCTGGGATTGGGTTTCAAGTCGCAAGCACATTCATAATTAATGTGCTTGAAAATTACATCGATTTCTCGACACTTGTGGTTCAAAAAGTCAATCCTAAGGACACATTCATTAAATTGGCACAACACAACTTTCAGTGGATACCCAAGTTTTATGAGCTAAATGTATGCGATCGAGACAATCTCAAAGAACATACAATTGGAATAAAAAATAACGACGATTTCACAATTGCTATCGGAGTGGGAGATAGTAGAAAGAACGCCGAAATAAATGCTTCCGAAAAGGCGCTTCAGTATTATGGGTGGTCTTGATAGCGCGCCTTACATTACAACTTTGTTCGTTAAAGAGATTGTGGACCCAACAAAATACATCACATACAACTTGTAAAAGAAGATAGCGCTAATACCCTCTCCTACTCCATTTTTGAAAGCATAGTATACGATACGAATCCATAGTCCTAGCATCACCGTAAAGTAAATGAATGCAAGAAAGATGGTCATAATCATTGCGATAGTAGAGACACTATCTACAGTCTCTTCAGACTTGAATTTTTCTGTCAATATTACAGAGGGAAAGAATTCCTTTTTGATATTGTTCATAGCAACCATATAGATTTTATTCATAACCATGATTTAAATTTTATTATTATACATTATATAT
>ERZ802830.210-NODE-210-length-57144-cov-8.78404_pt1 | contig 57144 bp, 52 predicted proteins | sample MGYA00345654_ERZ802830 | MGnify/ENA primary metagenome ERZ802830 (study PRJEB30503, sample SAMEA104212375) | marine metagenome | biome: Westerlies Biome; feature: [SRF] surface water layer (ENVO:00010504) within the epipelagic zone...; material: water...
GCGTGAAGTTCATTGTCGCTGACAGAAAGTGAATGCAGCAACTGATAAATCCGCGCATCATGGTTAGCGGCATATCTGATATCTTGCTCAACGAATTCTTTCTCCCGCTTGGTTTCTAAACTAGAGTAGTGGAACGTTCCCCATACCTTAGCATCACAATCCACCTGCTTAGCTATCGCTAGAATTGCCGTTGCCAAGTCACCCGTATAAGTCGGGCTAAACCGGCGACGAGAGACGGAGACCCTGCCATCATCTCTTTTAGCAATTCGAATCCAAGACTTAATCAAGCCTCTTTTTTTTCTCCCAAATAACCAGCCGGGTCTTATGATGACGTGATCAGGATGCTTTCTAATCGCACGCTCACCTTTAAGAGTTGCCATTCCATATATCCCTTGAGGGTTGGTCTCGTCATTTTCGTTATAGCTCAATTTTTTGGTGCCATCGAAAACATAAGCGTTAGACAGGTGTATCACTGGGATATTTAGATGATTTGTAATCTCTGCTAGAGCAACAGGCAAATTAGCATTTATCTGATAGCAGCCGTCTTGAGTAGTTTCTGCTCTTCGGAGTGAGCTGTGGTTGCCGGAAATAAAGTCTGCTAGGTTAATAAGTTGTGTTGGACCATAATCCGTGATCATTTTAGCAATCGCAACGCCCTCGTCCGGATTGAAATATTTATCTGGCGGAGCCTTGTAGGGGATCTTCTGTTTTTTCAATAATTCTAGAAGATCCGTGGCTGTGGGACTGTTGCCTCCAACGATGAAGAGCTTCAAAGCATTTACCTACCCAGTCTTAACGGTTAATCATCACTGTCAGCTTCGCGCCTGCAGAACCCTTAACTTAATCCAGACTAATCTAAACCCAGCAAAACTTGTTAAAACACTTTTATTCAATCGAAGTGAAACTAGAGGAGGGACCCCTTTAATATAAAAACCTAGTCTAGAATACGCTAACACCATTTTTTGGAGTCAAGTCCCATCATGCCTGAAATCGATGTTGATCTTCAAAAAGGTATATCGTCATCAAAATTATCAAAATTTGAGGAGCTCGGCTGCTGGGTAGATCCCTTTTCTGAATCCTGAGAAGGGGCTGCCGGCGGCGGCGCCTGATCACCAAACTCTTGATTTACTCCTCCCGCCCCTCTGCTATCCAACATTTGCATCTCGTTGGCAACAATTTCGGTGCTATATCGCTTAGCTCCATCTTGTTCCCAAGATCGGGTCTGCAAGCGGCCTTCAAGATATAGCTTAGTCCCTTTTTTGACGTATTGCTCAACTATCTCTGCTAGTCGATTAAAAAATACAACTCTGTGCCATTCAGTGCGCCTGTGTTCCTATCCTTCCAACTGTCGCTTGTGGCAACCGAAACATTCGCAACTGCGTTCCCGTTTGGCATGTATCGAACCTCAGGATCGTTCCCCACATTACCTACTAAAATTACTTTGTTAACCCCTCTACTCGCCACGATATCCTCCAGTTCTCAAATAAACAGACCAATTCCTTAGTCTATACCATCGCGCTTAAAATTAGGAAAAAACTATGTCCAGATTGGCAAAATTACTTAACACAAAAAGAATCTTGAACTTCTCATGCATAAGACTTTACTCGCCCACACCTAATTGAAGATAATGGTCGGTTTTAATGACCCACTTTGAGCAGTTCATGGATCAGATAGTCATCCGAGGTGCGCGCACCCACAACCTAAAAGACATTAATCTCACAATCCCTCGCGACAAATTGGTCGTAATTACCGGGTTATCTGGCTCGGGCAAGTCATCACTGGCTTTTGATACTCTTTATGCAGAAGGTCAGCGAAGATACGTCGAATCACTATCGACCTATGCGAGGCAGTTTCTCTCAATGATGGAGAAACCTGATATCGATCATATTGAGGGCTTATCGCCAGCGATATCGATAGAGCAAAAATCGACGTCACATAACCCAAGGTCGACCGTCGGAACCATCACGGAAATTTATGATTATCTCCGGCTTCTGTTCGCAAGGGTTGGAGAACCCTTTTGCCCCGAACATAACCTCAAGCTGGAAGCACAAACCATAAGTCAGATGGTCGATAAAGTAATGACCCTGTCCAATGACACACGGATTATGGTGCTAGCACCCATTATTCGGGAGCGAAAAGGGGAACACCTTCACGTGTTTGACGAATTGAAAACAAGTGGTTTTATTCGAGCTCGGGTTGATGGCATCGTTTGCGAGATTGAATATCCTCCAGAATTGGAAAGAAATAAAAAACACACAATTGAAGTAATTGTGGACAGACTGAAGGTGTCTGCTGGGATCGAGCAGCGTCTGGCAGAAAGCTTTGAAACAGCTGTCCAAATGGCAGAAGGAATTGCAATAGTAACCAAAATGGACGGTGCGGATGACAAGGAATTGGTATTTTCATCACTATTTGCCTGCTCGAAATGCGGCCATAGTATTGCCGAACTCGAACCTAAGCTATTCTCTTTTAACAGCCCAGCGGGCGCTTGTGCGACTTGCGATGGTCTTGGCCAAAAACAATTCTTTGATAAATCTCGAATAATTACCGACGAATCTCTCTCGCTGGCAGAGGGAGCTATTCGAGGCTGGGATCGCCGCAACATTTGGTATTTCCAGATGCTAAGTTCCCTTGCCGACCATTACGGTTTCGCGCTCGACGTACCCTTCAAGGATTTATCAAAAAAATATCAAGATATTATCTTATATGGAAGTGGTGAAGAATCCATAAGCTTTAAATACATCAATGACAAGGGTAGCACCTACTCCCGAGATTTGCCGTTTGAAGGGATATTGCCAAACATGGAGCGCCGCTATCGAGAGACTGAATCTAGTATGGTCAGGGAAGACCTATCCAAGTTCTTGAGCTCACAAGATTGTCCAGATTGTGAAGGCACGCGATTAAGAAAAGATGCCCGTTTCGTTTTGATAGAGGGAGCCAGCTTACCTCAGATTACGGAGATGACGGTTACAAAAGCGGCTCAATACTTCACTAATTTAAAACTCTCTGGGAAACGCGCCACGATAGCTGACAAAGTTCTCAAAGAACTTAATGACCGCCTAAAGTTTTTAGAAGATGTTGGCCTTAACTATCTTACTCTCAGTAGAAGTGCAGAGACTCTATCCGGCGGTGAGGCGCAGCGCATTCGCTTAGCTAGCCAAATCGGCGCAGGTCTAGTTGGTGTGATGTATATATTAGATGAGCCTTCAATCGGTTTGCACCAGCGCGATAATAGCCGCCTCCTCAATACGTTGTTTCATTTACGAGACTTAGGGAATACAGTAATCGTCGTTGAACATGATGAAGAAGCGATTCGCAGCGCAGATCACGTAATCGACATCGGACCAGGTGCTGGCGTCCATGGTGGGTGCGTGGTAGCAGAAGGTGTCGTCAAAAAAATTGAGCAGAACAAAAAATCGCTCACTGGCAAGTTTCTGAGCGGTAAAGAAAAAATATTGATACCTAAAAGGCGCACTACTTTTTGCGAAGATAAATTTTTAGAACTTAAAGGGGTCAAAGGTAATAATTTAAAAAGTATTAATTTAAAGCTACCAATAGGCCTTTTTACTTGCGTCACCGGGGTGTCTGGCTCAGGCAAATCAACACTAATAAATCATACGCTGTACCCTATCGCTGCTACTAAGCTGAATAATGCCTCAACACTCACGCCGGGACCCTTCGAGTCGATTAATGGTCTTAGATTCCTCGACAAGGTTGTTGATATTGATCAAAGTCCGATCGGTCGAACCCCTCGTTCAAATCCAGCGACTTATACAGGAATCTTCACACCGGTCCGCGAATTGTTCGCCGGCACACAAGAATCACGGACCCGCGGCTACAAGCCAGGCCGTTTTAGCTTTAATGTAAAAGGTGGCAGATGTGAGGCGTGTCAGGGGGACGGTGTGGTTAAAGTCGAGATGCACTTTTTGCCTGATGTCTATGTATCCTGCGATATCTGCAAGGGCAAACGCTACAACCGAGAAACTCTAGAGGTAAAGTATAAAGGGTTATCAATAAGTGAAGTCTTAAATTTGACAGTTGAAGACGCACGAGAATTTTTTGATGCCATTCCGGCAATATCCAGAAAACTTCAGACTCTCGTCGATGTGGGTCTCTCATACATAAAGTTAGGGCAAGCTGCGACCACTTTATCCGGCGGCGAAGCACAGAGAGTCAAGCTGTCACGAGAGCTCTCCAAAAGGGATACTGGAAGAACCCTATATATTCTTGACGAGCCTACCACTGGACTTCACTTCCAAGACATCCGTCAACTATTATCAGTATTACATCATCTCCGCGATCAAGGAAATACAATCGTCGTAATTGAACATAACCTTGACGTAATTAAAACCGCCGACTGGATAGTAGACCTCGGTCCAGAGGGCGGCAGCGGCGGGGGCGAAATAATTGCGACCGGAACTCCCGAGAAAATTGCAAAGAGCAAGAAGTCTCATACAGGAGTTTACCTAAAGAAGGTGCTTAAAAAACCATAATTAGTTAAAGGTATTAGCCCCAACTCTGATACGTGGCTTTTCCCACTCAGAGCAAGCGAAGCTGTTCTTTACCAAATTATGGTGTCCTAACCCTTGAAATCCTTGTCTTTTGTTACAGTCTGTTACTGGGTTTTTTTTAGCTCCGAAAGCCCACTGTTTCAAGGCCTTGAGACCCCGTCGCTATGTTTAATCTGTTGCAATTACAATTCAAAAATAATAACGTTGTATCGGTGATATGTTTATAAAAACGCGGGCGTATTAGCACTAAAAATACGACGCACTTTATCTAACAAAAACGGGACTAATTCAGTGAACAAACTTACTCGCAGACGTTTTATCAAAGGCGTCATATTCTCTGGTGCTGCCGCCTCAACTGGTGCTGGTGTTTATCTAGCCCAAGCACAAGGTGGTGCAGGCGCTGCAGAACGCCTCATAAACCTTAACATTAATGGTCGAAGTCGACCCGTAGATGTAATGCCGTCAGAGACCCTTGCTTATACGCTTCGCTACAAGCTCGATTTAACCGGCACGAAGATCGGTTGCAACCGTGGCGAATGCGGGGCTTGCACGGTATTAATTGACGGTGTGCCAAACTATTCCTGCTCAGTGTTGACTCACAACGTCAAAGATAAGGCGGTAATCTCCATAGAAGGAGTCAAGGCCGCTGACGGCACATTGCACGCAGTACAGCAAGCATTCATTACCGAGAACTCGCCTCAATGTGGATTCTGTACGCCGGGTCAGGTTATGTCGGCCGTTGGCCTTCTTAACAATAATCCGAGGCCAAACAGAGAAGAAGTCCGGGCAGCATTATCAGGAAATTTATGTCGCTGCGGAGCCTATGAACATTATATTAATGGCGTTTTACGCGCCTCGGGGCAACTAGCATGAGTTTACATATAGGAAAGAATTTTGTTCCACCTGATGTCCCAGGTAAGGTCACGGGTGAGATTAAGTATGCCGAAGACTATAAGGCTGAAGGTATGGTCTTTGCTAGACTGCTTACGAGCCCGCTGCCTAGTGGACGTGTAGTGAACATTGATGCCTCGGACGCACTTAGAATGGACGGCGTCCTTGGAGTCTTTACTGCAGACGACTTACCTCCTACAGCACCACCCGCAAACCCTGCATTGGCATCTGATTACGTCACTTATGTTGGTCAGCCAATCTTGGCGGTAGCCGCCACATCAGAGGAGATAGCAGAGTCCGCAATTGACCGAATAAGGGTCGATTTCGAAAGAAGAGATTTTGTTACCGACCCGCTAGAGAGCTTGACCCCTGGCGGCAAGAACGCGTACCCGGAAGGGAATGTCTTAGTTCGAACGCGAGAGGAAGGCCCAGAAGGGACGCCAATCGTTGGCGCTGAAATAAAAGATGTAAAGTGGCCACAGTCCGCGATCGACTCGATGCGAGCCGGTCGCGACCCCGAAGGTGGGGAATTCACCACTGAATGGGAGTTCGGTGATCTTGATACAGCCTTTGCTGAAGCTGCAGCGGTTATCGAAGAGCCTTTCGTCACAATTGGTTATCCTCACCATTCACTGGAAGCTAGAACCTGCATGGCCTATTGGGAAAATGGTAAGTGCTTTTTCCATGGCTCATCACAGTCGCAAAGCGCAAATAATGCTGGGTTAGCTCGAATGCTGAACATTGATCTCGCTGACCTGGTGTTTATTAATGAAGCCACAGGCGGCGGGTTTGGGTCCAAAATCGGCCCATATCCATTCATGGCAATCACCGGAAACTTCTCCAGAGTTTTAAACAGGCCTGTGCAACTTAGAATTACACGAGAGCAAGAGTTCTACATAGGCTCGGCGCGCTCGGGTATTCAGGGCTGGATAAAAATCGGTGTAAAGGAAAACGGCAAGGTTTGCGGTGTCGACCTAGCTATTGTCAATGACGGTGGTGCAACAGGAGGTGGCAGCGGTAACTCCTCTGCACAGCATACGACTGTGTGCCTTCAACCAGAGGCAATGCGTTACAGAGGAATTTCTGTTTATACCAATACAACACCCAGAGGCGCGCAACGTGGGCCTGGTCAAAATGAAATGGCGGCAGTCCTCGCACCAATGACCGACAAAATAGCGAAACAAATTGGGATGGACCGAGTCGCTTTTCGCAAACTAAATGGCCTGCGCAGTGATGGCTACCAAGGCGGAAGCCAAGGGCCTGTCACTAGTTCATTCATTGCGGAAGCGCTAGACCAAGGCAGCCGCGCTTTCGACTGGGATACAAAAGAGAAACAAGCAAGGGACCTTGGAGGAAGCAAGAAACGAGGAGTAGGCGTTGGTATTGGTTATCATGGCGCTGGGGGTCGAGGCTATGATGGCTTATTGCGAATTACGCCTGACGGTAGGCTGCAAGTCCACTCAGGAGTGGGTAATTTAGGAACCTACTCTTACGCCTCTAACGCCCGTACCGCTGCCGAAGTCATGCAAATGCCTTGGGAACGAACTGAGATTCATCGCGGTCGTTCCGACCGACATCTGCCACATAGTTCTGGTCAAGGCGGTAGTAATACCATCTTCACGCACGCAAGAACCAATTGGGTAGCTGGACAGGATCTTATTACTAAAATGAAAGAAATTGCAGCAATGGATCTTGGTGGATCTCCAGAGGACTACGATATCGGGGAGGAACGTGTCTTTCGTTCAGACGATCGTTCCGTTGGCTTAACATATGCGCAAACAGCACAACGTGCGATTACTCTAGGAGGAAAGTTCGACGGTACTGAGTATCCAGATGACATCAATCCTCTTACCCAGTTAGCTGTGCAAGGAGTGCAGGGAACAGGTCTAGTCGGTGTTGCGAAAGATAATATTCCTGGCCAGGGACAGCCTCCAGGCAATATCGTTGGCTTTTGTGAAATCGAATTGGATACCGACACAGGAAAGATTGAAATTACTGACTATGCGGCGGTGGCGGACTGCGGCACTGTTCAGCATCCGAAAAATTTCGAGAATGCAATGCGAGGTGGAATGGTTTGGGGCGTCGGTTTAACAAATCTAGAGCGACACGTTTACGACCCGCAGAATGGTTTGCCTGCAAATACAGGTCTATATCAAAATAAACCACCTACCAATATGGATGTGCCGATCGACACTATACAAGAAGCCGTCAACATACCGGATCCTCAAAACCCTACTGGAGGAAGAGGTATCGGAGAGCCAACTCAAGGCGCGATGGCTGCAGCTTTAGCGAGTGCAATTACCGATGCATTGGATGGTCATTTGTTTAATTCCGCGCCAACGACGACGGATATGATCATTGACCATCTGGCCGGCAACGACTACAGCACTAAATCACTTAAAACGAATACTTTCTGAGGTATAAATAATGCCATCACATGACGTAATGCCAAACATGGAACTGTACCAACCGGTGCAGGTAGAAGACGCGCTTGAGATTGCTAACCGTTATGCTGACAGAGGTTGGTTGGTGGGCGGCGGACAAGATACATATGGTTGGTTAAAAGATCGAGCCAAAAGCGTGGACGCACTCATAGACTTAAGTGCGATTGATGAACTCCGCGGAATTTCTGAGACTGGAGAAGGCATCGAAATAGGTGCCCTTACGACTTTGACAGAAATAATTAACAGCGAAGTGATTAAAGACAAATTCTCTCTACTGACGGAAGCGGCTTCTGTCGTTGCTAGCCCTCAAATACGTAACATTGGTACGATCGGGGGTAACGTGTCGCAGGATGTTCGGTGCTGGTACTATCGGCGCGGTCTTTCCTGCTACAGAGCCGGGGGTAATCTCTGTTATGCCGATACTCCTCAAGGCATGAATCGAGAGCACGCATTGTTTGACACAAGTCGATGCGTAGCAGCCGGAGCCTCGGATACCGCCTCCGCATTAGTTGCGCTTGACGCGTCCATGGTCATTAGGAACTCCTCTGGTGAGCAGTTAATTTCCGCAGAAAATTTCTTTGTTGGTCCTGCTAATGATATTGAAAATACTACAGTTCTTCGCTCAGGTGACATTCTTGTAGCTGTGAGGATTCCAAACACTTGGGCTGGCGCTAATTTTTATTGGGAGAAAGTGGCAGATCGCAACGTTTGGGATTTCTCGTTAGTTAACATAGCTGCCGCCTTTAAGGTCAATGGTGGCAATATCACTGACTCTAGAATAGTCGCAGGTGCCGTGCAAACTACACCGCGTCGATTGCTCAATGTAGAAAATGCCGTTCAGGGTCAACCAAAGAATGAGCGAACCGCCCAGTCTGCCATGCAAATGGCCGCCGATGGTGCAAGAGCCTTGGCTCACAATGGATTTAAAATACCTTTGATGCAGAATTTGGTTAAGCGCGCAATAAGCGCCTAATCAGCTTTGGATCGTTGCCGAAAAAGGCTTCTCTGAAGAGAGGCCTTTTTCTTACCTTAATTATTTTTCTCTACCGCCTAAATATATCGGCCACCGTGTCTGAATAAGCTTTTGCGTCCCTTCTCCTGGCGGAACGTAACATGTTTGCCATTCCATAATTCCCCTCGTGGCATGCGTATTCATAAAGCTGCGCTGAGACCTTTGACATAGTTATTACTGCTGTAAGTTCGTCCGTAAAAGTAGACGGGTCTTCGATAGTAAATTCGTAGTTGATCATCTTGGGCGCAATTCGGGTGAAACGTTCTGTCAATAACTTATCTTTCGAAGATCCAAAACCATCAAAACTTTGAGTCAAACCATTAAAGTTCTTTGTTTTTACAACCAAAGTTTCACCTTCCCAAAAACCAATTGAGTCCCCAGACCAAAATCGTAATGAGTCTGTCAAAGCCTGATTTGAGCTCAGCTTGACAATTCGAGCATCGTGAATCATCTCGGTCATAATAACAACATGATCTTTATTTTGAATTATCTGGACGTGATTGTTATAAAGACTTGGTGTAAATGGCGGTCCTTGGTTAAAGCCCATTATACACCTCTCCGACAATCCACGATCCTCCGGACCATTCCTTCCGACTCCACCAACTACAAATCTTACTGGCCGCTCTCCAGAGACAGGAACCACTCCACCCGGCATCATCTCCACACCTTTAACTCTCGGGGGAATTTGACCATCTGGCGGATAGATGATGTGTGACGTACGAACTCGTCCGTCGACACCAGAATTATCTACTCTAATATCATTGTAGTATGCTTCAATTCCAAATCTGTTTGGGGGAATAACACCAACCCCAGCTCCAAGCTCGAAATGACGGACGCCCTTTGATACTTCTTCTTGAGTTAAAAATTGCCGAACGCCAAACTCAACTGGTCTTTGCATAGGCACACTAGAAGAGAAATTCCAAACACCTTGCAAATCCGGCTGGCCCCATTCTGTCCTTGGCGCCGAGTAGATTGCTGGGCATATCAATATCAGAATGAAAAGAAGTTTCCCTTTGATCAGTCTATTATTGAGCATAATCTCTTTAGTACTATTTGGTTTATCTAGGGTCAAGTCGTAGATATTCTCGAGGGGCAAACCCCATTCTTAACTGTGAACGAAAACTGGGTTTAAACCGTTCTCTGATTCGTTCGTCTTCGGCATCCTCTAGTGGAACAGCCGTAAAATTAGCAAACCTCTCTTCTCCAGCCAATTTAATTTCTACGTTCGGGTTACCTAACGCCTGTCGATACCAAGCCCTCGGCCAATGATTTGCTGAGATATACTTCTCATTATCCATCTCTCTTAAGCTTAACACTCGCTCATGACGCTCGTTCTCATCATCATAGGTAGCAATAATTATAGAATTACCTCGCATAGGCTGGCTTCTTCCTAAGTTGACCTCATAGTTGATGACCGATCCAACATAGACCAATACGAACAAAAAAAGTGATACCTGGATACCTCTCTTAAAATTAATTTTTCTCATATTAGTCACTCAAATAACTCATGAATTTTGTATTTATTTTCATCTTCCCGTAAAACTATTCTAATCTGCGACTTGCTTTAAACAGGAGCTTGAATCCATCGTGATAATCCCCGATAAATCCAAAATGCTTGTATCACACGCCAATTCCAGTAAAGATGGGCTTGCATCGAAAACCTGACTTGAAACTTCTCCAGCCTGCAATTTAAGATGGGCAAAGATGCGTCGCCCATTATACGGCGCTGGAATCATCACACCATCAACGGTGTGATCTGCCGGCAGTAGCTTGAGACGAACCCAAGCGCGTACATTCCCGCCGATTACCATGATGCGCTTATTTTCTTCATCCAGTTTTACAACAATATCACAGTGACTACGAGCGCCCACCCCTATTTGCAGTCGGCGAGCCTTTATTGATTCATATTCAGGCCGACTCCCACGACATAGCAAGTCTCCGGGCTCGATACGCTCTTCACCAATATCGAATGCAGCAAACAGGCCGGGCGAATCTTGTTTATCTCTAGTAATTATTGCTTGATCGATGTAGGTATGATGTGCAACTGCTCGCTGAAAGCGATGGGGTTCAATAATTCCGCTTTCGCACATTATCCAAGATATAAAAGCAGCGGACCAAGGATCTCGCCACCTACTCCCCGGTCCACGCACGTTCCAATATTGGTTTTGCCGTTCCAAAATCCATCCACTATTTGGGGTCGAAGACCAATAACCCGCAATAGAATCTGCAACGCGCGCGGCCTCGACCGGATCAATGGCCGGACGAACCCAAGGCTGTTGCTTGTAATTCGGATTGTCGTCTCGGGTATGAGTCAAATCATAGATTTTAAAACCAAAATACGCCCATTCTTGAACTGCGGTATGCACTATGCGCTCGCGAAGATTAGCAGGATAAATCGCTCGACAATCCTTTCTGAGATATGACATATTCCCGGGCAAACCAGCGACACGCGCAGATGGCTCTTCGACATCAAATATTTCTCGCGGCAAACGCTCTTTGGGTAGAGTCGATAAGGCGGCTGACGAGCAAACGACAGCCAAAATGAATAAACTAAGTTTCAACGTAGCCCGGTCTGTCATCTGCAATTCAGGCTTTTGCCAACTTAATATAGCTTGATATAGCCTCGGGTAGATGCGTGATCCAAGCTATCGATAGAATGAGTAGCGGTATTCCAAGAGTGATTAAAAGTGTTTCAACCATCGACAGTCCGAACCACATTTCAGGAGATTGTCCGCACGGACCGTCAGCACCAAAGAAGAAGGGCATCCACTGATCAAGAGGCATAAAGCTTGGAAAGCCTGCCCCCATTGAACAGGTTGAAATCACCGTACCATTTTCCACACCCCACGCATAATAGCTCGTATAAAATCCACCGGAAATAAAAACCATCGTTAAAAATATCCCGGCGAATCTAACCCAAAAATTTTCTCTAAAATAAACACTTATAGCGGAAGACAAGATTGCACCGACAACCCAAGCGCGCACCTGAACACAAAGCGCACAAGGATAGAATTGCAGCGTATATTGGTAGTAGAGCGCTATGCTTTCCATGAGGACAAGATACAGAATACCTGTCAACCAAAAATAGGATGTTTGAACAAGTTCATAGAAGTATTTCATAAAACACCGGTGCCTTTTTCGCCCTTTGCCAGAGTCTACCAATACTGGCAGGTAAATCTATAGAAAAAACAGTCTAATCCTGGTTGCCCTATCTGGGAAAACGCTCGGTTATTTTCACGCCAAGCGCGACCAAATTTTAGAAACTCTTGTACTTTTATCGTTAACAAACTGATAGGATTGAAAAATGAAAAACATCATAATCCTAATCACTACACTCTGCTTTCTAACACCGGTTCACGCTCAACTTAATGTGGATAGTTTAACACGATCGCTTGCGAATTCTGGAAGACCTCCCGCCGATTTAGAACGAGACTCCAACAGGAAAGCGCCTGAAGTATTGAATTTCTTTGGCCTTAAAGAGGGCATGACCGCGCTAGACTTAGTCGCTATTGGAGGTTGGTATACGGAGGTTCTCTCACTTGCTGTTGGTTCCTCCGGACAAGTAATAATGCAAAATAATCCCGGCCGTATGGTCGACAACAACATTGAACAAATTAATGAACGACTAGCTCGACGCCCTAATATTGTTCATCATGTAGGCCCAGTGTCACAACTACCTCCTAACTCTATAGACTTTGCGATTACCGCACTTAATTTTCACGATATTTATAATCGCAGTGCGGTTGAGGCGCACGATCGTTTTACGCAAGTCTATAACGCATTGAGACCAGGCGGGATATTTGGGGTAATAGACCATGTGGGCTCTGTAGGCGCCGACAACCCTGCTTTGCATCGAATCGCATTCGAAGATGCCGTTAAGTCAATTACGGCAATGGGTTTTGCTCTAACTGGAGCCAGTGATTTGTTAGAAAATCCGTTGGACGATCATACGTTGGGACCATTCGACCCGAGTTTGGGAAGAAATACTGATCGTTTTGTTCTTAGATTTATAAAACCTGAATAAAATCCCCTTCAAATATCATGTTGGCTGGAAACTTGACTGAGTCGTTGCAATTCAACCAAGAAGCCTTATGGTTTATCACCATCGCAATCGACTTAGGATTTGCGATAATTCTTTATCGACTTTTTGGGCGCCAGGGTCTATATGCAAGTATCATTATCAGTTTGCTCCTGGCTAATCTGCAAGGACCAAAGCTAACTGAGATATTTGGATTACAGACCAGTATGGGGGTAATTCTTTACTCCAGCATCTTCTTCGCAACAGATTTGCTAAGCGAACGGTACGGGAAACAGGAAGCCACAAGAGCCGTCATGATTGGCTTTTTGGTAAGCATAATTATCATAGTAATGATCAGTATTAGTTTGGCTTACTTGCCCGCGAAAGGACCCGAAACAGCTGCAATCGCTCTCAGCATGCATGAAGCAACGGCTACTCTTTTCAATTACACCCCGCGATTCGTAATAGGGTCCTTACTTGCTTACTTAATCAGCCAACGTTTTGATGTCTGGGTTTTTCACCTAATTAAAGAAAAAACTCAAGGAAATCATTTGTGGCTTCGGAACAATGTATCGACTGTCTTAGCCCAAGCAGTCGATACAATAATCTATGGCCTTATCGCATGGTGGGGTGTAGTGGATCTTTCCACGGCTATGCAGTTAGCGTTAGCAAAATACTTATTTAAAGTATTGATCGCAGTTATAGACACGCCCTTTATCTACCTCGCTAGAAGCTGGGATGTTGGAAGCAAAGACTGGGTCGATGAGCCTCCAAGCAAGATATAAATTCCTTCGGCTTCCGAGGGCTTTTCTTACCTTAATAGTTATTTTGGTTCCCAGAAAAACACTTCCCATTCTCTCAGCGGTTCAGCACCTTCATAAAGCGCTTCATCCAAAGACCTACCAGATTTGTCAGCCCACTGCTGCATCATTTCCAATCTCTCATCACCAAGGATTTCTTTTGCTTCCATAGCATAGGTTGAATCACCGATACGCAACCAGCCGTCTCCGCCACGCTCCCTGATACGCCTAGCCCAGTAGCCGTCATCCGGTCGAGTCGCAGTAATAACTCCGTCCTCCGTACCTACCCATGATAAATAAACCACAAGAGGAGGAAAGCCTGCCTGCTTCATGAACAATGGTCCCGGGACGCTACTATTTAGGGGCGTAAAGTCACTCGGCGCATCCATAAGCGAGCCTCCAATTAATAAGCCAGGCGTTCGTCCTAAACCTTGGTTACTTAAATAGGGAGCCGTGGACACCCAAGCAAATAAACCAATTATGATCACCAACCCTACTCCAACGCCCAACTTTGAGGTTTTATTCATTATTCATCTCCTGTCTAGAAACCAGCTTGGTTCTGGATTAATTTTTTACCCCGCACAGCTAATAATAGCTCGTGGTAAATTAATTATTAAATTATGCGGCAGCATATACCAATGTCTCGAGAAAATAGAGCCATTTTGATGAAAATTGCGAGGTTTTTCTGATTCGAGCTTCTCTGAAATTCCATAGGAAGTTAAAATCACGTCATAAGAAGCGGTATTGTCCGAGTTATTCTGTTTTTACTCGTTCTTTTGTACACTCCACAAGATGTTTTCGTAAAATAATTCTGTACCAAATGAAGACTCTACTAACCAATGACTAAACTTTATCAAATTGTTTGCTTGATCTCTTTGTGTCTGTGCACAGCAATGGCAAGTGCTCAATACCAAGCCACTCAAACCCACTCAGGTAAACCAAACCTGCAAGGTTACTGGACTAACGCGTCTCTCACAAAAATGGAGCGTGACCCAAGCTACGCCGAATTGGGCCTAGTCATTCCGAAAGATCGAGTGGAAGATCTAACTAAGTCTCACCCACAGGTCGTCAGGCAAGACACTGACGATGGTCAGGTCTGGAAAAAACTTCCAGATGGGGCCGACCTATCAAGAGGGCGTGGCTATAATGCTTTTTGGGTTGCCCCCGGTTCTCGTTTTGCATTGATTAACGGAGAGTACCGAACGTCCATGGTTACTCACCCACCAAGTGGGCTTATTCCATATTCAGACAAAGGAAGGGAACTACGGCGCCTTAATCGAGCCAAGTATTCAGGGGTTTTGTCTGACCAAGTCACAATGGGTACTGATGGGCCAGAAAGCAGAGCACTGGGTGAAAGATGCTTAATCGGGATGGGAAGCACCGGCGGTCCGCCGATAACCAATGTTAGATACAACAACCTCTATCAAATCGTTCAGACTGATGATTACATAGTGCTGCATATCGAAATGGCGCACGACGTTAGGATAATTCCAATCACAAAAGAACACAGAAGAGCAAAGGTAAAGCCTTGGTTTGGAGATTCAGTAGGGTACTGGGATGAAGATACTCTTGTTGTAGAGACAATCGGACTACATCCGTTGCACGCTGAGCGCCACTATGTTGCCGCTTTATCAGATAGTGCACTAGTCACAGAACGCTTCTCTCGCATATCAGATCTTGAAATATTATATGAGTTTCAGGTTGAAGATCCCGTCTATTACTCTGAAAGTTGGCGGGGCGAGATGATATTCACCGCCTCAGACGAACCTATTTATGAATACGCATGCCATGAAGGCAACTATGGTCTAGTAGGTATCCTTACAGGGGCCAGACAACTTGAAAAAGAATCACAATAAAACTAGCAGAGAGGAGCTATTATGCAAAAACTACTTATAAAAATTATACTCGTCGCAGGTTGCTCCAGTTGGTTATGCTCTGCTTTTGCAGCAGACAATTTACCGATGGTAAAACCCGAAGACGTTGGTTTTTCATCAGAACAACTCGACAAAATTGAAACCCACTTCCAAGGTCGAGTAGACCGGGGCGAAATTGCTGGCATCGTGACCTTGGTTGCTAGAAAAGGAAAAATCGCGCATCTAAGTGCCGTCGGCTATCAAAATGTTAACCAAAACATTCCAATGGAAACAGATACTCTGTTTAGAATATTTTCCATGACAAAGCCGATCGCATCGACTGCTTTAATGATGCTCTACCAGGACGGACACTTCCAACTCACTGATCCGCTCTCTAAATTTATTCCCGAATTCGCTGATTTGCGAGTGCTGAGAAACCCAAATGGTTCTTTATCCCGAACGGATGAGATGGAAAGAGAGCCTACAATTCAAGACATACTGCGTCATACAGCCGGATTTTCGCATGGCCTTGGGACTCAAGAATATGACGAAGCATTTCTTGATTCAGGCATTTTCCGTCCCGAAACTTCCTTGGAAGAGATGATGCTGGCCCTATCTAATCTCCCTCTAATGAATCAACCTGGGACTACTTACCGATATAGCATCGGGCCAGATATAGCGCTCCGCTTGGTAGAAATTCTCTCAGGCATGCCTGCTGATGAGTATTTAAGACAACAGATTTTTAACCCGTTAGGAATGGACGAAACCGGTTACGTAGTGGGCGCAAATGATGCTAATAGACTCGCACCAGTCCACTGGTTGAAGGATGGTAATTTAGTTCCAATTAACGAGGAATATGGCAGTCCAGTTGGAGGTGTTTTAGAAGAAGACTGGCTCCTTAATAATTATACGATCGACCATGAGTTCAAAGGTGGTAGCCTTGGTCTCGTTTCTACTGCTGCTGATTATTGGCGTTTCGGACAAACAATGTTGAACGGGGGGGAGTTTAATGGTCAGCGAATCATAGGGCCGAAAACGGTCGCCTACATGAGTCAAAACCACCTAACTGAACAACAAAGCCAAACCTTCAGCCCTGGCCTTGGCTTTGGCTTAGGGTTCGCCACTATTGAAGACCCCACCGAAGCTGGCGTCCAATATGTGTCGTCCAAAGGCGCCTTTTACTGGTCTGGAGCGGCGGCAACAATGTTTTGGGTAGACCCATCAGAAGAAATAGTCGTAGTCGCCATGACACAGCATCGGGGAGTCCCAGGAACGGGTCGACTAAGAGGTGAACTCAACGCCATAATTTATGGAGCACTTATCGATTAAGTCGGAACTCAGGGCACCGAAGAGCAGATGAAAATTTGGGTAGACGCTGATGCGTGTCCAAAAGTCATTAAAGAGATTTTATTTCGCGCGGCTCAGCGCGAACAAATCCCTTTAACACTTGTTGCGAACCAGTCAATTAGTGTACCTAATTCTATTTTTATAAACTGCATTCAAGTTAAAGGAGGTTTTGACGAGGCTGATAATGAGATTATCCGACGCATGGCCGACAGCGATCTTATAATTACTGGTGACATACCTTTAGCCGCTGAGGTTCTTGAAAACAATGGACTTGCCTTGAGCCCTCGGGGGGAGTTATTCCAAGAAAGTACGATCGGTCAGAGGTTGCGAACGAGAGAGTTTTTGGAAACCATGCGCTCGATGGGTGAGCAGACCGGAGGACCGCCTCCTTTCGATCTGCGAGACCGAAAATCATTTTCAGATCAACTTGACAGGATTCTACGGAAAAGATCTACATTCTGACCCAAAGTGTGCTGAGGGATAATCACCTTTTCTAATCTTGCGAAGATAATTATCCCTCTAGCCCCCTAGGAAATGATTAGCTTTACTACAGGCCAGCGATTAAAACAGAGCTCGCAAGCCACTCTAGATTAGCTTTTGCATTACTATCGAGCGAATTTAAGGAAAGTGCCATTTCTAACTCAATTTCAGCTCCTTCTAAGTCTCCGCTTAAGGCTTTGGCTACTGCCAGATTTGAATGAATAGATGCCTCTACCTTTTTCTTGGCTCCAAAGCCAATTCCTCTTGTACTTGTCGATTTACCTAAAGCGGCTTCGCAAATCTCAATAGCCGAGGAGAAATCTTCAACCAACAATTCTAATACACAGAGATTGTTTAACTCCAGAAAGTCCATTTTCTTCCCACTGCGAGCCACAATAAATTCTTTAGCTTCTTCGATATTATTCGATTTAATCTGCGCATAACCAGATACATCTGCAAATGCGCTCAGACGGTACTCGTCACTTGCAGACGATACCGCAGAAAATGCAGCAACAACGCCAGTCACTATAGTTATCAAACCACTCTTTACTAATCTCATCACTTACCCCCAAAATAAAATGAATGTTAAAAATCGACTATTGAGACTACCGTGTCCCTCTATTTAGAACTTTGACCATCTTTCAATCAACTGCCTCTATGCTAAGAAAACATAAGCGACTGTACAAAGTATGATTATTGAAGCGTCGGGTGAGGTTTATTCATCTATACTTTTGAAATTTGTCGAGCATCCATTGAAAAAAAAGTAAAGCAGACCGCTGCCTGCTACTATTACCGTTTATTAATATCCAGTAGAAGTCTTCTGTTGCCAAGTGACTGGTGTGCAGAGGAACTAACGAGCCTGTGTTTAACCAGTCTTGACTAACAGGCAGTGGAAGAAGCGCAATACCGACCCCTTGTTCCGCAGCTCTAGCAAGAGCAAACATACTGTCAACGAAAATTATTTTCCTAGGATTTAATTTTGATAAGCCAGCATTTTCCGCCCATTGATGCCAAGCATACGGCCTAGCCTTGTGTAACATTAAAGTTGCATTATTTATTGCATTAATGACAGCCTCATCTTCACTCCCAACGTCTTTTAATCGCGATGGACTGCACACCGGCATGTAACTAATAGGAAATAGCCGAGCTACTTTTCGCGCCTTGGGAGTTTTTCGAGTGAGAACAACGGTTATATCAGCTTCAGAATTTAATTCCCCCTCAACATCTAGCCCCTCTATATTCAGATCTATTTCTCTATTTTCGGAGGTAAATTCATTGATATGAGGCATCAAGAGCTCACTGGCAAAAAACTCAGGTAGTTGGACAAGCAGAGAGTCTCGTGTTTCCGATTTACGAATCTTGTCCGTGGCATCTTCTATCGTCTTTAAGGAAGGAGATATGTCTTGGTAGAGCGCGGCACCTTCATTCGTTAGCGCTATCGATCGGGTACTTCTTTTGAAGAGTTTTGCACCAAGATGGCCCTCTAGCTCCGATATCTGATGACTCACAGCGCTCGGAGTAAGGCAGAGATCACTGGCAGCCTCTTTGAAACTCAGATGCTGCGCCGCCACGCAGAATGTTTGTAATCCCCGTATGTTGCTCCTCACAAGCATAAAACTCCCCAGAAATTTGCTAAATATTGCGCTCTTCAGACTTATTGCGCCTGCTGCTCGCCGGAAGAACACCAGTAATTCTGCAAGGTTCATTCCAATTTTTAAGAACCCGCGATCAAATCGAATCAAATTCTGTTTCGTTTACGATGACCACAGGAGTTAAGATGAGCCTACTAAACTCTCGTTACACATTATTGAAAGAAATGCGACGAACTAATTACAAATGCTTAACGAAACAGACTTTTTAAGCTCGAAAGGTTTAGAATTTATTGGAAATACCTAGATGAAAATTATCGTTGTTTTACTTTCTTTGATTTTTATCGGTTGTGACGAGTCAACTGGAGTAAGACAAACATATGTCCTAACAACTGGAACCACCAGCGCAACCTACTATCCTGTGGGCGTCGCTTTAGCGACTCTGGTGTCGGCAAATGAGGAATCTGAATTCGCCTTGACGGCAATCAGTTCCGCTGGCTCCCTTGAGAATGTAAAACTTTTACGTGACAACCAAGCCCAATTTGCCACGATGCTATCAATCTTTGCCACCTGGGCTTATGAAGGGGAAGGACCTATCTTACGCCCCCAGAAACATATGCGCTCTGTCACCGCCTTATGGCCAAATGTAGAGCATTTACTGCTACGGTCTGATTTTGTGACTGAAGGAACTTTCAGCGATTTCGGCAGACTCAACGGCAGGAGAGTCTCTATCGGGATGCGGAATTCAGGTGCTGAGATCACGGGCTTTTATATTCTCGATAAGCTTGGTATCGATCATGAGGAAGATTTATCGGTCGCCTATCTAGGATACGGCCCCTCAGCGGACGCATTGCAGGACGGGAATATATTCGGATTGAATGCGCCTGGCGGACCACCTATGGCGGCCATCACTCGAGCGCATGCGTTGCTAGGTAATCAACTGACAATACTGTCTATTAACCAGGAAGAGTTAAATTCAATCAATTCAGAGTACCCGATTTGGGACTTTTATGATTTACCGGCCGGAACGTACCCGACTCAGAATGAAAGTGTGCGCACAGCTGCAAGCGCAAACGTTTTGGTGGCGAGAGACGATGTCCCCGAGGAAACAGTGTACGATCTCACCAAATTGATTTGGGAAAATTTAGCTGTGCTCAGGGAGATACACGGAGCTACCCAATCTATGAGTTTTGAACGAGCTCTGCAAGGCGTTACGATACCTCTGCACGCAGGAGCTCTAAGATTCTACAAAGAACAGGGACTAGATATTCCAGATGCTTTATCGAGCGAACTACTCTAAATATAAAATAGACAGCATCAAGCCAATGTAAACCCCTTATATTCTTGAGCTCACCCGAAAAGTCCACCAATGATCAAATCTCTCCTGACCCAGCGGAGGCCGGGGCGTCACCATCGTATCAATATCTGTGTGCTGAAGCTTCGCAACTCGGGCTCTGAAAGCCCTATCCATTGTCTCTGGGTCTTGTTCTCTATTTATGTATACAGGATACAGCAGTGAGCCAAGCCTTAGGACTGCTTCCTCGTCTCTACCAACTCGTGCAGCCCAGTATTTGCGATCACAAACAGAGCAACTAAGAAACAACTCCCCCTCAGGTGTAGCCATACAATTCAAATTAATTGAATGAGGGCGGATTCCTGCCCAAATTTGAAGTTGGCAGAGATTTTCCTGATTCGCTGTCGTGTTATTCCAATCTGAAATGGGCTCCTTTACTACGTCGCCAAACAAGACCCCTCCAGGAGTAACAGCACAAGGGCAGACAACAGAAAAGACAATAAATCCTAAAAACACTAAACCGGCAAAGCTTAAAATGCCGCCAATGGCAAATAACCTTGTTCTGTCTTTAACGCTATTTTCTGCTGTATCCATGAATCAAAACTCCAATTTAGGTAGGTTTTAGACAAAATTTATCACATTTTACGCAGGAGGATTAGACCTAAGCCGGCAGGCGGCAAAGTTAGGAGAATTCGAGTCAAAATCAGATAAAACTAGGTCTTTTTGTTTGTTTCTGCCCGTCGTATACTTCGAGTCATTGTTATTTAATGTGTGGTTGAAATCATAATTTAGAGGGCAGCGGGAGAAATCTATGAGCTCAAAAAAAACCGATAGAAGAGAGTTTCTAAAGCAAGGAGCAGCCTTAGCGAGTGGTGCGGCTGTAGGCGCAGCGTCACAGTCTGCTTCAGGACAACTAGCGGGACCGGAAGCCTTCATTCAGGGTTCCGATGATATGGTTGCTTACGGCTCAAGATCACGGTTTGTTAACTCTCAGCGGATTCCTCATGGAGGAAGACACTCGCCGGACACTTTTGGCTTGGATTTTCACATCGCAACCCCACTCCAAGATCAGCATGGTGTAGTGACTCCATCTTCGCTTTTTTACATGGGCACTACGCGTGGCTCCTACCTTCCAGACATAGACCCTGATAAACACCGCTTGATGGTGCACGGACTTGTAGACAATCCTCTTGTTTTCACCATGGAGGAGCTAAAACGTCTGCCTTCGGTGACACGTATGCATTTTGTGGAATGCGCGGGTAATAGAGCCAACAGCAGAATGACAAATGTCCAAGAAACGCATGGCATGACAAGTAACGCCGAATGGACCGGTGTGCTTTTATCTACAATTTTAGAGGAAGCCGGTGTAAAAGACGGTGGCGAGTGGATTGTGGCTGAGGGCGTTGAGAGCGTTAAAGGTGCCTCGACTATACCCATGATCAAGGCAATGGATGACACCTTACTTGCCTATTCAATGAACGGTGAACCGGTCAGACCGCAGCAAGGCTTCCCCCTTCGAATGCTGGTTCCCGGTTTTGAGGGAATTTTCAATGTTAAATGGCTGCGTCGTATTAAGGTAGTTGACCGATACTACATGACTTATAACGATTATGGACACCTCACTCAGGATCCCGCTACCGCGGCTCTTGGTTACCAGATTGGTCCAAAGTCGGTGATAGTGCACCCTTCTGGCGGAATGCAACTACCCGGCACCGGTTACTATCAGGTTAGCGGCCTAGCATGGTCCGGCGGCGGTAAAGTGGCTCGAGTAGAGGTCACCACTGATGGAGGTGAGACTTGGTTTGATGCCGAAATTCGAGGCGAGCCTCAATCGATGGCACACACTCAATTTGCTTTCGACTGGGAATGGGATGGCTCTGAATGTGAATTGCAATCTCGTTGCATAGACGAGTTGGGGCAAATACAACCCTCCCGTCAGCAAGCTCAAGAATTCTGGAACACACCAGAAGGCGAGCGTCTGAGAGTTAGAGGCCAAGATAATTCAATTCAACCATGGAGAATCCATTCAGATGGCAGTATTCATAATGCGATTATTTAAGCTATCAGTTCCGTTACTTCTAGTTCTCGGAATCACGGTTGAGGCGCAATCGCCCACTAAATACGGCGTAGGAAGGACTCCAACTGATGCCGAGATAACCGCCTGGGACATTTCAATATCGCCTACAGGTGAGGAGTTACCAGTCGGAAGTGGCACAGCGGATTTAGGAGCACAGTTATTCTTAGAGAAAGGGTGTGCAGGCTGCCATGGAACAAACGGTACCGATGGAATAGCGCCGAGGCTAGTTAAGAGAGATGTGGGAGTACTCGATAATCCTTGGGATTATGGCAGAATTTTGCCAATTCGCTCTCCATTCGCCACAACCGTGTGGGATTACATTAACCGAGGCATGCCACTCGGTGCGGAAGGAACTCTGACAGCAGATGAGGTCTATTCGGTCACTGCCTATTTGCTGTACCTGAATGACGTCATCACAGACGATCAAATGGTAGTAGACCAAGATACTTTGCCTGCCATACAAATGCCTAATCGAGACAATTGGGCTCAGGTACCCGATTGGTTTCCCGAAGAGCCGCGCTTAAAGGGCTATCCCTATTAATTGATAGAGATATAACTATGAAATGCTAAACCCAAAATCCTACTGGGGTTTTGGGTTTTTTTTATGCAGCTCTCTCAGTCTCTTCACTCACCAGTTTGCGTAAGTGATTTTTTGCAATCTCGAATACCGATGAGAACCAAATTGGTTCGTTATTTAGATTCGGCACCAGTTGAAAGTCAGTTCCGCCGCCTTCCATGAATTCGTGCTTGTATTCTTCTCCAATTTCAAAGAGGGTTTCCAAGCAGTCTGAAATAAACGACGGCGTAACCACTGCGACTTTCTTGTCACCATTCGCAATTAATTCTTTCAAGTGCTCATCTAGATATGGTTGCAACCAAGGTAAAGGTCCAAAGCGAGACTGAAACGCGACAGAGTAGTTAACATTTTTCCAGCCTAAGGCTTTCACTATACTCTCTGTAGTTTGAACGCACTGAGCCCGGTAACAATACCGGTTGCTCTCGCTAATTTCGCTGCAACACTGACCAAAATTACACACATTGTGTTTGTCTGACTTTTTTATCGTCTTTTCAGGCACACCGTGGTAGCTAAATATGACATGGTCGACAGCATCGGTGTCTAGCTGATTTTTGATGTGGGCCGACCAGGCCTTAATGAAAGCTTGTTCTTGAAACAAGTCACTTACAAATCGCAAATTTGGTTTACTCTGCCATTTAGCTGCTGCCACCTCAATTTGATGAAAAATCGAAGCGGTGGTCGCTGTCGAGTATTGCGGGAACATTGGAAGCAACAAAATGTCTCTCACACCTTTTGATTCAAGTTCGGCCATAGCGTCCCAAACGTAGGGTTTGCTGTATGCCATAGCGTTAGCAACGATCACTTCACCACCATCTTCATCGAATGCTTTCTGTACACTCGTTTGAAGTTCTTTTGCATATACTTCCAGAGGCGAACCGTCATCCAACCAGATTCGCTCATAGTCTTTTGCAATTCGAGGCGCTCTAAACGGCAGTATTATGAGGTTTCGAAGTACCCAGCGACCGACCGGATTAAAGTCGAACATAAAGGGGTCTGAAAAAAAGTACCGATAAAAGTCGCGCAATCCTTTTGCTGTCGGTTCAGATGGAGTTCCAAGATTAAGGAGAAGAACTGCTTTACTCATAGATGGTTTCCAATAGTTACTGCCACATCTTAAACGCTGACTAATCAAAATCCGATTAAATAGATTAAGTAAACCGATAAACCAGCCATTTTCGCGTTCAACACGGCCTTTGTTATGGTTTGAGCCAAGTTTTAAGCGATTTCAATCGGACTATAATTTTTAGTAACTATTATCCATACTAAGCTCAATTCAGAAAACCCCATGATTCAATATACTAATTTTTAAAAGCTCCCGTATTTAGTGGTCTGGAGCAGGCAAAAAGACGTAATAGATTAAAATTTCAAAAATGTGCTGCAATGGCCCTGAAATTCAGTAAAATTAGTGGTTCTAACACACTTTCGCTTTTGCATTATTCACAAAGAAGTAGGGGAGAAACCCGTGAAAAAAGCCTTATACACTCTAACAACCACATTTCTAGCCAGCACTACGTCTGCGATTTTCGCAGGAGACCGAATTGGAGATTTTGCCTTGATCGATAATCAGGGCACACAGCACCACATGGCCTGGTACGACGACCAGAATGCGGTGGTCATTCTTCCTCAAGCCAATGGCGCAACTGATGCGTCTGCGCTCTCTGATTTAGAGGACTTAAAAGAATCGTATGCCGACCAAGGGGTTGTATTTTTCCTCATAAATCCCGGCATGGAAACTGACCGAGAAGCAGTCTCTCAAGATCTAGCTTCTATGGGTGTTGAACTTCCCGTGCTCATGGACGACGCTCAGCTTGTAGCCGAAGCTCTCGGATTTACGCGTCTTGATGAAGCCGTTGTCTATAACCCTAAGTCCTTCGAATTGATCTATCGCGGTCCAACGGGAAGTGATTTGGAAGCAGCAGTGCTGCGTGCCTTGGAGGGCTCAGATCATTCACTGGTAACAATGACAACAGACGGAAGTGAGATCGAATACTCGGGTGTGGGAGCAGATAAGGTGCCATCATACGTTGCAGACGTCGCGCCAGTGATTAAGGAAAATTGCGCAACGTGTCACCGAGAGGGAGGAATCGCCCCTTTTGCTATGGACAGTAAACTAGCACTGCAGGGCTGGTCTCCGATGATTCGTGAAGTGGTGATGACAAAGCGCATGCCTCCTGGGCAGATCGATACCAAAGTCAGCCACAAAATGAAGAACCAAATGAATCTTTCTGATGCTGAGATGCAAACTCTCGTTCGGTGGGTCAATGCAGGTTCGCCTGTAGACGGTGATGTAGATCCGCTGGTTGGTTTACAATGGCCTGACACCAAATGGACTCTGGCTGAGGAACTTGGGGAGCCAGATCTAATCGTAAAAATTCCACCACAAGCCATACCAGCAACCGGTGTCTTAGATTATCGAGACATACCCCTAGATCTTGGCCTGACTGAGGATCGTTGGGTGAGAGCAAGCGAGGTGGCCCCTGATAATGCAGACGTCCTTCACCATATCATCGCGACAGTGATCCCACCGGAAGGGAAACCTAACGGTCAGCAGGCTTTTGTTAAAGCCTTAAATAGCTTACCCGAAGAGCGCGCTGCACCCATTAGAGCTGAGATGTTCGCCGCTATGGCAGCTGGCAAGCAACCTAACATCGAGAAAATTTTTGAAGAAAACCCTGAACTGGAACAATTGTCACTTGGCCTGATTCTGGGGGGTGAAGATGACATTCCACAATTCGGCGGTTATGCACCGGGCAATGCCGTTTCGGTAGCTCCGGAAGGCGCTGGCGGATTACTCAAAGCGGGAACTAGCCTCAGCTTGCAGATGCATTACACAACCTCAGGCAGAGAAGTTACTGATGAGACAGAAATCGGCATTTACTTTTATCCAGAGGGTGAGGTGCCTAAAGAGAGGATGACTGGTGCAGTTGGGAACGATTTTGATATTAATATTCCGGCATTCACAAAAGACCATGAATTGGAATTAGTTACTTATATCCTTAACGAATCCGACCTTTACAGCCTGATGCCACACATGCATTTCCGTGGTAAAAGAATGAAGTTTTTTGCAGAATACCCAGACGGCAGTGAGGAATTACTGCTCTCAGTCCCCGATTACGATTTCAACTGGCAATTAGTGCATGAGTTAGCGGAACCTATCCGTGTGCCTGCTGGAACCAAAATTCGTGCCGTCGGTGCATTCGATAATTCAGCGCAAAATAAAGCGAATCCCGACCCCAGCATTGACTTAAGTTGGGGTCAGCAAAGTTTTGAAGAAATGTTTATGGGATTCTATTCGTGGAAAGAAATAGACCAAAGCGGCGACGATTAAATTCTCGGCGACTTAACTGAAAATCCAAAAGGGGAAAACTTGTGAAAAAAGCTCTATATATTTTAACGACCGCATTATTAGCGAGTGTTTCTTCTGCAGTTTTGGCAGGAGAGAGAATCGGTGATTTTGCCTTGATTGATAATCAAGGCTCGCAACATCACATGGCCTGGTACGACGATCAGAATGCGGTGGTTATTCTACCCCAAGCCATTGGCGCAACTGATACCTCTGCGCTCTCTGCCATCCAGGGACTAAGAGACACATACGCGGAGCAAGGGGTTGTATTTTTCCTAATGAATCCCGGAATAGACCTCGACAGGAGCGCTGTCTCTCAAGATCTAGCTTCCATGGGTGTTGAAATCCCCGTACTTATGGACGACGCTCAGCTTGTATCTGAAGCTCTTGGATTTACGCGTCTTGATGAAGCGGTTGTTTATAACCCTAAGTCTTTCGAATTGATCTATCGCGGTCCAACAGGAAGTGAGCTGGAAGCAGCAGTGCAGCGCGCCTTGGACGGCTCGGATGATTCACTGGTAACAATGACAACAGACGGAAGTGAGATTGAATACACGGGTGCGGGCGCAGACCAGGTGCCATCATACGTTGCAGACGTAGCACCGGTGATAAAAGAGAATTGCGCAAATTGCCATCGGGAAGGAGGAATCGCCCCTTTCGCTATGGACAGTAAATTGGCACTTCAGGGTTGGTCTCCAATGATTCGCGAAGTGGTGATGACAAAGCGCATGCCGCCTGGACAGATCGATACAAAAGTAAGCCACAAGATGAAGAACCAAATGAACCTATCTGACGCGGAGATGCAGACGTTAGTTCGGTGGGTTAATGCTGGCTCACCTGTTGACGGCGACGTGGACCCGCTAGTTGGACTCCAATGGCCTGACACCAAGTGGGTAATCTCAGAAGAACTAGGGGAGCCGGATTTAATCGTAAAAATCCCACCACAAGCAGTTCCAGCAACTGGGGTACTCGACTACAGAGACATACCTATAGACCTCGGTTTGACTGAAGACCGCTGGGTGCGAGCGAGCGAAGTGGCACCGGACAAGAAAGAGGTGCTTCACCATATCATTACTACGGTGATTCCACCGGGAGGAGCGGCAGATCCTCAGACTCTTTTCGTTAACGCAATCAATAGCTTACCTGAAGAAAGGGCTGTAGCTATTAGGGCTGAGGTATTTGCGGCTTTAGCCGCAGGCAACCCACCTCCGATTGATAAGATTTTCCAGGAAAACCCGGACATAGACCTTGGCGGACTCCTAGGTGGCAGCGACCCTGATATGGGGTCAGTCGCGGGCTATGCACCAGGTAATAGCTACAACCTGTCCGAGGAAGGTGTTGGCGGATTGCTTAAGGCAGGAACTTCTTTGAACTTACAACTGCACTACACAACCTCTGGTAAGGAAGTAACCGACGCAACCGAAATTGGGATTTGGTTTTACCCAGAGGATCAGATTCCCGAGCAAAGAATGGGTGGGGGAGTTGGTAATTCATTTTCTATTTCAATACCAGCAGGCGCCAAAGACCACGAAATGCAATTAGTCACTCACGTAAATGAGGATGCAGATCTTTACAGCTTGATGCCACACATGCATTTCCGTGGAAAGCGAATGAAATTTACTGCAAAGTACCCAGACGGCAGTGAAGAGTTACTATTGTCAGTACCTGATTATGACTTTAACTGGCAGTTAGCGCATGAGTTAGCTGAACCCTATCGAGTTCCGGCTGGCACTCAAATTATTGCCACTGGTGCGTTTGATAATTCCACACAAAACCCAGCAAACCCTGATCCTAGTGTTGAGATCAAATGGGGCGAACAAAGCTTTGAAGAAATGTTCATGGGGTTTTATTCGTGGAAAAACGCCGATCAAGGCGATGGTGATGATTAGTATATAGCTCGATGAAAAAAACGGGGTGCTACACCCCGTTTTTTTTTGCCCTATTGTCGGGGCGGAGGTAAGGTCCAGTCACACTCCTCGCAATTGGGATTGATATCATTTTGTCCCAAAACATCAAAGATAAAGTCTCTCCAGACTTCGTTGGGTTGCCATACCGTATTCATATCAGATTTAGCCTCTCCTATTGATGCGTCCTCAAAGATTACACGATAAAGAAAGCTGAAAGCGGTTGCCCTAGCGTTGACTTGGCAATGCAAAAGCGTTTTCTTCTCCTTATTCCGCTCCATCGCGTCAGCAAAAGCATAAAACTCGTCTGGGAGCGGATTTGAGAAATCAACAGGAACCTGCATGTACTCCATCCCCAACCCCTTAACCACCTGGTCAGCATCAGCCAAAGCGTTTGGGTTATTAGTAAACGCAATATATACAACACGCTCAAAACCATTATCTGCAATGGCCTGAAATTGTTCCCGAGTTGGTTGACCCGCGCTTGCAAATGTCGCGCTGTATTGACGGAAATTCACTATTTCAGCAAGGGCTGCATTTGGCTCTTCTAGAGCTTTTGCATTTGAATGAAATAAAAATATCGTGAAGGCGGAAAAAACTATGCTTTTCATTATTTCTCCATTTTGTGCAACTTTATGATTTGATAGCATATTACTTGATCACTATAACAGACCGGTGGAATTAGAACCCAATTAAGAGTCTTAAGCTAGCTTATCAACATGAAAATGCAGAGAAACTTACAACGCTACATCCACTCGCACACATTTGGGCATGACTCTAGGAAACCTGGAGAAGCTAGAACTCTGATTGTCATAGCAATCACTGCCTCAATGATGGTCATAGAAATCGCTGCTGGTATTGTTTTTGGTTCCATGGCGCTGCTAGCGGATGGCTTGCACATGGCTTCGCATGCTGTCGCTTTGGCAATTAATGCTTTTGCATACATGTATGCTCGGCGCAACGCCCAAAACCAACGATATAGTTTTGGTACTGGGAAAGTGAATACGCTTGGCGGGTACACTGGAGCGATCTTGCTTGCTGTTTTTGCGGCTATGATGGTAGTTGAAAGCGTCTCTAGATTTATAAATCCGGTAGACATCGCCTTTAACCAAGCAATTTTAGTAGCGACACTGGGCTTAATCGTTAACGGAGCTTCCGTATTCATCCTTGACGTAGAGCACTCTCATGATGACGGTGCACATCATCATGGCCATGCACATGATCACGACCACAACCTCAGGTCTGCATACCTGCATGTCTTTGCCGACGCTCTGACTTCACTTCTTGCAATATTAGCACTCCTGATTGGCAAGTACTTCGGCGCCATATGGATGGATCCCTTGATGGGGATTATTGGCGCTATTCTCGTAACAAGATGGTCTGTGGGACTTCTAAAATCCACAAGCGCCATACTGTTAGATGAACAAGCGTCTGTGGCAGGCTGCGAGAGAATACGAGAGGCAATCGAATCAAATGGTGAGCACAGTATAGTCGACCTTCATCTTTGGGGCATCGGCTCTGGCAACTCATCTGCCATTGTTTCGATCGTTTCGAATGATCCTAAGACTCCAGATTACTACAAAAAGAAAATAAATAACGTAGTGGATTTGCAACACTTAACTGTAGAAGTGCACAATTTCGAGGAGAAGGTATAACACGTTTGGGCGGGGCGCTTGAGATCAAAAAATATTCCCTGCAGCTTTATTGTCATTCTTACAAGATCGAGGGTTTATAAACGTGAAATTCAGAACACTTTTTAAAAAGCTATCCATTTCGATTGGTGCAATTTTACTCATTTTTGTATCCGCACTCAGCGCACTTGCAGTCTCTGCGCGCTTCGCGGACGGACCATCAGTAATTTTTGCTGGAGGCCCGCTTGAGGCCGGGGAACTAGTTACTGGCCCAGAGCCAGATTGGGGCTTTGCGCGAGAAATCAATTTAATAGAATTACAATTACTCGAACCACCCAGGTCGAGAATTTTATGGGTCGCTGATTACGAAGGTAAGCTATATCTTAATTCGAACTATATGGGTGGGCTTCGACAAAGATTATGGAAAAAATGGCCAGGTGAAGCAGAAAAAGACGGAAGAGCCATACTCAGAATTGATGGAAAACGTTACGAACGCCAACTGGTGAGGATAAAAACTGGAGATGCGATAGAGGGCGTGACCAAAGAATTTACTCGCAAGTATGGCGTAGCCATGACTCCTGAAGAGGTAGAGAAAGAGGAATTGTGGCTTTTTGAACTCGCACCACCTAGAACGAGTGGCAGTGGAGTAATAAGATGAGTCGTTTCTCTATCACACTAGTGGGCCTTGCAATTTTTACCGTAGTGATAGTTTTATTTATCCCAGGTGTGGGCGACACTATAGAAGCTTCACTCCTTCGATTACTTGCCAACGGACCAAGAGGGCTAATAAACTTTTGGTCCAGATAATACTTTAGCTACCAGCTATCCGCCCCATTTAAGGAAGTTAAGAAATTCCCTCTTAGTTTTTGGGCCATGGGTTAGGAAAGTCGGCTGGGGATTCTCTTGATACACCAACTTCTCTTGGCTCACAAAATCTTTAGAGGCCAGAGTCTGAATTTCCTGCTGGTCAATACTATAGGGCCGAGCGGCGTTTTTACCAAAAATCTTTTCTCTAATCCGCGGGGTCATTGCCGGGTAACCAAACCTTTCCTGATATTCCTCAGAGATTTGAAATGTCCTAAAAGCCTGAATCTGATCCTGAGGCGAGCCATACCAAATTGAGTCAGTTCCCCATAGAATATTATCTTCACCACAATATCTTAACAATTTTCCAAGAGCATGAGCAGCATCGTTAGGCTTTTGCATCAAAAGGCGCCATGTGCTTCCTAACTCAGCATATACATTTGAATTGGGAGAAACCTCATTATCGACGAGAGATTGTATTAATGTATCTATTCCGTCCCTCCCAGCGCCCTCTGCAAAATCAAGCTCTTCATTTGTGCTCACATAACTAGAATGATAGATAAGGAAGTTCATGTCAGGAAACATCTTTGCGACGACACCAATATCACTGGACTGACTATGTTCATAGGAACGCGGACCGAAAGGTAATCCCTTATGTATACAGATATTTCGGACCCCAAGTTTTTGCGCACGCTCAATCATGGCGATTCCAGGCTCATCGTGAAGAAAGTAGCCAATTCCGCCCGGACCATATTGAGTGTAAGTCTTAAATGCAGAAATATTCCAGTTCTCAGCGAGTTCATCCATTGCTTCCAGATCGCCATCTTGGTTTGGATTTACTCGGCCATGAATCATTAACCTCTTGCTGCCATCAAGCTCCGCAACGATTTGTCGAGTCTTATCGGCATCCTCGATTGTTACAGGCTCAGTTTCGCGAGTCGACGGGACGAAAGACAAAACCATAATGTCGGTATCACTGTCGAGAAAGATATCCTTGATAAATTCACTTTCGGACAAACAATTAAGGTATCCTCGTTCTCCTTCTCCGCCATCGGCGCACCTCGCTTTCTGCATGCCGGCATATGGGCGAGCGTCAGGGGGGATTCTCGACAGCCAATCTCCCTCTGGGTTTACGTAGTGGCCTTGAACGTCGAATATAAATTCACCACCACCCACTTGCGCATTGGCGGCATCATTTTCAAGGGCACTCTCACCAGCGATATCAAAATAGCCGCCTGTTGCACCGTAATAGGCATTAGCATGATTTATAGCCAATAAGGTGCTCGCAGCTCCGCAGCTAGAGATTAAGAAATCTCGTCGGGCCTGGCCTTTCCGCTTTGCATTTTCTGTAGCCCATTCCAACGCAAGCCTATTACCCTCTTGATTTCTCTTAGCGATGGGAATTGGCTCATATTCACCATTAGAGGTGCTATCAATCTTTATGGGTAATCTGACGCCATCTCGATCAAGAATATCTCTCGTTTTCATTAGCCTAGTCCCTTGTTCGAGTCCAAACAATCGCAATTATCTGGACGAAAATTATTCTACATTGCCGGAATCAACTCTACCTTTTCAAATAATACGCTTTCTATTTTTTCTCTGGAATAAAAAGCTGGAAAAACCTTATCATTAGCCCAAAGCTCAAACAAGTTATCATATAGTGGACTATCAGGATCACCAACCTGGCCTGGTGTGTTCATACCTAAAGTATTATCCCAGTCTCTCGTATCAATGAATATTCTAAAGGACGCCCCCGAAGTCTGGTTATCGCCACTCCCTGTATTACCGAGAGTGAAGCCGTTACCCCCTCTCGGTGCCGGGCCAACATTAAGACGTCCTCGCAACTCATCGTTCAGTGCTGGGCTTAATGGATGGCGAATAAGTGCGTGTTTATATTCCGCTTGACCATAAAACCAGCTTTCCATATCAGGCCCAAGCTTTTGTTTGAGAACTTCGACTCCCTCGGTTAGTGTCCGTATCAAGAATTCGTCTCTGCCCTGAAGAGGGTCCTGACCAAAGTCTCCATCAGGGGCAAGCAGCATATCTATCGTTGTTTTCATGCCAACACTGAGATAAGACCTAGCAACTTCAGGTACCTTTAACAATTCTATGTTGTCAAGCAACTGCCTTTCGAATGCAACGTAGATACCCGCCTCAACGGAATTTCTATCAAGAACAAAGTCCCAGTCCAAAAGCATTTTGCGAATCTCTTCAATCTCTGGGTCCGTAACCTCGAGGTCTCTAAAAAATGGTATTAAAGTTCGTGCTGGGATGGATAAATAATCATGCTGTAACTCCACCATATCAGTCATATTGAATTTGCGACCGGAACCCAAAACCTCGCTTCCTCTTGCCCAACGATAGGGGTCAGTCCAAGTAAAACCAATTGCATCAAGATAAGGGTAGTCTGGTTTAGTGTAATTACTATTAGACGTCTCGATATAGCCCCGAGCGGGATTAAATTCGTTTGGCTTAGCCTTTATTGGCAAGTACCCATCCCACTCATAACGCCCGTCTCCTGGGATAGGGACCATACCACTGAAATTTCTACGAATCGGCGCAATTCCAACAGCCTGCCAACCGATATTTCCGTCTCTGTCGGCCCAAATCATATTTTCACCAGGAATGTTGCTGAAATTTGATGCTTCGCGAAACTCCTCCCAATTCTCAGCTTGATCCATTCTCAACGAAGCTAAGTAAGGTGACCCACCCACTTCCATCCAGGCTGGTCTGATAGCGTAGGCAAGGTGATTTTCCTCATCCTCAAACACTATAGGTCCATGCCTTGTATACTTGAGATCTAACACAACAGGGCTAGCATCCTTCACCTCAATCGTTTCAGAAATCACCCTCATTTCTTCCCAGCCATTCTGATAGCGATATTGCGACGAGTCATCTGGGTTAATTTCATAAACGTAGAGATCTTCACCGTCTGTGTTAAACACAGTTAAACCCCAAGCACCATACTCATTATGGCCAATCGATATTCCTGGTATTTCTGGTTCACCACCACCAATAACATTCCATCCGGGCCCGACTAGGTGAGACCAATAGCGCAACGAAGGAACCGCTTGCGAGCGATGGGGGTCATTAATCATCATCGGCCATCCATCTTGAGTAAGGTCGCCACTAACCACCCAGTTATTGCTGCCAATGTCGTCAATGCTTCTTCTCTGTAGTTCTCGATCTTCCTGCATAAGGACATCTGCGATAACCTCATAAGCCGCATCTGAATTACGGTGCTGGGCCAGTTCTATATCACTTGGTTCAAAACGAATAGGTCGACGATAGCTGTTATATAAATGAAGGATGTCATTATTCAAAAGCGAGTCACAATCAATTTGAGGGTCCAATGTCAAAATGGGATCATGCGGGTGAAAATAGCGAAGGTCTCTTACTTTATCCTCTCCAATTGAGCAAACCGCACGACCTGTACTAAGCTCAAGACCAATATTGCCAAGCAAGCCCTGATGCCTGGAGATCACCACTTCCTCTGTCCAGTGCTTGGGTTCAATACCCAACAACTTAAAGGGCAGTGGTAAACTTTGAGGGTCTTGCAGAGCCTCATCAATATATGCGTTCACTCCATGAACAAAGGAAGTGATAATATCGACACCGCGGGGATGATAGTGGCTCATTTCCTCATGCATAGCCCCACGGAATTTGAATAAACGTGTCCCGTGGTCCCTGTCTATAGCTCTAGCGCCGAGAATCTCAGCAACGGTCCCTGTAGCTTGCGCTCTCCAAATCTCAAATTGAAACAATCGATCCCGCGCCGCGCTATACCCCTGTGCAAAGAATAGGTCATGTTCTGTCTCAGCATAAATGTGGGAAATACCCCAACGATCTTTCAATATTTCAACCGGCTTATCTAGCCCTTCTATGGAAACACGGGTTGTCTCCTGCGAGAAAACAGAACCGCTAAGAAGTAGAATGATAAACAAGGCCTTAAGCGTTTTTTCCAAAAATAGCATGAGTCTTTCCTTATTCTTTTTAATCAATTTTCAATTAGTAGCTCAGAATATCAGTTTCTATTTCTACGGCTCAACTATAACTCAAGTCTTAAACATTAGATAACCGCCTTCATTCAACGCACAATGCTCTAATTGCCTGCTTCTCCCTTCAATAGTTTTAACGCCGTTTCCGCCTGATCGGTCGGAACGAAAATATGATCATGATGATGAGCCGCCACCACATTAGCGGGTATGCCGAACTCAGCCAACTTACGACTAATCTCAGCGGTGAAACCTACAGCCTCTATACTGGAATTAACCGAGAGGGTTATCCCTCTTAACACACAGTGATATTGAAACCCCGCCTCATCAGCTTTGTGTTTTTCAAGCAAAAGACTCAGCCCTTCATCTTCCTGATAACTCGCGATAGGTTTTAAATCTGCTCTCTCTCCATACTCAAGCGAGGGAAGAGAGCAAAAGACGTACTCGCCCCCAAGGAGCTTTGGCTTGGGATCAGCAAGCAACTTAACCAGCGAAGTTTCACCGGCCATTAACAAGTATCAGCCTCACCTCGGAGCCCCTCGCCATTATTGAATTTCAACAGATATTTCATCAAAGAATCCCAAGATGCTCCTTTGCATAAATAACCCATCCTCAACTTGCGTCCAGCTGAGATTAGAATCCACGATTCGACTAGGAGCATCCACAGCATTCAAGCCACCCCTGATTAAGGTCATCATACGCTGTCGAACAGCTTCCATCTGATTTCGGAAATTTAGTACACCTCGGCGGTCCATAATATCCCCATGGCCCGGAATTGCCGTATCAAAATCAAGCGATAATATATTGTTCACGGTTCCCACCCATCCACGACTTGAGCCACCATTAGCATAGTCGATGAATGGCGCTATTCCATGGAGTAGATCTCCACCGTGCACTGTCTTCAAGTCAGGGAAATAAACTACCGAGTCTCCGTTTGTGTGCCCTCTGCCCATATAAAAGACACGAACCTCGACTCCGCCAAGAAAAACCGAGGTTTCGTCTGAATATATTAGCCGCGGTAAACCATCTTGATTACCTCGCACCATGTTCTCTCTTGCATTCTTATGAGTAATCACCTCAGCTATTTGCAAGAATCCAGCGTTACTTCCTGAGTGATCGCCATGATGATGCGTATTGATAACATACCTAACAGGCAGATCAGTTACTTCGGCCACCAAAGATCTAATTTCTTGAAAATCCTGAGGAAATTTATCGTCAATTAGTATGACCCCTTCAGACGTAAGTCTCACTCCGATATTGCCACCCGGTCCTGTAATGACATGCAGACCTTCTTTAACCTCGCTAATGTTTAGTCTGTTCTGGGAAAGAGCACCCGTTGACCCCACTAAAAAAACAAAAAAGGATAAAAGCCTTAAGGTTATCTGGTATCTCCGCGCTTTCATTTTCATAATTTTTCAAGCCTCTTTACTCAATTCGAAACTAAATTAGTCCTAGCCTATTGTAGTACACCATAAATGAACCTCAGGCAAATCAGGTTGCATAAAAGGTAATATTAAGCACAGTATTCCCTAAAATAGGAGAAATATTGCCAAGGGAATGTGGTTTACTGGGAAATTGAGTCTGAGAAACTAAACAAGACAACGACACCAAGCATAATCAGCGATATCCCAACCAAAGCCGAGAAATCTAGCCTTTGATTATAAACCAAGACCCCGAATAAAGTCACAAGTGCGACCCCCACGCCTGACCAGACAGCATAAGCGATTCCCACTGGAATTGTTCTCAACGTAAGTGACAGAAAGTAGAAAGATAAACAGTATCCAATCACTACTATTATTGACGGAAATAAGACCGTAAACCCCTCACTTGCTTTCAACGCCGTCGTAGCAATTGTCTCTGACAGAATAGCTATAAAAAGAATTAACCAATTTTTCATGAATATTCCGCTATGTTGACGGCGCCATTTTGCGAACTCTTCCATCCCCCTTAGTCAGAAGATATAGCTCTCCCTCTGAATCAATACCCAACCTTAATCCCGCTCGGTTTCCACGGGAGTAGGTGTTAGGAAAACCAAGAGCATCAGCCACATTTCGCTCTTGACCAAAAAATTCAACACGAAGCTCGAGTATGGTAGATGGTTCATCGGGAACTAAATTTTCTGTATCGATATAAAAAATCCTGCCAGTGACCATATCGGTGAAAACAAATTTCCCTCGCAACTCAGGGATTGAAGATCCTCGGTAAACGAAACCACTGCTAATTGCATTACCTTCGTCATGATCGAATTGGGCGACAGGATAAGTGAAAGGCGTTTCGTCAATAGGTCTTGGATAGACAGGGTTGGGCCGCACTCCCCCAATACCAAATGCGGTGGCAAAAGTTCCCTCTCTAACTCTCCAGCCGTAATTTGCTCCCGCACGCCCGATATTCACTTCCTCTATTTGTGTCTGACCTATGTCGCAAATATACATAGTGCCATCAACATCAAAAGAAAATGCTTGTGGATGTCGCAAGCCATAGGCCCAGATTTCTGGAGCAAAGTTGCTGTCTCCGACGAAAGGGTTATCGGTAGGAATGCCATACTCAGAAGTGCTATCCCCCCCTAACGGATCAATCCTCATGATGCTCGACATGGGTTCACTGGTTGACTGTCCAAACTCGTGAGGATCATTAGCGCCACCCCCATCTCCAAAGCTAGCGTAGAGCATTCCATAATCACTTGAACCAGCGCTTGCCGGATTAAATGCTAGCGTGCCTATATTATGGTTTTGATCGAATTGTCCCATACGAAAGATCTCACGAGACGTCCCAGAAAAGACACTTGCATTGGGGTCAGACGACGTCCATTCTCTGATCACACTTTCGTGATTATCAGCATCACTGTCTAAATAATTAGCAACACCTGTATCTGATGGAACACTATAGGCAGTATAAAATTTTCCGTAACCAGGTTCGCCTAGTTTAGAAAAATCTGGATGGAAGGCGACGCCCGCAAGGCCAGTTTCGTTTGGGAAAGTAGAATCATCAAATTCTACATCTTCATTTCTCAAATCCAAATAGACAACCGGTGGACTTCCGGTTTCATCTGTCAGATAAAGAATGCCTCGAAGGTCATTAATGACTAGTCGACTAGAATTATCTGGTAGCGGTGTCATATACTGAATTCGAGCGTAAGCTGAGTTTGTCTGAACCGGACTGGCCGACTCTTCGGTCTCTGGAACTCTCACAAAATTATCCAACGCTACGGTAATTTCACCCATCTTTATTTTTTCAGGTATTGGATCTGCCAGAGGCTCTGGTCGAGAATCAGCACTTAGAATGGAACCACTTAAGGTCAATCCGATAGCTAAAGCGGTAAAACTTAATTTCATGATTTTATTCCGTCTGCGAAGTTAGATATTATTTATGCACCAAATTGTCCAAGAATTATCAAAAGAACACAATATAGGATTCGCTCAAACAAAAAAAGATGTCAGAACCAAACTACCAAACTTTGAAATATTCGGTTAAAAAGCGAATCGCCTCAATCACACTAGATTCTCCACCGGCCAACCTCATCACAAGGGATATGACGCTTGATTATCACAATGCACTCATGCGCGCAGGATCGGACCCGGAAGTACGAGTGATCATCTTGTCGGGTGCAGGCAGAGGTCTTTCCGGCGGTGTCGACCTTAAATATATCAAAGAATTTAGTGCAAAGGACATGGAGCAATTTCTTAAGCTGTTCTATATCCGCACGATGGAAATTACAAGAGCCTTATCAAAGCCCATTATTGCCGCGGTGCATGGCTATGCTCGGGAAGGCGCATGCACGCTAGCGTTTGCTTGTGACATGATTATCGCCGCTGACGACTCAGATTTTGGATACCCCGGTGTACCCAATTTAGCAGCCCCACCAGGCATGCACGTCTGGTTCCTGCAAAGACTAATTGGCCGAATGAGAGCAGCAGAATTAATTTTTACAGGAAAAGTAATATCCGCTAAGGAAGCTGCAGAGATAGGACTAATTACAAAAGCGGTTCCAGCTGAGATACTCATTCCTGAGACTACCAAGCTAGCCCATAAGATTTCTATGATGTCACCTCTTGCAATAAAAAGGACAAGAGAGCTGTTATATCAGATGGAAGATTTGGACTTTAATGAGGTTCCGGAAAAAGCGGTAAAAGCTCTTTCGGCCGAGTTCGATAGCGCTGATAGCAAGGAGGCGCGCAAAGCTTATTTAGAGAAACGTACACCCCATTGGACAGGTAAATAATGAATTTATCAAAGTAGACACATTCTTTTTAATCTATGCCCAATATATTAGATTCGTTCTACGTTTATCTTACTTGGTCCGGCACCATGCGGAATAAAGCTTAATCGGACGTTGATGCAACTAGGCCTCTCATCTTTAGTATGGCTTACATATATCATGCGAGTTGGAGTCTGCTTTGAAATGAGATCAAGGACTCCAAAAATCAGCGCACGATAGTAGTTATCTAAACCAACACAGGGCTCATCCAATATTAAGACTTTCGGACTTTTAACCATTGCTCTGGCCAGCAATACCAGTCGCTGTTGCCCGAAAGAAATCTCTTGATAGTAGTTTTTGCAAAGTGACTCTATCCCGAGTGTCTCCAACCATTCACTCGCTATTTCTTTTTCGGTAGCGCCGCTTTCATCATAAAGTCCAACTGAATCAAAAAAACCTGATACCACCACGTCAAGGACTCTCCATCCCTTAAGATATTTATTATGTAATTCGTTGGAGACCACTCCGAATTTAGATTTCAACTCCCAAATTGTTTCCCCTGTGCCCTTCCTTTTTCCAAACAAGACAACATCCTGACCATAAGCTTTATGATTATCCCCATCTATGAAACTCAACAATGTTGATTTCCCGCAACCGTTTGGTCCCTCTATCAGCACATGGTCGTCAGGCATCATTTTCCAGCTGAAGTCTTTCAATATCTGCAAAGCTCCATAACTCGCGTGGATGTTATTCAGCTCTATAAGCGGTTCTTTCGTTTCAAGAGGGCCACTCTCAAAAACGAAACAGGGTAACTCGCTGGGTAATTGAGGTTTTTTTTCTGTATTTTGCAAATAGGCTTCCGATGCCCGGACTCGGTCATGCTCCCCCTGCTCGACCAACTCAAGGTCCTGTAAAACAGCCATGTGGGTAATATTAGACAGAAGATCTTGAGGACGCCTGCATAACTGAATGCTCGTAAACTGACCCGAAAATTCGGCGATTGTATCCCTTATCTTTGATTGCGATTCAATATCGATACTCTCAAGAGGATCATCAAGAATCAACAGCTGTGGTACAGACATGTGAGATGCATATAGTGCTCTCGCTATGAGTACTCTCCTTATTTGACCGGAAGAGAGAAACCGAATGCCCTCGTCAAGGTATCGTTCAAGAGACAGCTTCCTTGTAAGACTATCAAGCAACGATTGATCTTGATGTTCTGATAGCCGTGAGCTTCTCACTAAATCTATTACGAGTGTTCCTCTATCGCGAGCATCGTCCGCAAACTCGCTCATATCAAGTCGGTTATCTGATCGCCAGAGGTTCTGTTGCTCCTCAAAAGAAACAAAATGAATATCTCTGGATGGATCAAAACCCGCTGAATATACTACATAGCTACTAGACTCAGCCCTTCTTGATGCTAGCAGGTCGGCGAGAACTGACTTTCCAGACCCATTGACCCCAAAAACACACCAGTGCTCACCTTCTTGAACCTCGAATTTATCAATCTGCAAAATTTTTGATCGACCCAATCGACAAATGGCTGAATTAATCGAAACTAAACTTCTCATTACACTCCAAAACGAAAATTACTACACCGTGAAATTTATCTAAAAATATTTATAGCACTTTTTGATTATAAGTTCCCGACCTACTCCAACTGTGGCTTCAATGTTATAGTTATAACATCAATCCTTGAGGCTCAAGTTGAAACTAAATTACGCCCTCGCAACGACACTATTACTGACATTTTTTTTTGCAGGCCATTCACCACTGGCGGAGCAATCAGGCGAAGAACTTTTCCTTCAGAATTGCGCAGAGTGTCATCAAGAAGACGGTCGGGGTATCTCCAATGTTTACCCTGCCCTCGCAGGTAATGAACTAGTGCTAGGTAACGGCGTTGATGTTGCGTTGGTGTTGATTATCGGCCGGGGAGAAATGCCCTCCTTTGTTGGCGCCATGTCTAGCACAGAAATGGCTAAGGTAGTTAACTACGTGCGGAATGCCTTCGGAAACCAGGGTGAACTGATTTCTGCCGAGGTGATCCAATCTCTAGATTAATGAAGGAAGGCTTTACCCCACGACTTAACTCGAGCTATAGTGTCGACTTCTTTTGTGGCGCATCTATAAAACCTTTTCGATATGGCTCCTTTACGTCAGTTATCAATATTTTTGATTTGCACACTTCTCTCTCATACCAGCTTGTCAGAGACGGATCAAAAAAATGCTATTATGGAGACAGTCGAAAAATTCTTTTTGGCTATTGAAGAGAAGGATCGAGCGCTTTTAGAATCTATTTTGATACCAGGTTCACTAAACATTTCATCTTCAGAGCTACCTGATGGCACCGCGGAACTCTCAGAGATGAATTACGAGATGATGGTGTCTGCGCTAACAAGACCAGGAAGGAATGCCACGGAAAGAGCTTGGAACGAAACAATACTAATTCAAGGTCATATTGCGGTTTTCTGGGCACCCTATGATTTTCATGTTAATGGGCAGTTTACTCACTGCGGGATTGACTCCTTTCAGCTAGTCAGAAACGGCAATGAGTGGCTAATTAGTAACGCGAGCTGGACCCGAGAAACCCAAAATTGTCCACAAAGTCCTCTTGGGTCCATCCAAAAATGAGCACTTGTAACTAACCGCGCTCTATTTCCTTTATCTATTTTTTAGGTTTCTGAACTAAACAGGGGTGAACGTATTTACTCCGTCGGTTGAGCAGACAGTGCCTTTTCTACCAATTTGCTCTTCCTCCATCATTTTTTTAAATAAGTCCGCGTCATAAGGCGTGTTCGCTAAAAATCTAGTGTTAGTACCTTCAATACGCCCAATAACGATGCCTCTTTCCGGGACCCCTTTTTTATGGCAAATCGTATAAGTCTCTACTGTCCCCACTCCATTCGGCTCCTCAGTAAAAACCGGTGACTTCATCCTATTTATTTCTGACTGGTAGTTGCTTGGATTCTCTCGCTCCCATCTTCCAGCTACTGGCACTGCTGAATAAATTCCTGTGGCGTGCTTTGACAAATAGCCTCCGTTCGCTGTTACTAGGGCATAATGGGTGGGGTTAGCCCTAAGCATAGGAAGCATGGTCGCTATTGCATGCATTGAATAGTTATTTCCAGGACCGCCAAAGAACGGCAGTCCTCCCGTAACGGTTAACCCACGGGGATCGTCATATTTCAAACCTAATTCTTCACAGGCTACTTGAACAGCTGATGGAAAGCAGGAATAAAAGTCGAAATAGTTGATGTCCGGTAGTTTTAATCCAGCCATATCCAAAGCTTTCTGGGCATTAACTCTAATTGCGGGCGACGAGTGGTAATTTACTCTCTCAGTAACATTAATTTTTTCGTTAGCCTCAGCACAACCGTGCAAGAATATCCACTTAGCTGGATCGATTCCCAAATCCTTTGCTTTCTTCACGGAAGTCATAATAACCGCCGCGCCCTGGTTTACACTATCCATTGCATTCATCCATTTAGGGTAAGGAAAACTTATCCATCGATTTTCAGCAGTCACAGTCGAAAGTTCGTGAGCACTACGCGGAGTACCATAAAAAGAATAAGGGTTTGACTCTGCTATTCTAGAAAACTTCTCGAAAAGTAATCCCAGCCCCTCCATGTGTTTCTTGATGCTCAATCCTTTGTGATAACGTAAAGCATTTTCAAAAAGAGGGTAGGTTTGAATGGGAACACCAATTCCATGAGCGAACTCATGGGGTGTAAAAAGCGCTTCGCCCAGACCTCTATCCTCCAGACTCCCCGCATGCTCTTCTTGCCAATCCAGGGTCACGCCATTCCTCATGGCTGTTTGAGCTGTTCTTATCGCCTCTGATCCAGCAATAAGTGCCATATCAATTTCTTTATTTGCTATTCTTTCAGCCATCTCATTAACATATTTTTGAGGAGTGTTGCCGCCCACGTTGCCGTAAATTGCTATGGCTGGATCCGCACCTATTCGCTCAGCTACCGCTCGAGGTGGGTTCTCTGCCCGGCCAAAGGGAACCTGGAGACGGGGGCGATTGAATGAATCAGGAAAAATACGGATAGAAACTATCGTGTCAATATGGTCCGCCAGCTTATCTCCGATGCCGGCATCCAGGATTGCCTGCTTAGAGGCCTCTGCAGCTATTCCAAGCGGTGGTTGAGCATCCTCAATCAAGAATTCTTTTTGTGTGAATTGGCCGCCGCCAATTAAGATGGGCATAGAGTCATGCATTGGTTTTCCCCTGAATCCTCAGCCACTCTCGAAGCTATCGCGTGACTCCATATTTATAAATATAATTCAATGAATCAGTTTTTAAGGTAAAGCTCACGAAGAACCTTGAGCATAGGGTCACGCAAATTCTGTTGGCTATAGTCATCTTTAAAATAACTTGTATAGACAGCCACAATATCGAGCTTCGGATTTACAACTAACGCTTGACCTCCCCAACCCCCCTTAATCATAAACCCATCTTGATCAATATAATCCCACTGATAAATATTGTGTGAACCATCACTCCGAATCAAATTAGGATTAGGCCGATCAAGTAAAAGCTCAAGCGTTTTTTCCGTTACGATACGATCCTCAGACACGACCTTATATGAGGGAGTAAACAACAAACCAAATCTAGCCATGTCTCTCATATTAGAAAGAAAGCCTCCATGAGTCAGTGGGATTCCATAACGATATGCAAGAAAAGATGCATCAGACTCTGCGCCTATTTTGTTCCAAACTTCTTTAGTAAAAGTATCCTGGAACGGCTCACCGGTGATTTTCTCAACCAACCAAGCTAACACGAATGTGTTAACACCGGAGTAGGAAAATTGCTCGCCCGGTTCACCGTGACGCGTCACTTTTAAGGTCTTTAAAAAATCATATGGATTGTCAGGCGAGCTTTCCTCTCTGAAACCATCGCCAATAGCCATGGAATACTGATAATAACAAGACTGGCGATTTTGATATTCATCTTGACAGTCCAGTCCGCTAGACATGTCGAGAATATGTCTAATCTTGATGCCTGCGAAATCTGATGCTGCGAGCTCAGGAATATAATAGTCGACTTCCTTTTCAACATCGACTACGCCCCTTTCCTCCAACAACCGAACCAGCATCGCCGGCATAACTTTGGTCACTGACCAGTAAATAGGCTTCTCATATTCCTTCATACGCGGGTACGATTCAAAAACAATCTTACCCTTGTGCAACACAAGAAGGCCGAGGGTGGTAGTTAAATCACTTTGCAAAAGACTAGCGAAAGACATTGTCCCATCTGCGGTTTCAATAGGAAATTGATTAATGTCAGCATTGGGATTCAATTCTAAGCTTTTAACTTGTCCGGAACGATACACATTCACCGTAGGGAACAATTGATGAACGTTCTTGTGCATCCATGCCATCTGCTCGCCGGTCGTGGCCCACCAAATATCATCACTAGGCACCAACCTGTGCCTTTTTTGCATCATGTCGATCACATCAAGGTTTTGAGAAATCCCTTGCTCCGCTGCCTCGACAAGTATAAAACTTCCTAAAAAAAGCGCTGATAAAAGACAGACTCTAGTACTAATTATTCTATTTTTAGACATACTTACTTCTTCTTGATTATGTATCTCAAGCATATCCACTAATACACTGCCAAACAAATGCTTTTCTCTCGCTAATTCTTTTAGCATCGGTTATAAATTAGAGCCTAGCTGAATCACTACTGGAGCAATTCATGCCATTAGACCCACAAGCCGAGGCTCTTCTAAAGAGTATGCAAGAATCTGGCGCCCCACCATTTAATGCCTGCTCTCCAGAAGATGCCAGAACAATGTACGATCAGGGGAGCGAACTCGTAAAGGGGGACCCGCCGGAGCCGCACTCAATAGAGACTCTCGAAATACCCGGTGTTCAAGGAAATATAACAACTTGGGTATACAAGCCGAGTGCGAAGGAGAATCTTCCAATGCTTGTTTTTTACCACGGCGGTGGATTCGTTATTGGATCTTTAGAGAGTCATGACACCGTATGCCGATCACTTTGCGTGGAAGCACAATGTATAGTCGTTGCCGTAGAATACCGCCTAGCTCCAGAAAATAAATACCCTGCCGCACTTGAGGATGCGTGGTCCGCTACCGAATGGGTGGCCGGCAATGCTAACCTGCTTGGCGGAGATCCAGCTCGACTAGCCATCGGCGGCGACAGTGCCGGCGGATGTTTGGCTGCCACCGTCGCCCTGATGGCGAAAGAGTCAGGTGGCCCAAACATATCAAAGCAACTACTGATTTATCCCTGCACCGACATGACCCGCAGATATGAATCTCATAAAACTTTTGGCGAAGGTTATCGCCTAACCAGCGACCTGATCGAATGGTTTTATAGCCATTACTTTTCCGAAGAAGATGATGTTGAATCTTGGAAAGCCTCTCCGCTGAATTCAACCAAGCTTGAAGGGCTTCCACCCACGTTTTTAATCAGCGCAGGGTTCGACCCCCTTCAGGACGAAGCAGAAGCATATGCCGATAAACTAATGAGAGCCGGCGTTTCAACAAAACATTCCCATTATGAAGGGATGCTGCATGGTTTCATTACAATGCCTGGAGTGATGGATAAAGCAAAAGAAGCGCTCACCGAATGCGCTCAAGAATTAAAACTAGTCTTTCAAAGGTGAAAAACATCCAAATCAAATTGAATTGTCTTGCACCTACATCACTCTTTTTGAATTTCCTTTGAGAATTAAACAGTGAGATCAACTTTCGACTACATAATAGTGGGTGCCGGAACAGCGGGTTGCGTCCTGGCTAACAGGCTCTCCGCCAACCCCAAAACTCAGGTTTTGCTTCTGGAAGCTGGCAAAAAGGATGACTACTTTTGGATAGATATACCGGTTGGGTACCTCTATACAATCGGAAACCCGAGGACTGACTGGTGTTACCAGACAGAGCCCGACCCCGGCTTAAATGGGCGATCGATAGGATATGCACGAGGAAAAGTTTTAGGGGGCTGTTCTTCAATAAATGCCATGATTTATATGCGCGGTCAAAGAGATGATTTCGACCATTGGCAATCACTTGGAAACAAAGATTGGGGATGGGATGACGTGTTACCAATCTTCAAAATGTCTGAAGATTATCAGCATGGCCCAGACGACTTTCATGGAGTAGGTGGTGAAATGAGAGTTGAAGAGCGAAGAGTCAATTGGGAGATATTAGACGCCTGGCGAGACGCCGCCGCTGAATTTGGAATCCCCAAAATCAAGGAATTTAATCGAGGCGATAACTTCGGCAACGCCTATTTCCAAATGAATCAGCGCAGAGGGGTCCGCTGGAACGCCACAAAGGCGTATTTACGACCAGCTGAGAATCGCCCCAATCTGACAGTGCTATCAAATGTCTTGGTCGAGAAAGTTGAGCTCAATGATTCCAGTCAAAGACCAAAAGCCACCGGCGTCAAAATCCGCCGTGCAGACAAAAGCTCGACGATATTTAAAGCCGATCAAGAGGTTTTGCTCTCCGCTGGAGCCATAGGCTCGCCGCAAATACTGCAACTTTCTGGAATCGGGAGCTCTGAACTGCTAGGGAGCAGAAATGTTCCTATGAGAGTTGACCTCCGCGGTGTTGGCGAGAACTTGCAGGACCATCTTCAAGTGCGCAGTGTTTATCAAGTCGAAAATACTGTCACCTTGAACCAAAAAGCTGGCTCCCTAATTGGTAAGGCTCTGATGGGCCTTGAATATTTCTTTTTTAAGACAGGCCCGTTAACGATGCCTCCATCACAGCTAGGAGCATTTGCCAAAAGCGACCCCAATCGATCCACGGCAAATATAGAATGGCATGTGCAACCGTTATCACTCGACAAATTCGGCGATCCGTTACACAAGTTCAATGCCATCACCCCCTCCGTTTGTAATCTTCGACCAACCAGCAGAGGCCAAGTAAGAATAAAATCTGATGACCCAGAAGAGCACCCAACGATTCGATTAAATTACTTATCCACTTCTGAAGACGAAGAAGTTGCAGTGGAAGGACTCCGGTTCACGCGACGGATCATGCGAGCCGAGGCTCTAAAGAAATTTAACCCCGTTGAATTAAAGCCAGGGGCAGAAATACGAACCGACACGCAGCTGCTAGAGGCGGCGAGAGACCTAGGAACCACCATTTTCCACCCAGTTGGGACTTGTAAAATGGGTTCTGATGAATCAGCAGTCGTGAACGACCGATTGGAAGTCCATGGAGTGGCTAACCTGCGGGTAATTGATGCGTCAATCATGCCTACAATCACGTCGGGAAATACGAACGCCCCAACCGTAATGATTGCTGAAAAGGGCGCCAAGTTCATTCTAGAAAAATCTGCTGAAAATTATACATAGCTTGCTTAAATAACCCGATTTGTGCGGCATAAGGTGCATAAAAAGAGATGAAGCATTTGCAATGTGGGCCCGGAGTTGGCAACCTACCCCTTTCGAATAGATTAATTAGTTGGGGCGAAATTATGAAAAACCTTATTACTCTTGTTTTTTCCATGTGTCTGCTAGGCGCATTCTCTACTAGCGCGTTCAGTGCGGATTTAGAGCAAATAGGAACCTTTGAATTCCCGACCTCGGCGTCCGGTGAAGCTCAGAGGCATTTCACATTAGGCGTGGGATACCTACATAGCTTCGGTTGGAAGCAAGCACGAACCGAGTTTCGCAAAGCTCAGGAAATTGACCCGGACTTTGCACTCGCGTATTGGGGTGAATCTTTGACATACAATCACCCCTTAATTCCCGTCTTACAAGACCCTGACTCACCTCAGGACACACTCAACAGGCTAGGCTCAACTTCCGAAGAACGTTTATCAAAAGCCCCTACTAACCGAGAGAAAGGTTTTTTGAGAGCTGCTGAGGCGTTCGCCTTTACCGAGGGCTCCCTTGGAGACAAGAGATTAGCGTGGATGTATGCGATGCTGGACCTCTATGAGGAATTTCCAGAAGACCGCGAGGTTATAGCTTTTACTGCTGTAGCAATGCTCAGCGGTGCTACAGTTTCCAAGGACAATCGAGTACTTAATAATTTTCTTACGGAATCAGGCACGGAAATCAGCATGCAAGCTGGAGCGATGGCAATGGATATCTTCAGGGAGAACCCGAACCATCCCGGTGCCGCGCACTATATCATTCACTCGTTTGACCACCCGACTTATGCTCCCTTAGCTCTTTCAGCCGCGGAAAAATACGCGAGTATTGCACCAGCGGTATCTCATGCGCGTCACATGCCTACCCACATTTTTATTCAGCATGGGATGTGGGACAGAGTTGCAGAATGGAACGACTCCGCCTTTCTAGCTGGATGGGACCTTTGGGAACCAGGCGATGCTGCTGGTGACCAGAACCACTCCTCTGACTGGGGCCAGTATGGGGACCTTCAACGCGGAAACTTTGATCGCTCCGAAATGTGGATCAATAGAGCGAGCGATGTTCTCGCGAATAATCCCGGTGACGGGAGATCCACAGGGACTCTCAAAACTATGAAGGCGCGACATATTATCGAGACTGAGAACTGGGAGACCTACGAGCTCACCGATTCATTAAACAGTGACGAGCTCCTCGCTTTGGGACTCAGTGCCGCTAATCTAGGGGATCTGGATTTAGCTCAGGCAGTAGCAGACCGACTAGAAGATCTTTCGTCTCAAAGCCCAAGCAATACAACCCTAAACTTGATTAGCATGGAAATTTCTGCATTGACTATGTTTAAAAAAGGTCAGGAAGACGAAGCTGTTGCCCTTCTCATGGAGGCCGTTTCTGTCGCTGAAAATCAGTCACCACCTAGAGGCGCGGCTAGCCCATTAAAGCCGGTCCATGAACTTGCTGGAGATCTTTTACTCGCGATGGGAAGCCATGACAAAGCCGCTGAGCTTTACGAAACGTCTCTTGGACGAATGGCAAATCGACCGCGCGCACTTTTAGGAGCGGCAAGAAGTTATGCTGGCATGAGCGACGAATATAACGCTCGTCAAAAGTTCCAAGCTTTTTATTCTCTCTGGAAGGATACTGATATTGCGGCGGTAGATGAAGTAGAAGATTATCTAGGGCTGTAAATTGAGGGAGTAGCGCCATGTCAGATAAAACATTTGAGAAAGTCGCAGGTAATGGACTTATCAGCCGAAGACACCTACTCCGCTTTGGAGCCTCTGGAGCTGGACTGGCTCTGTCTGCAGGAGCCCTTGGAGCTGATCAAGGATTAAGTTTTCAAATCCCTACATGGTCTCGTCAGCCTGGCCCAGGAGCCACCGCTTATGGCGCACGCTCTCCCTTCGCCGATAATCTGCAAAGACTAGCCGCTCAACCAAACCCAACCTATCCAGGTGGCGGCTCTTCGCGTTCTCCTTTGCAACACTTACAGGGCACAATCACACCAAATAGCCTTCACTTTGAAAGACATCACGCTGGCGTACCAAATATCGACCCCTCACAACACATGCTCGTTATTAATGGACTCGTCAGACAGCCACTTGCCTTTCGCTATGAGGACTTATTAAAGTACCAGATGGTGAGCCGCATTCACTTCTTAGAATGTTCTGGCAATAGCGGAGCTCTCCTTCGCGGAGAAATTGGTGGCTCTGCACAGAGTCTGCACGGCTTAGTGTCCTGTGCCGAATGGACTGGTGTTCCTTTATCCACCCTACTGGACGAAGCGGGCGTTCTTCCCGAAGCAGCTTGGGTTGCTGCGGTTGGAGCAGACGCCGCAAGCATGGGTCGTTCAATACCTCTGACAAAAGCACTTGATGATGTGATGGTAGCGCTCTATCAGAATGGTGAAGCGGTAAGGCCAGGTCAAGGCTACCCAATGCGCTTGTTCTGTCCCGGATGGGAGGGTAATGTCAGCGTTAAGTGGTTGACCCAGATTAAGGTTACAAAAGAACCAGCACAATTTCGCGACGAGACAAGTAAATATACAGATACTCTGCAAGATAGATCTAGTTACCAATTCACCTTCCCGATGGGTACCAAGTCGCTTATAACCTCGCCATCCGGGCAGATGACTCTTAACCAGCCCGGAATCTACCAAGTTACGGGAATAGCTTGGAGCGGCCGAGGGAGTATACGACAAGTAGAAGTCAGCGCAGACGGCGGCAAGACTTGGGCGGAAGCAGCAATACAAGGTCACCAGTTAGATAGGGCTTTAACTCGATTCACCATTCCTTGGGAGTGGGATGGCGGAGACGCTATCTTACAAAGCCGTGCAACGGATAGCCGAGGGAACCTTCAGCCAACCCGAGATGAAGTTATCGCGAGCAGAGGTACACTGAGTTTCTATCACAATCCATGCATACAGAGTTGGCAGGTAGACCAGACCGGGGAGATCTCAAACGTCTATGTTTAAGAAATTTTTTTGGTCCGCTTTTCTACTTCTCCTCGCTTTTGGTCCGTTGGCCGTGAATTCCCAAGAGTCTGTGAGGTTAGGAATACCTGTAACCCAGGAAGACCTCCTGGATTTTGATTTGATTGCCCCTCCAGATGGCTCAGGATTTCCTACCGGCAGCGGAACGGCTCAGGAAGGAAAGCAGGTCTATGACATCAACTGCGCTGTGTGTCACGGCGCAAGTGGAGAGGGTACCTCGGGAAACACTGTAATTGTTGGAGGAGATATGCAATCCGAGGGACCTCCTCTTAGAACAGTCGGGAGCTACTGGCCTTATGCCAGCACATTATTTGACTTCATACGAAGAGCCATGCCAGCGACTGCTCCTAAATCCTTAACCAACGAACAGGTCTATCAAGTGACCGCATACGTCCTTTTTATGAATGATATCGTTGAAGAAGACACTCAAATTAATGGAGACTCTATCCGTGAAATTGAGATGCCGAACGCAAACGGATTCATCGACCGGAGCCATATTCAATAAAACCTTAAGTGTTAAAATTCAGTAGAACTCCTCATTGATAAACATCTACTAAATTTCTCGAACAAGCCTCAGATTGCGGACCTGCAACAATTTGAAACTTGAAGTTGTACTCCTCCATAGAATACATACCATTCCTCTCCGTACTTTTTGCAGCAAGATTAATGAAGCGTTTATTATTTCAACATTGGGCACTATGCGCCCTTCTCAATGCATTCATAAGCATTACGTGCCAGGCAGCGGATGAAGAGTTCTCAATTCCACGAATTGATGGGCGACCAACACTAGCCGATTTTGCAGACATGCAACCTGGCACCTCACTAGCGAAGTCGATGAACAAAGCTGAGAACTTTGTCCAACGTGAGCCCTATCCTGGGGAGCCTTCAGCTCAACATACTGAAGCATATATCGGTTTCGATGACGAGAATCTCTATGTTTTTTTCTTGGCTTTTGACGAGAACCCAGAACTCATAAGGTCCAACATGGCTGCACGCGAAAACATCGGTCAGGATGATCACGTTGGATTCATGGTCGATACGTTTAACAATCAACGATCAGCCTTTGCCTTTTACTCTAACTCGCGCGGGATTCAACTTGACATGAGATGGGCTGAGGGCTCCGGAAGACGCGCAGGTTTTGACTCAACATTTGATGCGGTTTGGTTCAGTGAGGGGGAGCTCACCGATCAAGGCTATATGGTCTTAATAACCGTGCCAATGAAAAGTTTACGTTTTAGTGAATCTGATGAGCAACTGTGGCGAGTTCAATTTAATAGACAGATAACTCGATACGGGGAGCAGTCATTTTGGCCCGAGTATTCGATAAATGTTGAGGGACGGTTAAATCAAGCTGCTCTCATGCCCGGGATCACCAATGTGTCGTCAGGCAATAACTACCAGGTTATACCTTTCTTTTTCGCTAGAGAATTAGACGCCTTAGATACCTCAGCACTCGGTGGCCCTAAATTCGATCGCTCTTCTGAGCAGGAGTTAGGGGTAGATGCCAAGTTTGTATTTAATGATAGCTGGGCTCTAGATCTGACCCTCAACCCAGATTTTAGTCAAATTGAATCTGACCAGCCCCAGGTTACTGTGAATGAAAGGTTTGAAGTCCAGTTTCCGGAGCGGCGACCTTTTTTTATTGAAAACGCTAATTTCTTCTCGACCGACTCGAATTTAGTATTTACGCGAAGAATTGTGGACCCAGAGGGGGGTATCCGCCTCACAGGCCGAGAGGGCGATTACGGTTTTGGAGGTATTCTAATCAATGATGCTGCGCCTGGTCTAAATAGAGAAGCTGAAGATCCGCTCAACGGCGAGAAAGCAAATATCGCGATACTTAGGGGTTTCAAAGATTTTGGAAATCAGAATCGTGCAGGATTTTTGGCAACTGAGCGACAACTAGGCGACGGCTACAACAGAGTGCTAAGTCTAGACAGCAGAATCAAATTCACGGACAACTGGTTTACCCAAATGCAGGCGATCGGAACCGAGAGCGAACCTTCGTCAGGTGGAGACGCAATGACGGGTTATCAGAGAAATATTATGTTCAATCGAGAAGGGAGAACTTATAGGAATCATACCCACTGTATTGAGACTACTTCAGATTTCAAGGCGGAACTTGGTTTCCAAAACCGATACTTCAGATCGAACACATCCGGATGTCATCAGTCCTCCACCATAAACTTCTATCCGGAAAATTCCGCCGTTACTAGGTGGAACATGGCCGGTTTTGGTGTTTACTTACAGGACATGGAGGGTACAAGAATATATTCGGAATTGGGCCCGCGATTCGACGTCCGTTTTGAAACAACTGGCATTAATGCTCGTTGGACGGACTATACTGAAATGGTACAACCAGGCCAATTCCCAGGGGTCAACAGAATAATGTCGTATGACTATGACAATTGGCAAATAGGATTTGATAACAACTCATTAGAATCACTGCAGATCAAAGCTAATTTTCGTAAAGGAACAACCCTAAACTTGGTCCCCCAAATAGGGGCACTTCCCTCCGTCGCCGACACAAGTAGAATCGATCTCAATGTTCTTTTGAGACCAACCACACAGCTCAGTATAGCTAACACCTATTTCCTAACCGAACTCGACACCCTTGGTGGCCAAAAAGTTTTCTCAAACGAAATTTTCCGGTCAAACTGGAACTACCAATTCACTAGAGAGCTGTCGTTAAGATTTATTGCGCAGTACGACAAAACTGAAGCAGGACCTGCCACAAGACTTGAGAACGACGAGAATTTAAACTTTGACGTGTTACTTAGATATGTTATCAACCCATGGTCATCCTTCTATGTTGGGTATAACTCTAACCAAAGTAATTTTGATATTATCGACTTTGAGGATGAAAGAGAGCTGATTACCGCGGACGAACTCAGAAATGATGGCGATCAGTTCTTTGTAAAATTTTCCTACCTTTTCCAGCGCTAAGAATAAAATTGCCTGCCTTTTACAGACTCCACTGAATGAGTTAGTTTACGTGAACTAAATTTAGTTCTTACATCCTTTAAATAAAAAAAATAAACGGACCACAAAAATGGCAGGACTTCTATCTAAAGAGCGCATCATTGCCCCAAGCGATTACAATCGCTGGCGCGTACCACTGGCATCTATTGCAATACATTTATGCATAGGGTCGGTATACGCCTGGAGCATCTACAACCCTCCCCTCACTCGCATTCAAGGGGTTGTTGCGAGCTCTGCTGGAGATTGGAGCCTAAGTGCTGTCGTTTGGGTGTTCACTGTTGCAATTGTCTCTTTGGGCTTAGCCGCGGCATTTGCCGGAAAATGGCTTGAAGAAGCAGGCCCACGAAAAGTGGGCGTGGTAGCAGCATTCTGCTGGGGAGGAGGCTATCTGGTAGGCGCATTGGGAATCCTGACCCACCAACTCTGGTTGTTATATTTAGGTTATGGCGTGATCGGAGGTTGCGGCCTTGGGATGGGTTATGTCTCACCAGTCAGCACCTTAATCCGCTGGTTCCCGGATCGGCGTGGCATGGCGACGGGGATGGCAATTATGGGCTTTGGTGGCGGCGCAATGATTGGGACGCCGATGAAAGAATTTTTTATCCGTATGTTTTACCAGGCACCAGATTACCTTGGAACAGCATCAGAGGTGAGTCTTGTAACAGAGGCAGGGAGAAGGTTTGCAGAGGTCAGCGGAGTACTGCGTGAAGTGGTGGTAATCGGAGCAGCAGAAGTCAGAGAAATGACCGTACCTGGGCCTGAGGGAGTTTACCTCGTTAATACTGGAGCAACTGGGGTAGCTGAAACATTTTTGGTTATTGGTCTTATCTATCTCGCAGTGATGCTCATGGCCGCTTTCTCTTATCGTATCCCCGCCGAGGGTTGGAAACCTGAAGGATGGGCTGAGCCCAACGAAGAAAAACGAGGGACTTTGATTTCAACTCACAATGTACACCTAGACGAAGCATTAAAAACTCGGCAATTTTATCAGCTATGGGTAGTTCTTTGTTTCAATGTTACTGCTGGAATCGGAGTCTTGGGCGTCGCTCGGACAATGATTACAGAGATTTTCGGCTCGTCTTTACCCCATATTGTGGACACTGCCTTCGCCGCAACTTACGTAGTGATGATTAGTGCTTTTAACATGGTAGGTCGTTTTATTTGGGCCAGCGCGTCTGACTACATTGGCAGACGGAATACGTACTGGATATTTTTTCTGCTTGGCATTGTCTTGTACCTTTCCATTCCTTTTTCGGCTCAGCAAGTTAGTGCTAGCCCTTCAATAGTGTGGTTGGTCTATTTCTATGCGGCGACCATGATTATTTTTACGATGTATGGTGGGGGCTTTGCTACTATACCAGCATATCTCGCTGATATTTTTGGTACAAAATACGTAGGTGGTATTCATGGTCGATTGCTTACAGCCTGGAGTACGGCCGGAGTACTAGGCCCCTTGGCTATTACTTCATTGCGCCAAAATTCATTAACCAACGCAATAAACGATCTAGTTTCTCGCATCGATCCTGTGGACTTCCAGTCACAGTTCGGTGCTGGGGTGGATCAGCTGGAAACTCTTGTAGCTTCAAATACTGTCAACATAGCCCGCCTGATGGAAATTGCTCCTCCAGGAACTACTGACCCAACAAGCAGTTTATATAACTCTACCATGTTTCTCATGGCGGCACTGCTCGCTATAGCCTTAGTCAGCAACGCGTTAATGAAACCTGTTGACCCTAAGCATCATTTAGGAGAATGAGGTGCTCTTCTTAATTATTTAAAAGGTCAGCGACCTCACCATCATTTGGGAACCTGCCTAGCTTGTGCTTTGAAAAGATCAGATTATCGTTTAATTTTACGTCGAATATACCACCCGAACCCGGTGTCAATATGGGAATTGCCCCAGTGGTTTTTTCCACCTCTGCCGACACACGGTCCGCGTCCGATCTATAATTTCAAGCCATACAGTAAACTATTTCTATCTTCATAATAAGTTACACTAATCAATTAGCCTTTAGGAATTACACATTCATTTCAGCCAACGTTTTCTCTAAGATATGTACAGCCTTCTCTAGGTGAGTTTGTTCAACATTTAAAGGAGGTAACAAACGAATCATATTAGATCCAGACTGTCCCACTAAAAGATTATTTTTTCGCAAATTTAAAGCTAAGTCTCCGCTGGGTATTCTGCACTTTATCCCTATCATTAACCCAAGGCCATGCACCGACTCCAGCAGCTCATTGTATTTCTCTTGGATCCTTTTCAACTCTTTATCAAGATAGTTACCCTTCTCGACTACACTCGCTATCCTTCCCTTTTCTAACAGTAAATCCATGACTGCATTCCCAACCGCCATAGCTAAAGGATTGCCTCCAAAGGTGCTGCCGTGCGTCCCCACTACCATCGAGCCTCCAACGGTCTCTGTAGTTAGGCAAGCTCCTATCGGGAAACCACCGCCCAAACCTTTGGCTAGGGCCATAACATCTGGCGTTAAACCATAATGCTGATGGGCAAAGAGGCACCCTGTTCTTCCAATTCCGCACTGAACCTCGTCGAACATTAATAGGATTCCTTTGTCATCACACAACTGTTTAATCGTGTTCATAAATTCTTGTGTGATGGGCCTGATACCTCCTTCACCTTGGACGGGTTCTAAAATGATACCAGCGGTGAGATCACTTATCGTGCTTGTTAATGATTCAGTATCTCCCCATTCTACTTGATCAAAACCCTGATCGCCCGGCACAAAATTTTGCATGTGCGATTTATTGCCTGCTGCCGCTACGGTTGCCATCGTTCGACCATGAAAACTATCCGAGAATCCAATAATCCGCGTTCGCTCCGCGTTACCATTTGCGGCGTGATAGCCCCTAATCGCCTTAAGGCCTGCTTCGACCGCTTCCGCACCAGAGTTAGCAAAAAAAACACTATCTGCAAAACACTCTTCGACTAAGCGATTAGCCAAATTCTCAGCCGCTGGAATTCTAAATAGATTAGACACATGCCAAAGTCTATCCGCCTGTCTCTTCAATGCCTCGTTTAAATAAGGATGAGAGTGCCCGAAACTAGTCACTGCAATACCAGATAAAAAATCTAGGTAAACATCGCCTTTTTCAGTAAATAACTCAGTGCCTGCACCGTGAGTGAAAATCAGGTCATCTGGCGGACTGTAATTTGGCCATAGGGCATCTCTTGAGCTTAAGGACATCTTTTCCTCAACGGCTTGTACATCTCGGGTTTATCCATCAGTATATCGTTAACTCAGTAATCTTCTTACTGGCTTTCTTCTGTCAAACTAGTTTTGTAGGTCTCTGACAGAAATGCGACTGAGATTATAGTCAAAATTGACGCAAAAGCCATGTACGCTGCAACCCAAAAGACTGAATACTCCGCCCATAAGAAAGTTGCAATTACCGGCGCAAACGCGCCTCCTACAATGGCACCAAGTTGATATCCTAGCGAGGCGCCAGAGTAGCGTACCTCGGTCGAGAATAACTCAGTAAAAAAAGCTGCCTGCGGGCCATACATCATGCCTACAAAACAAAGTCCCGCGCTGATACCGAGAACACTCAACCAAAAACTTCCGGTTGAAACGAGAGGGAAAAGCGCGAACGCGGAAATACCCGTTAATGCCGCACCCAGCATAAAGATACCTTTTCTTCCATGCCGGTCCGAATAGGCGGAAGCCCAGAACTGAACCACCACCATCAAAGCTGAGGCAATCAAAACTGCAATAAGCACTGTGTCGCGGCTCATCCCTCCCCCCGTCGGATCACTCCCGTATGCGAGGATAAAACTGATTAAAATATAAAAGTTCACCTGGACAGAAAGGAATGCGCCCGCAGCCAAGGTTATTCTTTTAGGATACTTTGTAATTGCTTCTAGAACAGGCGATCGTCGGGCAGGAGTTTTTCCAGAATCGTCAGCGGCGAGTTTTTTCACCCTGAGCGCTTCAAGTTCCTTAAATGCCCCTGTGTCCTCTACATGCAGCTGCACATACATAGAAATTCCAATTCACAGAACACTGGACATAAACGGAATACGCCAACTC
>ERZ802830.212-NODE-212-length-57093-cov-14.0136_pt1 | contig 57093 bp, 40 predicted proteins | sample MGYA00345654_ERZ802830 | MGnify/ENA primary metagenome ERZ802830 (study PRJEB30503, sample SAMEA104212375) | marine metagenome | biome: Westerlies Biome; feature: [SRF] surface water layer (ENVO:00010504) within the epipelagic zone...; material: water...
ATCCGTTCTCCACACGTTTTGTTAGGCCAGGTGCAATACCATGGCACTCGACAGATACATCTCTTAATTCTCTGTTTCTAAGGCTTTATGACACAGATAATCGTGCGATTATTTGTGGGCCACACGGCACTGGGAAATCAACGATACTCAGCCATCTTGCCTCTGCAGCGCAAAGACAAGGGCTTCAAGTTCACTGTCTTCGGATGTGTTCTTGGCTTGATGCAATAGGCGTTATGAGGGTTTTTGCCATAATCAATCCGAAGTATAGCCTTGTTTCTATTGATAGCTGGGAGCGGCTTGGTTTTTTGGGTTGGTTTCTGTGTAGGCTTGCAGACTTCCGTGGCATTCGTGTAGTCGTGACTGTTCACCATAGAACGTGGTGGAATAACTGGCCGGTACTTCTCAATACAGAAGTGGATGAAAAAACATTCCACGGGCTGGTTCAAGAACTTCTGGCAAAATTCTCTGGAACTGAGACTATTGAATTTAATGATGCAATGCTCAAAGATGTTTTTCAGCGGCATTCCGGTAATTTAAGAGAGTCTTTTTTTGAGCTTTATGACCACTATGAACGCCAGTACCGAACAACGCTTTCTGCGAAATAGAGACAGCAAGATACTGGCGATGGAGGTTGAAGAGAGGTAAAGCTGCCTGTTTGTATCAATAAAAACGGCTGGACCAGATATGCTGCGGCAGATGAGAAAATTTAGGGAACAAAACGATATTTTTATGGAGCGGCGGTTCACGATCGCAACCTAAGGTAAGAGTGTTGTCAGGATTAAAGGGTTATTTGCCCAGCCTGTCACACCAGACTTTAAGGAGAGTGTGATGCGTTTGCCGCGTGTTTTAATAATCGTGTTTTTTTTCACCGGAATATTGATTGGTGACCAAGGCCCCGTTCGGGCACAATGTTGTCTTTCCGGACTTTTTTCAGGTTGTGGTTGTTTCAAAACGGCTGTTCCTGCATATGCCGTGGCACCAGTTCCAGCACCTCCGCCGGTAACGCCTATCGTGGCACCAGCTATCGTAGCTGCACCTGCACCTCCACCTCAGCCGGTTATGGTTCCTACGCAGCAGGTTAGTTATGTCCCAGAAACGACGTATCAGACTCAATATCAATGCGTGCCTGTAACCTGTTATCGGCCTTCATGTGAGATTGATCCCTGCACAGGATGTCCGGTTGAATGTATGGAGCAGGTGACGAGCTACGTTCAAAAGGCAGTAAGTGTCCCCGTAACTCAATATCGAGCTGTCTATACAACGAAGTACGTTCAAGTACAGCCGGGCGCAGGTGCCACAGCTGTTGCCGGAACTGTTCCAGGACCAGTTGGTGTAGCTGCAAGTCCCTTCGCGACTCCGTCACAAACAACTCCTCAAGCTTGGGGCGCTGCTGGAACGGCAGCGTCACCAACAGTTCCAACTCAGCAACCAGTTTTGCCACCAGCGGCTCCCAGTAGTACGTACCAGCAACAAATAGTGCCGCAAAGTGGAAATTATGCACCCACGCAACAGAATCCTGTTCAGCCGCAACTCACGAGTCCGCCAGCATTAACTCCGGCACCTTCATTGAAACCAATTCCAGAGTTATCTCGAGACTCCAGTACTTCGAGTTCACCCAATTTTGGTGCAACTGTTCCTTCACCATCTTTGCGGCCAATTCCACCAGCAACAAACAGTTCAACGAGTACTATCCGAAACTCGTATGGAACACCATTGCAGGGTAATAGTGATATGCCGGTACTCCCAGGTAATGGACCGACAACATCTACCAGAGCATTTCCAAAACTTCTGGAGCCGACAGGTCATACGACTTCATGGAAGCCAGCAAGCCAAAAAATGCCATTCCAGGCACGCAAACTTCAAAATCAAAATTCTTGGCAACCAGCATTCACGAAAGTGCCTTCCGGGGCGTATGCTCAGGGGTGGCAGTCGACGTATCCGACTGCAGCCCTTCCAACAACCGCTCAGTAGCCTCAATCGTGACAAATGCCGAGATTGCGTCAATTTTTGACCATGTGGCTGATCTCCTGGAGTATCAGGGAAGTAATGTCTTCCGCGTCCGGGCCTATAGAAATGCCGCCCGATTAGTCCAGGGAATAGTAGAGCCGCTTACATCAATTCGAGATGCGAGTGACCGCTCTTTTCTTGAGCTTGATGGTATCGGTAAAGATCTAGCTCAAAAATTGGAAACGTTGTTGGACAGCGGCCAGTTGCCAATGCTTAAGCAGTTGGAGGAAGAGGTACCCAAGGTCGTTTTTGATCTTATGCGAGTACCAGGCCTTGGCCCGAAAAAAGTAAAGCTATTGATGGCATCGCTGGAGTTAGAGTCACTGAAAGATTTAGAGGTAGCCTGCCAAGAGGGTAGAGTCAGTCTTCTCAAAGGGTTCGGGGAAAAGACTGAGCAGTCGATCCTCTCCAATATTGCCTTTGCTCAGAATCCAGATAACTCAAGACTACTTTGGGATGAAGCAGATCAGATCGTTTGCCTTTTGATTCAATGGATGAAAGAGTGTCCGGCAGTTCAACGGATTGAGGCAGCAGGGAGTTGGCGGCGTGGTAGAGAGACAGTCGGTGATATTGATCTTCTTGTTGAAAGTCGTAAACCAAACGAGGTCATGGACCACTTTCTCGCATGGGAACATACAGATCATTCGATTGTACGAGGGGACACAAAAACGAGTATCCGAGGCCCGCATGGAATTCAGGTCGATATGCGTGTCGTAGAAAAAAAATCATTTGGTGCTGCATGGCAGTATTTCACAGGATCAAAGGAACACAATATCCGACTACGGAGTCGAGCCAAGAAACTCGGTCTCTCTATCAATGAGTATGGTGTAACTGAACTCAATCAAACTGATGGAAAGATCCTTGCAGGAAAAAGTGAGAAAGACATTTATAAGGCCGTAGGCCTCGACTGGATTCCTCCCGAGCTTCGTGAAGATCGTGGCGAATTTGAATTATCTGAAAACGGCGAGCTCCCAAAACTGATTACACTGACAGATATCTGTGGTGATCTTCATATGCATACCACTGCGACAGATGGTGAAGCGACGCTAGCTGAAATGGCAGCTGCAGCGGTTGATCGTGGATTGAGTTATATCGCGATCACGGATCACAGTAAAAGAGTGACGATGGCTCGAGGACTTGATGCAAAAAGACTCCATAAGCAGTGGGAAGAAATCGATTGCTTAAATGAATCCCTAGCAAGAGATGGATCACCATCCCTCGTTGTTCTGAAAGGAATCGAGGTTGATATTCTGGAGAAAGGGGGGCTCGATTTACCAGATGATGTCCTTTCACATGCTGATTGGGTCGTTGCGAGCCTCCACTATGGTCAGCAGCAGTCACAGGAACAAATCACGGATCGTCTTCTGGATGCGATTTGTCATCCATATGTGAATTGTATTGGTCATCCAACTGGTCGCCTGATTAATCGACGTCCCGCTTACAAAGTCGATTTGCAACGTGTTATCGACGCAGCCGCAGAACATACAACATGCCTTGAGATCAATGCGAACCCATGGCGATTGGACCTTGATGACCATCTTTCTGCTGCAGCAAAGGAAGCTGGAGTAAAGCTCGCTATATCGACAGATGCCCATACAACTACGGGACTTGATGTGATGCGATGTGGCATACTTCAGGCAAGAAGGGCTGGTTTGGAAGCAGGAGATGTGGTCAACACCCGGCCACTCTCAGCGCTCAAGGAAATATTACAAAAAACATAACGAGCTGCCACAAAGACGCTATTGCGATTTGCATGACTTGTTATGGGTTATCGTGCGTCCTGAACACAGCGAAAGCCTACGTGATTACATCCACTCGATACTTCACCTTTTCCTCGAGTTCCGAGAATATAACGTGAGCAGTATTGATCAGTGCAAAGGAAGGAACCACCTCGCTGAATACGTTTTTCCACGCCGGGTTCCTGAGGGTCAAAACTCGCATTTGGTCCAGTCGGGTTGACTGCGGAGGATTCACCACTTTGCTGTTTCTGATAGGTGTCCGGGCGATACCAGTCAGCGCACCATTCCCAAACATTACCAGACACGTCATATAAACCGTATTGGTTTGGAGGATACTTGCCAACCGGTGCAATGCCCGGGAAGCCATCCTTAGCAGTGTTTTGAGTGGGAAACTGACCCTGCCATGTATTCGCCATCCATTTTCCATCTGGACGGAATTCATTGCCCCACGGATAAACATTTCCTGTCATGCCTCCGCGTGATGCAAATTCCCACTCGGCTTCAGTCGGTAGCCGCTTTCCGGCCCATTTGGCATAGGCAACAGCATCTTCAAAGGCGACATGCACAACAGGTAAATTTTCTTTACCCTCTATTGTTGATTTGGGACCAAGAGGATGACGCCAGTTTGCTCCTGGCACATATGCCCACCATTGAAGATGGTTCGATAACGGAACAGGGCGGTCTGGTGGTGTGAATACAATCGAACCAGCAACAAGATTTTCCGGCGGTGCCCCTGGGAAATCTTCAGGTCGGGGTGGTATCTCTGCAACAGTTACATACTCAGTTGCTTTGACAAACTCATTAAACTGCTCATTGGTAACCTCTGTCGTGTCGATCCAGAATCCATCTATGGTTACTGCATGAATAGGCCGGGCGTCTGTCATCGGTTTGTCTCCACCATATGGTATCCCCCGAGGGTCCAGGCATCCCATTGAAAAAGTTCCACCGGGAATCCAAGCCATTCCTTCGGGTGTGTTGCCTGGGGATGCGTTGCTCGCCACTTTTGTGGTCTCAAAGGCAACCGGCGTGATCCGTGTCTGGGAAATCTTCTTTTCTGAAGTAGTGGAAGTGCTGCTAGATGCTGGTGACGCCGGATTATTTTTCATTGGTATAGCGAGTCGGCAACAGGTCCAGAGAAGGAGTGCTGCACAAATGCCTATGCCGATCTGGACACCAGTCGAGTTGATAAGCCGGTGCAGAAGTTTGGGACTTTGTGCATCTTGTTTTGAATTCCGCGTATTTCGATCAGCCATTATCGAGAGCCTTTTCTAATCTTTTGTACATAGAGCGACGACGTTTTCCAGTCCACCAACCAAAGAATTGCCGACACGAAAGAGTTGCCAGTTCGTGCTCCTCTCGTTGCATCTTGTGAATCACAAATAACATGTCGTCAGCTAGGGGTTCTTTAGAAAATTGCTTCAAAATCTCTGAAGCAGCCGTATGGTCGGTAAAGTCGCCAAGTTTATTCTGCATTTTCTGGAGGGTTTTCCTGCTCTCCCGAAGCGAACAATTCATGTATTCCAATGGCGTGAACTCAAGAGCATAACGGAGTTTTTTTCCTGCAATTCGTAGTCGATGAAGTTGTGAAGGATTTTTCTTAGTTGAGTTGGCAACTTTTGAAAACCTTGTACACGATCCCTTGATTTGATTTTGCATGAATTTTAGATAAACCATTTTTTTTGGTCGCACTTGATTCTTGACGGTGGCGACACGCAATGGCCAGTTCCAAGACGAGAGTTCTGAGTGCATGGAACAAATTGATTTTCGATTCTCATTCTGTTGTTTTGCCACCAATTGCAAAAGCTGGTGTACGAACAAATCGTCCACGCGACTCGTCGGAGGAAGGTGTTGATACAACCTATCCGACAGGACATCGTAGTCCCGTGTCACTCCTGCAGCCTGCCGTAAATCACGGAGGTGTTGTCTGAAAAAACGGGTGAGTGTTTTTGGTAATAAGGGCGAATAGATAGACAAAGCAACCAGTGCTCGTCGTGATGTGACTCGTAGGCGACGAACTATTTCTGGATCGGCAGCAGGTTCACTAGCTGCCGAACATGCTTTCCACACAGTGTTGAGGAGGGTTTGTAATGTTGTTATCACAACATCAGATGCACGACGATTCGCGTGGAGAGAAAGTTGATTACGAAACGAAAGAAGAGTACTTCCCTGATCGTGGGAAGTCACCTCCGAGAGAGACAAAGTGTCTTTAAGGCTCTTGATTGGTAAGGCTGCGAGGTGCTCTTCGATCTGTTTGTTTTTCACTGTAGTGCCCCGTGCCTCCCGTACTTCAATGATTAAATCATCAGTATTGGAAAACTGGTGAAGCGTCTGCAACTATCTAGAGACCCTCGCCCGGGCTATTAGGACTCTCTGGAAGACTCCCAATACTTGTGCTTCCACTACTCGTGAGGCCTTCAGCTCCTGCGGCAAGTTCCTCTTCGGTCTGCTCGGCTGCTTCTAAAAGCGGGAAGTCACGCGCTAAAAGATCTTCACGGTCAATTCTCAAGGCCTCAAGAGCCTCGGGACGAACTCGTACTTCTGATGTTTGGAATGTATTGAATCCCGTGCCGGCAGGGATCAAGTGACCCAAGATAACGTTTTCTTTCAGGCCGACTAAATTATCGACCCGTCCAGCAAGTGCGGCTTCAGTCAAAACCTTGGTTGTTTCTTGAAAACTAGCAGCTGAGATAAAGCTAGTACTTTGAACACTTGCTTTGGTAATACCAAGTAACTGGGTGCTGGCTGTAGCAGGCTTGGGCTTTGTTCCCTTCGCTGGAGTGCCGCCAAGAGCTTCAATCGATTCATTGTTTTGGGCGAGAACATCTTTCGGAACAATGGTACCAACCTCAAACTCACTGTCACCTTTGTCTGTAATTCGAAGGCATTCAGCGATCTGTTCATTTGCCTGCCGAAACTCGTGTTTATCCATCATGCTGCCCGGTAATAGTTTGGTGTCTCCGACGGTGTCAATCTTCACCTTCCGAAGCATCTGTGAAACAATTATTTCAATATGCTTGTCGTCGATTTCAACACGCTGACTGCGGTAGACATTTTGAATTTCACGAACAAGATATCTCTGGACTTCTTCTTCACCAGAAATTCGAAGGATGTCATGAGGCACTAAAGGCCCATCAACAAGCGCCTCACCTGCTCGAACAATATCTCCAGCATGCACTCTCATATGCTTGCCGTGAGTGATTAAGTGCTCTCGTTCAACACCAGTTTCATTTCGAACAATGATCGTGCGCTTGCCGCGTCGTTTTTCACCACTGACTTCAACCTTCCCATCAATTTCAGCCATGATGGCTGGGTCTTTTGGTTTTCTGGCTTCAAAAATCTCTGTGACTCGAGGAAGTCCACCGGTGATGTCTTGAGTTTTACTGGCTTCGCGAGGCGTTTTAGCCAAGATATGCCCGGCTTTGACACTCTCACCAGGCGACACCTCGATGTAGGCTTTTTCAGGAAGATAGTAGAAGTCGAGGATTTTTCCTGATTCATCTTCGAGAACAACCTGGGGATGATACACACCTTTGTGTTCCATAATCATTCGACGGATGTGTCCACTAGGATCTTTTTCAACTCGTAGGGTTTCACCGTCAACAACATCTTCGTAACGAACCTTACCTGCCACTTCGGAGAGAATAGGAATTGAGTGCGGATCCCATTGCACGAGAACTGTGCCCTGTTTTACCTTGTCGTTTTCAGCAACCTTAAGAATTGCTCCGGCTGGAATATCAAATTTATCGATCTCCCGACCTTTTTCATTCAGTATGGCAATCTCACCATTTCGGGCGAGTACAACTTGCTCACCCTCCTCATTTTTAACTGTTCGCAGACGAGTGAATTTTGCTGTTCCTACATGCTTTGATTTATATTCATTTTCTTCAATATCACGCTGACCAACTCCACCAATGTGGAAAGTTCTCATCGTCAGTTGTGTACCTGGCTCACCGATACTCTGTGCGCCTATGATGCCAACAGCCATGCCTTCTTCAACCATCGACCCAGTCGATAAGTCCATTCCATAGCATAGACGGCAAACACCTAAAGGAGCTTCGCAGGTCAGTGGGCTACGAACCTGAATCTTTTCAAGTCCAAGGGCTTCGATTTCACGTGCTAATTTTGGGGTGATGAGTTGATCTTCTTCCACAACAACTTCATCAGTAATGGGATTTGTAATATTCGTTCGACTGACTCGACCGCGAATACTATCGGCAAGGTTAACTTCCACTTTTTCGCCACGATAAATTACAGTCTTTTCAATTCCCTGAGTTGTGCCGCAATCGTGCATCGTGACGACAACGTTCTGCGCAACATCGGCTAGTTTTCGCGTGAGATACCCTGAATCAGCAGTTTTTAAAGCGGTATCAGCGAGTCCTTTACGAGCCCCGTGAGTGGAACTGAAGTATTCGAGAACAGTTAGACCTTCTCGGAAGTTCGCTTTAATAGGCGTCTCGATGATTTTACCTGAAGGTTTCGCCATAAGTCCTCGCATGCCAGCAAGTTGACGAATCTGTTCGACGCCACCTCGAGCACCAGAATGCGCCATGAGATAGATCGGATTAACATAGCCAGCATATCGGTTACTAGAGCCGGTATCCTGCTTGAGGTCATCCATCATTTCCTTGGTGATCTGCTCACGAACATGTGTCCATGTATCGAGAACCTGGTTGTATCGCTCACCATCAGTGATAACACCACGTGAATAGAGCTTACGAATTTTGCTTACTTCTTTATCAGCCTTATTAAGAATTTCAGGTTTGTTTTCAGGCGTGATGAGATCATCTGTTGCGAAGGAAAGGCCACTATTCGTGCTCCAGCTAAAGCCAACACGATTCATATTGTCTAAAAGATCAATCGTTTGACGTCTGCCGAGTAACTGATAGCAGTCGGAGATAACCTTTGCTAATTCACTTGAACGCATTGGTAGGTTGTAGAAGAGCATGCTTTCTGGCAGTATCGAGTTGAAAAGGACACGGCCTGCGGTCGTCTCCGTAATCGCTCCAGGTTCACCAACAGCACCCTTCTCATCAATTTCACAGCGGCCTTCTGACAACTTCACTTTGATAATTGCATGGGTGTCGACCTTGCCCAGAGAGTGAGCCATCTCAACTTCCGCAAAGCTTCGGAAGACCATACCCTCGCCGCGACGGCCGGCCATCGACATTGTCAGGTAGTAACATCCCATGACTACGTCCTGTGACGGCGAGATGATTGGTGCACCGTTCGAAGGACTAAAGATATTATTCGTCGCGAGCATCAAAGTGTGTGCTTCGACTTGAGCTTCTATGGACAGTGGAAGATGAACCGCCATTTGGTCACCATCAAAGTCAGCATTGAATCCCTTGCAGACAAGTGGATGCAGTTTGATGGCATTTCCCTCAACCAAAACGGGCTCAAAGGCCTGAATGCCCATTCTATGAAGAGTTGGAGCACGATTAAGAAGAACAGGATGGTTATGAATAACCTCTTCGAGAATATCCCAGACTTCCGCATCCTTACGCTCGAGCATCTTCTTGGCACTTTTAATCGTGTCAGCATGCCCAAGGTCTTTGAGGCGCCGAATAATGAACGGCTGATACAACTCAAGCGCAATCTTCTTGGGAAGCCCACACTGGTGGAGTCGAAGCCGTGGGCCAACGACAATAACACTTCGAGCGGAGTAATCTACTCGCTTGCCAAGCAGATTTTCGCGAAAACGTCCCTGCTTGCCTTTGATCATGTCAGTAAGACTTTTCAGAGGCCGATTGCTCGAAGCAAGAACAGGCCGCTTGCAACGATTGTTGTCAAATAATGCGTCAACCGACTGCTGAAGCATGCGTTTTTCATTGCGGATAATGACCTCGGGAGCATTGAGGTCAACAAGTTTCTTTAATCGATTATTTCGATTGATTATCCGGCGATAGAGGTCGTTGAGATCACTCGTAGCAAAATTCCCACTATCAAGCATGACAAGTGGACGCAGGTCTGGAGGGATGACAGGAATAACATCAAGAACCAACCATTCAGGCTTGTTTTCACTATCACGAATTGCTTCAACAATTTTTAATCGATTGACGAGGTCTTTGGCTTTCTGCTTGGACCCTGTTTCTTCGAGTTCTATGCGGAGCTCTTTTGAAAGTTCGACCAGATCAAGACCAAGAAGCAATTTCCGAACTGCTTCGGCGCCCATTTCTGCCTCAAAAGCTGTCTCGCCATACTCGTCACGAGCCGCACGGTACTCTTCTTCGGAGAGTAATTGTTGCTTTTTGAAGGGCGTGTCTTTTGGGTCAAGAACAACGTAGTCCTGGAAGTAAATCACCTTCTCAAGACTGGTGGTCTTCATATCAAGCAGGGCACCAAGGCGGCTTGGCATGGCCTTGAAGAACCAGATATGAACAATTGGGGCAGCTAGCTCTATATGCCCCATTCGCTTGCGGCGAACGCGACTGTGGGTCACTTTCACACCACAACGGTCACAGATCATGCCTTTGTATTTCATGCCCCGGTATTTCCCACAGGAGCACTCCCAGTCCTTTTCAGGGCCAAAGATTTTTTCGCACATAAGCCCATCTTTTTCGGGGCGGTATGTACGATAATTAATCGTCTCAGGTTTCTTCACCTCACCAAATGACCAGCTACGGATATCGTGCGGTCTGGCTAGACTGATTTTGACGGCTGAGTAGTCATTGACGCGATCGTAGGTTGCTTCGCCGATGCTCACGGAGAGTTCTCCAGGGGATAGTCAACTAGTGGTGTAAAAACTTTTGCGGGACAGTAACGTTTGGTTGAAAAGCATTTTTCAATGCCTCTCATTCACTTTTAAAATTCAGATACGACGTTTCTCTAATTGCATGTTCAAGGCGAGCCCACGTATCTCATTCGTGAGCACATCGAAGCTAGCGGGGGTGCCGGCTTCAAGAGTGTTTTCACCTTTGACCATGCTTTCATAAATCTTGGTTCTTCCTTCAACGTCATCGCTTTTGACAGTGAGAAGTTCTTGCAAGATGTAAGCCGCGCCATACGCCTCGAGGGCCCAGACTTCCATCTCACCAAACCTCTGTCCACCAAACCGTGCTTTGCCGCCAAGTGGTTGCTGAGTAATGAGTGAGTATGGGCCTGTTGATCGAGCGTGAACTTTATCATCAACAAGATGGTGTAACTTCAGCATGTAGATGTAACCCACTGTCGTTTCCTGCTCGAGTGGTTCACCCGTACGTCCATCAAACAACTTGGCTTTTCCATGCTTCGGAAGGCCAGCATCATCCAGAACGGCATTAATCTCCTCTTCACTTGCACCATCAAAGACAGGAGTGACGGCCTGGAAACCAAGCATTTTTCCTGCCCAGCCAAGGTGCGTTTCAAGAATTTGACCAACATTCATTCGACTCGGAACCCCAAGAGGATTCAGCATGATCTGGACAGGTGTGCCGTCGGCAAGAAACGGCATGTCTTCCTTGGGTAAAATCTTGGCAATAACACCCTTATTTCCATGACGTCCAGCCATCTTGTCACCAACAGAAATAACTCGCTTTGCAGCGACATAAACCTTGACCATCTGAAGGACACCAGGTCGTAGTTCATCGCCGCGCTTCATGCTATTCAGGCGACGCTCTTTGGTGTCGAGTGCTTCCTCGATAGCAGGCCACAGGGTTTTGTAAAGTCTTTCTATGTCAGCTTTTCTCTGCGGAGAGCGAATGTCGAGAGCTTCCAGTGAGAACTCGGCCGCCCGTTCTGCAACAATTTTGTGATCTTGGTTTCGAACAAGAGGGCTACCGTCAGCAGCCGCAAGAGGCTTCTGTAAGACTTTTTCGATCTCTGCAACAAGTGTACCGAACGCCTCAGCAACCAGTAGATTGCCCTCGCTTTCGGCCTCTTTAATCTGCTTCTGGAAATCCCGACGCTCTTCTTCCGAAAGGCTCATCTGTCGAGCAAATTTTTCTGTGGCAGTAACGATGCCCTCTACACCGGACGGAACCTCAAGTGAGTCATTTTTGACATCTTCTCCAGCTCGCCCGAAAATTGCGTGAAGTAGTTTTTCTTCCGGAGTGAGTTCGGTCTTGCTCTTTGGAGAAACCTTTCCAACAAGAATATCTCCAGGACGTACGTAGGTGCCTATGCGTACGATGCCACCATCATCAAGATTATGCAGTGCACGCTCACCAACATTTGGAATGTCACGAGTGAATTCTTCTCGGCCAAGTTTTGTATCCCGAATTTCAATGTCATATTCCTCAATGTGAATCGACGTGTAAACATCGTCTTCAACAAGCTCTTCACTGATAATGATGGCATCTTCAAAATTAAACCCATCCCATGACATGAAGCCAACTAGGACGTTGCGACCTAAGGCGAGTTCGCCCTTAAACGTCGCGGCGCCATCAGCAATGACCTCATTCTTTTCAACCTTCTGGCCAAGTTGAACGATCGGCTTTTGATTCTGGCAGGTTCTTTCATTCAGCCCAACGTATTTCCGAAGTTTATAAACGTCAGTTTCGTTTATTTCAATCGAATCTGCGTCAACATACGTGATGGTTCCCTTACGGTCGGCCCGAATAAGCAGGCCTGAGTTGGCTGCGACATCTCGCTCCATACCCGTTGCCACGATGGGCGGTTCAGTGACAAGCAAGGGGACTGCCTGTCGTTGCATGTTTGAACCCATTAAGGCTCGATTCGCGTCATCATGCTCTAGGAACGGAATAAGCCCAGCCGACACGCCAACCATTTGGCTCGGCGCGACATCAATGTACTGAACTTTTTCAGCTGGAACGAGCACGAAATCGCCTCTGTATCGTGCAACAATAGTCTCTCCATGAACTTTGCCGTCAACGACAGGGGCATCGGCAGGTGCCAAATAGGCTTCATGTTCTTCATCTGCCCGTAACCACACAACGTCATCAAGCAGCTTGCTCTTTGAAACTTTGCGGTACGGTGTGACGAGAAATCCATACGAGTCGACACCAGAGTAGATGGCTAAACTTGAGATAAGTCCAATGTTTGTGCCTTCGGGAGTCTCAATTGGACAGATACGTCCGTAATGAGAAATATGAACGTCACGAACCTCAAAGCCAGCCCGCTTTCTGTTAAGGCCACCAGGGCCAAGAGCAGAAAGACGTCGTTCATGCGTAAGCATTGAAAGAGGGTTCGTCTGGTCAACAACCTGTGAAAGTTCCCCTCGACCAAAGAAGTACTCGATGGCTGCAGAGATACTTTTTGGATTAATAAGTGAACGCGGAGTCATCTCAGAGATGTCTTTGAGGCTCATTCGCTCCTGAACTGTTCTTCGGAGTTTCAGGAAGCCCTTGCGGAGTTCATCACTCGCCAGTTCATCGATCGTTCGTAGACGTCGATTTCCCAAGTGATCAATATCATCAACCTCAACTGTTTCGTTCTCGCTATTCATCAATTCCAGCATGTAGCGAATTGCAGCAATCAAGTCATCAGCACGAAGGGTCATCTCAGTTTCAGGAACAGAAAGGCCGAGCTTTCTGTTAATTCGAAACCTACCGACTCGACCCAAACGATAGCGATTTGTATCACGGAACTTTTCGTCGAAAAGCGTCGATGCCTTCTCTAATGCTGCCGGATTACCCGGTCGTAATCGTTGGTAAATACGAATAAGTGCGTCTTGATGGCTTGGGGAAACCGACGTTCTTTTCTTCGCCTCATCTGCATCCTCTCGAAGGCTATTCTCGATAAGGGGCGTTTTGTTGGAAGGCATTAACTCAACAGCTTTGAGACCAGATGAGCAGATCAGTTCAGACTGGTCCCGAGTGATCGTGCAACCAGCCTCCACGATAATCTCACCAGCACGGTCACTGCTCTTTGGATACACAATGTCGTCTGCAGCGGTCTTGCCTTCAAGCTTTGAAACACTGCGACTTCCTGCAACTTTTTCGACCTTGGTCTTGTTGAATAGCTTTAGAATGTCGGCATCGCTGCTAAGTTTGGGGTCCATTGCTCGAAGCAGAGTCAGCGCAGAAAATTTTCCACTTTGATCAATTCGAACCTGAAGAGTGTCTTTCTTTGACACATTGAGTTCGATCCAGCTACCACGTTCGGGGATAATTCGGCAGTTGTATGTTTTACGATCTGTTGATTCGGTATCAGCGACAAAGTCGATACCCGGAGAACGATGAAGTTGGCTGACAACAACTCGCTCAGCACCGTTAATGATAAACTCTCCGCCACCCATCATGATCGGGACATCACCGAGATAGACCTCCTCTTCGATAGGCTGCTCTCGAGTAAGCCGAAGCCACACACGAAGTGGGCGACCGTACGTCAGACGAAGTTGTCGGCATTCATCTGGATCGTATCGTGGTTTTCCAAGATCGTATCGAACATATTCTAAGCGAACGGTTTTGTCGTAGCTCTCGATCGGGAATATTTCTCGAAGGACGCCTTCAATGCCCTGATCTTTTCTTTTACTCGGAGGAACATCGTATTGCAGAAAGGACTCAAAGAAACGAGTCTGAATTTCTGTCAAATTGGGCATCTCATGACGGCTTCGATTGCTACCAAAGTGACGAATTTCTGTGGGCTGGAGTCGGCGAACAGCACGAGTTGCCATTGACAAATCACTCCTTGCAGAGGGAAAACATTAGAAGAATTGGGCGACGGATATTGTGGGGGCACTATGGGTTTCGATCACCATTCAGCACATACACTGAAACGGTGAATCAAAAGAAACGAACGATGCTGGACAGACACCGACAAGTGATCAGGTGTGATCAAAATATTGGACACAGGAAATCCGCAGTGAGCGGGCTTGGGACAGAAGGAATGCACGCAAATACTATACCGTTTACTAGCCAAAACGCCAATGGCCTGGCTAGGAAACGGAAAAACAGCCGAGAAACTACTTAACAGATACCTTGGCTCCAGCCTCTTCAAGCTCTTTCTGGAGTTTTTCAGCGTCTTCTTTCGAAATTCCTTCTTTGACCTTGCCAGGAGCGCCTTCAACAAGATCCTTTGCTTCCTTTAGGCCGAGTCCAGTTGCCGAGCGAACCACTTTGATCACACTGATCTTGGTGTCACCAAATGATTCCAAGACAACGTCAAACTCAGTCTTTTCAGCAGCGGCTTCACCACCATCTTCTCCGCCAGCAGCAGCACCAGCTACCATGACAGCACCACCCGAAGCAGGCTTGATACCGTGTACTTCATCGAGGTAATCAGAGAGTTCTTTCGCTGCCTTCAACGTAAGGCCAACGATGCGATCACCGAGTTCCTGTGTATCTGTCGAAAATTCCCGGGTTGACTCTGTTGCTTCAGCCGTTGCCATTGATCGCGATCCTTTCACTCAAGTTTAAGCCGTTAAGGCTTTCAAATGTATTAGTTCTGACTCTTTTTCCCGTCACGTAGACGCCGGGAATGGTTTTCATACCTGTTTCCATACTCTCGATTCATTGGGACGTAGGAACGCCTTCTGTCAACTGAATCTCGAGCCTTTTTTCTTACCACGAAATTTCACTATGACTAGTCCCAAAATTTTGGTCTTGACTATTTTTCGTGGAAATTCCTAGACGCCTACTCCTTTTTCACTACTCTAGGCCGCAGTGGCCTCATCGCCAGCTTTTTCCAACTCTTCCGTTCGGCTCTTTATTTGGCCTGCCAGTGAGCTTCCACCGCCCAAGAGCTGTCCAGATAATGTTGCACCAGCCGATAGCATTTGGCCGGACAAAATAGACAGCTGCTCTGTTCGGGTTGGCCATTTTGCGACCTTTTTCAAATCGTCGGGCTCAAGCTTCGAGCCGTCCATTGCACCGCCACGGCACTCGATCTGCTCGAAATCAGCGAGTTCGGCAAGGCGATTAAGTTCCTTTGCCAAATCGACAACGTCTTCACCTCCCCAGCAGAGAGCCAGCATGCCGCTGAGGTTCTCAAGAGCCGGTGCAAGCGGCGTTTCGGCTAAAACACGCTTAGCAAGTGCATTCTTGATGAGCTGAAGACTAATATTTTTTTTTCGCAATGTGAGTCTCAGGTCGGTCGTTTTCTGAGCATCAAGTTGACCAAGAGACACAACGAAAACGTCCCCAACGTCCTGAAGTCGAGATTGGAGATTGTCCATCATGAGTTGTTTGACAAGTTTGCTCATGGTTTTCTTCTGGTGTTTGAGGTACTTCGTTTTCTGAGTATAGAGATGACAGTTTGTGGATCGATACGCTACGCAGCTACCATTACTCCGGGAGACATGGTGGCAGAAATAGCGACTGTTTTGATGTACTGGCCTCGGACTGCACTTGGCTGCATGCTTCGAATTTGTTCAAGAAACGCATGGATGTTGTCAACAAGTTTATCACTTTCAAAACTCGCTTTCCCTACCGCGGCGTGAATAATGCCAGTTGGATCATTCCGAAATTCGACTTTGCCAGCCTTGTACTCTTTGACAGTTTTGGCAATATCAGCCGTAACCGTTCCGGCACGTGGACTTGGCATCAATCCTCGTGGGCCCAGAACTTTTCCGAGAGGGCCAACAAGACCCATCATGTCTGGTGCTGCAATACACACATCAAAATCTGTCCATCCACCCTTGATTTTCTTTGCAAGGTCATCGCCACCAACTTCCTCTGCGCCAGCAGCGGTTGCATCATCAGCAAGATTTCCTTTGGCAAAAACGACAACACGTTTTGATTTACCAATGCCATGTGGAAGGACAATGGATCCTCGAACGATCTGGTCAGCTTGCTTGGGATCAATTCCCAGCCGAATATGAATTTCAACTGTCTGGTCGAATTTTGTCGGCGGAAACTTTTTGAGCGTGTCGACAGCTTCTGAGAGTGGAAGTGGTGCTTCATCGGCCGGTTTAGCGGCTAGAGCAGTTTTCATGCGTTTGGTAAATCGCACTTTCGAATTCCTCTGTACGAGAGATGTTTTAAGTTCAAATTTTGCTTTTGAAAAAGCCCCAAGCTGGAGTTGTCGGTCACTCGTGCATGGTGCTGCGTTTCTGTTCCGCAGGAACCGAAATAGTACGGTGCCACGACAGCGAAGCTTTTCACCTTCAAAACCTTGGATTATTGCAGGTTTTTTCCGGTATTCAACCTTCGACGGTAATCCCCATGCTACGGGCTGTTCCGGCAATCATCCGGCGGGCATGTTCGTCATCACGTGCATTCAGGTCAGCAGACTTCATTTTGACAATCTCATCCAACTGATTAACCGAAACTTTCCCAACTTTGTCCTTATTTGGAACGCCAGATCCCTTGGCAAGACCGGCAGCCTTTTTCAGCAAAGCGGCTGCTGGCGGGCTTTTTGTGACAAATTCAAATGATCGGTCGTTGTAGACAGTGACGACTACAGGAATCGGCATACCGCCAGCTTCTTTGGTCTTATCATTGAATTGTTGAACGAACTGCCCCAAATTAATGCCGAATCGACCAAGTGAGGTGCCGACCGGAGGTGCAGGGGTTGCCTGGCCACCTGGCACTTGAAATTTTGCTTGACCTGTTACCTGTTTTGCCATCAGCCCAAATCCTTATAAGTTTCCTTCACAACGTGAATAGTCCATCATGCCGCTAAATTTCTTCCTGTCAAAGCCCCTATAGCGTTTTTCGCTTAAAACTGGCCAGAGACGTGTTTCACTGGTTCTGGGCAGTAGCGGATTGTCCCTGCCCGGAAGTTGACTGAATACCCCTCGTGTCGAAATTACATCACAAGGGAAATGGGGGAGCACAAGACGTATTCCGAGCTACACCGTTTCAATCTGCCAGTACTCAATATCAACAGGTGTCGAGCGACCGAAAATGCTCAACATAACAGTGACGCGACCGTTGGCCTCGTCAATCTGCTCAACTTCACCTTCGAAGTTTTCGAAAGTGCCTTCATTGATTTTGACGCGATCACCCTTCTTAAAGTTGATCTTTAGTTTTGGTGTCTCTTCGGCCTTTTCTTCACCCTTATTAAGCAGTTTTGCGACATCCTGAGGCAACATTGGGCTTGGCTTTCCTCCAGAGCCCGTGAAATCACCAATACCACCTGTTTCACGTACAAGAAACCAGGTTTCATCATTCAGAATCATATTTACAAGAATGTAGCCGGGATACAGTTTTCGCAAAACAACCCGTTTTTTTCCACTTTTGAATTCAGTGACTTGTTCCTTTGGAACCACGACCTCACCAAACCACTGATCCATACCCTGCATTGCAATGCGTCGCTGAAGTGTTTCTCGAATTGAGTCTTCTCGATTGCTCTGAACCTTGAGAATGTACCAGTCCATATCTCCGGCAGCGGGTGTTGCTTCTTCAGCCTCATCGTCTTCACCATCAAGCATCACAGGCTTTGCATTTTCACTGCCAGAAAACGGATCATCCAGTTCAACGGGACCGTCGTCTTCGTCTTCTTCTACAAGCTCAGCTGATTCAAGCGAAGCGGTTTCGTCTTGGGATTCGTCTTCATTGCTGCGGTGAAGATCAGCAGTTTCATGCTGTTCTGGAGCAGCTGACTCGGGGCCACCACCAGCCGTTTCATCGGTTGCTGTAGGCTCAGTTTCTGAAAGGTTCTCGTTATCTTGCATTGCTATCCATGAAGTGGTCTTGAGGATGTTTCAATCTCGTTTTGTGGATTCCTAGCCTTGAAGGGCACGGAGGACGAACCACCAGAAAAGATCGTACACGGCTAAAATTCCAGCGAGTGTAAAGATCAGGAAAATAATCACGATCGAACTGCGAATAACCTCATCCCGCGTTGGCCAAGAAACTTTTGTCATTTCTGTTTCAACAGCGATAAGGAAATCTGCAATGCTTGGTGTATTGACCATTCGGAAACTCACCCAAACGCCAACGGCGAGTAGAACGCCAGGAACAAGAAATCGCATGATTCCCAGTTCATCGCTACTCAGTGAACTGGTGGCATCACCGCCCAGCCAAAGAGGTAAAAGTTGGGCAAGTCTCCAAACACCAATTGCAATGGCGATTGCGACAGCAGCAAACGTAACTTGGCGAGCGACTCGACCCTGCTGACGCTTATAGAGCGAAAAACTAAGGAGGCTTCCCAAGAAGGTTGCGGCTGGTTGTTGTGTTCCTGCCATGTCGTTTAAATCTACCTGTAGACAAAGGTTTACGGTTTCAAATGATCCTAAATCTTCTACCAATACTGACCGCTCGAATACAGCCGGTTCTCATAAGTCCCCTGAGTTTTGGCTTTTCCAAGCCTCGTGGTGATCTCGTTTAAATTCTCCAGACGATTAGCAGGGGCGGCGGGAATCGAACTCGCAACCTCTGGTTTTGGAGACCAGCGCTCTGCCAATTGAGCTACGCCCCTGTGGAAGTGCGGGGCCCGGTTGCCCGAACCCCGCACGAGTAACTTTTCTGACGATGCCAGCAGGTCTGGTCACCGAACAAATTGAGAGTCAAGAAAATCAGTCAAGAATCTTCGTGACAACCCCCGATCCGACGGTTCGGCCGCCTTCACGAATAGCGAAGCGAACGCCATCATCTATTGCGATTGGTACCATCAACTCAACTTCCATCTTGACGTTGTCGCCAGGTGAAACCATTTCAACTCCACCCATCAGTTTTGTTGCTCCAGTCACGTCAGTTGTTCTGAAGTAGAACTGTGGACGGTAACCGGCGAAAAATGGGGTATGACGACCACCTTCTTCTTTTGAAAGAACGTAGACTTCGCACTCAAACTTCATGTGTGGCTTAATTGTGCCTGGTTTGGCGAGCACCTGACCTCGTTCAATTGCTTCACGATTAATTCCGCGGAGAAGGCAACCAACGTTGTCACCAGCCTGACCACTGTCGAGAACTTTTTTGAACATTTCGACACCGGTGACAGTTGTCTTGTCAGCCTTTTCTTTTAAGCCAACGATTTCAACTTCATCACCGACATTTACCACGCCTCGTTCAATTCGACCGGTCGCGACAGTTCCTCGACCTTCAATTGAAAAGACGTCTTCGATTGCCATAAGAAATGGCTTGTCGAGTTCTCGTTCTGGCTCTGGAATATATGAGTCAACAGCATCAAGAAGGTCTGCGATGCACTTATTTGCCTCGGGATCAGCCGGGCTATCATAGGCAGGCTTACTGGCGCCTCGAATAATCGGAATATCGTCGCCAGGGAACCCGTACTTAGTCAGTAGCTCACGAATTTCCATTTCGACGAGGTCGAGTAATTCTGGGTCATCAACTAAGTCAACCTTATTCAGGAAGACGACCAATGCCGGAACACCTACCTGACGCGCCAAGAGAATATGCTCACGCGTCTGAGGCATAGGACCATCAGCAGCACTAACAACGAGAATCGCACCGTCCATCTGGGCAGCACCAGTAATCATATTTTTGACAAAGTCAGCATGCCCTGGGCAGTCAATGTGAGCATAGTGCCGCTTTTCAGTTTGGTATTCGACGTGACTCACAGCAATGGTCACCGTTTTTGTTTCATCTCGAACGGTTCCGCCCTTTGCAATGTCTGCGTAGCTCTTGGCCTCAGCCAGATTCTTTGCCGCTTGCACGGCGACAAGGGCACCGGTGAGCGTCGTTTTCCCATGGTCAATGTGCCCGATCGTGCCGACGTTCACGTGGGGTTTTGTTCGCTCAAAAGTATCCTTAGCCATGCTCTTTTCCTCGGCCTTTCCTCGTTGAATGGGGAACAGATTTTTTTGATCTGCTCATTGTAAAAAACTTCAAAATTATTCTGTTGCGACTACGAACCGCATCAGATTGTATCGTTAAATTCTTAAAAACGGGACATTCTCTTCTAACATTATAAAGCCCAATACGGCAGAGCTGCTGATGGGATTTGAACCCATGACCTCGTCCTTACCAAGGACGCGCTCTACCAACTGAGCTACAGCAGCCTAAAACGCTGTCTGGGCATCGATTATGTACCGCAATATCTCCTTAGTTTTAAACTTTTTGTCACATCTGAATAGAAGCAAAACTTAATATTTCATGAAATTATGAGGTTTGTCTTACTAAATCAGTGGAAAGAGCGGGTGAAGGGAGTCGAACCCTCGTCTTTAGCTTGGAAGGCTATTGCTCTACCATTGAGCTACACCCGCTGTTTTTTGTGTCTATGTGGGATGTTTCACTACGGCATTTCACTGGTGTTTTGTCAAATTTCTGTTGAGTAGGCATCCATTTTATGTAGTGGGGAGTACAGGATTCGAACCTGTGAAGGCACTGCCATCAGATTTACAGTCTGACCCCTTTGACCGCTCGGGAAACTCCCCTTCGCAAAATGTGGTTGAAAATGCTTCTTTTTGTTGACCTCAAGAGGTTCCTCAAGTTGCTGGTCTGACTGTTTTTCTCAATCAGAGCACTATCGTTTTAGTGCCACCATATCGTATCGACCTCGCCCGATTCATAGCCGGTTCGGTCGGCAGGCAAGGCCTCCGTCCATCGCCGGCATCCGAACGACGACCCAGTCCTCAAACGGAAGTACGTCGAACAGTTTTCCATCCGGCTGCGTCGTGAGCTAGCGGCGGGACTTGAACCCGCAACCTGCTGATTACAAATCAGCCGCTCTGCCAATTGAGCTACGCTAGCGGGCCTTCTGGACCGCGAACCGAACAAGTCTACGGATTCACTGGCGACGTGCAAGATGGAGGAAAGCAGGACAACGACTGGAGTCGCCAACCAAAAAACGATTTCTAGCGGTTGATTGACAAGATGAAATTGGATTTATCAGGTTATTTCTGACTCCCACTGCAAAAAAAGACGGGAAAAGTACCAATGTGTTTCTGAAAATTAGGTTTTTTCCTGCTCTGGGTCTTTGGCACCTGGTTCCTCAAAACGAACGCTTAGGCAATATTTAACGATTCGTGTTCGGGCGTTGAGGTGGCAGAACTCAGTCTGCAATGACATGCCCGTGTTGCTCTCTTTCTGTCTCGGCAACATTTTCGGGGGCGACAGGGTAAATTCATTGCAGTTCGAAATTGGGATGCCAAACGTGATTCGAGGTTGAAATGCATTCAAAAACCGGATCGATCCACACTGCTGGCGAGATGACGCCATCTTTTCATGAGGTTGTTCTTGTTGACTGTCCCGATGAAGTTGGCCTTATCCATAGAATCACGGGTGTTTTAGCTTCTCACCAATGGAATATTGAAAGGAACCAAGAGTTTGTTGATGGTGAGGCTTCCCACTTTTTTTTCCGTGCAGAAGTTTCGTCCAAGATGGGTTGCACGACGCTGGGCATGTCTGACCTTCAAGCGGCGCTTGTTGATGTTTTGCCTGCCAAAGCAAGTGTCCGCATTGTGTCGCGTGAGCTGAGGCCCATTGTTATTTGTGCAACTCGGGAGCCACACTGTCTAGGCGAGTTGCTTCTACTCGATGCTGTTGGTGAGTTGCCTGGCAAAATCGCTGCGGTCATAAGCAACCACGACACCTTGCGTCCGCTTGTTGAAAGATTTGAGGTGCCCTTTCATTTTTTGCCTCATCATGAACAAAGCCGGGAAGCCCACGAACATCAGTTAGCCAAATTAATTGATATCTATGCACCCGAAGTGATTGTTCTCGCACGATATATGAGAGTTCTCTCCGATCATTTTGTTGATCGGTATTCAGAAAAACTGATTAATATTCACCACTCGTTTTTACCAGCCTTTGTGGGAGCGGCACCCTATCAACAGGCGTTTGAACGAGGCGTCAAAGTAATTGGGGCAACGGCCCATTACGTGACGGCAGAACTCGACGCAGGTCCGATTATCGCCCAAGACGTTATCCCTGTGGATCATAATTTTTCAGCAAAACAGATGGCTCAGGCAGGGCGTGACGTAGAAAAGATTGTGCTCGCAAAAGCAGTCCGACTCGTGCTTGAGGACCGTGTTTTTATGCACGGTTGTCGAACAGTAGTCTTCTCCTGAAGGAGCATGAATAACGCGTTGTTTTTAAACCTCAGGCGATCTTCTCGAACCGATACACGTGGGTTGCATCTGCTTCGGAGTTGATTCAGTGACCGTCCTGAAAACAGAAGACGCCGCCATGCATCAGACTTCTGTTACATGGTTATCGTTCGAAGGGTTATAACTACAGAGGTCCGTTGGTTCACTTTCGATTTTGAATTCAAGAAGTCAGACACGTTTGGGAAGTGGGTTTGAGTATGCGTTTGCAAGTATTTTTCCGGTTGGTTGTTCTTGTGGTAATTTTTGGCTTTGCGGATATGGTTTCGGCCCAAAAGGTATCCGTTGAAGAATTTACCTTGCCAAATGGAATGCAGTTTCTTCTCGTTCCCAGAACAGATCAACCAAATGTTGTAAGTGCTGGCTGGGTAGCTCGTGTTGGCAGTGTGAATGAACGTCCAGGGATAACCGGGATCAGCCATTTTTTTGAGCACATGATGTTCAAGGGAACAAATACGATTGGGACACGAAACCCGGATAAAGATCGTACGTTTCGAGTCGAGCAAAAAAAGGTGCGCGATCAGATGAACCAACTCGTACTGAGTGAACAGTACGAGCGATATCGAAATGGAGAAATAGACGACCCTTGGGATTCAGTCAACGATACGCCCCGGCTAAAAAGTTTGCGGACGAAACTCGACACGCTTATTCGTGCCCAGCAGGGTCGAGGAAAAGCTGGACCGGCCACCGCAACTATTGTCAAAGACGAATTTGATCAGGTCTATACAAAGGCTGGCGGTAGTGGCATGAATGCCTTTACGAGCTATGACCTGACCTGTTACTTCATCACTGTGCCGTCGAATAAATTGGAATTATGGGCGTGGATGGAGAGTGATCGTTTAAATGATAGTGTGTTTCGAGAGTTTTATTCAGAACGAGATGTTGTGCATGAGGAGCGGCGACTGCGAACGGACAGTACGCCAACTGGTCGATTTCAAGAGCAATTTAATTCAATGTTTTGGGCATCGTGTGGATATGCCTGGCCGGTTATCGGGTGGCCGAGCGACCTCAACAGCTACACGTTTGAGCAGGCCCAGGTGTATTGGAATACGTACTATCGCCCCGGCAACCTTTTTGGTGTTGTAGTCGGCGACTTTGATCCAAAGCAGGCAAAGAGGTACATCAAGCAGTACTTTTCACGACTCGACCCCGGAAGCAATAAATTGCCACCTGTTGTTACGCTTGAGGTTGAACAATTAGCCGAACAGCGAATGAATGCGATTGGTGATTTTCCACCAACAATAGAAATTCGTTACCACACAGTGCCAGCGGGTCATGTCGATAGTTATCCACTCGACATGCTTGCAGAGGTACTCAATGAGCGAACAGGTCGTCTTTATACGACTATGGTCGAGGGTCGTGGAATTGCTGCTACAGCATCGGCAAGTTCGGACACGCGAAAGTACGCTGGTCTCTTTTCTTTCGATGGCATGACCCGTGGGGATGCGGTTCCAGAGCAACTCGAGCAAGCATGGTATGAAGAGTTGGCAAAGCTGCAGACTGAAGATTTGTCAGAGCGTGAGCTTCGCAAAGTCAAAAATCGTGTCGCGGCATCAAATTATCGTCGACTCGAGAATAATATGTCGCTCCTCATCCAGCTGGCTTTCAGTGAAGCCTTGCTCGACTGGGAAGAGATCAATGAAGGTCCTGCGAAATATGAGGCAGTTACGGCAGACGACATCAAAAGAGTTGCAAACAAGTATTTCAAGGAAACGAATCGTAGTGTCGCAATTTACCGAAGAAGTATGGAGCAGGTCACAGCGAAGGAGGCTGGAAAGTGAATCATCAGGCGTTGAAAAATATAATTTGCGTGCGTCCCTTGGCGGGCGTTATTGCCGTGAGCCTGCTCTGCTTCTCGCAAGTCTTTGCTATTCCACCACGCCCTGAAGCGATTGAATTTCAGCCGCTTGAGTACACACCGCCACGTGCGGCTGATTTTCGCAGAATGCTTTCTGATGGAACGATTGTGTACGTTGCAGAATCTCATGAATTCCCACTCGTCAATGTTTCAATCACATTCAAAGGTGGAGGTTCACTTGATCCAGCAGCGACCCCCGGGCTTGCTTCTGTAATGGCGCGAATGGTTCGTGAGGGTGGGGCAGGTGATATGAGTCCAGCGATGTTTGATGAGACTTTAGATTTTCTTGCAACAGAAATGTCTGTCTCTGCGGGCAACACATTCACAACAGCACGGATGAACTCATTAAGCGGCAATCTTGATGAAAGCCTGCAGCTCTTTGTCACAATGTTGCGAAAGCCAGCTTTTGAAAAACAGCGACTTGAGGTTGTGAAGGCACGATTGCTTGAGTCATTGAAACAACGCAATGACAATGCTTCATCAATACTGGCTCGAGAGTGGAAAGCCATGCTCTACGGGCGAAACCATTTTGAGGCCAGTCAGCCAACAGCAAGCAGTGTTGAGGCAATTAGTCGAGAGCAACTCGAGGCAATCCATAGGCAGATTATCCATCCCGGAAATATGATTGTAGCTGTATCTGGTGACTTTGCTGTTGAGGAAATGCTGGAAAAGCTCACAGAAGCGTTTCAAGGATGGGAGCGGGGGGCTGTGGCTCCCGACCCAAAAATGCCGGAGGCAGTCCTTGTACCAGGCCTCTATCACGTCCAGAAAGAAATCCCCCAGGGGAAAGTGGTGCTTGGGAAGCGCGGGATAGTTCGTGATGACCCAGATGCCATTCCATTGCTTTTACTGAATGAGATTCTTGGTGCTGGTGGCTTCACAAGTAGGCTAATGCAGAAGGTTCGGAGTAATGAAGGTCTTGCATATTCAGTCCGTTCTATCCTGTCTCAACGCATCAATTATCCGGGAGCTTTTCAGGCAACATTTGAAAGCAAAAACCCAACTGTAGCTCTAGCTACAAAAATTGTTCTTGGAGAGATTGCTCTGATTCGTCAGCAACCCGTTACTGATGAAGAAATTGAGGTTGCAAAGCAGGGTTTGATCGAGACATTTCCTCGGCAGTTTGAGAGCAAGCCAACAACGCTTCAGGTTTTTGTAAATGATGAGTGGACGAATCGTCCCAAAGATTACTGGCAGACCTTTCGTGAAAAAGTCCGGTCGGTAACAAAAGATGATTTACTCAGAGTCGCAAAAAAACATCTTGATCCGTCCCAAATGGCAATTCTTGTTGTTGGTGATTGGGAGGCAATCGCCTCCGGAGATCTTGAGGGAAGGGCAACAATGAAAGAATTTTTCGGTGGCGAGGTAAAGCATCTCCCGCTTCGAGATCCACTAACGCTTGAGCCACTCCCGCTTGATTGAATACAGTGGTTCTTGTGTTCGAAGATGGTTTTGCCAAAACAGAGGCTGTTGCTATCCCTACGCTCCTTGAGAAATTACCTCCGGCTCGGCCAGCAGAACTTCATGCTGCAATGATTGCTAAAGATGTGTCTGGTGATCACATTCTGGCCACTACAGTCGGTCGCGGACAGGCAGCAATTACACTTGCCGAGACTCGACCAGATGCAGAAGTAAGCCTTTGGTTTCATGACCAATACCAGCAGCAGTTGGTAGTCAGTGCAGTACAGGAGTTCCCCGCACGACTCGGTCTGTACTGTGAAGCTGATGCTCCATCGAGCCCACACGGAGGCCAATACGACCTTGCTGTTGTTCCTGTTTCTAAGTCTGGTGATGCCGAGTTTACTCGTGACGTGTTGCAGACGGCCTTTCAAGCATTAGATGTTGGCGGCCACTTGGTTGCCGCGGTCGATAACCCGCAAGACAAATGGTTGCGATCACATCTGGCTGCAACCGGTGAGACAGTGCGGGTGCGGCCTGAGGCATCGGAAAAGCCGACGACGGTCTGTTACATTGTGCAGAAAACACGGCCGTTAAAAAAAGTCAGAGACTTCGAGTGCAAGGTAGTGTTTCGTGACCGGGAACGTCTTCTTACAGCGGTGAGTCGCCCTGGTGTTTTTGCACATCGTCGGATTGATCCAGCGGCACGTCATCTTCTGAATGCTGTAGACCTGGCTGAAGGTGCTCGTGTTCTTGAATTAGGCTGTGGGTCAGGTTGTGTCAGTTTGGGTCTCGCAGCAAGACATCCATCAATAGAAATTTATGCGATTGACTCTTCAGCGCGTGCCGTTGCCTGTTTGCGACAGTCAGCAGCTGAAAACAAGCTGCCCAATATTACGGTCTGCCTCGAGTCTGCGGGGGTGGTTCCCGATCCCGGGCGGTATGATCTCGTTCTTGCAAATCCACCCTATTACTCAGATTTTCGGATAGCCGAGATGTTCGTGAACTCAGCCAAGGCTGCTCTTGCACCTGGGGGTACTCTCCTTCTGATCACAAAGCAACCTACCTGGTATGTAGAGCAGTTGCCCGAGAGTTGGAATGACGTAGCACAGGAACTTGTGAAGGGGTACCACATCATTGAGGCAGTCAGAAGGCCGTAACTGCTTTTCAAGAATGGTGTTAGCGATTCACATGGACCACTTTTGCAGGTGGGAAGCCATTGAAATGAGTTGAACTGGCCGCAGAATAGGCACCAATCGTGTCGCTGTAGAGGTAGTCTCCGATTTTCAGGTCAGGCAGTTGCTCAGCAAGGCTAATTGTATCAAGCGCGTCACACGTAGGTCCGAAGACAGCGCACAGTTGTGTTGGGCCAGATTTAAAACTCTTCATACGGTAGGTACAGTGGTCAAAAATGATGCCCGAGTAGGTGTGGTAAACGCCATCGTCTACGTAGTAACAGAGTTTGTCATTGCGAACTGCTTTTCCAATAATTTTTGAAACAGCAGATCCTGCAGAGGCAACAAGAAATCGTCCCGGCTCAGCAAGGATTTCAATCGACTTTGGAAATAAACGGTCAAGTTCATGGTTCAGTTTTTTTGCTAATGTTGCAAACTTAGGCACGCTTGCGTCGTACGCGGCAGGAAAGCCGCCACCGATGTCAAGTAATTGTAGATCGAAGCCACGGGACTTTGCTTCTGCAAAAATGCCTGCTGAAAGATGAATCGCCTGAATATAATTCTCAGGATTCGTACACTGACTTCCAACATGAAATGATATGCCTTCAACGGTCAGGCCGTGATCGTGTGCGCAAGTAATGAGTTGGACTGCTTCACCTGGCAATGCGCCGAATTTACTTGACAATTCAACCATCGATCCCGTATTCGGCACCCGAAGTCGAAGGGCCAGCCCTGCATGTGGCGCATGCTTTGCAATTTTCTTGACTTCTTCCTCGTTATCAAACGTTACGAGTGGTTTGTAGCGGTCAAGTTCCTGTAGCGTTTCAGTAGGCTTAATTGGATTGGCATAAATAATTTTATCCCAAATAAAATCTTGGCGTTCTTGTGGCGGTAAGCCTTCGATGAAATGATAGACAGTATGAAATTCCTGCATGCTGGCAACATCGAAGCTACCACCAAGTTTATAAAATGTTTCCACAACAGACGGGTCGCTGTTTACTTTAACGGCATAATACGCCTGTACTCGTGGAAAATGCTTTCGGAATAATGCGTAATTTTTTCGCAGTTCTGCATGATCAATAACAAACAGAGGCGTGCCGTGAGTCTTTGCGAGATGAAGCAAGGTTTTTTTGTTCATTCGGATGAAGCCTCATGCAGGGCGATCAGTTCAACCATGTGCAAACAAGAAATATTTTTGGATAAATGGTCAATCAGTCTTTGTCCTCAGTTTGCAGAAAATTCTTGAATTGCCAGGGGTCATCGGAATCAATATCAGGATCGTTGTACCCGTGAAATGTGACAGACGTGTCTTTCAGGGGTGTCCAGTCTGAGCGTACTGAAATGAATTTTCCGAGGTATGGTTTCGCAATATTGAGAATATAGTCGTGAGGTAAATCGTCAGGAAGTCGCACGCCTTCTCGTGGATGCTCAATCATCCACATGCATGCGGCAACTACGGAAATTGCCACCTGCATCGTGGTTGCATTTTGATGAGGTACAAGTTGCCGCGACTCCTCAATCGACAGGTCACTCCCGCACCACCAAGATGTGAGGGGATGCCCCATAACCAGAGCACCAAGGATATCCGCTCCATGTGTGATTTCATCAGTCATGATGCGGGTACGTGGTTGGAGTTCATAGTTGTAGCCGCGAAGTTCCCAGAGACTGGCGATGGCTGCATCACACGGGCAATAGGCATAGTGCACCGTGGGGCGATAAATTGTTGCACCGTCATTGTCTCGAACCGAGAGTTTTTCAGTGATACTGAAAGCTTCACCATGTCGAACCACCATGCCTGTGATGGTGTAATCTGGAACCCAGCTCGACACGTACGTGTTCATTCCCATACGAGCTAAACAGATTTGGCTCTTCGGTCCATCCGTATGTTCGTATGCAAATGGAGGAAGTTCTTTTTCGTGAGTGCCCCATCCCATCTCGGCAGTAGTTGTCCCCTCTTCACGAAAGCCCTCGACGCTCCAGGTGTTAACGAACTCGTCAACTTCTTTCGGTGAATTAGAAATCTGAGTATCGCGTTCACTGCAGTGAATAACCTTTACGCCTAACTCTTTCGCAAGGTAATTAAAGGTGTGTGCTTTCCGATACTGTGCAATCCGTTCGGCCTGTTGGCCAGAAAACTTTTGTTCTTCAAGGCATGCGTCGGCAATATCGAGCAGGGCCTGCTTCGTAAAATGACTGATAAGTCCTGGGTTTGCACCGTGTTCAAGGACAGCTGTTGGTCCTGATTCAGTCCACTCAGAGGTCATACGACGAAGGTTCATATGTCGCCAGTAAAGAGTGAGTTGCGTGGGATGAGCGTCCTTCGCATGTTCATACGGATCCCAGAGTTCAACGGATGTATTCAGGTAGAGCACGCCATGGTCATGGCACCAACTGACAATCTCACAACAGTCAATGTTCCATGCGAGATCAATGAGCAGATCACCTTCACCGACATGGCGACCGAGCACATTTCCTAAATTATCAGGAGAGACCTTGTCTTGGACGAATGTGACCCCTTTTTCGATCCACGGTCGCAGCGCATCTTCATCTGGTTCAAAATCAATAATCGTTATATTTTTAGGTTCAATTTTTATGTGGTCGAGCAGAATTGGCAACGTGCAGCGAGCAACAAACCCAAAGCCAACGAACAAAATTTTGTTGTCAAACGTGATCATGCGAGCAACCAACTCCTGAGGCAATGTGATACACGCAAAAGTGTAACGTCCATAAAACTATGGTTCAGAAATGAGCACGAAGTATACCGTCGATTCGTGGTTTCAATAGAATTGCTTGTAAAAGACGTGTCGGGAAGTGAATAAACGAACGTTTTAGATTTTTGAATATTTCTTTATGATGCTGGTTGCATATGAAGGCGGTACAGTAGGTATTTTCTCTCTCACTACCTGAATCAAAGCATTGTTTACGATCATTGACTCTGCCAGGTTGTATTAGAAACACGCATGACATTTTCACACGCAATCTGGCTGGCAGTTGGCGGAGGTCTTGGCACACTCTCGCGTGTTTTGGTGACAATGCTAGCCGTTCGATTGTGTGGTCGTGATTTCCCTTGGGGTACTTTTGCGGTCAACCTATTTGGTAGTTTTCTTTTTGGATTGGTTGTAGCCCTTGGCCGTGGTCGTATGAGCTTGCCGGCAGGTCTTGAAATAATATTGTTGGTAGGTTTTCTTGGAGGATTCACAACGTATTCAAGCTTTGCATTTCAGTCATACGAGTTGTTTCAAGAGGGAAAGCCTGCCCTTGCAGGAGCGTACATGGCCGGAACAACTATCTCTGGTTTAGCAGCTGTCTGGGTTGGGGTTTTTGCAGGTCGATTCTTTGCTGGATAAAATGCATCTTTTAGCCAGAGAGCATCGTTATTTCGGCAAGCAGTGCGTGTCTCATGTGAGGCAATATCGAACAGGTTATGAAGGATGTTGTATGGATTCTTTACGACGGCTTGCTGTTTTATTCTCCGTGCTTGTTGGAATGGCTGGAGTAACGAAGTGCCTTCATGCGAAGGAAGAAAAAAACAAGAACAACGGGTATGTATGGACAACTGACCACATGCAGGTTGGTGTACGTTGGCAGCCGTTCTCTGGGCGGCCAGAAAATAACATCTATGATGCACAACGCCCGGTCATAGCCCAAGATAGTAGTTATGTACAGTTCTGGATGGCGTGGCCAGCACTCGAACCAACTGAAAAGAATACAGATTATCTCAACCAGCCGTCTGGTTATTTGCAGACCATGGAGCAAGCAGTAGACGCGTGTAAAAAACGTGGAATAAAAGTAGAATTTGTTTTCTTTCATTGCCCTGCGTGGGCTTCTGAGTCTGGTGAGGCTGGCGGCCAACGCCCTCAGCGAGGTGCTTTTCCGGCGTTCATAAGTCGTATTGCAAAACATTTCAAGGGACGTGTTGATTCTTATCAACTGTCTCATGAAGTGAACAATCAAGGAATGATGAAGGGTGCCGATGTTGATTTCTTAATCAATGAAATTTTTATTCAGGGTGCTCACGCTGTACGGCAGGTGCATGAACAGGATCCGAAATTACCAATACTTGTTTCTACATCTGGAATGAGTCCATGTGAAAACTGCGGGCAGATGAAAGGTCTCGCAGTAAAGGGTGGCCGCGGAGTCAATGAACTTTATGACCGCTATGTAGCGAGTGATGATCTGATGAAGGCTGTTGATGCATTGAATTTAAATGTATCGGATCAGAACGATGGATACGGCGGCATGGACGGCAGTTTTGTATCTTCTGTTTGGGGTAACTACGAACTCGTTCGGAATAAGTTGGATAACGCCGGCTATCACCACAAGAGTGTTCTTGCGGCTGAGTCTTGGGTTTCATGGGATGATGGTGGAAGCGCAGTTGACGTCAATGGAGATGGCATCAAAAACGAGAAGGATGCTTTTGCCCGCACACTTACAATCATTGGCAAGTGTATGGAGCGAGGTCTTAACACGATTCAGCTTCCTTGGTCAGATAATTCGAGCGGCTGGGCAATGGGATTGACAAAGAGGCGAGATTACAACGGTCGTATCGCAAAGATTGCACCAGAACTCGTGATTTCAGCCAGTGATGGTGGTCCAGGTATCGTGACTCAGAAAATCGGGCTGGCTGGAAACGACGCGGGTTTTCAGATTCGACCGTTGGAGGGTGATGTTTTTACGATCGATGATTACATCAATCCACCTGATCCGAACCATCTTCACTACTATGTCTGGCGATGGTTTTCTCAGATTGCTGCAGGGACTGATGAAGTCATTCGCCATGCTGTTGCGGGTGAAGTTGGTAATGATATAGCTGTAACCGGTAGTGGATTTACCGGGAATGAGCGATACCGTATTGCCTCATACAATCGCACAAAAAAATCTTTTCGAGTGCTGATCTATGCATCGGGGGCAAACGGCAAGACATTCACAAAAGTCACAATTCCAAGCACAATACAAACGGGTCTCCATGCTAATACGGGTAAGGGTCTGCACGACTTTCGGGGCGAGGGATTTCAGCCCGGCCAGGCTTATCAAGTGAAAATTGTCACAAAAGATATGAATGACAAAGATGGATCGGATGTCCATCAGAGAGCGTTCAGTTCAGAGCAGAAAAGCGTTGAAGACGGCGATTTGACGGCAACTGTTTCAGGGGTTCGACAATTTACACTCATCGACTTTATTTCTGTGCCTCAAAAGTAGACAACGTGATGTCAAAGATGTTTGCGTTCATGTGATTTGTGTGATGTCAAAACAAAAAAAGCAACATCGTCTTAAGCAGAAAGCCAGGGTTGGTCCCCCGTTGGGAAATCTGGATGGCGTGCTGCCTTCTGATGAGCAAGTCGTGTTAGCAGAGGCACTTCGAGCACGACCGCCGAAAGCCGTTCGAGTGCGGTTGCCACAGGCACACGGACCGGCGAGTGATGGGTTTCTGCCGTTTTCTTCAGAACCCGTGCCTTGGTATTCGGCAGGTTTTTTTTGTAATGAAACACATCAGCCTGGGCGGTTTCTCGAACATGCTGCTGGTGCATATTTTATTCAGGATGCAGGATCCATGTTGGCCCTTCGTCTGCTCGATGTTCAGCCGCATGAGTGGGTTGCAGATGTGTGTGCAGCCCCAGGTGGCAAGGCTTCAGCAATTCTTGAGAAGGTAGGGCCAGGAAGTGGTTTTCTGTTGGCGAATGAACCAATTCGAGGTCGAGTCCCAGCTCTTGAGTTCAATCTGGCACGAGTTGGTTTTCCACGTTATTGCGTCACATCAAAAGATCCTGAACGGTTGGATTTGCAGTGGGCACAACAGTTTGATGCTGTGCTTGTCGACGCTCCGTGTACGGGCCAAATGCTCGTTGGGCGAGGGAGACAGTCCTTTGCTGCGTTTTCAGATTCTCAAGTTACTCATTCAGCAGCGCGACAGCAGCGGATAGTTTCGGCAGCAGCACAACTTGTGCGACCTGGCGGCCGACTTGTTTACTCAACATGTACTTTTGCGCCAGCTGAAAATGAAGATGTTATCGAGACCTTTCTTACTACACATGACGGCTGGTGTGTAGAAACGGTGTCTGAATTACAACAATGGCAGACCCCACGTTCACCAGGAGGATATCGGTTGTACCCACATCGTGATCGATGTGCGGGGGCCTACGCTGTTCGTTTGCGTTTGACGGAGAAACAATTTCCGGACCAAACAAATACGAATAAGAGAGAAATGAAAGAAGATCCTCTGGTGTTAGGTGAAGAAACTGTGGGTAGCACACGAGGGGGCTATCGAATTCAACAGGCAAACCGTTGGGCAGAACTGCCAAAGGACATCGAGCGACGTCTTGAGATGCCGTGCGGGCGACATAGTGAAATCGCCTATCGGCCTGCGAAACAATGGCTTCCATCGCATGCGCTTGCCTTACGGAGAGATGAGTTTTGGCGGCCCTGCGCAACGCACGAACTAAGTGATCGTGAAGCGCAAAACTACATACAGGGGCTCTCTCTTCCAGCCGGTCCACATGGTTGGGTTGTCGCCACATGGCGAGGCCACCCTCTTGGTTGGCTTCGTGGTAACAAAGAGCGCCTCAATAACCGGCTTCCTGCATCAGCGAGGCTTGGTTTCGTTCCGCTGTTGAGCTCTTTGGGTAAAGAAAGCCTCTAGAACTCATTCATTGGGCTATGCACTTTCAAGAGTGCTCTCTATTTGCTCAGATGTTTTCGTGTCAGGGTTTGAAAAAGTAGAATAAAAAACGAGTTACATTGTTGCAGGGGGTCTCGAATGAAAAATTTCTGTCGTGTAGTGCTCTGTACGTTACTGTGTGCCGCAACAATTTTTTCAGCCTCTCAGAGCGTAGCTGCCAGACTGAACGTCGTGCTTATTGTTGCTGATGACTTGGGCTGGGGCGAGCTTGGCTGTTACGGCCAGCAAAAAATTCCGACTCCAAACATTGATCGTCTTGCTGTTTCTGGTCAACGATTTACCCAGTTTTATTCTGGTGCACCAGTGTGCGCGCCATCAAGATGTGTCCTTATGACTGGCCTCCATTTGGGCCATGCTGAAATTCGTGGCAATCGGCAGGCAAAAACAGCCTTTCCTGAATTTGAGGAGGGCCAATATCCCATTCGGTCTGAAACGATTACGTTTCCTGAATTATTGCAAAACGCTGGGTATGCAACCGGCGCAATGGGAAAGTGGGGACTTGGACCTGTTGGTAGTACAGGTGACCCGAATAACCAGGGATTCGATCTCTTTTTTGGCTACAACTGCCAGGCGGTTGCGCATAGTTTTTATCCTGAGAGTCTCTGGCGGAATGCTGACAAGGTACACATGAATGATCATCCAATTCCGGGCCATAAGAAACAGCCTGAGGGTGAAGTTCGAATGGAAGACTGGATTGCAGAGACCTATGCCTCCCGGCCAATTGTTGCTGAGGCAGAACAATTCATACACGACCATGCTGAAAAACCTTTTTTCCTCTACTGTCCGTTTACGGAGCCGCACGTTGCGATGCATCCACCTATTGAAACGGTGAATCGGTTTCCGGAATCTTGGGACGACACACCATATCGTGGTGGGAATGCATATCTTCCGCATCCACGGCCACGAGCTGGGTACGCGGCAATGATTGCTGAACTCGATGACCATGTTGGGCGGGTAGTCGCAGCAGTGAACAAAGCGGGTCTTATGGACCGAACCGTCATTATTTTTACAAGTGATAACGGCACTACACACGAGGGGCGTGGCGAGCCAAACTTGCATATAGGCGGCGTCGATGCCTCGTTTTTTGATAGTACGTTGAACTTGCGTGGCTACAAAGGAAGTGTCTACGAGGGAGGTTTACGAGTGCCATGCATTGTAAGGCTTCCAGGAGACGCTGGGGCCGGTCGAGTCATTGATGCCCCTGCGTGGTTTCCAGATATTTTTCCGACAGTGTGCGATATCGCAGGAATCAAGAAACCTGACGGTCTTGATGGTGTTTCCTTGTGGCATCTTTTGAAGGAGAAGATATCTCTTGGTCCTCGTCCTTCACCACTCCTCTGGGTCTTTCCGGAATATGGAGGACAGATGGCGGTTCGGCTTGGTGATATGAAGGCAGTGCGCAGGAACCTGAAGAAAAAAAAGTCAGAGTCCACTCCTTGGGAAGTCTATGACTTGGCAACTGATCCTGGTGAGACCACTGATCTCGCTGAAAAGCGACCAGATGTTGTTGCTGCAGCCGTTGAGGTTTTACTTCAACAGACCTCGCGGAATTCAGTGTTTCCGATGCCGAAGCCAGAAATTTGAGTACGGCATGCGTAAATAAAAAATTTTGTAGCATTTGAAAAGTTTTTATAATTCAGCTGCTACGTGACGATTGTGGGCTGATGGATCTTGAGTTACCACTAGGATTCGTGCAATCAAAACTGACTGCAATCTTGTAAAATCCAGCAGCATCTAATGGATTCGACGCAACCACGCCTCTTCGAAGAATTTTTGTGCGCAAACAGGTGATAATTCATTTCGAACAAATTCTGAGGCATTGTTGGCAATGGACATCGCTTTTTCAGGGTGCTTTCGCAAGAAATCTACAACCTGGCAGAGTGTTTCACGGTTGGCATATGAAAAGTGTTTTCCTTCTTCAATATTTTTATGCCAATACTCAATCCACTTTGTCTCAAATCGAATTGGTACACATCCGAACGTTCCGATCAGCCAAAACCTGTGCCATGAAGAGGTGTTTCCATCAATATCTAATAGGTAGCGATGCTTGTTCAGTGTCTTCGTTGGATCTTTCTCTGCACACAAACCTTGTGACCTGAGTGTGCCGAGAAAAGTAGGCGGTGTTTGGGGGAAGTCCGATAAACCGCAGTCAGAGTTTATGATTTTCTTTGCGGCAATACAGGCTGCAACCCGTGAGTTATCAAAGGATTGCAAAGTCCCAGTAAGAGCGCCCCGAAAGTACAGCGAGTCTTTTTTATTTTCCCACTCGATGGAACGCCATGCACGGCGAGTTCTTTTAAGCAAGAATGGATTTGGTATCAGATCGTGAGGGTCGCTGAATAATTTGGCAAAACGAAATGTATCTTCTGGCACTGAAGCATCTGTACAGTCACTTACGTCAACAGGTATGTCGTTGAATTCTATTTTTGGAGAGTGCCTGATTAATCGCCCTAATGCATTCGCTATATTCCGCCATCGATAAGAAAGGAGTTTGTAAGTATTCTCACTTGTAAAAGTGAGTAGAAGACGTTTTTCATGCAAGCGTTGAGAATATGTCCACCGAATTACTGAAGGGTGCTGAGCCCATTCGGAGTCTTCAAACTTAATACTTATTGGATAGCGAAATACGTATCCCCAACGACGGGGATGTAGCACCACATCGAAGGCCGTGAGAGGCTTCCAAAAACCTATTTTTTTTAAATTTGGGCTCATCGGCGAGTTTTTAAAGAATCTTTCTGGGCAAGTACAGACGGAGGCGTTTTGACCAGTGGTGGCTCAAGTCGGCAATGTTTTCTTTAAGTTAAGGATTCATATGGTAGCTCACGACATTGGCTGTCTCATTTCGTGTTGGACGCATACGAGGGAAGTTTTACGCCCTGTCTGCGCAACTGTTTTTCTGCCTGTGCCTGCCATCCTCGATTTGCAGCAGGGCTGGCGGGGCTGGGGTGCAGAATAGTACCGATGGCTCTATCAGTTTTTCCAAGTGCCGCCAAAGCCCGGCCTTCGGCAAATTTCCCTATACCAATGACACATTTTGGCTGACACCATTTCACGAGCCGTCGCAGTGCTTCATCACATGCCAGAAAGAGAGGCTCACGCTCTTGGGGAGAAAGTTTGTCTGGTGTGCGATTGCGACCAGATTCTTCCATGAAGACAAGGGGGCAGTAGTTTGCAATAAAAAATCGTTTGTTGAATGTTGATGCCTTTTTAAAACGATCGTGAACCCAGCCCCAAAGTCGTCGACCACTCACCTCACTTCGGGTGCACGCAAAGCCGTCGATCGGTCGCTTTGGATGAACGCTGGGTGGCTGGTTGACGGCTTCATCAATTCCGAGAAAGTCACGCACCAAAGAAACCTCTCCAAATGGCACACCTGTTTGTGCCATACCCCATGGTCCGGGATTCATTCCCAGGAATAATGCATCAAGCCCTTGCTTTGCATGTTGCTTGAGATAAGCCTCGTGTGGTTTACGCGCATAAATAAGTGGATTGTAAACACAGGTTGTTGGAGCCGAAAATTGAAGCAAATCAACTTCACGAGCGAGCCATCTGGAAATGTGTGTAGGAGACATGTTCACTACTGTGGTGATATGAGTCGGAAGAAGATGATTGTTAAAAACTCATTTATTTTTTAAACAGGTGCTCCCATGCCTGTTGCTTTCCGAGCTGCTGAAAGTTCAGCGGACAGATTGATTTGGATTCTGAAGATGCTGTGAATGAGATCCACACGGCTCGGTTACGAAATTGTTTCACCAGTAACAAGTTCAACTATTCGCCAGTCAAGCCATCGCATATCTGGATCAACACCTTTTTTGCTAACGAAGCCTACGTGTCCTCCATAGTGGGTGGTCACCAAGCGAACGTTGTCTGGATATTTCACGCAATCACTTGAGAACATCTCAAAAGGCACAAAGGGATCATCTTGTGCGGTGATGATGGTGGTGGGTAGACGAATAGCGGGAATAACTTTCGCAGAGCTTGCTGCTACATAGTATTCACGAGCATCTCGGTAGCCAATTGCCGGTGCTGTAAACCAGTTGTCGAAGCCCTCGAGTGTTCGTGGCCGCGGGCCGTCTGGAGGGCTGTAGACATCGGGACGGACACGTGACCATTGGTCATGATGCTTTAAAAGCATTCGAGTGAAATGGCGTTCGTAGACACGATTGCGTCGGTTGCTGATCGATTCAATACCAGCGATAAGGTTGATAGGAGGATTTACGGCAACAGCGCGTTGTACCGATGTGGGGATGGTAGCTGGAGACTCCCCTAGATACTTCAGTAAAACGTTTCCAGAAAGGGATACTCCGAACAATGTGATATCAGGGTAGAGATCACTTGTGGTTTTGCAGCACTGTTCAATGACTGCATGAACCACAGCACCGAGGTCATTGGAGCAACCTGCGTGATAGGGTCGGCGAGCCCATTCGATGCCTGCACCACAACTACGCATGTCCCATCGAAATACACGAACTCCTCGTGCTGTTAGCTTTTCCGTGAGGCGAACAAGAAGTGGTGTGCGGTGATGATCGGTAAGGCCGTGGGAGAGGATGGCTACTTTCCCACCAGCAACCCATTCTTTCGGGCAATCTTCATGAACAGCAATCGCATCACCGTCAGATAATTCGACTCTATGCAGTTCGGCCTTGTGTTCGGCAAGTTTCTGCGGCACAACGGTCGGCAGAATAGTTTGCAGGTGAGGGTTTTTCATCCACCATGGTGGTCTAAAAGAAGTGCCGGTCTGATTCGATTTCATACTGAGAGTTGTCGGTCATCCCGAAAGATAATGAGACAGTTCGTAGAGTGGTTTAAGGCGAGTGCGTGCACCCGGACTATGTTTTAATGAAAGCCAGATTTGCTTGAGAACAAGGTTTTCCGGCGAGTCGGGTCGACATGATTCGAACATGCGACCTCTTGGTCCCAAAATCAGGATCGAACCCCAATACCAAAAACAGAAAACGCGTGTTGCTCGGAAGTTGCAAAGAATACACGAGTACAGATAAGAAGTAAATCGATCGTTTCGATCGCTTCTCGGGGATCATATCGGGGAAAGAAAATCTGGCATTCTGTTCACGTTATGGAGTGCAGATCGTTGAGTGCTACCGTCGCGGAAATGAGGATAATGCTTGTTAATTAATGGACGGGGAGCGTGCTGCATAGCATAAAAAAGCCACTCTTGAGGCTTGCGTTTCCAAGAGTGGCTTAATGTGTGAGGGGAACTTCTCTTGAGGGGAATCAAGAGTGGCCAGTGCTCCAAATACCACACATCAAACTGTAGCCACTTGAATCCGTCTGACGACGATGCCCTTTGGCAATTTCTACGTTTTTACACGGTAAGCCCATGCGGCCTTTCGCGTAAACCGATGCTTTAAAGGCAAATATGTTCCCGCCTCAACAATTTCGTTCTCGTCGTGAAAAATAAAGGCACTTTTGCAAACATCATCATATGACTAACACCAAAGCCAAAAGATGCACTTTCTCAAGACTCTGTTTAACCGGTCTGCCAACACCAACCACCGGACGTTGAACAAGCGTTCAAAGACACTTTCACTGGAGTCTTTAGAACAACGCAACGCCCTCGATGCATCCAGTGTCAGGCCACAGCTTGAACCAGTGCCTGAAGTCTACGCTGATGGCTCACTAGCTAGCCCCAAACAAGTTGTATTTGGGAAGTCGATTACTGAATTAACGCAGGCTGTGTTCTAAATCTTCAGGAATAAACTCTTGAGTGTTGCCAAATGAGTAGGAAACTCTTGCTCTCAAAGCAGTTAGAAGTTGACGAGCTAATTCTGCGTCATGCTCTTCTGAGGCATCTTCACCCCACAACTTGATTCTCTCGGTCTTTACTGTGTGAAGTATCTGAGAGACTAGTTTCGCTATCGTTGCCTTATCAGACATGGTGCCATTCCTTAAAAGTTGGTCAATTTTGCAGGGGAAGCAGAAGGAACAGCCCGCTGGTGAACGTACTATACCGATCTGTTTCACCCAAAATCCAACGTTGCACCTAAACCCAGTAAATAACGCAGGATTTGATTGCTAGACAGTTAGGTTTTCACCTTTCTTGATTAAGAATCAAGCCGATCCACCTTATCCTGACGACGAAGATCTATCGGACATGCTGGACAACGCACCCACCACGCGACCAAATCTATACGGGGAGGAATGATGAGGTTTTTGATTGTTGCCATTTTGCTTCTCAGTGCTCACCCGGGCCTAGATGGCTACCTTCATCATTGATCTCCATGAGTTTGAATCTGGTTTGAGAGTAGGTGGTTTCTGTAAAAAAGTGCGGGGAATTAGTCGTCACCTAAAAAATGCCGATGTGTTTGCCGATGTACTATGAAGTTGCTTCGTATTTTGGGGGAATTATGATTAGGCAGGTAGGCATTCTTTTGGCCCTGATCGCGTTCAGCGTGACGGCAGCGGCCAGCATCCGAGCGTTCACAGGAGGAACAGGCGGCGGATGCTGCGGCTCCTGCTGCCAACAGTCGGAAGTGGAAACCGCTCCTGCTGAGTAAAGATAAAACTGCATTTCTTTGGGAGAGGTTTTGAAGTGTCTTCTTTCTTTGCCGTTCTAGCCATCACAGTTTTTCTATGGCTGAATGTTGCCGTCATTGCTCGTTTCATTCTTGGCAAGTAATTTTCACGCTGCTCATCTTACGATTGAGCATCAAGACCCGTTTTTGAGGCACTCGCCGCTACCCCAGAGAGCGAAATTGCCTGCTAGTAAAATTGGTGCCATACTTTGTAGATAGGCTCAAACGGTACGAAGCATTCATAGGTATCCTTCTGGTGCCCCTTGAAGGCAGGCGGGCTGTTTGAGCCTATTTTTTTACACGCTACCTCTGCCGGCGTGTCACAGAATGAGGATTTTTAGCCCTCTATTGTCAGGCTTAAAAGCATTTTCATGCTACAGCCAAGAACTTAACGGCCCCCACTTCCGTAATGTGTAATAGTTCTTTAGCGAGTAGTAACCCATAAGGAGACTATGCGATGAAGAAACGCTCACTAAGAAATATGCGTCTAGCATTGTCAGTGAATCGCCAAGGCCCAACCGTTGGCTTTGTTGTTCCCGTCCCTACTGTTGTAAAGATTTTGTCAGGGTCGGTTTATCGGTATTCGTATCAAGCCGCTCTACAACGCTCGGCGGGTCGGTCATAATTAATTGTGACCGATGCAGCCTAGAGGTATTCAGGATGCTTCTGTGTAAAGTTTTCGATTCATTCCGGCGACTTCAGATGTCGGCATGTGTTGAAGGGTTTGCAGTTGGAAGGACGGGGAAGGTGCGTAAACCGCCAAAGAGTAAACCGAGTTTTTGCACGGCTTACCAAGGCAGAGGTTTTGTTGTTTGATTGATTCCAAGGCAAATAGACCCCCCCCTTATTTATTTTTGCAAAAAAGTAGTACAGCTAACGACCGAGATTCAGGGTCGCAGTCCGTTTATTGAGGCACCCGCCCGCTCCCCATCTGGTGCTGGTGTTGGGATTGGATTAGGACTTTACAAAGGAGGTTGAGATGTCGGGAGTTTATTTGTCTGTTGTGTCTGTTGTGCTTGCTTTTGCTCTAGCGGTACGCCTTGCCTTCGCTTCGTGTTCCGACATGTAATGCCACCCGCTACCCCTTGTCCTGTTAAGTTCGTTCTGGTTCAATAACTACAGTCGGTGCCATTGGTGGCATCACTTCAATTGGCGGGGGGGTTAAATGCCTGTTTTTGTTTTGCTTGTGGCTTTGTTTGTTTGTCTGTTTGCTGCTCAATATTCCGGCTATTAATTACATTTGGCGTACTTACTTGCAAGTGGGGAGAGATAGTCAACAAGTAAGAATTACTCTGCCAATTATCGCTTTTAATGGTAGAATATTTCCGCAGAGGTTCGGATTGGACAATTCCGTTTAGGCGAATACTGCTCAACTTTTAAGGAATCATAATGGCCGAAGGCACTATTAAGCGACTTACTGACAAAGGTTTTGGGTTCATTGACGTAGGCACTGACAAGGACTTGTTCTTTCATTCCAGCAGTGTTGAAGGAACAACTTACAACGAACTTCGTGAAGGACAACGCGTTACTTTCAACGAAGCACGCGGCCAAAAAGGCCCATGTGCCGAGAACGTTCAAGTAGCCGACGAGTAAGGATTGCGCCTGCCAACTACCGAACGTAAAGGCGATCGTCTGATCGTCTGGTAGTTGCCAGTAGCTTGGCCACGTGTAGCCTGCATTGGCGCTGGTGCCAGGTTTCTTGCTACTCCTGCCAACAATCGTGTACCGAATTCAATCACGGGAATTCTTGCGTAAGCTTCCAAGCAAACCGCAACACGCCGCAATAAATACCAACGTCATGTCTTTTCCTCTAGTTCCTGTAATGCCGTACACGATAAATCTGCCACACAAATTGAGGTAGTGTCGGAAATGTGTGGTTTTGTCTTGAGAGGTTTTTTCCGAATGAGAAACCTTCGGAAAGTGCGTGGTTATTGGCGATCCATGCGGTGAGAATTGCCTGTAGTTATCGTCAGCTTGTTTGGGTAATGGATTAACCGAGTTCAAACTCTCTGCCAGATATTCTTAGCTGTAGATATCCACGTTTATGAATTCGTGGTTTTGGCAGCGTGCCGTCTTTGCGTTTTCCTCAGTACGTTTTAAATACCGAGTTGCAAACGGCACGATCACGACAGGCGATCGATACAGTTTTGTTCTTCGTTACTAGGTGTTGCCCACAAAAAAGGCAAACAGTCGGGGCGACATGATTCGAACATGCGACCTCTTGGTCCCAAACCAAGCGCTCTACCAGGCTGAGCTACGCCCCGAATGTGGCTCCTATTCAGAAACCGCCGAAGAAGTCTCAGAGTATAGCCAAGACTGATAAAAGGCAGAGTAGTAAACAGAAATCCCGGGAACAAGGCAGGTTTTTAGTCTTTGAGGAACTCCAGCAGGCGTTCAAATTCCTCCGGACTACCAAATGGGATGACAATTCTTCCTGCTCCTTTACTGTTTGCATGAATCACGACTTTTGTACCAACAGCCCTCCGAAGCTCATTTTCAAGTGAGACAATTTGGCTTGAACGCCGTGAAGCCGGACGTCCTGGCTTCCTTTTCTGTGTTGTCGCTCCAGTGGCTTGTGGATCATGTAGAGCCGCGGTTGAAGAACCTGTGATCTCTTCCACCTCATCAGCGCGGAGTATTTCCTGAATTTCACTTTCAACTGCTCGAACAGAAAGCCCTTGCGTTACAACTTTTTCAGCAAGTGTCACCTGTTCGTGTTCGTCACCTAACGGCAAAAGGGCTCTGGCATGGCCCATTGAAATTTTACCTGCACGCAGTTTCTGTTGAACAACTTCTGGTAATTCCAGTAAACGAATTAAGTTGGCGACTGTTGAACGATCGACCGACAGCCTTTTCGCAAGTTCTTCTTGAGTGCCACCCCATGTGGAGAGGTATTGCTTAAAACTTGTTGCCTTTTCAAGAGGATCGAGATCGCGACGCTGAAGGTTTTCGACGATTGCAATCTCAGACATCTGGCGGTCGTCAACTTGGAGCAAACGCACCGGAACGTTTTCCCAGCCTAAGCGACGTGCTGCTGCCAAACGACGCTGGCCAGCAATCAGTTGATATCGATCATCTTTCGATCGCACAACAATGGGCTGAACAAGCCCATGCTCTTTAAGGCTGTTTGATAAATCAATGAGATCGTCTGCTGACATTTCACTGCGAGGTTGCCAAGGATTCGGATCAATGGAAGCAGTTGAAATTTCACTCGCAGGAAGTTCGGCGGCAGCCTGTTCGAGGTCTTCAGCTTTATGCAGGATGAGTTGGGCAGCTGCGGATCGTGAACGATCAGGGGTTTCTGGCTGGCTAGCCAATGCTCCTGTACCGTCAGTTGGTGGTGCCGACTGATCCATTCCAGCTCTGCCCAGAAGTGCTTCCAGACCCCGCCCTAGCCGTCGTTCTCTACTCACAGTCGCGTACCTCCATGCACAATTCTGTATACGCCCGTGCTCCCAGAGAGCGTGGTGCGTAGTCGAGTACGCTCAACGCGTGACTCGGTGCTTCAGACACAGCGACATCCCGTGGGATGACCGTGTCGAAAACAATCTCACCAAAAAAATCTCGAACCTCTTGCTCAACTTCAGTAGTCAATTCCAGATTGGCGTCATGCATCGTCAGTACAATGCCACTAAAGGAAAGGCGGCCAGGTTGATCAGCCATAACATCACGAATTACCTCGATCATCTGTGTCAGCCCCTCAAGTGCGAAATACTCACATTGAATTGGCATGAGTACTTCAGTTGAACCGGCAAGTGCTGTGCGAGTGAGTTCCCCCAGTGAAGGGGGGCAGTCAATAAGGCAGTAGTCCCATGCATTCAGTCCGCATGAAAGGTGATTTGAGAGAACCATTGAACCAGCGCGTGCCTGTTCTGCAATCCGCTCCACGTCACGCACGCTCCGACTGCCAGGAAGAAGCGAGAGGTTCGTGACAGCGGTGCTTACAACGTTCTCGCCCAAAGCTGCCTCTGACACCAACGGATGTGTTTCAGCTGGAATGCCACCAAGTCCAGTGGTTGCATTACATTGGGGATCAAGATCAACCAGCAGTGTCTGCATACCCGCTTTGGCAAGTCCGGCTGCTACGTTGGAAGCAGTCGTTGTCTTCCCGACACCACCCTTTTGATTTGCTACACACACAATCCGGCCCATCCGCGTATTCCTACAAATGATTTTGCAACGCACAACACGTGCTTTCGGTGTATCGGCACGAACCGGTGGGTTCGTCATCATCCGACTTCCGTGGGCGGTGTTTCACGTGAAACCGACGAACTTTGCGCAGACTACGAGTCTTACCTGTTTCACGTGAAACGACCTGCCTTTACGAAACGACTCGTGGCGTAATGGGTAAGCCAGAGAACCAGAAATAGGGTGAATGAATGACGGGTTCACGCTTTTAGAGAGCTGGAAGTTCGTGGAGCCGGTGGCTGGCCTTTCGTCATTACGGCCAGAGTCATGATCTGGCACCTGCCTCCAGGCACGTAAGGCAGGCAGAGTGTCTGCCGTCTTTCATCATCGCTTTCACCACATTAGCCCTGAATCGCATATGGCATTCAGGCTTTGAATTCGAAAGCTCTGGTACGAAACCATCCTCTGCCAGCAGTCTTTGTTCTTCGTAGGATCAGAGCAGCCTCCAAGACGTGTTGCTGAGTCATAGAGGTAGCCACTTCTGGATGATGCTCGTATTGAATTGAATTGCCAGAGGTGATTGAACTCTTTGGTTTTGCTGTCCACCAGAGGCCCTGCTTGACTGTCATATTTCTCTGCCGTGGTGTGGTGCCCTTTTTCGGTGACCTTAGGTTTGGCTTCAATGTGATTACCAAGCACTGCTTTGGCGGGGCGTGTTCCCTCTGGCCAAACGTCCAGAACAGTTTTTGTACTATTCGCAACGACACTGGAAAGTGTGTCGTTGAGCAGTCATTCTGTCCTGTATATCAATGCAGACGAATGGTGTTTCACATGAAACACAATATCGGAGAGCGAACCAGGAAAAGAAAAAGGCTGCAGAATGTCAGAACACTCTGCAGCCTTCTCTGATACTGTTTTCAAGGGTTTTTAATAGCGGTAATAGTCCGGTTTAAATGGACCATCCACTGAAACGTTGATGTAGTCGGCTTGTTCACTGGTAAGCCGAGTCAGTTTGACGCCGAGCTTTTCCAGATGAAGGCGGGCAACTTCCTCATCCAACTTCTTGGGTATCATATGGACGTCAACAGAGTAGTGATCTGTCTCACGATTGGACCAGAGTTCCATCTGTGCAAGCACTTGGTTTGTGAAGGATGTGCTCATCACAAAACTTGGGTGGCCAGTCGCACAGCCTAGATTTACGAGGCGTCCCTTAGCCAGAATAATGACACTTCGGCCGTTCTCGTTAAACGTATAGCGATCAACTGCACCGATGTCGGCGGCTTTGATTTCATCCTTTGAAACCTTGCCATCGGCAACTTGCTGCTCAAGCCATGCGACATCTATTTCAGTGTCAAAATGACCAATATTGCAGAGAATCGCATCGTTTGGCATCTGCCCGATGTGCTCACCGAGAATGATATCCTTGTTGCCGGTGGTGGTGACAAATAGATTTCCTTCTTTGCAGGCATCTTCCATCGTAACGACTTCAAAGCCTTCCATGGCAGCTTGCAGTGCATTGATCGGATCGATCTCAGTCACGATGACGCGGCATCCATAACTCTTGAGACTCGCAGCACATCCTTTGCCAACATCACCATATCCACAGACAACGGCGACTTTGCCAGCAAGCATAATGTCCGTTGCCCGTTTGACACCGTCCGCCAAAGACTCACGGCAGCCATAGAGGTTATCGAACTTGCTCTTTGTAGCACTGTCATTGACGTTAATTGCTGGGACTTGAAGAGCACCAGTCTTGTTCAGCACATCGAGGCGATGAATTCCAGCAGTTGTTTCCTCGCTGACACCATAGATGTTTGTAAGAAGTTCAGGAAATTGCTCGTGGACCATGGCAGTAAGGTCACCACCATCATCGAGAATCATGTTCAGTGGCTTCCCTGAAGGAAACATGAGGGTCTGCTCGATACACCACTCAAATTCTTCGTCAGACTCACCCTTCCAGGCGTAGACGGGTATTCCTGCAGCGGCTATCGCGGCAGCAGCATGATCCTGCGTGCTGAAGATGTTGCAACTGCTCCACGTGACCTCTGCACCTAATTCAACAAGAGTCTCAATAAGCACAGCAGTTTGAATTGTCATGTGAAGACATCCAGCAATTCGGGCGCCAGCGAGTGGCTTTGAATCACCGTACTTTTCGCGGAGAGCCATGAGCCCAGGCATCTCATTTTCAGCGAGTGTGATCTCTTTACGACCCCATTCGGCCAGAGACATGTCAGCAACTTTGTAAGGCAAGCGAGTATCAACTTGAGCCACAGGAACCTCCTTGGGCGTATTTAGACGGAATGGCAGGTAACAGATCTGCACTGTATTTCACTCTTGTAACCGCACAAATTGTAACGCTTTAACGCACTGCGCACAGGTCGAATCTCTACATGACCTGTGAGAGTGGGCGAAACAGCAAATAAGCGGGTTTAGGAGAAACGACGATTAACGGGACTGTAAGGAGTTCCGTGCTTAGTCCTCGGTCTGCTCAGAGAATGCACGTTTGGCCGCATCAACGAATCGTCTGACTAAATTCGAATCCTTCCTCCCTGGTGATGATTCGACACCACTGGCGGTGTCGACGGCGACGGCGTGTGTCGTCTGTATCGCAGCCGTGACGTTGTCAGGTGTGAGTCCGCCAGCAAGTGTTATCGGGACTGGAAGAATCGGTACATCTGCAACGGCCTCCCAATCGACGGTCTGTCCGGTTCCACCAAGTTCACCGGCATTGACGCCACGTGAAACACCGGCATCAAGTAACGCCATCGCCGGAGGGCAACCACACGCAGCAGCTGCATCAATCCACTGACGAGCCGTTGCGAGTCGGTCTGGGTCAATCGATGGTTTCTCAAGCCGTACCACCCGAATGACTGGGTATGGTTTCAATTCATCACAGCGCCATGGAGGATCGCTTTTCTCTGGTGGGCCATCAAAGAGACCATGGAGTTGTATCGCATCCAGACCAATCTGTTTTGCAAATGAAAGCATTTCACTTGAAGGCCGTCCTACGAAAACTCCAATCCGAACAATCCCCTCGGGTAGGTTCTGGGAAATTTCAGTCGCTCGCTCGAGGTCGAGGCACCGCGGGGAACCCGTAATGAAATTTAAACCAATAGCATCAGCTCCTGAAGCAGCAATCATCATGGCGTCTTCTACAGAGGTAACCCCGCATATTTTGACTTGAAACATAAAATTCCTCGTATTCATCAACAGCATTGCAGTGCAGATGAACTGCAATGATCCGCAGATTCCGCGTGGGTCTCCTCAGCCGAGTCGATTCACCCAACCGGAAAAGTCTATGCGTTGAGGCAACGGTACAGGAAGACACCGGATTCGGCCGACAATACTTCAGTGCAATCAGGCCCGTTGTGCTCTCGATAGTTCTTCGCCTTATTCGAACGTGTCGAGCCCATCCTCGCAACTATAGATATATGTCATCACCGAAAAGTTTTTATCGCCTGGCCAGTCGTCCCTTTATGACTGTTCCTCGCGTGGGTTCCTTTCATCCTTCTCCTGATGCCACCAAGGCGATTGATGGATTACTTCGCGTTGTGAAACGGGCTGAAGGTATTGGCCTTCTTGTCGGCCCAGCAGGGTGCGGGAAATCGCTTCTTTTGTCGTGTCTCCGTGAACGACTTGAGGGTGACTATGCCGTGGCAATTCTTTCTGGAGCTCGTATCTGTACTCGACGCGGATTATGGCAGTCAATTTTGTCAGATCTCGATGAAGCCTACCGTGGCCTTGATGAAGAAGAACTACGGATTGGACTTGTCGACCGCATTCGTGGGCTTGCTGCAACAGGTTCGGGTCTGGTTGTACTCGTAGATGAATCACACACACTTCCACGTAGACTTTTGGAAGAGTTGCGATTACTCACTGGCGTTGTGACCGCCTACCCTGCAGTCCACCTCGTGCTTGCCGGTACAATTCGCCTCGAGGAAATACTAGGAGAGTCTGATTTAGAGGGAATTGCACAGCGAATAGCGGTTCGTGGGTACTTGGAAGCACTCGACTATGAAGAAACATGTCGATACGTTCGCACACAGATGTACTGCGCTGGACTCGATTGGGATACGAAGTTTGAGCCAGAGTGTGACGCGGTGGTATTTTCACTTACAGAGGGTGTTCCACGACTCATCAATCAACTCTGCGATCAGGCCATGCGATTAGCCGAGCAGAGGAACGCAGACGAAGTTGGCAAACATGACCTCGCATCGGCATGGGAGGAAATTCAATGTCTTCCGGCGCCAGCGTCATTGCGAAGTGAAATCTCAAGTCCAAGTACAATTTCTGACGCTGATGAGTTGCAGGAGTCTGGTCCATCCTTGGTTGCTGAAACAGATTATGCTGAAGAAGAGATAATTGAGGAAAGCTGCTTTGGGAATGACACAGAGTCAGCGGTCATTGAGTTCGGAGCGCTAGAGGAAGAAAGCCAGACGGATGACCAGCAAATAGAAAGAGATACAACAAAAGGAAGTACGTCACGGTCTTTTACGGAGGGGTCTTCTGTGGAGAGTCACAATCCCCAGGGAGAAACCGAAAAACAGCAACTGGAAGAAGACGAACCGTCTTCTATCGGCTTTGAAGAATCGCAGCGAGCTACGGAATTTGCCGTCGAAGCGTTGATCAAAGAGGCACAGCAGGGGCTTGAAAAGTATTCCTGTATGAATGATGAGCCACAGCAGTCATCCCCTTTTCAACAGGACGATTTGTGCCTTGGCTCTGATGTAGAACTCGTATTTGATCCTCCATTTGATTCAGATGATCAAGCGAAGCGTCCAGACCCTTTTGCAGAATGTTTTGCTGAAGAAGAAGAGGTTGTTGAGCGTTTTGTTATGGAGGGCCCGGATGATTTCCATCGCCGCCTGCATGTTGCCAGTCGAGAGGGACATTCTATTAATCGACGGCTTTCAGAATTGTCCACGAGCGAACCTCTCGAAAAGGAACAGAAAAACGCCGCGACAAAAGTGAGAGAGACATCGCCGTCGGTTTCTCTTGAAACGACTCAACACGTTGAGGCACAACATGTTGAAGCTGAATTAGATGACTCAGATATGGTCGTTATTGAGGAGGATCGGTATCCCGATCCTAATAGTACGCATTCAACCGTTGCTGCCGTACGACTTGGCGACTACTCTCGGCTTTTTGCACGCCTCCGCCGAGGCGGAAAAATGGGGTCGTCGAGTGAGTAAGGATCAGGCATCAAAACGTACGGCTTGATATAGACGGTGAATGTCGGCTCTTGATTGAAGCCGGCTTTATGGGCTGCTTGTCAGGATATGCTCTGTCTTCGTCCACAGGGCCATTGTTTCTCGTGAGTCACACAGGTTGCTGGCACTCGACGTAACATCTTGAATACAACGACAGTGATCATCCTGCCGAATTGCTGCTCCTGTTCTCCGATGAGCGTGGCTCCGGCACGATCTTTTGTTGCCTGTGTTGATGCTCATGCGTTAATAAAGGAGACGTTCATGAAGACTCAGAAACCATGCATTGGTATCCTCACTAGTGGTGGTGATTGTCCAGGGCTGAATGCGGTCATACGAGCAACTGTCCTGTCTTCTGAAAGGCTGGGATATTCATGCATTGGTTTTTTGCGTGGATATGAAGGGCTTGTAGATCCAGTTGAATACATGCCGCTTACTCCGGCGAATACTAGTGGCATTCTGACTCAGGGTGGAACGATTCTTGGCTCAACAAATCGTGGACGATTTTCAGCAACTACTGGTAAAGATAACCGTCTAGCCATTGACCCAGATTTGCTGACTGGTGTTGCCCAGACGGTTCGTCAACTCGGCGTTTGCGGCTTGATCTGTATTGGAGGAGATGGCTCACTTGCAATTGCAGATCAGTTTCATCAATTCGGTATTCCGGTAGTTGGGGTTCCGAAAACAATCGATAACGACCTGGGAGCTACTGCATTTACATTTGGTTTTGATTCTGCTGTATCAGCGGCAACGGATGCCTTAGACAGGTTGCGAACAACTGCTGCGAGTCACGAACGCATTATGGTGCTTGAGGTGATGGGTCGTCATGCCGGGTGGATCGCCTTGCATGCCGGGCTTGCTGGGGGAGCCGATGTTATTTTACTGCCTGAGATTTCATGGAACTTTGAGAGTGTCTGTCGAAAAATCTTGGATCGTGAATCAGTAGGTCGGCGGGACACGTTACTCGTTGTTGCTGAGGGGGCGATATTGCCGACCGGTGATATGGTTTGTATGGCATCAACAAAAGTGAATGAACAGGTAAAGCTTGGTGGAATCGGTCAGGTTGTTGCAGGGGAAATTGCACAACGATTAGACAGGCAGACACGCACCGTTGTTCTCGGACATCTTCAGCGTGGTGGAAGCCCAACTACGTTCGACAGAGTTCTTGCGACAGAGTTCGGTGTTTTGGCCGTACAACTGGTTCATGAAGGGCGGTTTGGCGAGATGGTATGCTACCGGCCGCCGGAAATTGAGAGTGTGCCTATCGCCTCGGCGATTAAACTACTTTCTCGAGTCGACCCGAACGGGTCGGCCGTACGAACTGGTCGTGGGCTGGGAATAAGTTTTGGGGACACCCGCTGACGTGCAGCACGAGTTCCACTGAAAAATTGGTCGAGGAGCAGAACATGGCAGAGAATGATAAGGCGGCAGGGCGAGTTGCAAGTGTGATGCAGGAGCATCGCTCGTTTCCGCCGTCAAAAGAATTTTCAAGCCGATCTCGTATTGGATCGATGGAAGCGTACCAAGCCCTCTATGAGCAGGCTGCAAATGACCCTAACGGTTTCTGGGCAGAGCGGGCTCAATCATTACCATGGATGAAACCATACGACGAAGTTTTACGATGGGCTGCTCCACACGCAGAGTGGTTTGTGGGTGGGCAGACAAATGCTTCAGCAGCATGTATCGATCAGCACGTTGAAGCTGGGCTAGGTGACAAGACTGCGATTGTATGGGTTGGCGAACCCACTGGTGAACGACGAACACTCTCGTTTCGTGAACTCAAGGAAGAAGTAAGCAAAGCCGCTTCAGGATTATCACGCTTAGGTGTGAAACAAGGTGATGTTGTTTCTATTTACATGCCAATGACACCGGAACTTGTCATTGCAATGTTGGCATGCGCGAGAATCGGTGCAGTGCACTCGGTCATTTTTGGTGGTTTTTCAAGCGAAGCGATTGCAGACCGAAATAACGATGCGCAAGCTGTTGCTGTCATAACTTCTGATGGTGGATGGCGTCGAGGAAGTGCTTTGCCACTGAAGGCAAACGTTGACGAAGCTGTCAAGAAATCACCCACTGTGAAACATGTTGTTGTTCTTAAACGCACTGGACAAGAAGTCGCGATGGTCGATGGGCGGGACGTGTGGTGGCATGACATGATTGCGAATGAATCGGGAGACTTTGCACCAGTCCCAATGGATTCAGAGTCGCCACTTTTTATTCTGTATACGAGCGGATCAACCGGAAAGCCAAAAGGAATTAAGCACACAACGGCCGGTTATCTGCTGTGGGCGAAAACAACGGCGGAGTGGGTTTTTGATCTACGGGACGATGATTTGTTCTGGTGCACAGCTGATTGTGGCTGGATTACGGGGCACAGTTATGTCACCTATGGCCCGTTAGCGGCTGGCGTCGGAATCCTCATTTATGAAGGGGCACCAGACGCTCCTCACCAAGGCCGCTTCTGGGAGATTATCGAAGAGGAAAAGCCAACTATTTTTTACACAGCCCCAACTGCTATTCGGGCATTTATGAAATGGGGCCCCGAACATATTGACGGCAAAGATCTCTCGAGCCTTCGGTTACTTGGCACTGTTGGAGAAGGTATTAATCCCGAAGCATGGATGTGGTACCACGAGACAATAGGGGCTGAACGCTGCCCCATTGTCGATACATGGTGGCAGACAGAGACTGGCGGAATCATGATGAGCCCGCTTCCCGGTTGCATCCCTACGAAGCCGGGTAGTTGCACGCTGCCGTTGCCAGGTGTTTGTCCAGAAATTGTTGATGCTTCAGGTGAACCAGTTGAACCAGGTGAAGGTGGCTGGCTTGTTATGACAAAGCCTTGGCCAGGAATGCTCCGTGGTATCTGGGGTGATGAAGAACGCTTTGTGGAAACCTATTGGGAACGGGTTCCAGGAAAGTATCTTGCCGGTGATAACGCAAGGAAGGATGAAGACGGCTACTACTGGATTATGGGTCGGATTGATGATGTGCTTAATGTTGCCGGCCATCGACTCTCGACAATTGAGATTGAAAGTGCGTTGGTAAGCCATCCATCTGTTGCAGAGGCAGCAGCAGTTGGTCGTCCGCATGAGGTCAAAGGTGAGGCCATTTCGGTCTTCGTCACGCTGAAGTCTGGCGAGCCGGATGAAGCATTGAAGAAAGAGTTGCGGCAGCATGTTCGTCAGCAAATAGGTGCGATCGCCTCACCGGACGATGTTCACTTTACGGCAGCCCTTCCAAAGACACGCAGTGGTAAAATCATGCGACGTCTTCTTCGCGATATAGCTGCTGGTCGCGAAACAGTCGGTGATACGACAACCCTCGAAGACTATACGGTCTTAGCGAATATCCGTAGTAGTGATGAGTAAAAGCCTTTCACGTCTTCTTTGTTCTTGGTTTATGCACGAATGTTCCTCATTGATATAAACCGTGGGCTGTGCAGCGAAAACGTCCTATAATTCAAGGACGTAAGACGTTTTGTTCAACGGACATATTCTGTGAGTGGACACAATAGTTGTGTGAAGAGCATTCCCTGCCCATTTGATTTGACAGCATGAAAAATAGGATAAGCATTCCACTACCACCCTCGATGTGGATTTCACTGATTGCCATACTCTGTGTTGTTGGCGGGTGTCTTTCTGTTCAGGCGGAAACAGAAGTCAGTGCGAAACAGAAGAACGTTCCCGCACACCTTGAGAGTTTTCTGCAGGTGAGCTGCATTGATTGTCATGATGGTCCTGAGGGAGAGGCTGGCTTTGATCTACGCAGAGTTCTGTCGAATGGAATTGACCCTCAAGACACAAAACTTGATCCGCCGTGGGTAAAAATCATTGACCGAGTTGCGGCAGGTGAAATGCCACCACGTGAAGCAGAGCAACCGAACGTAAAAGATCGCACTGAGTTTGTGTCACAAACAAGTCAGTGGTTGCAAAAACATCAGAAGCAGCGGGATCGTACCTACGGTCGCGTGCGTGCTCGTCGATTGACACGCATACAAGTCGAGCGATCATTGCATGAAATATTAGGAATTGATATTCCGCTAGCCGAGAAATTGCCGGAAGAGGGTCGCCCTCGTGGGTTTACCACAGTTGCTGAATATCAGACTATGTCTCATCATTATCTTGCCCGACATCTTGCAGTGGTTGATGATGCACTTGACGAAGCTTTTCATCGAGCACTGAATCCAGCTGAAGCATGTCATAGAGACCTTGAGCCACGAGCGATCGCTCGCTCAAATCCAAGAAGGCGTTGCCGTGAGCCTGAAATGCGGAAGGGGCAAGCTGTTGTCTGGTCTTCAACAATGGCTTACTACGGGCGAATTCCAGCTACGACTGCACCCGCTGATGGCTGGTATCAATTTCGGGTTTCCTGCTCTGGAATCAATGTGCCTCAAACAGAGGGAATCTGGACAGCAATTCACTCGGGGCCGTGTATCTCTACAGCGCCCATACTTACTGCAGTCAAAGCGTTTGAGGTCGGTGATGCACCAACAACTGTGGAACTAGAGACCTGGTTGCCGAAAGGGCATATGCTCGAAATCAGGCCTCAAGATAGCACCATCAAGAGAGCCCGTTTTCGTGGCGGTCAGGTTGGCGTTGGTGAAGGGGAGCCACAAAAAGTACCAGGTATTGGTATCGATAGAATGAGCATGAGGCAGGTCTACCGGTATACGGTGAAGGACGTGCAGCAGAGGTTATTCGGCTCGGTAGAGCTTAAAGAAAAGTCTCACAATCAGTTTGAACCTGTACCGAAGAAACCTCGGAAAGTACTTGCTGAGCTGATTCATTCGTTTGCTCAGCGAGCCTTTCGTCGCAACGTAGAAAAAAAAGTCGTTGTAAATGCAGTAAGCCTTGCATCGAACATGCTTGCTGAAGGTCGATCTTTTGTTGAGTCGCTGCGAGCAGGGTATCGCACAATTCTTTGTAGTCCAGAATTTTTATATCTCAAAGAGAGCCCTGGGCGACTTAATGACTATGAGATCGCCAGTCGTCTGAGCTACTTCCTGACTGGATGTCCGCCTGATGATACGCTTCAAACACTTGCTCAAACAAAACAGTTGAGTGATGTAGATGTACGTCGGCATCAAGTGGATCGTTTGCTAGGTGTAGGTGATAAACGTGAAACATCTCACGTGGGAAGAGACAGCCTCGCCAGACAGTTTGTCAAAGACTTTTCAGCGGAATGGCTCGACCTTGATCAACTGGATTTTACTCAGCCGGACCGAAAACTATATCGGAACTACGATCCCATTGTTCGAATGGCGATGCTTGATGAAACACATGAGTTTCTTGTTGACATGGTGTTGGAAGATCGTCCAGTCAAAAATCTTGTAGCAGCCGACTATACCTATTTGAATAGCCGACTCTGCCGATACTACAAGCTTGAGCAAGACGTCAGTCAAGGAATACAAAAGGTCGATGTCTCAGAAGTTTCTCATCGGGGTGGTTTGCTGACGCAGGGGGCAATTCTCAAAGTAACCGCGAATGGTAGTGCGACGTCACCCGTTGTTCGAGGTGCGTGGGTAGCCGAGCGAATCTTAGGCATGAAGATTCCACCACCACCAGATGGTGTGCCTGCGATTGAGCCCGACATTCGCGGAGCGACAACAATACGAGAGCAGCTTGTGAAGCATCGGGCTGATGAGTCATGTGCAAGTTGTCATCGCCAGATGGACCCCTTTGGCTTCGCGCTTGAGTCATTTGATCCGGCTGGACAATGGAGAAGCCATTATTTTGCAGTAACCAAAGGGAGAACGAAACTTGGTGCAGAGGTTGAGGCCAGTGGTCAGTTGCCAGACGGACAATATTTTGCAGACATCGATGAACTCAAACGAGTTCTCGCCTCACAGCCTGAAAAGATCGCTCGAGGACTGGCATCACATCTCATTGTGTACGGAACAGGTGGCGAACTGTCTTTTTCAGACCGCCAGGCAATCGACCAGATTGTTACAACCGCTCAGGAAACCGAGTACGGATTTCGATCACTCCTCAAATCTGTCGTCACGAGCCCACTTTTTGTTGAAAAATAGGGGTATAGGTCGTTTTGAGTAGTGAATGGCATAACATGTCATAAGAAGACGACATGGTGAAATACCTAGTGTTCAGGCGAAAAAATCGTGTGTCCCCAAACCAATAGTTAGAACAGTATTCAGTAGGAGAATGAAAGTGACATTGCGGGCACATTTTGATTTTCAGCAGCGACTTGATCGACGCACGCTGCTCAAGGGCGCGGGTGTTTCGATGGCGATGCCATGGCTCTCGGCAATGGATTCGACGTTTGGTGCCTCAACAAAACAGGTGCCGAAGCGGTTCGTCGCAATGACTCTTGGTCTGGGCCTGCTCGCAGATAATTTGAATCCAACCCAAACAGGTCGCGAGTACCAGCCATCTGCGTATCTCAAAGATTTTCACGATTTGAAAAATGATTTTACAGTTATTTCAGGGACTTCCCATCCGGGTGTTGGAGGTGGGCATCGTGCAGAATCGAGCCTTTTGTCTGCTGCACCGATGTCAGCAGGAATACCTTCGGGTAACTCAATATCAGTTGATCAGTTGTTAGCAAAACATCTTGGCCACGAAACACGATTTCCTTCACTCGTTTTGGCATTGTCTGGGAGTAATAGCCCGTCATATACCGAGAACGGGGCAATGATTCCAGCAGAGTCGTCTCCTGCAAACCTTTTTACAAAACTGTTTATCGCGGATTCACCAGCTGACAGGCGTCACCAGAAGTATCGAGCTCGTGAAGGTCGCAGCATTATGGATGTTGTTGCAGACGACACACGTTCTCTGAAGAGACGCGTGGGTGTTGGTGACCGTGATCGACTTGATGCGTATTTCACAAGTGTTCGAGATCTTGAAAAAAGATTAGCGTCAAGTGAGGCATGGGTGCATAAGCCAAAGCCAAATGTGAAGGCCTCAAAGCCTTTGGATATTGCCAACCCAAATGACTTTATTGCTCGCCAGCGGCTCATGAGTGACATGATTCGTTTAGCACTCGCAACGGATTCGTCACGATATGTTGTGTGCCACTTTGGTAGTGGATCAGGTGTTGTTCCACTCGACGGCGTCGAAGAGGGGTATCACACACTGAGTCATCACGGACTTGATGAAGAGAAACTTTCTCAACTGGCAATCGTTGAAAAAGCAATTGTTGATTCGTGGGGAGATTTTCTGCGGTCACTCAAAGATGTTGATGAGCGAGGTGAAAGTGTTCTTGATACAACGAGTGTTCTTTTGACAAGCAATCTGGGGAATGCCTCAAGTCATTCGAACAGGAACATGCCTGTGCTTTTTGCAGGTGGTGGTTTTCGACATGGGCACCATCTTGCGTTTGATCAGAAAAAGAACCACCCGCTTCCGAATCTGTATCTTTCAGTCTTGCAGCAGACCGGTCTTTCGACAGAACAATTTGCTACCTCAACTGGAACAATGCCTGGCCTGGAGCCAACGAGAACATAACTTGATTTTTGAACTTTTGTACTGGGAGTAAAAACAGTGTTCACACGAGTCACATATCCTGTCTTGAAGAATTCAAAGAAGTC